>WNFI01075567.1_pt2 | contig 26196 bp, 23 predicted proteins | sample 5400471 | NCBI WGS metagenome assembly WNFI01 (sample SAMN13153348, study PRJNA577476) | soil metagenome | isolation source: 100 cm saprolite on Douglas fir-dominated hillslope | place: USA:California | collected 2013-09-17 | reverse complement strand
GCCGCTTTAGTCTGCCGTCCTTCCATCTGCGCGAGCATTCCGACTAGCTCGTGATGGCGGATATCCTCGTCGGTCGGCGTCTTGGCGATGAAGCTGAACGAGCCGCCGGTCTCCAGCCGGCATTCCTGCACGTGCGCAAGCGACCCGATCCCCTGCCGCCGGGCCATGGCCTCGAGCTCCGAGACGGTGATCAGCTCGCGCTCGAGATGATGGCGCATGAGCCGGCCATTGTGCACCAATAAATCGGGCTTGCCCTCGATCGCATCCAGCTTGCCGTAGTGGTACAGACCGCGCACGACGACCCCGTTGAGGATCAGCAGCGCCCCAGCTCCGATGACCCCGCCGACTAGCGAATTGTCGTTGCCGATGATCGCGTTCTGCACCGTGTTCGACAACAGCAGCAGGACGACGAGATCGAACGGATTGATCTGCGACAGCTCGCGCTTTCCCGCCAACCGCAGACCGACGATCAGAAACAGATACACGAGCACGGTACGAAGCAGCTTCTCGGTGACCGAGACGCCGGGAGTCATGAGGTCCTGCCAGATCGCTTGCATCGAGGAATGGGCTGGTCGTGGGCGGTATCGATCGATGCTAGAACGCTCGCGAGAAAGGGCGGCGATCGCTAGTTACGGGGATCTGGCGGAACGACCCGGACTTTGCTAGCGGCTCGCTTGTCCGGCCGTGAGGGTGAAGTCGACAGGAGCGCTTACCAACTCCTTGCCATCTCCGTAGGCTCGGCTGACCAGTTGATACATGCCAGGTGCCAGCGGTCCATTGGCTGAAGCTGGTTGCCATTGGCGTCGAATGACAACGCTGTCGCCGGGAAGAATGTGGACGGGCTCGGCGAGATTGAGGAAGCAAAAAACCGGCGGCAACCCGAGATCCAGTCCGCCCGACGTGCGGACGCGGAATGCCGGCGAGCAATTGTAACTCAGGGGACTCGATGCCAGCGCCTCCTTGTCTCCGCGATTGATGACCGTGACAGTCACCAACAGGGACTCAGTAATCGACAACGACGGTCTATCGATGCTGATCGTGGCGACGAGCCGCGGGTCCGGCCCGGTGAAGAGTTGGCAATCGCTCAACAATGCGAGAGCGAGGCACGCACCGGCCCGAGAAACTCTCATACTCGTGTAACTGCCGCGCCCCACGCACCCGTCACCTCACATTCCGCTGCCCTTCTTGGTTTGCGGTACGCCGTCGGTCATCCACTTTGGCGCTGGCGCTCCTTTCAGGTAGTGATCGAAGAAAGCCTTCATGCGAAGTTGGAAGTCCTTCTGATTCTCCTTCTTCGCGAGGTGATGGGGTTCGCTTGCGCGTCGTACATCTCGCGTGCCGTCCACGGCGTGTTGCCCTCGCCCATGCGCACCTGCCCGACTTCCATGATGCCCTGCTGAAGCGTCCCGGTGCCGGGATAGGTCTCGTCGTAGAAGCTGGCGAGGTCGGTCGGCGGCGCGCCGGTGACGACGGCGGCGAACATGTCGGTCTGCGTGAGGATGAAGCTCGACTGATATCCGCCCCAGCTGTGCCCTTGCAAGCCGATGTGCTTCGGATCGGCATACCCGAGGTCGATCACCCGCTTCACCGCGCTCGTGATGCAGTCGAGCGCCGAGGTGCCGGGCTTTCCGGTCTCGTAGACGATATCCGGCTGGAGCACGAGATAGCCGTCGCTGGCGTATGTCGACATGTGCGGCCGGTCATCGTAGACGGGCATCGAGAAGACGTGATGCGTATTGGACATCCGGTCGTAGAAGTAGACGAGCATCGGATACTTCTTGCCCGACTGGTAGGTCGCCGGCAGCGTCAGCGTGCCCTGGAGCTTCTCACCCTTGCTGTTCTTGTAGTCGATCAGGACTCGTCCCGGCGTCCAGTCATATTCGCCGATGAACGGATTGGCGTCGGTCACCCTGTTCGGTGATCCAAACGTCGAATCGCTCACCCAGTAGTCGGGGAACTCGGCGGCAGTCTGCTCGGTGAAGAGCATGCGGCCGGCCTTTGACGCCTTGGTGGCCGAGCCGATGTTCTTGTCGGCAAAGAGGAGTGGCCGCGGCTTGGAGCCCGGAGCGACCTGATAGTAGCCCGACTTCTTGGTCCACTCTCCGTACGCGGTGAGTGTCAACGGCTTGGTGAGATCGATGCCGGGATCGTCCGATGTATCCGCCACGAGCCCGGCCCCGCCCCCGCCGCGCCCGCCTCGACCACCGCCGAATGTCAGCAGCCGGAAGCGAATCTGCTCGGCCGCTCCGACGCCGCTGGTGAGGTTCGTCGCTTTGGATCCGTCGAGGGGCACGGCCCACAGATCGAATCGGTGATCGAGAATCACGCGACCGTCCTTCGACCAGCCGGCCACGCCGTAGATGGGCTTCTCGTATGGATAGTCATCCGTCTCGTCGAGAAAGCTGACACCCGGCACGCTCAGCGTCGTCGTCGTGCCCGACTCGACGTTGTAGGCGCGGAGCTGCTTCCCCTTGAGAAACAGATACCACTTGCTGTCCGGCGACACACCCATCGTGCGAACCAGGCCGCTCTCGATCAGCGTGCGCGTGGCAGTGGCGAGATCGACGCGGTAATAATCGCCCCTGCTCCCGCCCCATTGGACGGCGCCGCCGTAGGTCGTATCGACGTGGCCAACGCCCCATTTGCTGTTCGGCGTCGGCGTCACGACGCGCATCGCGGAGTCGCCGAGGACCACAAAGCGCCCCGCTTTCACGTCGTAGGACGCCGACGTAGTCGCGCGCCGCGTCTGCGCCAGCTGGACAATCTGGACCGACTGCACGTTGTCATCCTTCCAGTGCCAGACGTCGACATTCGCTTTCGGCTCGGAGCTCACCGGCGCTTCGGGCTCCTGCTCTTTCACGCCGAGAAAGATTCTCGAGCCGTCGCGGCTCCAACGCGGCGCCGCAAGCTCGCTGATCACCATGCCGTTCATCGCCGGCGACTTCACGCCCGGCGTCACGCTGTCGATGACCGTGGCCCGCCGCGCGCCGGGATCGCTGAGCTTCGTGAACAGCACCAGCGCGTTGTCGCGCTGAATAAATCCTTTTTTCTTGTCGCCCCGAAGGGCGATCAGATCGGTAGATCGTGCGCGCCAGGCGATGTGGTCGAAGTCAAAGGAGCCGGTGATCAGCGGAGCGGTGGTGCTTCGCTCCATGTCGTAGAGGTAGATGCCGTTGCCCATCTTGTCGTTGGCGTCAACGGTGTACGCGAACAGCGTGGCGGCGTCATCGAACTCCGACTCGCCGACGTTGCCGAAGGTCTGGGCCACGGCGCCCGTGGTAAGATCCTCGACGACCACGGTCACGCCGCTTGTGGTCTGCCCGGCGGGCTTGTTCGCACGCAAGGCGAGCCAGCGCGAGCCGTTCGCAAAGCGGAAGCTGCCGATGCCGGGCATCGAGGTTCTGGCTCCCGTCGTCAGGTCGAGAAGCTCGAAGGTTCGATTAGCGGACGACTCGGGCGGCGAACCGCGGCCAGTGCCAGGCGGTGCCGAGGGGGTTGGAGTCGGCGGCGGCGTGGGCGGCGGCGCGTTACCGCGTCCGCTTCGGCCGGTTGCCGTTGCCGGCGACCCGAAGTACGCGACCCAACGCGAGTCGTCTGAGAATTGGGCTCCCAAGCCGTTGCGAATCGTGTAGACTCGCGATCCGTCCAGCTCCTTGACGTAGAGCGTCGGGTCGCCGTCGTTGGGCGTGAGAGCGTAGGTCATCCATTTGCCGTCAGGCGAAAGCGCAGCGGCGGTGATCCTGCTCCACCGTCCATAGTCCGCGAGCGTCAGAACTTTCTTGGTGACGGGATCGGTCTTGGATTGCTGGACCGCTTGCTGTGCTGTTGACGCGACAGAGGCGAAGGCGAGGATCGCGAAGGGAAGGATGGGGCGACGCAACATGAGAGCGGAGGGCGGTGGTGGGGCCAATGCGCTTGATCGCGTGATCGGCATGATCTGCCTGAGATATACGGCGAAGCCGAGAAAAACGTGGCGGGATGCGGCTAACTTTCCATCGTGAACCTGACTCCGTACAGAGTTTTTCCGGCGGTTGCGCTCGTCATCGCCGCGTCTCAATCGTTGCCCCTTCGCTCGTGCCGTCGAGCGCGGAACGCGGACTCGCACCGGAGCACCGGGCCCGAATTACTGGCAGCAGTACGCGAAGTACACCATCGACGCCGAGCTCCAGCCCTCAACCAATCAGATCTCGGCCCGTGGGACCGTTCGCTACTTCAATCGCTCGCCCGACACGCTGCCGGTGCTCTGGCTGCATCTCAATCAGAATCTGTTCGCCGCCGGCGAGGTTCGAAATGTTCCGACCCCGGTGACCGGGGGAACGGAAATCCTTCGCGTCGAGGCGATGGGTGAGACGTTGGGGCGGAAAGACTCCGGCCCCGGCTACAAGATCGATCAGACCCGAATGCGCCTCACCCCACCGCGGGCGCTGCTTCCTGGCGACTCGATCGATCTGCGCTTCGACTGGGCGTTCACGGTTCCGCCGGACGGTGCGCCGCGCGGCGGATCGACGGGTGATGCCTTCATGGTCTCGTACTGGTATCCGCAAATGGCGGTGTACGACGATGTGAACGGCTGGCAGACCGACCCCTACATGGGCAACGCCGAGTTTTACATGGGCTATGCGGACTATGAGGTCGGCATCACCGTTCCATCGGGCTGGTTGATCGCCGCGACCGGAGAGCTGACGAATCCCGTGCAAGTCCTATCGGTCCGGACGCGCGAACGGTTGAAGGAAGCTCGGCGCGGCGGAAGCTTCGTGCACGTGGTGGATTTCAACGACCGGAGCGTTGGCGTCTCGACGCTGCGCGGCATGGACGATCGCTTGACGTGGCGGTTCAGGGCGCAGGACGTCCGCGATTTCGACTGGGGGACTTCGGCGCGGTTCCTATGGGACGCGACGATCGCGACAGTCGCCAGCCGAACCGGAACGACGACGCCGGACACCGTCGACATCAACGCCTTTTACCGGCCAGAGGTCGTGTTTCCGGCCTGGTACCGTTCGACGCTCTATGCGCAGGACGCGATCGAGTTTCTGTCGCGCTATCTGTGGTCGTACCCGTATCCGCAGATGACGGCGATGGAAGGGCCGGTCTCCTGCAGCGGGATGGAATACCCGATGCTGACGTGCATCGGCGGACCGCGTGACACACTCGGGCTGTATTCGGTGATCGTGCACGAGTTCGGCCACATGTGGTTTCCGATGCAGGTCGGATCGGATGAGCGTCGCTTTGCGTGGATGGACGAGGGCCTGACTCGGTTCAATCAGGCGCAGGGAATGCAGGCGTTCTTCAAGGGCTACGATCGCGAAGCCCTTTCGCGCGCGAGCTATCTGGCTTTCGCCCGCACCGACTCCGAGGTGCCGTTGATGCGGCACGGCGATCAGTACCCGTACGATTCGCGCGCCTACTCCGTCGCCACCTACGACAAGATGGCGAGCAACATGGTCGCGCTGCGCGGACTGCTCGGCGCCGAGAAGTTCTCCCAGTGCTACCACGCGTACGGACAACGCTGGATCAACAAGCACCCGACACCCTATGATTTCTGGAACACCTTCAACTGGTGCGCGGGCCAGGATCTGTCGTGGTTCTGGCGAACCTGGTGGTACGAGACCTGGACGCTCGATCAGGCGATCGCTTCGGTCGAGCCGGAAGGCACCGGCCTTCGGGTGACGATCGAGGACAAGGGGCTGGCGCCGATGCCGGTCCGCCTCACGGTCACGCGCGCCGCGGGCGTGACGGAGCAGCAGGTGATTCCAGTGAGCGTCTGGCTTGGCGGCGCGCGACACGCCTCGACGCTTGTCGCCGACGCGCTGACGGTGACCTCGATCGAGATCGACCCCGCGCAGGTGTTCCCGGACATCGATCGGTCGAACAACCGCTGGACCAAGAAGTAGCGCGTGGCTCACGTCGCGTTGTTCGCGCTGGCGCTCGTGACCACGCTCGGCGTCGTTGGCGCCTGCGCGCAGCTCATCGTCGGCGGCGCACGAATCCGGCCCTTGACCGATCAGGCCGGCGACCCGACTGGCCCGAAGGTCAGCGTCATCGTTGCCGCACGCGATGAAGGACCGCACATCGAGCGCTCGCTTCAGTCGCTCTTGGCGCAGCAGTACGAGTCGTTCGAGATCATCGCGATCGACGACCGGTCGGCCGACGACACCGGGCCGATCCTCGATCGCATGGCACTGGCGAGCCCGCGGCTTCGGGTGGTCCACATCACTGAGCTACCGCCGCACTGGCTCGGAAAGAATTACGCCCTGCATCGCGGCGGCGAGATGGCGACGGGCGAGTATCTGCTCTTCACCGACGCCGACGTGGTCTTCGCGCCGGATGCCCTGGCGCGTGCGGTGGCGCTGGCGCGGACGCGAGGAGTGGATCATCTCGCCGTTGGGCCGGAGATCGAGTCACCAAGCCTGTTGCTGACGATGGTAGTGACCGTCTTCTCACTTGGCTTTCTGTTGTACTACAGACCGTGGCACGTCGAGGATCCCACGCGCCAGGAGCACGTCGGAGTCGGAGCGTTCAACCTGGTGCATACCGCGCTGTATCGCGAATTCGGCGGCCACGTGAGAATCGCGCTTCGCCCGGATGACGACATCAAGCTTGGCCGTCTGGTGAAGCTTGCCGGCGGGCGCCAGCTGGTTGCCGGCGGAACTGACGTCATCCGCGTCCGTTGGTACTCGACCGTGGGCGAGATGGCGCGCGGACTGCGCAAGAACACCTTCGCCGGGCTGCATTACAGCCTGTCGCTCGCGATCGCAGCCATTGTGATCCAACTGGCCGCGAACGTCTGGCCGTTCGTCGCGCTGTTCGTCACCAGTGGCGCCGTGTGGTGGCTGAACGCGGTGAGTGCGCTGATCCTGATGGCGATGTATGCACTCGTGGCTCACGGCGTCGGCAGCAATCGGTGGCTGGCGGTTGGCTATCCTGTTGCCGCGCTGATCTTCATCTGGATCGTGATCGCGGCAGTCTGGTACACAGTGTCGCGCGGCGGGATCGAATGGCGAGGAACGTTCTACTCCCTTGACGACTTGAAGAGGAACAGAGTGTAGCGCGAGACGGCACTGGCGCGCGCATGAAGAATGCGGCGTCGCTGTGGCCCTGCCCAACCGACTCGCGCGGATCCCGCAGATCTGGCGGATCGAGACTGGTACCAGCAGTCGATCAGCGCGTGGAAGAGATTATTCGGTAGAATTTTGCCTCTGGGCCGAAGTGAAGTAGTAAAGCGAGTTGGAGGCGGGATCCGCGCAGGTAGCTCAAGACCTGGCGGTGGCTGGACTTCGACAGATCGTGGGTGGACTTCACCTCGACCACCAGCCTCTCGTCGACGATCATGTCGATCCGCAGCAGGCCGATCGGCTCGCCCTTGTAATAGACCTGAACGCGAACCTCTCGAGCAACTCGGCGGCCGCGTTTCGCCAGTTCGCGGGCCAGTGCCTCATTGTAGAGATTCTCGAGCAGGCCGTATCGAAGCTCGTTATACACCTCGTAGAACGCTCCGATGACCGACTCCGTCAGTTCACGGTCAATCAACTCGACCCGCGCCGGATTCTCCATCCGCGAAGATCCGGCCGATCCGATTGATCCGCGTCATCGTTTTTCTCTGGCTCGTTGCGAAACCCCGCCAGTCAGAGCCCGACACGCTCGCCTGCGCTACATCCCGCTCGGATACGTCTCGGGCGCATCTCCATCGACCCGCACGGGCATATGCAAAGGATCGAGTGCCCGCGTCTCGTCGACATAGATGAACGCGTCGTATCGCCCGGGTACGATTGTCGGCACGTAGTTTCCCCAGCGCTCGCGGTCGGGATCATAGACGACTCCGATCGCGCGATGCCCAATCGGCTTCTCGAGTCCGGGAATGCCGCCATTCTCTTGGTCGTCGAAGATCATCAGGGAGTCGCCAACCGCGGCGTCCTCGAGCATGTCCTCGAAGCTTCCCGCACGCGCTGGCGGAACGCGCATGCGCTCCATCGGTTCGCCCCACTCGGTCGCCGCGATGACCGTCCCGCGGTGCGTACCGAATCCGACGATCACGACGCCGTCCGAGCCGTACCGCTGGCGGACGAGCTGACCGACGTTCACCATCCCGTTACGCGCCATGTCGGTAAAGCGGGCGTCGCCGACATGAGTGTTGTGTTCCCACACGACCGCTTTGCACGTTGGCCCGTGGTGGGCGATCAGACGCTCGAGCGTCTCGACCATGTGATGATCGCGCACATTCCACGATGACGGGCCGCCACGCACCATCGTCCGATAGTAGCGCTCGGCGTTTCGAGCGATCAGCGCGTTCTGCTCGGCGTTGAAGAATCCCTCCTTGCCATCCTCGCGATACGACGCCGCTTTCGCGCGCAGCTTGGCGAGGACAGCAACCGCCTCGTCCTCGCATGAGGTCGGGACGAGCGCCGTCGCTCGCGCGTAGGCCTGCTCGTCCTCGGCGTATGGCTCGAAGCAGTTGTAGGCGCGTTTGGCCGTCGGCACGGCCGACGGATCGACCCGATCGAGATAGCTGATCACCTCGCGCATCGAGTCCCATAGCGAATACACGTCGAGGCCGTAGAAGCCGGCCTTGGCCGAGTCGCCGTGGCGAGCATTGAAGTCACGGAGCCATTCCGCGAACGCCGCGACCTCGCGGTTGGCCCACATCCAGGTCGGCCAGCGGTCGAATGCGTGCAGCACCGCTTCGGCACTGGCGCCTGCATCGGGGCGCCGCTTCACATAACGATTGACGCGATAACAGTCGGGCCAGTCGCCCTCGACTCCGATGATCGTGAACCCCTTCTCGACGATCAGCCGTTTGGTGAGCTCGGCTCGCCAAGTGTAAAACTCCGACGTCCCGTGCGATGCTTCGCCGAGGAGAACGAATCGCGAACCGCCGATGCGCTCGAGAAGCGGGTCGAGGTCGCTCGCAGACACGAGCGGATTGGCGAGTGACTGGAATCGTTGGACAGCCTGCGACATGACGCGAGCCCGTTGCAAAATCGGGGCGAGGCGCCGGGCCCTAGCAGGGTTTCCGACTCCCAACTGCGGACGCAGATCGCGCCGCCCGAGAAGAGGATAGAAGCAATCCGGCTATGCCGACCGCCTGGCCGGGTCACCCTTCTTCCGTCACCTCCATCCGCCTGTATTCTTCCCCGATGCTTCCGCCCGTCGGATCGAGCGTGCCCCGCAGCGGGGGCAGGATATCGCGCCTGGTCGGCACCATCGCCCTTCGTATCCTTCGGTGGCGGGTCGAGGGTGGCATCGCCGATCACCCTCGGTACGTGGCGATCATCGCTCCCCACACCAGCAACTGGGACTTCGTCGTGGGGCTGGCCGCCCGTTACGCTCTCCGGCTGGATGCGTCTTGGTTGGGAAAGCACACGCTGTTCCGCCCCCCGTTCGGGTGGATCATGCGCCGTTGGGGAGGGATCGCCGTCGACCGCACCGCATCGCACGATGTCGTGTCACAAACGGTGGCGGAGTTCTCCTCACGGCCGCGTGTGTTTCTCGTGATCACACCGGAGGGAACGCGAAGGCAGGTCAGCCGCTGGCGCACCGGGTTTTGGCACATCGCCAAGGGCGCCGGCGTCCCGATTCTGCCGATCGTCTTCAACGGGCGAGATCGAGTGATTCGCATCGGCGCGCCATTCGTCCCGGGCGCCGACGTCTCATCGGATATTGAACGGCTCCAAGGATTCTTCGCCGGCGAGAGCGGGTTGCGCCCGTCTGGCGGGTAGCGTCACTTCACGGCAGTTTCGCTTCGACTCGAAGGGGAGGTTGCTGTGGAAAGTTCGCCAATCGCGCGACTCAGCTCCGCTGCACTCGGTTTCGGTGGCATCGCCGGGGCCGCGTTCGTCATCGTCTCGCGAGGTGAAGTCACGGGCGCCCTGGCGATGATCAGCGAGCGCTGGCTGATCGCCCACAATCTGCATTTCGTGTCGGCCGCCCTACTGTTGTTCGGGGTCGTCGGCCTGTACCAGGCGTACTCGCACCGGCTGAGCGTCTTTGGACACTTCGCCTTTGTGATGGCGCTCCTCGGCACCGGCCTGTTCCTGGCGGGGGGAGTGATCACCGCCGCCGTCCTTCCACTCATCGCCGGTGCCGCACCGAACGTCGTGTCGCCGACCGGACCGCTTTTCCATCCCTTGCTTCCGGTCCTTCCCGTGAGCCTCGGCCTCTTCTCACTTGGCTGGTTTCTGCTCGCAATCGTGATCGCGCGGGCCGGAATCTCGCCGTCATGGACGGGCTGGACGCTCGCCGCCGGTGTCGCGATCCAGGCGATTCCCCCGCGTCCGTTCGGGCCGGTGCCATGGATCATGACGGACATGGGATGGGTCGTGATGGCCATCGCCATGGTTGGAATCGGCGTTTCCGGATGGCGCTCCGCGTCCCCGCTTCATGCGATTCGCGCCGAGCCGGGTTTAGCTTCCGGGGATTGACGCAGCGATCTCCCGCGCTTTCGAAGCGAAAGCATAGCATTCTCCGCGCCCTGGTCGCCGCTGGGGCGTTTGTCGCGTCGCTGCTGATCATCGCCGCGAACGATCACGCGAGCGGCGCGCTCGCCCGGACAAGAGCCCGGCCGGCGCCGGCGTCGCGCGCCCCGATCGCGTCAGCGGCGCAACGAGACTCGTTGCGGATCTATCTGATGACGATGGGTCAGGGCAATGAGGTCTATGAGCTCTTCGGCCATGACGCGTTGTGGGTGCACGATCCCACGGAGCCGATCGACACCGTCTATAACTGGGGCGTATTCGACTTCAGAACACCGGGGTTCATCGGACGGTTCTTGCTCGGCCACATGGAGTACATGATGGCTGGCGATCCGCTCGACGCCACGGTTCAGTTTTATCGGGCCCTCGATCGTCAGGTATGGGTTCAGGAGCTCGATCTCACGAGCTCGGAGAAGACCGAGTTGGTCGCCTTTCTCCGCTGGAACGTCCGCCCCGAGAATGCCACGTACCGATACGATTATTATCGCGATAATTGCTCGACGCGTGTTCGTGACGCCATCGATCGCGTGACCGGCGGCCGGATTCGCGCGCAACTCAAGGCAATGCGGACCGACGAGACCTACCGCAGCCACACGTTGCGGCTGATGCAGGGAGACTGGGCACTGGTGTCGGGAGTTGAACTCCTGCTCGGCCGGCCGACGGATGTCAGGCTCACCGCCGACGAGACGTCGTTTCTCCCCGTGGAGCTGATGAAGCACTTGCGCGCCGTGAAGCTCGACGGTGGGCGACGTCGACTCTTCAAGAGGGAGTTCGTCCTCAACGAGTCGACGCGGCCGACGGAGCCCGTGAACGTTCCGCGTCTCTGGATCTGGTTTGCCCCGATTGGGTTGGCATTGACCGCGCTCGTCCTCTGGTTGGGCGCGCACGCCGATGGGTCCATCGGACGACGTCGCGCACTGGCCGCGACCGTCGCGATTCTCGCGGCGGCCTGCGGGACTCTCGGATCGGTGATCGCGACGCTGCTCACGATCACCGATCACGTCGCCGCGCACGGAAACGAGAACATCTTCATGCTCAATCCCCTGTGGCTCGCGATCGCCGTGCTGGCGCCGAGGATGATTCTGGGGCGAGCTGGAAAGGGCAGCCTGCTGCTCATCCGCGTCGCTGCGGCCGTCGGTTGTGGGGCGGTGCTGCTCCATCTTGTTGGCTTGTCGCGACAACCCAACTGGGACGCGATCGCGCTCGTCCTTCCGGTGGAGTTGGCAATCGCCTGGGTCGTCGTCGACGCCTCTTGGGCCGCGACGCCGCGGACTCCATCCGTCGAGACGGTCTAGCCGGGTATCGCCTCCGGCTGATCCTCCGACTGCGCGCATGCGCCACGGTGTACGACACGATGGGTAAGGATTCGGACGTCGGCGTCCTCGTACGCACCAATCGGCTGGCCGCACCTCATGCACTTCGGGAACATCGCGTAGATCGAGCGCGCGAGCTCTTCGACAGCGGGATCGGCGGGACGGCTTCGGATATCCACGCGACGACGATAAAGCGCGCTGGCGGGGCGCGCTAGCTTACGCGCTCCTCTGCGTTGCCAAGACCATGAAAGAGTACGATCGCGAGTACTACCGGCGATGGTACCGCGACCCGTCGACGCGGATCGCGACAGCCGAAACCGCGCGCCGCAAGGCCAGGCTCGCGGTGTCAGCGGCCGAGTTCATGCTCGGCAGACCGATCGAGACTGTGCTCGATGTCGGGTGCGGCGATGGGTTCTGGCTCGCGGCGATCGAGGCATTGCGGCCCCGAATCAGGTACATCGGCGTCGATCCAAGTCGGTATGTCGTTCAGCGTCTCGGACGACGGCACGACATTCGGCCCGGAACCCTGGGCACGTTGCACACACTCAAACTCGCGAGACCGCTCGACCTCATCGTATGCGCCGACGTCATCCAATACGTCGAGGGCAGAGACCTCCGTCGAGGCCTCGCCGAGATTCGCCGCCTGCTTGGCGGCGTCGCATACATCGAGGCGTTCACCGTCGAGGATGGGATGGAAGGCGACCGTCACGGTTGGATCGACCGGAGGGAGAAGACAATGCGGCGTTACTTTCGCGACGCCGGCCTCACGCACTGCGGCTTCTATTGTTGGATCGATGCGCGGAAGATCGTAAACGCGAACCGATTCGAGATCGCATAGGTGTGGACGGCGGGCTGGTGACCTGGCGGATTGGTGGACTGCTGCGATCCACCAATCCAGTGAAATGCCGCCCGAAGCTGCGCGTCGGTGAGTTGGGGAAGTTGGACGAGCGGAGGGACCGAAGCGTCGAACCCGACGATTTCCGATGTGTGTCCGCGAATCCATCGAATGAGGCCAAGCATGACTCGCCGGTTTGCCTGACCATGCGGCGTTGCGTCTCCGATGTTGGGATGGAGGATCGCTGTCATGGCCAACCGAGGCCGACTGGCGAACGCCACTTCGTCGATCTTGGCTCGGAACTCGGCATCGGCTCGGGAGGTCGGCCGTCGGCGCCCATCGGCGAGGTGTCGCGACTCATGCAGCGCGATCGTCGTTTCCGTCAGTTGGTTGAACAGAATACCGACAAACGCCGCCTGTCGTTGCGTCGCTGACATCGTCTCGCGCGACAAGGAATCGAGAATGGTCGAGATTCCGGCGCGAAAAAGACGCGCGGCAACTCCCGGAAGAAAGGCGACGGAATCGGCCCGCGCCCGGGTAATGTCGGCGGCGTCATCGCGTCGGAGCTGTTCGGCGGAAATGGCGCGGGGATCCGTGAGCGCAATCCAGGCGCGAAAGGGCGCCTCGGTGAGGGCCGGCCGAATTTCCAGGATGGAGTCTCCCGAGACCCATCCGGCGCGACCACCGATCCCATCCAGCAACCAGAATTCCAAGCCGTTGCTGGCGATCGCGTCGAGAACGATCACTCTCGCGCGCCTGTGGAAACTGTCGGCTGCGGTCACCGCCGTATAAGTGCCGATGGCCTGAGCCAGGTGCAGTTCCGGGATCGCCGGTCCCTGATCGATGCCGAGCACGGTACCGAAGCGTCTCGCGAGCTCTCCAGGAACGGCCGCGGGATAGTACTCGCGGCGGCCCGACGGCCAATGGAGCGCACGCCAGAGCAAACGCGTTTGTGCATTGAGCGAACGGTCGAGGTCACCATCCTTCGCCAAGCCCAGCAACGCCCGACGGTAAAACTCATTGGCCGCGGCGCGAATTCGGTGGACGAATGGTCCGTACGCGACCGCGTCATCTTCCTTGGCGGAGAGCTTCCGGCCCGGAATCAGCCGCTCCTGATCGAGCAGCAGCGCCGCCGGCTCATACAGCCGGCTGTCCGCCAAATGCATCGCCAAGTTCGCGACGTTATCCGTCGGCGGAGGTCGAGGCGGTCCGGCCATACCGTGTGTCAGCAGGAAATAGGACGCCGCGCCCCTTCCAATCGCCTCTCGATCGCCGACCAGCGCCCCCGCTCCAAGCATCGCCCAGGCATCGATGGTCCGCCCCGGAAAGCGATCCACCCTGCCGCGCAGCGTGTCGAGCGCCTCGCGGATGAGCAGCGGCTCGATGGAGTCGGCGACGCTCGCGTTCGCGCCGATCGCGGCAAAGGCGCCGTCGACGGCCGCGTCGACGAGCGCTCTCGCGGCGAGACCACGCCGCTCGCCTTCAGCCCCGCACCGGAGAGCTTCGAACGCAACCCGGGTCGCCTCGCGATACCGCCGCCGAAATCGAAGCAGCCGAGCGCGCTCGACAAGGATCGACGAGCTGTCGCGCGCTCCGATAACCGCCCGGTCGAGGTGTTCCGCCGCCGCCGTGGCGTCGGCGTACACCATCCAAGCGAGATGACCAAGCCACTGCTCTCCGACTGAGCGAACCGTGGCGTCGGAGTCCCGCGCCGCGCGCCGGAATTCTCGCGCCGCCCCCGAGACGTCGTTGCGAGCGATCATCGCCAGGCCATTGGAGATCGCGACGGCACCCGCGGTCTGTCCGCCTGCCGCCGGCGCAGCTGCTGCGAACATCGCGCCTGCCACAACCACCCGCGCGGAAGCCCAGGCCCATCCCATCATCGGCCTATCGGCTCGTCCGCTCCCGAAAGCGCGCCAACTCCTCGCCCGCCATTCCGTACGTGTGTTCTGATCCCGGATAGCGATGGCTGCGTACGTCGGCCGCAAAGGCCGCGACCGCCTCGAGCATCACGTCGCCAGAGGCCGCGTACTTCTTGACGAACTTCGCGGGACGCGCTTCGGTCAAGCCGACCAGGTCGTGATACACCAGCACCTGGCCATCCGGAGCGGGACCGGCACCGATACCGATCACCGGCACGGACACGCGTCGCATGAGCGCGTCGGTCACTGGTGACGCTACAGCCTCGACGACAAGGGCGAACGCACCCGCTTCCTCGAGCGCGACCGCGTCGTTGATGATCGCCACGGCTTCGTCGGCCGTCCGCCCGCGCGCCCGGTACTCCTCTTTGTTCTTCACGCCCTGGGGTAAGAGGCCGACGTGGCCCATCACCGGAATGCCGGCGGCCACGATCGCGCGGACTCGCGAGAGAATCGGGCCCGCCCCTTCGATCTTCACCGCGTCGCAACCGGCGTCGACGAACCGGCGCGCCGACGCAACGGCAAGCGCATCCGATGTCTCGTACGTTCCGATGGGCATGTCGCCGACGAACAGCGGCCGCTCCACGCCGCGCCGCGCCGCCCTCGTCAGCATCAGCATCTCGTCGAGCGACACGTCGCGCGTGCTGGGATACCCGAGCACTGTCATCGCGGCGGAATCGCCGACGAGGACGATGTCGACGTTGCCGCGTTCGGCGATTCTCCCCGAGGGATAGTCGAAGGCGGTGACCATCACGATCGGCTGCGCGCGATCCTTCAAGCGCACGATGTCCTCGATCGTGATGCGGTCGGTCTGGGTGGTCATTCTGTCTGAACGATCTCGTTGTCGATCAACCGAACGTCGCCGACGTGAGCCGCGACGGCAAGGAGAATCTCGCCGGTCAGCGTGGCGAACGGCAGCAACGTATCGGCGGGAACGGCCGCGAAGTACTCCGGCTCGACTCCGCGAGCACGCATCGCCTCTCGCCCGATCGACTCGACGACACTGGCGCGGCGTTCACCACCTCTGATCGCCTCCAGACTGGCGTCCAAGCCGGCGCGCAGCGCCAGGGCGCGGACGCGGTCAGCGGGACTGAGCCGGACGTTGCGGCTCGACATCGCCAGGCCATCCGGGTCGCGGACGGTTGGACAGACCTCGATGCGAACCGGAACATTCAGGTCTCGAACGAGCTTTCGAACCACAAGCGCCTGCTGCGCGTCCTTTTGGCCGAAGTATGCCACGGCCGGCTGGACGATGTTGAACAACTTGGCGACGATCGTGGCCACGCCGGCAAAGTGGCTCGCGCCCCGTGACCGTCCTTCGAGCGGCTCGCTGACTCCTCCGACGGTCACGGTCGTCGACAGGCCGTGTGGATACATCTCTCCAGTCGACGGGGCGAAGAGGATATCGACGCCCGCGGCGCCCGCCAGAGCGGCATCGCGCTGCTCATCGCGGGGATAGGCGGCCAGATCGCGAGGATCATTGAACTGGGTTGGATTCACGAACAACGACACGACGGTCACGTCGCAGTCGGCGCGAGCCCGTCGCATCAACGACAGGTGTCCGTCGTGAAACCCTCCCATCGTGGGGACGAGGCCGATCGAGCGTTCGGCCGTCCGCCTTTCAGTCAAAACATCTCGCAACTCATGAACCTGCCGAATCAGCTTCATTCGGTGTCGCGCGTCATCGCCGCCGTCGCCGCCGCCATCGCATCCCATGCGGGGACGAGCTCCGGCGCCACCGCCTGCACCGCGGCCCGCTGTCGTCTCACGATCTCGGCGTCGCCGCGCGCGATGGGGCCGGTGAGCGCGGCCGGACCCGAGGCGCCCCAGTTCTCCAAGGCCGCCCGGGCGAGTGGCAGCAGATGTCGCCGCTCCAACCCGCTACCAGCGCCGACGCGAGCCGCCATCGACTCCAGCGTCACGAGAAAGTTGGCGGCGATGGAGGCCGCCGCGTGGTAGGCCGCGCGTTGTGAGTCCGGGATCTCGAGCGGCTCCATCGAGAGTCGCCTGGCGATGGTCCGAGCGATCTCCAAGGCCCTGGGGGTCGAGCCGGCCACCGCGGCCGACGCGCCCGCGAAAATGGCCCGCCCGTGACTGGCTGTCATCAAGGGATGAAAGGAGAATGCCTCGTGGGGTGCGAGGGCGGCGAGCGTCACGGCCCCGGCGGTGTGTCCCACCATCGCCTCCAGCGGCGCGCCAGCCGCGGCCGCGGGGATTTCCCGATCGGGCACAGTGAGCAGGACCAGATCGCCGCGGATAGGCTCATTGCGTCGCACTGGACCGACGACACTCACGCCTGCTTTCGTCAGCGCATCGATGAGCGCCGACCCCATTCGACCGCCGCCGACGATTGTGATGCTTCGACCGCCGAGCACGTCCATTCGTGTAGAGGCTCCTCCGTGAGCGGTGAAAGTAACCCGGCGGAACGGCCGACGTGTCCCGCGGTTATCATTGGTCACGCGGATCAGGCGGATTCAGTGGATCAACCTGTCATCGGCAGATTCTACTTTAGCGCAGCCTCCATGATCGAGCTCACTCCCAGAGCGCTGCTGGCCGCGATTCGGTCACGCTCGCCCTACCTCGTTTCGTTGTTGACGTGCGGGCTTGCCGGCCCGCTGGTCGCCCAGTCCGGCGGGCCGACAGGCTACGCGTCGGTGCGCGGATTCGTGGCTGACAGTGTACGCGGTGGATCGTTGATCGCGGCGTATATCGAGCTGCTGCCGACGGGTCGACAGGCTCTCACGAACGATCGTGGCGAATTCAGGCTCGACAGCATTCCGGCGGGCAGCAACTACCGGATACACGTCGCGCATCCGATGCTCGACACGATTGGTATCGCGTTGACCACGCCGGCATTCTCGCTGAAAGCCGGCGACGTAGAGGAGCTTACGCTCGCCGTGCCGTCCGCGACCACCCTCGTAACCATGTTCTGCCCACCGGCGATGCGGGCTCGCGGTGCGTCGGCGCTCGTCGGGTTCGTTCGCGATCCGGATACCGGCGCGCCGATCGATAGCGTCACCGTCTCGCTCGTCTATGACGATGACGTCGCAGGCCTTGCGAAGCGGCCGGTGATCCGGATCGCGAAGCTGGACTCCACCGGTCGCTACAAGATCTGTGGGCTACCGGCGCAGATGAGCGGCAGGGTGCAGCTCATCCGAAGCAGCACACACTCGGCTGAGATTCCAGTCAAGACCGACGCGAGCCTGCCCCTCGCCCTTCGCTCAATGGGCATGTCGTTGTCGACGCAACACATCGCGGCCGGCACCGACAGCGCCGGGAGAGCCATTCGCCGTTTGCATGGGCCAGCCACGGTGACCGGCCGGATCCTGAGTCAGTCGGGGACTCCGATTGCAGGCGCGCGTGTGCAGATGGATGAGACGGCAGCGGCCGCAGTGACTGGGGCCGACGGCCGCTTCACGCTCGATAGCGTGCCGACGGGAACCCAGACCGTGTCGGTTCGCAAGCTCGGATACAACGTTACCGACAAGGCGGTCGAAGTGTCCGTGAATGTCCCAGCGTCGGTATCGATCGTGATGCAGAACTACATCCCCACACTCGAAGCGGTCGTTTCGGTGGCGCAACGCGATGTGGACAAGGAGAAAATCGGGTTCACGCGGCGAAGGCGTCAGGGTATGGGGGTCTATCGCGAAGGCGATGAGATTCCGCGTGGCACGTCGTCGCTGGCGACCGCCCTGTCAACGATTCCCGGCATCCGCATCGAACGCAACTCTTCCGCGGGAATCGAGGGCGTGAACATCACGGGCGCCGGCGGCCCCAACGCGTGCATGACGTTCGTCGTGGACGGCGTGCCGTGGCGAGAGGATACAGGAAACTCAAGCATTTCCGACTACGTTCGCCCTGAGGAGCTCCAGGCGATCGAGCTGTATTCCGCGTCGACCGTGCCGCCGGAATTCGCGCTCTCGCCGATGTCGAACTGCCAAGTGTTGGTGCTGTGGACTTCGCGAAAAATCCGCAGCGGAACCAAGAAGGTCGTCAAACCGCTCGAGTGAGGTGCCAAACTCGAGTCTCTTCTTCCGCGAGACCCAAGTCCGCACCGATTGCGACGTGTGCCGCGTTCCGTTTGACCTCATGAAAGGCGGCGTGTGCCTGAAATGCCGGCGGGTGCTGTGTTATCGCCATCTTCATGGATCCTGGGTCCGGCGGATCATCGCCGACGTGCTGGGCGCGGATGTCTGCGTGGACTGCCGGGGGACGGCCTGAGCGAGGCACGGCCGACGGCGGACCGGGTCCGCCGGAGCTTCGATAAGCAGCTGATCATGGGGACGATCGGCGCCACACTCGACCGCGTCACCGAGGGCGAAGTTCACATCGCCCTGCCCATACGGGCGGACCTGACGCAGCAACACGGATACGTCCACGCGGGCATCATCGCCACGATCGCCGACAGCGCGTGCGGGTATGCCGCGCTCTCGGTGATGCCGGAGGAGGCGGCCGTGCTGAGCATCGAGTTCAAGATCAACATGCTCGCGCCCGCGGAGGGGACTCGCCTGATTGCGCGCGCCCAGGTGATTAGACCGGGCCGGACGATCGTAGTCTGCCGCGCAGACGTTCATGCGGAGCGCGAGGGAGCCGAAAAGTTGGTTGCGACGATGACCGGAACGATGATGGTCGTTAGAGGACGTGGATTGGTGGATTAGCGGGTTAGTGGGTTGGTGGGTTGGTGGGTTGGTGGGTTGGTGGGTTGGTGGGTTGGTGGGTTGGTGGCTTGATGGATCGGTGAGAGCTCCCTACTGTCGCCACGCGAGTGCAGCCGCTCTTTTTCCAAAGCACCAATCCACCAAAACACCAATCCACCCCTTGCCCCTCCCCGAATCCCGTCCCTGGTACAGGCAGCGCTGGCAGATCATCATCGCCGGCTTCGCGGCATCGTATGTTGCGGGCGTGCTGTTCGCGGTGATCGTGCGAGCGCAGGGGGGCTGGAGCCAAGGACTGCCGTGGGAGCGCGAGCTACTGACGGCGGTACATCCGCCGTTGCCGTGGATCCTCGATCGACTGATGCTCGTGCTACCCTGGTTCGGGACAAATCTGTCGCTGATCCCGGTGGTGCTGATTGTCGTGATCTGGCTCTGGGTTGGAAAGAAGCGACCCGATCTCGCGATGTGGTTGCTCATCGTGCAGGCCGGATCGTACGCGCTGAATCCGGCCCTGAAGGGCACGTTCGATCGCGTGCGGCCCGATATGTTCGAGAAGCGCGGCTGGTTCGGCTGGACGTCGTACCCCAGCGGCCACGCGATCGCCAGCATCTCAGTCCTCTTCACCCTCTCCCTCATGCTGAATCGGGAGCGCGGTTGGACATGGCCGTTCTATGCCGTCGGCTTCATTGTGGGCGACGTGGGTGGCCTTTCGGGGACCGGCCCCACCACTCAGCGTGACTCGCCTGCAATCTCCGCCAGTCTTGTAAGGTCGATGTTGCCGCCGCTGACGACGGCGACGACGCGACTGCCCGGCTCCGCCCCGATCCGGCGCGCCGTCACAGCGGCTAGCGCCGCCGCGCCGGCCGGTTCGGCGACCAGCTTGGCCGACGACAACAGGTCGCGAACGCTCGCCCGAATCTCATCATCGGTCACGAGGACGACGTCGTCGACGAGATCGCGAACGATCGGAAAGGTCAACTCCCCGGCCATCGGCGCCGTCAATCCGTCGGCGATCGTGTCGATCCGGTCCAGTCGGAGGGGGTGTCCGGCGTCCAAGCTCTTTCGCATCGCGGCCGCACCCTCGGGCTCGACCCCCACAATGCGCGTCCTCGGAGAACGGGCGCGGAGGGCCGACGCCATGCCCGAAATCAGCCCGCCACCACCGATCGCGATGACGACGATGTCCATGTCGGCGTGGTCGTCCCGCGACTCGCCGCCACTTTGAGCGGCGATGCCTTCGCGGGCATCACGACCGTGGCCTTCACGCCGGCGATCGCCCCGGCATAGGCGAGCGCCTGCGCGTGATTCCCCGCCGAAACGGTGATCACTCCCCGCGCGCGCTGGTCCGCGTCCAACAGGAGAACGGCGTTCAAGGCGCCTCGCGCCTTGAACGATCCTGTCTTCTGGAAAGACTCGCATTTGAGAGACAGCGCGACTCCGGCCGCGTTGCCAAGCCGGGTGGCCGACATCAGAGGCGTGCGACGGACGTGAGCCGAGATACGGTGTCGGGCGGCGACAATGTCGTCGATCGTGATCATGACATGTTGGGCGGTTGGCTGGTTGCTTGTACCCGCTAAACTCACTGGCTAGTCAACCAGTTTACTGATCAACTAGTCAACTCCTCAATGAATCGCCTCATCGTTGCTGGGCTATCGTTGGCCATACTTTCCGGGGGTTGGATCATCCAGCCGTCCGGTACGAGCGCCTCTTTCCGCGGCTTGAGCGTCGTCGACGCGCAAACGGTCTGGGTAAGCGGATCTCGCGGGACGTTCCTCCGGACCACCAATGGCGGAACGACCTGGAAGCTCGACTCGATCGCCGGCGCGGAATCCCTTGACCTACGCGATCTTCAGGCATTTGACGCATCGATCGCCGTTGCAATCTCGGCTGGGCCGGCCGAGAAGGGGCAGGCTAAGGTCTTCCGTACGACCGATGGCGGCGCTACGTGGACAACCGTGTTCACGACCGATCAGAAAGGCGTCTTCTTCGACGCCGTGTCGTTCTGGGACGCGCGACACGGCATCGTCCTCAGCGATCCCGTCGATGGGAAGCTGTTCCTGCTAGTCACCGACGATGGCGGCGCGGACCGACTAACGCCTGGATTGCGACGGGCGGAGCCACGGTCGCGCGGGTCTTTCGCTCCACGGATCGCGGACGGAGCTGGGCCGTCGCCGAGACGCCGGTGCATTCCGGGGACGGCGGTGCGGCCGGGATCTTCTCGGTGGCCTTCGCCAACGCGACCGAGGGCGTCGTCGTCGGTGGTAACTACAACCAACCGCGGACGCCCTCCGTGAACGTCGCACTGACTCACGACGGAGGAGTCACGTGGCGCGTCGCGGCAGGGCCGACGCCGCCCGGCTATTTGTCTGCCGTCGCGTACGTGCCGAGCACCGGCGCCAGGACGCTCGTCGCTGCGGGCCTTGTCGGCACCGCGATCTCGAGCGATGGGGGCGAGCGCTGGGCGATGGCCGATACGACCGGGTACAACGCGGTCGCCTTCGCCGGCGTAGAGGATGCTGGGTGGGCCGCCGGCGATCGCGGCCGGATCGCGAAGTGGGCCGGTCGCGTGGACCAGTCGATCCCGGTGCGAAAACCGTAGACTCGACCCGCAAGACTCCTGAGACCTCAATGGACGACAGAGAATCTGTGGCTACTCATAAGCGTCTGCTCATTGCCCCCCTCGCCTTTGCGGCAATCGCCGCTTGTCGTCACCCGACGACGACGGCATCCAGCATGGGGCCGGCAACGAGCCCGCCGCCGAGCACCGGGCGCGGAGGCGCCACCGTCGGACTTGCGACCGCGGCACCCCGGCCTCGGCCACCCCGCCTTTCGCCCGATTCATTGGGCAAGCTGCGCCGAGTGTTGGTCAATCAGGTCCTGGCCACGATCGCTGGTCACGAGAAAGACAAGGGTCGCGCCAAGTCGATGATCGAGATGACGAACGTCATCAACAGGGAGCACATGCCCAAGCTCAATGCGCAAAAGCCCGAGGTCGTGACCTGCATGCTCTGCCACCGCGGGACGAACGACCCGAGAGATACCGTCGAGACGTATCGCGCAGTCAAGCCACCAGGGGGGTGACAGCCGACAGCTGACAGCTGACTAGCTCTTCACACCACAACGCCGCAACACGCCGCTCGGATCCACGGCATTCGGAAAGAGCCTCTTCGCCGCGCGCGCGTGAGCAGCCGCCCTCGTGCAATCGCCGCGAGCGACATACGCATCCGCAAGCCGCATCCGGATTCGGTAGTTGGCCGGATCGAGCTTCGCCGCCGTCTCGATCGCGCTCAGCTTCGACGACGAGCTATAGGCCGACATCGCGGCGATCTGCATCGCGCTCCGCCCGATCGCGAGGACCCCAAGCCCGACGAGAATTGCGGGAGCGAATTCGCGGACGCCGGTGGTGATTGTTCGCTTGCCGTCGACGGGTGGGGCGAGCACGCCGGCCAGCAGCCAGAAGAACAGCGTCGGCACGGCGATCAACATCACGGCGTCGAATAGGCCGACGACGACGGCGGTCGTGATCGTGCCGACGAGCATGAGTGCGGCCGTCGACCGCTCGAGGTCCCCGTCGCCGCGCCCGCGTCGCAGATCGCGAATCGCTCGAACGACCAACGCCATGAGCGCCAGCGCGAGGCACGCCGTCGCCAGGAATCCGCGCTCAGCAACGAACGCGACCCAGTCGCTACTTGGCCACGGATTATCGGTCATTCCTTGATCCACGGCGAGCGACTGGTCGCCACGCGCAGCGTATTTCGGATAGGCCACCGGCCAGTTGCCGGGCCCGACCCCGAGGACCGGATGCGCCATCGCGATGTGCAGCGAGGTCGTGTACTGCACGAGCCGACCGGCCCCGCTGCCGCCCCTGTAATTGACGACGCCGAGCACCGAGTCGAGGTATGGCGAGTCACTCTTCCACTCGAGACGATTCGGCAAGAACGCGGCGGCGAGAGCGCCCAAGGCGGCCGCGGCGGCGAGGATACGGAGGCGACCCCACGTCCGGCCGCCGGAGATCGAGACCCGGGTGGCCAGAGCGATTCCGCAGACTACCACCGCGGCGACGATCAAGGCCAGCCATGCGGCGCGACTACGGGACAGAACCAACGCCGCGGCGAGAATCACCGAGCCGATGGCGCCGAGCAAAAAGCCCGGCTTCGAGCGGGCGGAAAGGGCGGCAATCACCACGGCAGGCGTCCCGATCGCCGCGAGGTGCGCCATGAAGTTCCGGTTGCCGAATGTGCCGCCCGGTGCCCGGTTCAAGCTGAAGTAATCCGTCGTCGCGCCGGCGTATGCTTGAACGAGCGCGGTGAGCGCGCCGACGACGACGGCAATCGCGATCGCGATCAGGAGCGATCGCAGCAGCCCAGCTCGGCGCATCGTCAAGCCAACCCAAAAGAGCAACACGCCCGAAACGGACATCGCCACCGCGCGACCGGCCAGCCACCAATTCTGCGCCATCACCGCCGACGCAGTGCTCAGGATCAGAAACGCGAGCAGCAGCCCGTCCGCGCCGGTTATCGACAAGCGGCGTCTTCCCGTCACACACAGCAGCGCGGCACCGATTGCCGTGGCGTGAAGAATCAGCTCCTTGGGGACAAAGAAGCGATCGAGATCGAAGGTCTTGTAGGGTAGCGCGGCGAGGACGATCGCGATCGCGCCGATCTGGAGCAGCAGCAGCGCGATGCGCTCGCGCCGGTCGGCGGTGGATGCGGCCATCGTTGGGAGAAGTTAGTGGATCAGAGGATTGGTGAATTGGTGGACCAGACAGTTCGGCATGCGCACCGCTACGCCACTACACCAGTCCAACAAACCGCCAAACCACTACATTTCCCCCATGACATGGTCTCGCCGCGAATGGCTTCGAGCCACCGCTCTTGGTGCGGCCGGCGTCTTCGTCACCCGACGCATGTTCGGCGAGCGAGTCAACGCCCCGATCGCGATCACCGTGTACAAGACGCCGACTTGCGGGTGCTGCAAAGAGTGGGTCGCGCATCTCACGGAGAACGGGTTTGCGCCAACGGTCCACGATCTCGCTGATCTGACACAAACCAAATCGTCGCTTGGAGTACCGCAGGCCCTCGAGTCTTGCCACACCGCTGTCGTGGGCCGGTATGTCGTCGAAGGTCACGTCCCGGCCGACGTGATCAGACAGCTCGTCGGCGAATCGACCAAGGCGATTGCCGGCCTCTCGGTACCGGGTATGGTTCAAGGTTCGCCTGGGATGGAAGTGGGGCGAAAGGAACCGTACGACGTTCTGGCGTTTACACGTGAAGGAAAGACGTTCGTGTACGCGCGGCGCTAGAGCATACCCGACGAGCGACTGCGCGCTTCTTGCAATCGCTGCACGCTCCTTCACCACAATTGACCACGCACATGACTATCCGCCGCCTCGCATTCGTCGTAGCAATTGCCGCGTTCGCCTCCCGACTTCGCGCGCAGGGGGGCGGACAGCCGCCGTCGACGGGGATCGACGTGACCGGAGTCGGTGACACCTCTATCTTTGCTCCGCTGTCGACTCGCGCCGGGAACATGTTTCCTCCGCTATATCTGGTTCCAGACCGAGCAGAACGCGTTCAAGGCGGGGTCGCTCAACTCGTACATCTTCGCGCCGTCGTCGCGTTTCGGGGCGTTGAATTTCGAGGGCGGAGACGTCATCGAACATTTCGATCAGGTGAGCGGCCCGGCGGCGAAACCGGTGCGCAAGCCGCTCACGCTTCGGGACAACGAGACCGTGACCCGTGTCGACCTGTCCGCCCCGCTGCCGCCGGGTCAGACCGCGACGTTCGACGTCGCGTGGCACTTCAACGTTCCGGAGCACGGCGCCGACCGCATGGGTCGTGATGGGTCGCTGTATGAGATCGCGCAGTGGTATCCCCGCGTTTCGGTCTACGACGATCTCCGCGGCTTCAATACCGAGCCATACCTCGGACAGGGCGAGTTCTACCTCGAGTACGGCGACTACTCGCTCGAGGTCACCGTGCCTACTGGCTACATCGTCGCCGCGACCGGGACTCTGGAGAACCCGCACGAGGTGTTGACGCCATCCGCAATCGCACGGCTCGCACAGGCGGCAAAGTCGGATCAGACGGTGAGCATCATCTCCGAGGCGGAGTTGAAGAGCGGTGCCGCGCGGCCGAAGTCGAGCGGAACGTTGACCTGGAAGTTCCGCGCGAGGAACGTGCGCGACGTCGTCTTCGCCGCGAGCCCCGATTACATATGGGACGCGTCGAGCTGGAACGGCCATCTGGCCAACGCCTACTACCGGCCGTCGGCAGTCGAAACGTGGAAGGACGCGGCCGACATGTCACGGATGTCGATCCAGGAATACTCGGAGCGCTGGTATCCGTACCCGTGGCCCCAGATCAGCGCGGTCGAAGGCCCGATCAGCGGTATGGAATACCCGATGCTGGCGATGGAGAGCAAGAGCGCCGACAAGTACGACTTGTACAACGTCGTCACGCACGAGATCGGCCACATGTGGTTTCCGATGCTCGTGGGCTCCAACGAACGGATCCACATGTGGCAAGACGAAGGCTTCAACACGTTCATCAACTATTTCTCTGAAGCACGGCGCTTTCCGGAGAAGGGCGACTACACCACGCGGGTGCGCTCGGATCGCGAGCAGGCGGTCGAGCGCTTCATGAAGGCCGGTTTCGACCAGCCGCTTGAAGTCGCGCCCGACCGGATCGATCCGCAGATCCTCGGTGAGAATGCGTATGTGAAGACGGCGGTCGGACTCAGTCTGCTCCGCGAGGAAATACTCGGCCCCGCCGCATTCGACGATGCGTTCCGTGAATACACGCGGCGATGGGCATTCAAGCATCCGACGCCGGAAGACTTCTACAAGACGGTCGAGGACGCGTCGGGCCGCCGCCTCGACTACTTCTGGCGCGAGTGGTTCATCGAGAACCCGCACTTCGACCAGGCGATCGACACCGTGGTGCAGCGCCAGATCGGCGGAGTCGATTCGGTCATCGTGCGGTTCGCGAACCGCGCGCGGGGAGTGCT
>WNFI01218161.1_pt1 | contig 26205 bp, 24 predicted proteins | sample 5400471 | NCBI WGS metagenome assembly WNFI01 (sample SAMN13153348, study PRJNA577476) | soil metagenome | isolation source: 100 cm saprolite on Douglas fir-dominated hillslope | place: USA:California | collected 2013-09-17 | reverse complement strand
CAGGCGGTTGTCGCTGACAAAAGCCGCATCAAGGACGATGAAGATCATTTGAAGACGATGTCACCGCGCATGCTCACTAAAGAAGACAACGCCGCGGCGGGACTTCTGGTCCAGCAAATTGGCGCCCAGCTTCTGCAAGCGCAGCAAAAGCACGCCGAAATGAGGATGAAATTCGATCCCGACTACCCCCTGGTCAAGGAGGCGGATCAGGAGGTGGCGCAGGCGCAAGCTGCCCTGGACGCAGCCCAGAAGATGAACTTGCGCGGGCAAACAACGGACACGGATCCGACCTACGAACTACTGCGCGAGGATTTGGCGAGAACGCGGGCCGACCTGGCCACGCAGCAGGCGAGTGTTGCGACCCTCTCCCACGCCGTTCAGACGATCAAGAATCAAACAGTAGAACTCAATCAGCAGTTGATTGCCCAGGCAGATCTGCAGAGAGAAGTGAAAGCCAATGAAGACTCTTATCTGCTCTACCTTCACAAGCGCGACCAGGAAAGAAGTTCAGACGCGCTGGATGCGAAGCGGGTGGCGAACGTGTCGCTGGCGGTCGCGCCGACAGTTCCGGTTCTGCCTGCCTACAATCCAATCATGATTTTTCTTCTGGGATTCCTGTTTTCCGTGATCGTAAGCATTGGCCTGGGATTTGTCGCAGAATATCTCGACCCGTCATTCCAAACACCGGCGGATGTTTCCAATGTTCTGCAATTGCCGGTGCTGGCGTCGTTCCCAAAGCAGGCGGCATAAATGGAGAAGCATGGTTCTTGAGTTCTACAATTTGCGCGAACAGCCATTCGGAGTGACGCCGGATCCGAAATATCTCTACTTGAGTCCGACGCACCGGGAAGCGCTGGCGTCGCTCGAGTACGGTATTTCGTCCAGCCGTGGTTTTCTCGGGCTCGTGGCTCCGCCGGGGATGGGAAAAACGACGATTCTGTTCCATCTCTTGCAAAGGCTGAATCAGACGGCGCGTACTGTATTTATTTTTCAGACGCACGCCACGCCGCGCGATTTCCTCCGGAATCTGATGTCGGACATGGGCTTGCCCGGTGTCGAGAGCGATCTCGTAACCATGCAAGCGGAACTCAACAAGATGCTCTTGGAGGAAGCGAAAGCAGGCAGGCGCGTGGTTGTGGTGGTGGACGAAGCGCAAAACCTTGAGGATCCGGTTCTCGAGCATTTGAGGATGCTTTCGAATTTCGAAACGACGAGTGAGAAGCTGATCCAGATTGTGCTGGCCGGTCAAACGCAACTTGCGGACAAGCTCGCTTCGCCGGGATTGGTGCAACTGCGCCAGAGAATCTCGATCATTGGACGTTTGGCGCCATTCGACCGGGAGGAGGCCGAACGGTATATCAACCACCGGCTGGAGGTGGCTGGTTTTGACAGCCCACTTCCTCTCTTCACCCGCGCAGCCTTACGAGTTATCACCGAAGCCAGCGACGGGATCCCGAGAAACATCAACAATCTATGCTTCAACGCGCTCGCTCTCGGCTGCGCGAACCAGCAACGAACGATTCCTTCAGAAACAATCCGGGAAGTCTGCCATGACCTCGACCTCGCTACGGTGCAGCGACTCGCTCCGCCGGTCTTGGCTGCGCAGGCCCGTCCAACTGCCTCGCGAGGGGCGGGAATTAAGGTTGCGTCGCCTGAAAATGAAACTCCTTTCCATTGGTGGCTTCGATTCGGGCTGGCGGCCTTGATTCTTGCAATTACGATTGCAGGTTTTGCCGTGCTCGGACGCAATTCCCGAACTTTCCAGGGAGAGAGTGCTCGGGTACCGCATGCGGTGAGCAACGACTCGACGCCAATGAGTGTGACAACACTGAACGACACAGCGATCGCAGAGAAACCCTCGGACCCTGCGCCAGAAGCGGGAAGCACAACCGTTCTTGCTACCCAGGCCGTGACCTCCTCCCAATCTCCCATTTCGTCGTCCCAGCCAGAGGCCCCGCTGGTTTTCAGAACTCTGCGCGTTACCCAAGATCAAACCCTGTATGGCATCGCGATCCGTGAGTTTGGGGGATATACGCCGAAGAACATGAAAGCAATTCAAGAGTTCAATCCCTGGCTAACGGATCCCGACTCCATTCGGGCTGGGCAAGAGATTCGAATTCCCGAGTCAAATTTCAACCATGAGGAAACGATGGAGATCCCCAAGTCGTCTCCGGAGGCGCGAAAACCATGAGCAAGAACTTTGAATTGATGCAGCAGGCAGCATCCTCGAGGGAGTTCCAATCTGCTGCTTCCGCGCCAGAGGCGGCTATCGCGCCCCCAGTCAATGGGAACGGATTTGCCAAGAGCAACGGGCATGGACTCGATCTTGACCGTTTTGCGCGCGAAGAGAGTTTGAAGCTTGTCCAGCGAGTATTTCTCCTTCAGGCTTCTACTGCGCCGCGAGTGGTGATGTTTGCAGGCGTGGAGGCGGGGAACGGATGCAGCCGAATCTGCGCCCAGACGGCCGAAGTTCTCGCCGCCAACATAACGGGGACGGTTTGCGTGATCGACGCCAACCTTCGCACGCCTTCGTTGCCAGAATACTTCGGTGTGACGAACCACCGTGGCCTTACGGATTCGCTTTTGCAGGATGGCCCTGTTCGGGGATTCGCCAAGCAATTGCGGCCGGCGAATCTCTGGCTGCTTTCTTGCGGAGCACTGGCTGTGGACTCGGCAAACCTGCTTCGAACGGAAAAGCTGCAAACGCGGTTGATTGAATTGCGGCAACAGTTCGATTTCATCCTGATGGATGTTCCAGCGCTTAACCAATACGCCGACGCCGCGGCGGTGGCGAAGCTCTGTGACGGAATCATCATGGTTCTCGAGGCCAATTCGACGCGGCGCGAAGCAGCGCGCAAGATGGCGGAGAGTTTGCAGCTGACAAAGACGCCGATTCTCGGGGCAGTTTTGAACAAGAGGACATTCCCGGTGCCGGAAAGTCTGTACCACAGGCTCTGAGGATTGCTGGAACGTTTTTGGCCGGCTGGTGTGGCTGGGCAGAAACGGTGTCTCCGGATTAAGTGGGTTCGATTGACAGGCGCGTTGCAACCAGTCGCCAGGATTTTTTGAATGGCTCTCGAGGGAGTCATTCGTGGATTTCACACCAAACAGAAAGGCTGAGCGGGACTCAGATTAGCGGAGCTATGGCCGGATTTACACAAAATATTATCCAATCAACGGAATTTCAATCACCACAAGTTATTGCTCCCGATATGGCCTGGTATGCGCTTCGCACCCGTCCCCGCCATGAAAAGAGAGTCCACCTGGAATTGCAGGAAAAATCCATTGAGAGCTTCCTTCCACTGTTAGCAGAGAGCCACAGCTGGAGCGACCGGCAACAGGTTGTTCAGGTACCGCTGTTTCCCGGCTATGTCTTCACCCGGACACAAAACAAACCGGAACAGCGAGTGCGCGTGCTGAGAACGGCCGGCGTCGTTGGTTTTGTGGGGTTCCGAGGGATAGGCGTTTCCATTCCGGAAGAGCAGATTTCTGCGATTCAGTCGATTGTGGAGGCAAGAGTTTCTTTCGGCCCGTATGCTTTTCTGAATATCGGGCAAAAGGTCCGGATCGTTGGTGGGAGCCTGGATGGAATCGAAGGAATCATCAACGAGAAAAAAGGCGAGACCAGCCTGGTGATTTCCATCGAATTAATCCAGAGGTCGGTCGCCATCCGCGTGGAAGGATTTCGCGTTGAGCGGGTTTGAGCAACTGAGTCAAAGGCAGTTCAGACCATCGGGAGAAGTTGAGTTGTATTGAGTTGGAAGCATCTGCAGCAAGAATTGCTCGGAATCCGCGCCCGAAGACAAGATATTCCCCGTTCAAATCTGATTTTTCAGGGACAAGCCGTGAACCCGTCAAGACGAGTGTTCTCCAAAACTGCAGCGCAACTGTTCGACCTTCTCGCGCTTACCTTTAGCTATGGTTTTACGACGGCCTTGCTGTACTCGAATATGCGGAGCACAACCCTGGCCGAGTACCTTACCTACCGCGTGAAGATTGTGAACCTCTTTCACTTTGGGCTCTTCCTTCTTGTTTGGCACGGAATCTTCTCGCTATGCGGTTTGTATGTTTCCAAACGATTGTCGACCCTGTATTCGGAAGCCATCGAAGTATTGAAAGCAACGACCCTGTCGACGGTGTTTTTGCTCGCGGCCGGAAACGTGTTCCACCTGCACACCATCACGGGACGATTCGCGATGGCCTTCTGGGTGATCGCCACGTTATTGATTGCGGTGAGTCGCGTGGTGACCCGCCTGTTCCTGCGAATGCTCCGCGCCCATGGCAAAAACACGAGGGTGATGCTAATCCTCGGAACAAATCGCCGCGCCATCGAATTTGCAAAACGCATTCAGGGCAGGCCGGAACTCGGGTACCAGATCCATGGCTTCGTTGACGACGGTTGGGATGGGCTGGAGGCATTTCATGGCACGGGCAACACGATCTGCTGTGATTTCGCGGGGTTTCGACACTTCCTGCGGCATCATGTCGTGGACGAAGTGGCCATTTTCGTACCGCTGCGATCTTTCTACGAATACGCATCCCAGGTTGTGGCGCTTTGCGAACAGCATGGCATTCTGATTCGCTTCGACGCCCAGATTTTCGATCTGAAGATTGCCCAATCCGGAGCGGACGAGCTTGACGGAAATGCGCATATCACCGCCGGCGCAATGCGGCATGACGGCTGGCAGATCTTCTTGAAACGCACTGTGGATCTTGTGCTCTCCCTGGTGCTGCTGGTCCTGCTTTCGCCGCTTCTGGCCGCAGTGGCGATTGCAATCAAGATGACGTCGTCGGGTCCCTTGCTGTTCCGCCAGAAGAGGGTCGGCATAAACAAGCGGCAGTTCACGATGTACAAGTTTCGAACGATGGTGCCCAATGCCGAAAAGCTGCAGGAGATGCTGCTTGCGCAGAATGAGATGTCAGGGCCGGTGTTCAAGCTAAGGCACGATCCGCGCGTTACCCGCATCGGCGGCATTCTGCGCAAGACAAGCATCGACGAATTGCCGCAACTTCTGAACGTCTTAAAGGGCGATATGAGCCTTGTGGGACCGCGCGCGATGTCCGGATGGAAATGGACATGCAGTACATCGACAAGTGGTCTCTGTGGCTGGACTTCAAAATTCTTGCACGCACGATCCCAGCGGTAATTCGCGGAACTGGCGCGGCCTGAGACACAATCTGCCCGAAGCCGGAACCTGAGAAAGTTTCATGTCGACCAAGACAGCATTCGAAAGCTTCAGCCCAGAGAGCAGTCCGAATGATGAACTGCCGAGTGGTTCGAGCTCCGCGGATTTTCTGCGCCACCTGTTCCGTCTCCTCGACGAATCAGGAACTCGCTATTGCGTGCTGCATTCCTGGCAGAATTTGCCGGACGTGCTTTCTTCCGACCTGGACATTGCAGTGCACCCGGACGATCGGAAACGCCTCGCAGCTACAATTGGCGGCCTCAGCAAGTCTGGTTTCTCTCCTATCCAACTGATCAACCACAACGTGAATGGAAATTATTTTGTATTTTGTTGGCACTCCGACGGGCAACTGCAGACTGCGGCGGTCGACGTCATATTTGAGCACCGGCGCGGCGGACTGATCGCGGATAATGGCGATGAACTTACCACGGGAAGCGAGAGATTCGGAGAGTTTCAGGTCGCCTCGCCTTCTGCGGCGCTCTCCTACCTTCTCTTGAAGAAGGCGGTGAAGGGCAAAGTGAAACCGAAACAAGCAGCTAATCTTCGAGAGCTTGTACAGCTATTGGGGCGCGACCGCTCCGAGCAGATTGTCCGGAAATTGTTCTCCGCCAGGTCGAGCCGCAAAATCATCTCGGCCTGTCTTGACGGCAGTCTGCCGGAAATTCTCCCGCAAATGAAGAGAGCTTCCTGGATGACCGGTGTCACGCGAAAACCCTTGCGCTTGGTACGCTATCTGGCAGGCGATGCGGCGCGGTTGCTGCGCCGCTGGCAAAAACCCAATGGAATTTTCGTGGCAATCCTGGGGCCGGATGGCGTGGGAAAAAGCTCGGCCATCGGCGGCTTGCACGATCTGATTGGACCCGCGTTTTGGGGCGAGAGATATTTTCATTTGCGCCCGCAGTTTTTCGCGGCGCGCCGGCCGGCTCCCGCGGTGACGGATCCACATGCGAAGCCGTCTCGTGGCGCTTTGGCCTCGAGCCTGCGACTGACCGCGCTGCTTGCCGATTATTGCCTCGGATATGCGTTTCGGCTTCGCCAACTGAAGGCGCGAAGTTATTTGCTTGTGTTCGACCGTTATTTCTTCGACGTTTTGGTGGACCCGAAGCGTTTTCGTTTCGGAGGACCCCGTTGGGTCGCGCGGCTTTACGCACGGCTCGCCCCAACTCCTGATCTCGTTCTCATCCTAGACGCGGACGTGGAAACCATGCTGGCGCGCAAATCGGAACTGCCACCTGAGGAATTGAACCGTCAGCGGGAAGCGTATCAGCAACTGTCAGTAAGAGGCAGCCGCGTGAGACTGATAAACACCAGCGGCACGCGGGAAGAAGTTGCCTATCAAACAGCCACGGCAATCGCGGAATTCCTGTCCCAACAGTTCGTGACGATGCACCCGGAATGGATGGCGGCTAAACCATGACCCACGCCGCGGATATGTCGAATCGCAATCTGTCGCGCAGCCCGATGTCGCCGCTCGTGGAGCGTGCATTATGCGCATTGTTCAGCCTCTCGAAGAAGCAGGTGATTCCGTCTCCGCTGGAGGAACTTGGGGCAGTCCGGAAATCGGCGGCTTTGTTGTGTTTGGACGGTTCCGTTGAGAGCGTGAACGCCCTCAGCGATGCGGGTTTTCGAAAGATTCGGCCGTTTGCGGTTCTTCCCTCGATAACCGAGCCGCGATGGCTGCTCCCCGAGAACAATTCACGCCAGGCTGTTGAGGGACTGGAGCTATACACACCATTTTCCATTCGCACGCGAATTTTCAAAGCCCTTGGCCAGGGCATCGCCGCTGCGGGATTTCCCGGGCGTTCGAATTCCCGAGTTCTGGTCGCTTCACGCGAGCCATTGCCCATCGAAAATCTTGTGAAGGGGCTATCGCAAGAGAGCCATCCAGGATTCGCGATTTCTTTGGGCACTCCCGCGACTTGCCAGAAGCTGACAGTGAAGGCCATGTCTCCCGCGGGGCAGATTCTTGCCTATATCAAGATCCCGCTCGGACCAGAGGCGCAGGCCCGCATCAACTCTGAGACGGAGATTCTCGAGAAACTGAGCCACTTTCCCAAAATACGTTCGCGGATCCCACGTTTGCTGAGTTGCGCGGACCTGGGAAATGGAAGAATTCTGGTACAAACGCCGCTCTCCGGAAATCCAGGTCCGACTGGCCTGACACGCTACCACTACGAATTTCTGCGAGAACTTCATGCTTGCGGTCCGGTCAAGTGTCCCGGTGCGATGGTTGTCGAAGAGACTTCTGATTTGTGGGAACAGATGGCGAGCGGGCTTGATGACGACTGGCAGGAACTTGCGCGCGGGGCATTTCGCGTGGCGGCCCGGGAGCTTGATGGACGCGAAATCTTGTGCGCCCCTTCGCACGGAGACTTTGCTCCCTGGAACACCCGCGAGCACTCGGGACAGCTCTCCTGCTTTGACTGGGAGTCGGCCACTTGGCGGGCGCCGATCGATTGGGACAAGTTTCATTTCATGGCGCAAACACATTCGCTGATCAATGAGGGCGCGGGCCCGGAGAGCCTTCCAGAAACAAGCAATGGATCCCGCATTTCCTACCTGCTGTACTTGTTGTATTCCATGGCGCAGCTTGCAGCCGAAAACTCTCCCTTACCGACACTTGAATATCGCAGAGCATTGCTGCGTCGGAGTCTCTCCGGCCAGCCGATCGAACTCTCAGCAAATGTTTCGCAATCCGTCAAAAACACAATGCGAGAGCCATCTTTGAATTGGGAAAACCAGCTTGACGACTAACTCCAGGCGGCTGCATGTGCTGATTTCAGCCTACTCATGCGGGCCAAACAAGGGCTCGGAGCCGGGCATTGGCTGGAACACCGTCTGGCAAGCGGCGCAAAAGCATGACGTTTGGGTGATCACACGCCCCAAAAATCGTGTGGCGATCGAAGGCGTGCTTGCGGAACAACTGCTCCCAAATGTCCAGTTCTACTACCTCGATCTTCCTCACTGGGCGCGCTTATGGAAGAAAGGTTCCCGCGGAGTGCATCTCTATTTTTATCTGTGGCAAGTGGCTGCATTCTTCGCGGCGAAGAAGCTTAGTCGGCGAATTCGATTTGACGTGGCGCACCACATCACCTTTGGAACTTACTCGTACCCGAGTTTCCTGGGGTTCCTCGGCATTCCTTATATTTGGGGACCTGTAGGAGGCGGAGAATCCGCGCCCTTCGCTTTTTGGAAAACCTTCGGTTGGAAAGGCTTTCTGTTCGAGGCAGTTCGCAGCATGGCCAGGAAGCGGGGCGAATGGGACCCACTGGTCAGGCGCACAGCACAAAAGGCCGCGGTGGCGATCGCAACAACGGAAGAAACTGCAACGCGGGTCCGCTCACTGGGGGCCAAGGAGACCATTACGCAGAGTGTAGCGGCGCTTGATCAGACGGATCTGCGAGCGCTTCGGCGAATTCCTGCGCGCAATTCTGGGGCGATTCGAATTTTCAGTGCCGGCAGGCTGCTGCACTGGAAGGGTTTCCATCTGGGAATCGAAGCCTTTTCCAGACTGTTGTTAAAGTTTCCCGAAAGTGAGTATTGGATGATTGGCGAAGGGCCTGAGCGCCGGCGCCTGGAGAATCTGGCGAAGCGGTTGGGAGCTTTCCCTCGAATGAAATTCTTTGGGGAGCTCACGCGGGCCGAGACACTTCAAAAAATGGCCGAGTGTGACGTCATGCTCTTCCCGAGCATGCACGATTCAGGCGGCTGGGCAAGCGTGGAAGCAATGGCCGCAGGACGCCCCGTGATTTGCCTAGATCTCGGGGGACCAGCCCTGCTGGTGGACGAGACGACCGGATACAAGATTCCCGCGACCAGCCCCGCCGAATCGATACAGGGAATTGCCCAGTCACTCGCTGCATTGGCAAAAGATCGTGGGCTACTGGAACGCATGTCGCTTGCTTCCCGGGCGCGGGTGGAGGACCAGTTTAATTGGTCGAGAGTAGGGGAAGCGTTCGAGGAACTCTACCAGGAAATTGCAAGTGGCGAATCGAAGGCATGCTCCGTTGGGGTTGCTAGTCCCGGGATGATTGCTGAAGGTCCGAGGAATACAGGCAGTGTGTCGCTGGAGAAGAGGGCATGACAAGAGTCCGATGGATCGGCGAAGTTGCAATTTTTGCGTTGCTGGGAATGATGGCGCTGTACGTAATGGCGCCCTTTCACAGCAAAGTGATCGTTTTGATTGTGCTTGTCGCGCCGTTGCTCGTTTTCTTCGTGTTTCCGGCGGCGATTCGCGGAGCGTGGACCAACGCAAGCTCACTGGTGCAATCCTTTACCTGGTGGCACTGGCTGGCGCTTCTGGCATTGCTGGGGAGTCTCGACTACAGAATGAAAGCCTACGATGTGGCAGACATCGCGGCGAATCCCGTCGATACAAGCGTCAAGATTCGGCTACTCTGTGACGCACTGGTGGCCTTGCTTCTGGGAATTCGCCTGGTATCCGGGAAAACCGAGTGGTTGCGGCCAATGTTCCGCGGAATATTCGCAGGACTCACCGCGTTTGTCGCCATCTCACTGACAACGACCCTCTGGTCGGTGAAACCCTACTGGTCGTTCTACAAATCCGCGGAGTACGGGCTGGACATTGCCCTCATCGTGGCCATCGTAACGTCGGTGAAATCGTTCAGCGAATTCAAACTGCTGTTCAACTGGATTTACGCGCTGTGCGGCGCGTTGCTGGTTTTGGCGGTGGCCGAGGCGGTATTCATGCCGCGTCTCGGGTTTGACTATGGACCGCTCGGCACGCTGACGATGCCCGAATTGACCGGGGTCTTTCCTGCGCAAGCCCCAAATGGCCTCGGCACCTACGGGGCGATCATTGCCGTTGTAGCTCTATGCCGATTGATGTCGAAGACTGAGGAAAGTTCAAATCGCGGTTGGTATCAATTAGTTCTGGGATTCGGCGTCCTCACGATGGCCATGACCGAAGCGCGCTCAGCGATTGGCGCGTTTGTTGTTGCCGTCATCTTGTATCTCATTCTGACCCGGCGGGTGATCGCCGGGGCAATTCTCGCAGCGGGTTCCGTTTTTGCGCTGATGGTCAGCGGACTGGGGAGCGCGCTGCTGAACTATATGATGCGTGGGCAGACGGCGCTGCAATTCCAGCAGCTCACCGGACGCACTGAACTTTGGACCGTTGCTTGGCAAAGAATTATAGAGCGCCCGTTCATAGGATGGGGAGCGTATGCGGGTGGGAGATTCATTGTACTGCCGGCGGTCCAAAAAACTGGTTTCGTGGATGTGGACAGCACCCTTGTGGAGACTCTGCTGGACACGGGAATTCCCGGATTGGTTGCGCTGCTGCTTGTGGTCGTTGCCGCCTGGTATTTCCTGTTTCGCGGCTTTCGCAGTGAGCGACTGGAGAATGGGGTGCGCAGTTTGGCACTCGAATCGCTCCTCGTTCTCGCAATTTTGACCATGCGTTGTGTGTTTGTCAGCAATCTTACAAGGCACCCAGCGCTCCCGTTCCTGGCGACCGTCGGACTTGCCGAATTGATACGCCGCAGGTTGAAAGAAGCGACGTGATACCGCATACGCATTTTGTACGTAGCACCCGGGCCACTATGTTCTTGAGTGGAGTGGTTCTATTCCTGGCGGTCGACAGCCTGCAAGGCGAATCAGGAAAATCTTCACGCCCCCAGGGAAACAACACCGGCGCCAAAACGATTTATGTGGATGGCTCGACGGGCCAGGACACGAATCGCGGGACCTCTTCCCAACCTTTAAGGACCCTCGTCGCGGCGGCCCGAATTGCCCTTGAGAATTATGGTCAGAGAGTTTCGACGACGATCTCCATCAAACCGGGCGTCTATCGGGAAGCTGTTTACATGAACTATTCCGGCAGCCCCTCGTCCGCCGGTGTTTCCTTCGTTGCAGCCTCAGCGGGAACAGTTGTGGTGAACGGTGCGGATTTGTGGAATGGATGGCAGCCCGACCCTGCAGAATCAGGGATCTATGCGCATCAATGGACGTTTCATTGGGGCCCTTGCAATGTTCCGAAGGACTGGCCGGAGCTTAAGCCTATTGTGGAGAGGCGGGAGATTGTCTTCGTAAATGGCGCCATGTTGCGGCAGGTGCTGTCCGCGAACGAACTCTTGGAGGGAACGTTTTTCGTGGACGAGGGATCCCAGCAAATCAAACTTTACCCTCCTGCTGGAACAGATATGCTCTCAGCAGCCGTGGAAATTGGGGTCCGGCCCCATTTGCTCAACGTCCATGGCATTTCGAATCTAACCGTCAGTGGCGTGGTTTTTACGAAAGCTGCCACCTGCCTGCCCGGCGGCTCGATGGAATTGTTCGACAGTTCCAACGATACGATTGAAAATTCCCAATTCAATTGGAACAACTGGCAGGGCCTTGTTCTTCATAACGTCAGTCAAGTGACGATGCGCGGCGTTCAGGCGTCTTACAATGGCGGCAGCGGCCTTTCGGGATATCAAATAAAAAACATGACGTTGGAAGATGGGGAAACCTCCTATAACAATTGGCGGGGCGATTGGGGCGGCTTCTATTTTTTCAGCCAGGCCGGAACAAAGCTTTTGCGAGTGCACGACAGCAAGTTTCTAAATTTTCGCGCGGTGAACAACCAGACCAGCGGGCTTTGGTTTGACACGGACAACGCGAACGTTCGGATCGAGAATGCAAATCTTTCTTCCAACCGCGCAAATGGACTATTCCTGGAAGCCAATCAGGGCCCAATCACCGTTGATAACAGCCGAATTTGTCAAAACCGGGCGGAAGGTGTGCTGGTGCTCGATACGGACGGAGTGTTGATCCGGAAAAGTCTGCTCTATTCCAATAAAGGCGCGCAGATTCTTGCCGACGGAAGACAGAAGTCCCGCAGCGAACATAATTGGGAAACCCGTGAAAAGTTCACATCGAACGCCAAGAACCTGAGCCTGGAAGGGAATATCATCGTCGGCACAATTCCCGACCAGTTGCTTTTTAAAACGTATCAGGTGGATTCCGATAGCGCCGCGGCGTTGTTCTCGACGCTGTCGTCGAACTCGAACACCTGGTACAACACCGCGACGCCACGCGCTTTCCAGTACGACCCCGAACTCTCCGGAGGCCGCAGGGTCCACAACATGGACTTTGCGGGGTGGCAGTCCTTCACAGGGCTCGACAAGAACTCAAAATTCGCCGCGCCTGATCAGGACCCAGCACAAACATGTGCCAAACCTTGACACCGATTAACCCCGAGCAGGTTGCCGCCGGGCCGACAAAAGCTCGACCCCTGCGAATTATCACTGTCTTTAATCGCTATGCGCTGCGCGGCGGAGAGGAAGAAGTATTTGAGGCGGAAGCAGAAATGCTCACTGCCCGGGGGTGCCAGGTCAATGCGATAAGCACAAAGACGGTGCTGCCAGAGGGACCGTTCGCGAAGGCCGCGTTGGGTCTGCAGACGACTTGGTCAGCGGATTGGCACAGACGAATCGGCGAATTGTTGGCCAAAGACCGTCCTGATGTGGTTCACGTGCACAATTCCTTCCCCCTGATTTCACCCTCGATCTATTACGCCTGCCAACAGGCGGAAGTGCCGGTCGTACAGACGCTGCACAATTACCGGCTGCTTTGCCCCGGCTCGCTCTTCTTTCGCAACGGGAAAGTTTGTGAAGATTGTCTGGGTGGCTACTTGCATCAAGGAGTGCGACACGGATGTTACCGCGGTTCGAAAGCTCAAACTGCGGCGGTGGCTCTGATGCTAGGTGTTCATCGCACCTTGGACACGTGGAATCAAAAGATAGACGCCTATATTGCGCTTACCGAGTTTGCCCGAACCAAATTCATAGAGGGCGGACTTCGCGCGGAGCGAATCGCCGTAAAATCCAATTTCCTCCACGTCGATCCCGGACCGCGCCAAGGCGAGGGTGAAGGCGCGATTTTTGTCGGTCACCTTGGCAAGCAGAAGGGGTTGCTTACTCTTCTCGAGGCGTGGCGCCGTGTTCCACGTGACTTCCCCCTGAGGATCATCGGCGAAGGACCGCTTCTCGCCGAATTGCAGGCCCGCAAGAAGAATTGGGCTCTGGATGCCGTCTCCATCGAAGGCCGACTTTCCCGATCGGAAACTATCGCCGCGATTCGTGGCGCCCAATTTTTGATCTTCCCCAGCGAGTGGTACGAATGCTTCCCGTTGACACTCATTGAAGCCTTTGCCTGCGGTGTTCCGGTGATTGCGTCCAGGCTGGGTGCCATGGAAGAGATCGTGCAATCCGGCCGGACCGGTCTGTTGTTCCGCTCCGGCGACCCTTTGGACTTAGCGGGCAAAGTCTTGTGGGCCCGCGCTCATCCCGAGGAGATCGGTTCGATGTCGCGCGCCTGTCGTCAGGAATTTCTGGCGAAGTACACTGCGGATCACAACTTCGATCAATTGATGAACATTTATCAGGCAGCGATGGCCCGCAAGGAGGTAACAGCCGCATGACGATGCGCGCGGAGAAACTTCCCGAATTCACCGCACTCGGTGTGCGAGTGCACGCCGTCAAAACGGAGGAAGCGGTTGCGGAGATGCAAGGGCGGATCGCCGCGGGCGGGCGAGGCAGCTATGTAGCGGTCACCGGCATGCACGGATTGAGCGAATCCCGGAAGGATTCCCGATTCCGGGAGATTTTGAATCGGGCATTCTTGGTGGTTCCCGACGGGATGCCGCTGGTGTGGCTGGCGCGCGTCCATCGTATTCCTCTGACGCGCCGCGTGTGTGGGTCTGAATTGATGGAGGCTTTCTGCCAAGCGACAGGCCCGAAATTCCGTCATTTTTTCTATGGCGGCGCGCCGGGGGTCGCGGAAGACCTGGCGGCGAAACTCGCGGCACGGTTTGGAATAATCGTTGCAGGTATATATACACCTCCTTTCCGGCCTCTCACACCTGATGAAGTTTCAGACGTTCGGAATCGCGTTAAAGAAACCGCGCCGGATATTCTCTGGGTGGGTCTTAGCACCCCGAAGCAGGAAAAATGGATGGCGGAATTCGGGCAGCAGCTGCAGGTTCCTTTGATGGTAGGCGTGGGCGCCGCGTTCGACATGAATTCGGGACGACTGAGCCGGGCACCGCATTGGATGCAGGTCTCGGGACTGGAATGGTTGTACCGGTTGCTGCAGGAACCGTCGAGGTTGTGGAAACGGTACCTGGTCGTTATTCCGGAAGCTGCGTGGAATGTATCTCTGGAACTTCTTGGGCTGCGAAAGTTCCAGTGAACAGAAACAGCGGCCAACACTTGGAAAACGAAAGCAGAGCTGTCGGTCCCGCGACCAATCACAGGCAACTTTCCCTTATTCAGTTTTTACATAGCAATCCTGAACTTATATGCCATCCGAAGGTCACAGCCGACAGATTCTAAAGTCTATCGGCATCCTGATGGGCGCTCTTCTCCTCAGCCGCCTGCTCGGCTTTGCAAGAGAATGGACAGTCGCGCACCAGATGGGATCGAACTCGATCACGGACGCCTATTATGCGGCGTTCATGCTGCCGGATTTCCTGACGTACATGGTTGCGGGAGGTTCGCTCGAGATATTTTTCATTCCCGTTTTTGCCAAATACATCGCCGAGAAGAAGGAGCAGGAGGCCTGGCATCTCTTCTCGACGGTGCTCACCTTCATGATCGTTCTTCTGCTTCCGCTGCTAATCCTGGCCGAAATCTTTGCGCCCCATATCGTCCGAATTATCGCGCCTGGCTTTAATCCGGCTGGCCAGGCGGAAGTTGTATTTCTTACCCGGCTGATGTTGCCAGGCCAATTCTTCTTCTGCCTTGGCGTGGTGATGATCGCCGTACAAAACGCACGCGCCCGATTTTTAATCCCGGCGCTTGCGGGCGTGATGTACAACATAGGAATCATCCTGGGCGGCTGGCTGCTTTCGCCGCGAATCGGCATCACCGGATTTGCGGTCGGACTCGTTGCAGGGCTTTTCTTTGGTTATTTTGTGCTGCAATTATCCGGCGCTTGGAAGCTGGGGGCCCACTTCCGGCCCAATTTTGATTTCAGCCATCCGGGCTTTCGGCTTTTCCTGAAATTGGCGGTTCCCGTAATGCTTGCCCTCTCCACGGTCGCCATGGACGAATGGCTCCTGCGTTATTTCGCATCGTTCCTGCAGGCGGCTTCGATCAGCTGGCTGGTCTTTGCGAAAGTCCTCATGCGAGTGCCGCTGGCGGTTGTAGGTCAGGCGGTTGGCACGGGCTCGTATCCCTTCCTGGCCAAGATGCATGCCGAGGGAAAGCTCGCAGAATTTAATCGAACGCTGAACCATGGGACTCGCGGATTGATCTTGATGCTCGCGCCGATTTCGACGCTGGCGATCGTTTTGCACGAGCCGGTGGTCTACTTTGTGTTTTCGCATACAAGAATGAAAACCAGCGACATTCAGGCCACCGCTGAATGCCTGGCGTTTTTTTGCATCGGAATGTTCGCCTGGGGAGCGCAAAATCTCATCTCCCGTGGCTTCTATGCGATTCAGGACACGACGACTCCTGCCATAGTGGGGACGATTATGACCGTCGTCAGCCTGCCGGTTTACTGGCTTTTTTCTCGTAATTGGCAGCACAACGGGTTGGCCACCGCCAGCTCGCTTTGCGTGATTTCCTACACCGCTGTTGTTTTCTTTCTCCTTGCGCGCCGCACGAAAAACGCGGAGGCTCCCGGAGTTCTCGCCTTTTTTGGGAAAGTCGCGGCCGTATGCGTAGTCTCTGGCTTAGCCTGTCAACGATTCGGGCAATGGCTGCAAGGCAGGATCGCCTGGCAGAATTCAATGGGCGCGTTGGAATTGATTGTGCCGGTGAGCGTATTCGGTCTGATTCTGATGGTGCTGCTCGCCCGAATCCTCAACATTGAAGAGTTTACGGTTTACTGCCGGAAATTCTTGCCCTGGCTCCGGGAGCGCACCCAGCCGTCTTTGGTCTGAAGCGGAACAGTGAAGCCCTTCGTCGAAATCTCAAACGAGCAAAAGGCATAGAACCCTTGTGAACCCACGAAACTCGATTCGGCGTTTCCTGTTACTGTTGATCTGCTTCATCTCCCTGGGATTGGTGTGGAAAGCCCTTGCAGGCATCACCAGCCTGGATGCCAGACATGGCTCTCGAGCGGTTGCCCCAGGCCCGGCCGATCCCGACGCCCGCACTTCTTCAAGCGATCCGATGCCTGCGCGTTCGGTGAATCCGGCCAAGGCGAGAGGTTTCGCTGGAGTTCTCACCTACCACAACGACGAAGCGCGAATCGGAGCGAACGTTCACGAATCTATCCTCACTCCGTCGAATGTAAACGCGGGTGATTTTGGAAAACTGTTCACAGTTGCCCTGGATGGGGATGTCTATGCGCAGCCGCTTTATTTGCCTAAAGTGAATATCCCCGCGCAGGGCTCGCACAATGTCGTTTACGCGGCGACCCAAAACAATTCGGTCTATGCCATCGATGCGGATGATCCAAAAGGGTTGATTCTCTGGCAGGCGCAGTTGGGCCCGTCGTTAGCATTCGAGGATGTGCCTGCCGGCACCTGCATGGTGATCGTTCCGAGAGTCGGAATCACCGGAACACCGGTGATCGATTCCTCAACCAACACACTGTATGTTGTCGGCAGAATATTCGATCACGGCAAGCACGAATACAAACTGCACGCATTGGATGTCTCCACGGGAAAGGAGCGGCCCGGAAGTCCCGTGCTGCTTTCCGGGTCGGTGGCGGGCAAGGGAGAGGGGAGCGTGAACGGCAAGATATCCTTCGATTCGACCATGCAATTGCAGAGACCAGGCCTCGCGTTGTATAGAGGCAAACTCTACATCGGATTTGGTTCCACTTGCGATTTCGGAAATTACCACGGATGGATTCTGGCGTATGACGCTGCGACGCTTGCTCAAGTTGGGGCGTTTGTTACCACCCCGAACGCGTCGCGAGGCGGCATCTGGCAGTCTGGCGCAGCTCCGAGCGTAGACCCAGAGGGCGGCGTCTACGTCGTAACCGGTGACGGGACATTCAACGCACTCGCCGGTGGATCCGACTATGGAGACTCATTCCTGAAACTCACGCTGGGCCCTGACGATCACTGGAAAGTACAGGACTACTTCACTCCGTTTGATCAGGAACGCTTGGACACTCTCAACGATGATCTTGGCTCCAGCGGAACGGTGCTCCTGCCCGATCAGCCGGGCCCTCATCCGCACTTGCTTGTCAGCGCCGCGAAAAACGGCACAATTTATCTGGTGGACACAATGGGTATATATCAATGGAGTAGGCGGACCATTGCAGCAATATTCTTTAGCCGAAGGCAAGCTGTCTTCACAACCTGTGTCGCACTCAGATGAGCTGTTCGGTTATCCGGGCTCAACTCCAGCCATCTCTTCGGATGGCAAGATCAACGGGATTGTTTGGGTCGTCGGAACGGCGCAGCCGGATACACGGAAGGTGGTTGGCGCGTACCTCCACCGCATAGTCCAGTCGATGCGGGATTTGGTGCACGAGCCTCGGACATTTTTTCGAAAAGTTGTGATTCGAGTTAAGCTTTTATTCCACAGCCCATCTATCTTCTGGGCTTCCCTGAAAAAGCTTTTGCCGAGACGCACGCCGGAGGTGCTGAACCGGCCCGCCATTCTTCGTGCTTACGATGCTAGCGACGTCGGCAATTTGCTGTATGACAGCACCGAAGCGCCCCAGAATCGCGACCAAGCGGATCTTCCCGTGAAATTTGTGCTCCCCACCATCGCAAACGGCAAAGTGTACTTTGGAGCGCAAGGCCACCTGGATGTTTATGGGCTCCTGAACAAGTAAAATTGAAGGGGGTGTTTGTTAGCGGTTTGCGCGCACCGCTTCCTCACGGGCCCCATCCCTTCTTCGCCCAGCGAAACCAGTAGGGGCCTCAACAAAAGCGGAGAGAATCCGCTTATCTACTTTATGGAAATGACAGATAAATTGGTTGGCGCTGCGGGGCGGCCTTGGCTTTCAAACAAAATTGGATTGTAACCGACCGTTACACTTCCCTGAACCGGGTGCGCATTCCCCACGAGATCTTTGTAGGACTTGTAGATCGTCGCCGGCGTGTAGCTGGCCGTTCCCGCGGAATTCCAGACGGCCACGGCTTGATATCCCCCTGGACGAGTCAAAGTGCAAGTCCAGGTGGAATTAATTGCCATGGTACACGGGCTGCTCATCGTCGCGCCAACCAACCAATCGTAGACTTGCTGGTAAGCGATTGCGTCGGGATGCGGCCCCGCAACGGGGTCCCACATGGTTCCCGTGGTGGGAGAATCCCAGGCATACCAATAGAACCGTGAGGCCCCAGCCGAGGCGTGCGCCAGGTAGTAGCGAGCGACGAAACCAGCTTGTTGCTGCGCCGTCAGGGCAGCTGTCCAGGCGCCCTCTGTGTCCCAAAGCGGCTTGGAAGAAATGCCATACTTGGCCATCATGGTTCTGAGTTTGCCGATTTCAGAAATCACATGCTCAGGATCGGGCCAGTAGCCATGCCAGGAGATGACGTCCACGCCTGTCGGACCGCCGGCGCTGAAATATTGGTCCAAGCAATTTGCCGCACCGCTGACACCGTAGGTGCAGCCGGGCGTAATGATCACGGCTCCGGGATCAATCGAACGAATGATGTTGTATTCGTGGGAGGTCAACGTCACCATTTCCGCGACGGTTCCCGTGAACGTCTTGGCGTTGGGTTCGTTCCACAGTTCATAGATCAGCTTGCCCTTGTATCGCGTGGCCAGCGTGGTGACAAAATTGTCCCAATCCTGGATGTTTGCGACCGTGGAGGTGCAGCCTTCCACAAGTGAACCCTGGTAAGTGGGAGTGCAGGTGCTCAGATCCGCTGCGGCCCAAGGCGGTACAAGAGCGTTGCTGAAGAAGAAGTCAACTTTATGAGCGGCAGCAGTTTGCACCCACAAGTCGAGATTGGTCCAATTGAAGACGCCGCGTTGCGGCTCGGAATAGGACCAGGTAACGTTTGGTGCCTTGGCCAGCGCCCCGACGGAATCTTGCGGCCAATGGGTTTCATTGGTCAGAGTCATTCCGAAAAAAGTGGGTGGAATCGCAGACGAAGACTGACCTGCAGCATGAGGTGCGTGCCCCGCGATCGCAAGGAGTACCCCGGCAATCGCGAGGTTCCGGATTCCTCTTCCCAATCTTGGTCTTCCAGCTTTGCGCATTATGCGAAACCTCAGGTTTATCCCCAGTCTTGATGAAAATGGGCGTACATCAGCAATTCGATGTGACGATAAGTTTGGCCGTCGTTCCGGGCGCGCGACAACTGTCCGGAAGGACAGAAGCCGGACAGGGACTGTGGGAATGGGGCACATTATTTATTAAGGTGCCGGACCGTGGCCACTTGCGTTTCAGGCTGGAACTGGATGAATCTGATGGACGCGCACTATCTAGACAAGCTTTCTGTCAAAAGGCACTCATCATTCGAAACTGATTTGGAGGAGAAGCGGGTGAACGACAAAAGTAAGTTGATCGTAGTAACGGGGGCCGGCGGCTTCATCGGAGGAAGTTTTGTCGCCGCCTTGCGGGCTCGGGGTTGCACGTCAATCAGGGCAGTCGATATAAAACCGTTGGGAACCTGGTACCAGGAATTCGACGACGTGGAGAACCTGTCTCTGGATCTGAACCTGACTGAAAACTGCCAAGCGGTCGCTCAGGGAGCCTACGAAATCTATAATCTAGCGGCCAATATGGGCGGGATGGGATTCATCGAACACAACAAAGCGCTCTGCATGCTTTCAGTACTGATTAACACGCATATGCTGCAGGCCGCGTTGAAGAACGACGTCAAACGGTTTTTCTATTCTTCGTCCGCCTGCGTCTACAACGGAGACAAGCAAAAGACCTTTGAAGCTCCCTCTCTGAAAGAGGAGGATGCCTATCCGGCGATGGCGGAGGACGGCTATGGATGGGAAAAGCTGTTCTCGGAGCGGATGTGCCGTCATTTCCGTGAGGACTATGGCCTTCGAACACGGGTCGCGAGATTCCATAACGTCTATGGGCCTTGGGGTACCTGGTTCGGCGGTCGCGAAAAAGCTCCTGCCGCAATCTGCAGGAAAGTGATTGAGGCAAAAATTTCAGGCAAGCACGAAATCGAAATCTGGGGCAGCGGCGTGCAAACCAGAAGCTTCATGTATATTGACGATTGTGTGAAAGGCATCGACCTGATCATGAACTCGGAAATTCTGGAACCGATCAATCTCGGTTCCAGCGAGGCGGTTACCATCAATCAGCTGGTTGACCTCGCCGAAGAGATTGCGAGCATCAACCTGAAACGCAAGTACGACTTAAGCGCCCCCAAGGGTGTGAACGGCCGCAACAGCGATAACGCATTGATCCAGAAATATCTTCGCTGGGAGCCAAACACTTCTCTTCGATCCGGCTTGGAGAAGACCTACCGCTGGATCTACGACCAATATCTGGCACGGGAACGCGGCGATTCGCGCATTGTTCGTGAGTGATCCTGATTAGCGCAACCAGATTTCAAGTCCGGGCACCGCAAGAATTTGCCAGATAAGATTTCAGCTGCAGAGAACCATATAGCGCCCCCTGGTAATCCAGATGTTCAGGCATTGTTTTTGCTAGAGCTTCAAAAGCCAAGAGCATCTCTTGCTGTGTTCGGTTTCCGACTCTGCGTTGAGGACGGTACTCATCGTGCTCCGCCAGATACCGACCGCTGCTCTCTCGCCTCTATCAGGCTGCGATGTTCCGAACCTCAGACTCCTCTTCCTCCGAGCTGCGGCAGTTGGTCACACTCGCGAGATAACCCAATGAGCTGCTGGCCCCACCCAGATTTTCGTCTTGTCCGATTACCAGATCCGATTTGACTCGGCTACTCGCACGCAGCCCCACTCTTTCTTACGTTTGGATCGAATCCTCGTCTCAGTTTTCGGGCAAACATTCCAACGATTTATCGGCTCCCGAAATCTGTAGCATTCTTTGCGAGACTTGCGCATTGGCTCGCATGGCACCCTTACTACCCCTACCACCGAATTGTTCTCATCAAAGGACTTTGAAACGGTACGCGAAGGTATCCTCGGTATCTACATATCCTAAGTGAAGGAACGGAGCCTCCGAGGAGTTAGGGCTAATTCGAGAAACCGCTTTCGCCTATTCCCCGAACTTCAGGGCTTTTTGTTTTTCTTCTTAGCATTGGCTCATCTGGTTTGGACTGCCTTTGTTGCAAGTTCCTTCCTCTCGTCCGGTGTAAGGGCAGCCGTCCGGGGCTTGCCACCCCTCTTCCCACCCGCCTTCCCACCCTTCCTCCCCATGGAACTCAAAGCTGATTGATAAAAAAGTTGCTACATTCGCGTAAAGCGATACAAACTGCGCATTGTGGCCGACGAGAAGAAGAAAGATAGAGTTCACAAGAGGCGTCTGCGTGTGCGCAGCTCATAACAAGTTGCGGGAAGAACCTGGGCAAGTCGCTGTTTGCGGACTGGAGGCGACGGCCAGTGAGCGTGATCAACCACGGTAACCCCAGAGAGGAGAAGATACTTCATATAATACATAAAGAAATGTATAGTTGACATAGAGTACGCTATAGCGTACTCTGGGGGTGTTTTCGCGGAGGTTACCGTGCCCCAGCAATCCTTTCGAGATGAGCTAGCCGACCGGCGTAGAACCACGCTCTTACTCTTCTATCTTGCGGCGCTTTTCTCCGTCATTGCCATCAGCCTTACCGGTAGGATTTTGTCTTTCCGCACGCCCCTACGGGTTATGGCTGTCGCGGGAGCAGCGGCAGCGACCCTGTTCCTGTTGCGTTTTCTTCGCTCAAATGATGAGCACGAACGGCAGATCAGCTATCGCGCCTTGACGTTTGCGTTTACAGGAACATTGGTTTTCTCGACGGCTATCGGCTTCCTCCAGTGTTTCGGTTTTCATCCCATGTCCTGGCTTGGCATCCCGGCGCTCATGATCATTTTGTGGAGCATTGGATTGATTCTTTACTCATGGCGGTATCGATGAAGACCCGACTACGCGTATTACGAGCGGAAAAAGAATGGTCGCAAGCCGAGCTTGCGGCCCATGTGGGAGTCGCTCGCGGAACGATCAACGCCATTGAAACGGGCAAGTACGACCCGAGTCTCCCGTTAGCCTTTAAGATCGCGCGCGTTTTTGGAAAGAACGTAGAAGAGGTGTTTTTGTATCCCGAGGAACACGACCAACCGCGTCCCCCGCAGGTTTGAGTTCCATCTGTAGCAGTCGCAACACGATGTCTGCTAGTTCACAATTCCGGATTCTTTTCTCTGCAGGTCAGTCGAACTCTATCCCCGTTTTCTCGCCAAGGTGAACCGAAAGGAATCTCTTCATGGACCGTCCCTATGGCATTTCCGACTTCGCATTCCCATCCCGATGGGACCGGGAATCCGGCCCCGACTTGGTAGAGAAGGCTGGCCGAAGTTCACAAAGAGATCGAGAGCAGGAACAACCGGAACGTGATACGAGACAGGATTCCACTCGGTCCCGGCGTGGCTTCGACCGCCCGGTTACGATCTATCTCGGTCGAGACCGCGAATTCTCGCTCCGCGAAACCGAGGTTCGTATACTCACCGACCTAGGTAAGTTTCGGGTCGTGCCGGAAGATGATCTCGCGCGCTTTGGATACCAGGGCAACCATACGCGAATGCAAAGCGACATTCGCAGTCTCACTCGGCAGGGGCTTGTTGAACAGCGCACCAACGAAGGCCATTCATCGTATTCGACCAAGGTTCTAACTCTGACAAAGGGCGGCCATCGACTCGTTGAGCGTGCGCAGCTCGTCTCCAGCCGGCAGGCCACCTACCATGGCCTTGTGAAGCCCAAGGAGGCCCGACACGACGCCGACGTATATCGGCTCTACCAGAAGGTCTCCAGGGAAATCGAGCGCTCAGGTGGGAAGGTGCGTCGAGTCGTTCTCGACTTTGAACTCAAGAAAGACCTCTATAAAGTCCTTTCCCGGATGCGACCCGACAAAGACCCGCGGTATGAACGAATCTTCATTGCCAACCAGTTTGATCTGAAAGTGGTGGACGGCAAGATCCCCATTCCCGACCTGCGCATCGAGTATGAGGACGACTGCCGCGATGTTCGCCGTCTGGACCTCGAAATCGCCACTCGCGACTATCGGCCTCAAGGCCTCGGTGAAAAGGCCAAGGCCGGATTTCACATGTTTGCCCGCCAGCAAGACCATGCCAAATTGCGCCGCGTTCTCGACACCCAGGAAATCAGCGCGAGGATCTTCGCATTATGAAATTCCTCCCCATTCATACCGAAGCGCTCCGGTATTTCGGCTATACGGAAGAGGAGGCCCGTTTCCTCTACCTCGTGGCCACGCATTCCGGGTATTTCACCTGCCAGCAGTTTCTCCAGTTCATCAAGATGAAACCCGGCAAGCGCAGCGTTGCTTTTGGCCGAAAGGTTGTGGAGAAAGGGCATGCAAGCTCGAAGGAATACCTCCGGCATGGCCGCGTCTTTCATCTTTTCTCACGCAATCTGTACGAGGCAATTGGCAGGGAGAATGTTCGTTTCCGCCGTGTACACTCGACCGAATACATTCGAACACGCCTCATTGCTCTCGACTTCATTCTCCGAAATCAAGCCTTCACTTATCTCGAATCGGAGGAACAGAAGCTTTCTTTCTTCTGCAATCAACTGGGAATCGACAAGAAAGTCCTGCCCCACAAACGGTACTCGGGGGCAATCAAGGGCGACTTTACCGACCGCTATTTCGCGGATAAATTCCCCATGTTCTACAACCCTAGTGCCTCTCTCCCCCCTGTGGTGACCTTCAGTTTCATCGATCCAGGGTTTGAAAGCATGGATAGCTTCAGGACTCATCTGGACGCGTACTTGACGCTCTTCACGAAGCTTTCGCAACTCCGTTTCTACTACGTGGCAACCCGCGACACGAACTTCGAGCGCGCCCAGAAGTTGTTCCATGGAACGTTTCAGAGGCTTTGGAACCCGGCAGCCCCTCGTGGGTTGTTCGACTATTTCCGCACGCGGCGAACGTGGGACGAGAAGAACTACGGCAAGCTAACCGAGCACGACGTCTTGTTCATGAACCAGGGAAAACAGAGATTCGGGAATCCGGGCATAGAGAATCTGTACCAGAGATGGCGTGCCGGGGAGATTACCGAGAACACGGTGCGGTCCGAGTCCGTGAAGTTACAGATGCCTTCGCAGGTCACCTTTATTTCCGCAACCGTGAACGGACAGGCCACGTTGTTCGAGCGGCACCCACATCAGCCAGTAAACGTAGCCGTGAAAAGTTCCGAGGAGACATCTTTCTCGGGAGATTTCACCTCCGGGGTCACCCTGGCATGGAGATAAGAGACAGAAAGAGCAGGCAGATGCGACAGAGACGGCAAGGAAACGGAGCGCGGCCAAAACACGATCAGAGGCGGGAGCGACCCCATCGTGCCGCAAAATCGCGGCCCGATCCCTTCGGGCTTCGGGGGTCACTCCCGCCTCTTGCTGCTGAAAGACACAGCTCGTGTTTTGTCCGCGCAGGAAAGGGGGAATCGGCAAATTTGTAAGACAGGATGTAAGACAAAACCGTAAAGGAGGAATAGAAAGAGAACATGGCAATCATCAAGGCACTACCCAAGCAACCAAAGTCAGTGACGATCCAGGCGCGAGTAGAGGAGTCGGTGAAAACGCAGCTCGACCAATACGCAAAATTCATCGACTCCACTTTGTCTTACGTAATTACCGAGGCTTTGAAAGTCTTATTCAAACGCGACGACGAGTTCAAAGCCTGGCTAAGCCAACACGCCAACGAACTGAATCAGGAACAGATCCACGGAGAGGTTCTCACCAAAACCGCATAGCAAATATGAAGCCCCGTCCAAACCAAACCTGTGTGCGCGAGAACACAGCGTCCTCAAGACGGCATGCCTCGCGCTTTACAGTGGATTTGTTGCCATTGACGTCCGATTCGGCTCCCAGAGATTTGCAACATCGACAGCCAACTCCAGTCTTGGCCTCCCGTGCAAGCGAGCCGGACAATTCGATTATCACCATGCCGCTGGAAGCGGCCACAGGAGGAGAAGGGGGAGATAGTGCCGAGACTTTTTCCGCTCCTGCAACGGTTATCACTGCCAAAGAGTTGAGGCAAGTGCCTGTGACGCCGGAGCCGTTTGTCTCGGCCGACGAGGCGGCGCAGTTTCTCTGCGTTAAACGTCGCTATCTGCTGGAGCTCGCCCGCAGAGGCATCGCCGGAGCCTATCCGCTCGGCACAGGGGGCAAACACAAAATCTGGGTGTTTCGACTCTCGGAACTCGCCGCCTCCGTCGTACGGAATGAGACTTCGATTCCAAAACCATCAAAACCGTGTACGATCGGATCTGGCAGTCCCCGCTGAAAGCGAGGAGTTATGGCTTATCAGCGAGGATCACTAAAGAAAGTACGACGCAAGGAAGGAGAAACCTGGGTGCTGCGGTACAGGGTCACGAATCCAGACGGCAGAAGGGTCGAGAACGTCATGCCCATCGGACTTGTCCGGCAATTTCCGAAGGATAAGGACGCATGGCGCGAGGCGGACCGGCTCGGATTCGGGATTCGAATCAACGACACTCCCGCCCCCAGCCATGCTTCATTCCACTTTCTTGCGGAGCATTATCTCAAGGCCGATTTCGGGGCGGATTCGGTGCGCCCGAAATCGGCGAACACCATCAATCACGTGGAGCATATCGTGCGCGCCTACCTCGTTCCGCGTTTCGGAAACGAAATCGCGGAAGACATCAAGCCGCTCGATATTCAGCGGTGGTTCAAGTCGCTCCGCGAGACGGACGGTCTTGTATGGACGACGATTGCGAAGATGCGGGGCGTCATGAGCCGCATCTACAAGGTCGGCATTCTGCACGAGCACGTCCAGAAGAATCCCGTCCTGCACGTAGAGACGCGCTCGAAGACCGACTACAAGGCCATCGTTATCACGCCCGCACAAACGCTTGCGATTCTGAAGGCCCTCCCTTCACCTCTTCACTTCACGCTGGTGCTCACCTGCGCCGCCACGGCGCTCCGTGCTTCGGAGATGCTGGCGCTGCGCTGGAGAGATGTGCTGTGGAATGAG
>WNFI01450282.1_pt1 | contig 26210 bp, 17 predicted proteins | sample 5400471 | NCBI WGS metagenome assembly WNFI01 (sample SAMN13153348, study PRJNA577476) | soil metagenome | isolation source: 100 cm saprolite on Douglas fir-dominated hillslope | place: USA:California | collected 2013-09-17 | reverse complement strand
CGAAATCCTGAGCGAAGTCGAAGAACCCCGCTGCTGCACCCACACTCAAAACTACTAACGTCTTAAACTGGCTGGGCCGCTAGGATTCGAACCTAGACAAAGTGCTCCAAAGGCACTTGACCTACCATTAGTCGACGGCCCAAATTCATGCCGATATCGCCCGTGATCTTCCTGCAGCCTTTTCCTTGCTTCCCGATCTCGGCGATGACGCGCGATTCCGGCGATCATCCGATCCTAAGAGAACATCTCTTTCCAGTACCGTTCCCGAGGCAAAGTGACTGTGGCCTGCGCCGGGACACCTGTGTCATTCAATATCTTAGCTGCTTTAGCTGCTGTTTGTTTGTCTGCAAATAACCCGTACACGGTTGCACCGGAGCCGGACAACGAAACGTACTGCGCCCCAGAACGTTCCAGGGCCCGTTTGACCTCGCGTACCGCGGGATATTTACGGAAAACGACACTTTCAAAATCGTTTTCAATCCCGGTACGGACAAGGTCGAGAAGCAAAGCCTCGGCCCGGTCCCAGCCTTTGCTTGGGACACCGGTTGGGGTAAAACTGCTGCCATTCAGCCATTCATAAATCGTCTGACTGAACATGTTTATTCTATCGGAGCTGGCTTTCTCAGTCAATTTCGGCTCCGTCAATTTGGAGCCTGCCGATTTCGCGTTCGTTGGGCTGGTCGGCCATTTCTTGTCCCACTCCGCGAACGCGGCTGGGGTTGAAACCCCGACCTCCGGCGTGGCCAGCACGCAGTGGAAGCTGGGCAGGTCTTCCATGGCATAGACTTGTTCGCCGCGACCGGTTCCCAGCACAGTACCGCCAATCAGGAATAGGGGCAGGTCAGAGCCAACTTCGGCGGCAATGCGCAAGCGTTCTTCCGACGGCAGTCGGCGCTTCAGCGCTTTCTCCAGCGCCAGCATGGTGGCAACGGCGTTGGAAGAAGCCGCGCCCAATCCACCTTGCACCGGCAGGTTCTTGTCGATGGCAATGCGGACTTTGCCACGGGTTTTCAGCGAGCGCAGGACCCTGTCCGCCACCCGCCAGCACGTGTTGGTCTCATCGCGTGGAACTCGCGGGTCTTTTGAATAGACTTCAATGCCCACACCGCGCCCGACTTCAACTCTGATCACATCAGATACAGCCACGGTTTGATAGATGGTGCGCAGCTCATGAAAACCATCTTCACGTAGAGGGCCGATCTTCAATCCGATATTGATTTTGGCAAAGGAGCGGACAGAGGTGGACATACTCTGTAGAAATAATAACAGGCGTTCGTTTGCGTCCCTTCTCTGAAATCCCGAAGCGAAGCGAGGGAACCCTATAACCACGATTAAGTTTAGGCGCGGCCAGCACAAAGGCTGAATGTCTATGGCAGAAATCAATTTGAGCAAAGCTCCCTTGGCCATTCCTTTCCGACTGTTTCTTCTAGTCGATAGGGTTCCCTCGCTTTGCTCGGGATGTTAGGAAAAAGCTCTAGTACCTGAACAGATACGACAGCTTAATAAACACCTGTCTTCCGTCATTGAGGAACGAACTGCGGGTGCGCAACAAGCCGTCAGGAGTGTTGGCCAGGGAGCGATCAAGGTTCTGGAGATTGCTGTTGTAGCCCGCATAGATCGCGGTGCCAGGAGTAATCATGTAGGTGAACAGAACATCTCCATTGAAAGCCTTGGTGCTTTGCAAGCCGGTGAGGGCCGGGTTGGCGAGAGTCGTTGTGTACTGGCCAATCAGCCGGAGAGAGAACTCCTTGGTGAACTGATAATTCCATTTGGAGCGGATGATGTGGTTATTGAAGATGTTCAGGTTGGTGTCCTGCGCAAGCAACCGCGTCATGAGATAGGTGTTGTCGACCGTTAATCCTTTTAGAGGCCGCACGACGGCGCGAAACTGGGCCGTATTGGAATAAGCCAGCACCGGCGGTCCGGTTCGCGGGACGAAATTCGTGGCTGTGCCCCAGTCCATTTCGCCATTGAAGTTGAGCCATTTGAAGAACTGCGTGCCTGCGGATACGCCTCCCACCACGTGAGCGTAGTCGCGATTCGTTGACAAGGTGGAGAAGTCCACAGGGCGCAGGCGTTCATGCTCCACCACGCTGAAAACGTTGAAAAACGTGCTGCGCTGGAAATCCCATTCATAGTTTGGATTGATCTGGTAATTCAGGCGCGTGCCGTTGTGGTCCCACAATGTCTGCTCGAAAAAATTCGGGCCGTGAGCCACAAAATGTTTGCCTTCAGGGCGGAAAACGTAATTAAAGAAATTGCTGAAGCGGCGGAAATCAGTACGGTTGTTGAATCCAGTATCCGTGTTGAAGCCGGGCGAGATGTCCCGGTACATGGTATTGAACTCTATCTTGCGGGAGCTTCGTTCCGCGAAAATTTGGTAGGCCGGCCCGGCCTGATGCGTGCCGTCACTGAACTTGGTCTCGCTGGTGACGGCCTGGGCATTCATTTGCCAGTTTTGATTGATCTTGATCTGCGTATCGATCCCGCCAACGCGATTAAAACCCACCGTACAACGCGTCGACGTGCAGAAGCTATTCGGGACGGTGTGCAGTTCGCGGTCGGTGTAGATCATTCCGATGCTGTTGTTCTTTCCCAACTCACGATTGACGCGCAGAACTCCGAAGTAAGCGTTCTGCCCGGAGAGCGGGTCGGTGTCAATCACGCTTCTGCCCGGAGAGCGATCATTGGCCATCAACGTCCCAATGGCCCATGGGCCGGCTTTGCCGGTCAGGCTGACTTCATACAGCGGATCAGCGATGCGCCGCGTGAAGGCCAGATTCAGCGGGGTTTGGAAGAAATTGGAATTCTCCTGGAAGAACGGCCGCTTCTCCGGAAAAAAAACTTCAAACCGCTGATTGACCGTGACCTGAGGATCGTCGGATTCAATCTGTCCGAAGTCAGGATTGAGTGTGGCGTCCAGGACCAGACTGTCTTTGATGACGATTTTTGAATCCAGACCTGCTTTGGGCGCAACATGTTTCCCGGTAAAGCGTGCGCCGGCAGGGTCGCGATCGTCGAGCGCGCGGAACGCGCCCATGGAGGTGTAAGGAATGAACTGCATGTTCCGGCCAGGAGAAATGTCCTGGAATCCGTTGAGCGTTCCTTCCTGCGTAAGCATTCCTTGCACACGGTTTGTATTCCGCGGGAAAAACGAGTGCTCCGTATTCCTCGGGATCACCCGTATGAGGATTACGCCCCAAGTGTGGGACGCCTCCGGACGGAAGCGCAGCGATTTGAAGGGGATCTCAATGACCACCACGTAACCCTTCCCGGTGATCTTGGCGTCAGTGTGCCAGACCGTATCGAATGAATTGTCCGGACCCTGGTTTTCCGCCCACAAGCCGTCCTGCTGGATGCCATAAGGGTTGATATAAAACATGTATGCGTGGCGCTGGTCGTGAAAAGTATCCAGCCAGAGTCCCACCTGATCGTCGTCATCGATCAGTTCGCGGCGCAGCATGCGGGCGCGGATCTTGCGCGGCTCGGCGTCAAAGGCAAGAAATATCGCGTAAAAACTCTTATCGGTATAACCCAGGTAGGCTTCCGTGGGTTGTGAGACCGGCGCGCCGTCATGCGGTTCTTTCTGCGTGAACTTGGCGATCTTTAGCATCTTCTTCGCCAGATCGCTTGCCGGCTCCATGCCCTCAAAATCAGCCAGCTTGGGTGCGGCCTGTAAGCGGGGAATGTTGAGTGAGCTGATCTCAGCGTTCAGGTTCGGCGCCGGCAGGCTTGGGCCTCTCTGCTGGGCCAGCGCCGGCGAGGTCATTACAAGGATCGCAATGGCAGCCCTGGCAAGGGCGCGTAAGTTATTTAGTTCAGGCACGCTGTTTCCTGGACATTCCTGAGCCGGGGGCAGCTTAGATTCAAATCTTAGACTCTGTGCCCAGGGAAAGGTTAGAAAGTGCAAGCTGACCGGACGCGAAAACCTTGGGCAAAACAAACGTTAACCACATCTTAGAACAAATCAGGCTGGCGGCCATACTTGATGCCGAAGTGCTCATAAGCCAGCCTGGTGGCTACGCGTCCGCGAGGAGTGCGGTGAAGGAAGCCAATCTGGATGAGAAAGGGCTCATAAATTTCTTCCAGAGCCTCTTGCTCTTCCGCCAGCGCCGCGGCCAGAGTGCTGAGCCCTACCGGGCCGCCGTTAAATTTCTCGATGATGGTCAGCAGCAGCCGGCGGTCCATCTCGTCAAAACCATGCTTATCGACTTCAAGCATCTCCAGCGCCGCCTGGGCGGTGGCTTTGTCGATGCGTCCCTGACCGCGCACCTGGGCAAAATCGCGCACGCGCCGCAGCAGGCGATTGGCAATGCGCGGCGTGCCCCGCGCCCGATGGGCCAGTTCGTTGGCGCCCTCGGCATCAATCCCTACGCCCAGAATCTCAGCTGAGCGTTCAACAACGAACTTAAGCTCTTCTGCGCTATAGAACTCCAGCCGCAACAGGATGCCGAAGCGCGAACGCAACGGCGCGGAGAGCAGTCCCGCCCGGGTGGTGGCGGCCACAAAGGTAAAGGGTCGTACGTCGATGGTGTGCGTCCGGGCGGATGGCCCCTGCCCAATAATGATGTCCAGTTTGTAATCCTCAAGCGCCGAGTAAAGAATTTCTTCCAGCGCGGGTTGCAAGCGGTGGACTTCGTCCAGGAAAAGCACCTGACGGTCATTCAGGTTGGTCAGAATGGCCGTGAGGTCGCCTTTGATTTGTATGGCAGGCCCAGCGCTCTGTTGATACGCCACGCCCATCTCATTGGCAATGATGGTGGCCAGCGTGGTTTTTCCCAGACCAGGCGGACCGTACAGCAGCACGTGGTCCAGCGCTTCTCCGCGTGATTTGGCTGCCTCTATGGCAATAGCCAGGTTGTCTTTGACCTTCTTCTGGCCAACGAACTCACGCAGGTATCGCGGACGAAGTTTCAGCTCAAAGGACGCGTCGTCGTCTCCCTGGGCGGCGGAGACCAGGCGTTCTTTGTCGATCGGCTTCTGTTCGGCGGCGGACACTATGGCGATGGTAAAGCGAATTGCGGAAAAAGGCTATAACTAACAAAATCATTTAAGATGCGATTGACTACTTCACATGTGCCAAAAGCAGCACGATCACGTCTAATTGGGTATTCAGGAAAACCTTCTTATGAACAAGCGTGTCGCTGGTTTAATTTTCGTCGTTGTCCTAAGTGTTGCTTCCGCCACTGCCATGGACCGCGCTCATTTCATTGAATTGAACAAGAAGGGCAGAGAGCTGGCCCAAAAGCAAGACTGGAAGGGGTTGCGGGAGGTCCTGATCGAGATCCGGCGGGAGATGCCAGGCGCCACGCCGCGATTTTTGTTGCGCATGGCATCCGTGGAGACACATCTGGGGAACAAAGCTGAAGCGCTCCGCTGGCTGGAGCAATACGCCTCCATGGGACTGAGCTATGACGTGGCTGCGGATGACGATCTGAAGCCTCTGTTGGCCGAAGAAGGTTTCAAAAAGATCGCGGCGCAAATGGCGGAACGCACCAAACCTCTCGCCAACGCCGAACTGGTTTGCACGCTACCTCAGGCGGACGTCATGCCGGAGGACATTGCCTACGTGAAGGCCTCCAACACGTTCATCGTGTCCAGCATTCAGCATCACGGTTTGTACCGAGTATCATTGCCAAAGCCAGGAACAAAAGAGTGCACCATGCAGGAACTGCCGCTGGCCGAGGAAGCGAAGCGCTGGCCATCCCTGGCGGTATCAGGGGACGCAAAACGAAAAGTTCTGTGGATGACGGAATCCGCTATGTCCGGCTTTACTGGCTTTCCCAAAGAAGATGAAGGCAAGGCACTGCTCATGGAAGTGGATGCTGCCAGCGGAAAAATCTTGCGTCGCTTTGATCCAGCCACGGGTGGGCCGGCTGTTCTAGGAGACATGTCCGTCACGGCGGACGGGATTGTGTATGTAACGGCCAGCACCGGCGGCGTGTACCGGCTGCACGGCGAACTGCCAACGGCAAAGCTGGAAAAAATCGCCGACGGTCTCATTTCACCCCAGACCCCGGTCCTGGCGCGCGATGGCAAGCTCAACTACCTGCTCTCTCCGGACAACGTCGCAACCACTGGCCTTGACGGACTCTATCTATCCGGTGATTGGCTGATTGGAATTCAGAATGGCACCGAACCAGAGCGGATCGTGCGCTTTCACCTGAATCACGCCCAGACGGAGATCATTGCGGCAGAAGTGATCGAGCAATCAAGCCCGCGCCTGGGAGATCCCACGCACGCGGTTGCCGTGGATGGATGGTTCTATGTGTCCGCAAATGTGGGCTGGAACAAATTGGATGACGCGGGCAAGCTGAAGCAGGGAGAGAATTTTACCGCGCCAGTCCTGTTGCGGTTTCCCACAGAGCGGTCTCCCACGGAACCCAGGCAGGGCCGGTGATCTTACATGGCAATCACAAACGATTTGCGCGCGCGATTAGCAACTCACAAAGATGCGGCCGCAATCGCGCGTATCTACAACGAAGGGATTGAGGACCGCGTGGCCACGTTTGAAACCCGGCTGCGCAGTGAAGAAGACATACGCGCATGGTTTGACGGCGTTCATCCCGTGGTTGTTGTGGAGCAGAACGATCAGTTGGTGGGCTTTGGGGCCACGTCCAGCTACCGGAGCCGCGCTTGTTATGCGGGTATCGCAGAGGTCTCAGTGTATGTGGCCCGGACGGTCCGCCGAGGCGGCGTGGGACGCGTGGCGCTGCAAGCTCTTCTTCAGGAAGCGGAAAAAGCAGGGTTTTGGAAATTGGTGTCGCGCGTCTTTGTCGACAACCAGGCCAGCCGGCGGTTAATTGCCTCTGTGGGCTTCCGCGAAGTGGGCATTTATGAAAAACACGGCAAGCTGGACGGGGTCTGGCGCGATGTTCTCATCGTCGAGCGCCTGCTTCCGGCAAACTTGCGGTGAAGCGGCTTCAGAGTTTTCCATGGGACGGAGAACCACCGCTGGGGCGGCTGCGGTCCATGTTTGTGTTTTACTGTTCTTTTTTGGCGGAGATGCCCAGGTCTTGCAAACGTTTTGCGTCTGCCTTGAGCGACTCCGCATTTGGACTGTCCGGGACAATCGCCAGGTAATCCTGAATCTGCTGGGACGCGCCCACGTAATCCTGCTTGCGCGACAAAATATAGCTCAGCAAAAGGCATACATCGGGATGGCTATGCGCGGTGTCAAGGGTCTTGAACTTTCGCGCACTCTCTTCGGCGGCATCGAACTTCTGCGCATTGTAGTTGGCGGCAGCGCTGAAAAAGTAGGCCGCTGGAAACGCATAAGCATTCAACTTTGTAACTTGATCGGTAAGCCGGATCGCTTCCTCCCACTTCTTCTCCTGCATTGCGATCATGGCCAGGCCATACATGGGGTTGACAAACTGAGGATCAGCCGCTTGTGCCTGGGAATACTCTGAACGCGCCAGATCAAACTGGTTGCGCTGGCGGTGGATCTCTCCCAGCAGAGTCCAGGCGGAGGCAAAGTGTGGATAGATACGTACGGCTTTGTTGAGCTCCTTTTCCGCCTCGGCAGTTTTGTCGCGCAGGGCCGCCTTTTGTGCTTTTTCGTAAGCGTTCTGGGCTTCTTTAGGCGCCGCCATGCTGGTCAGGCTGATGGTGGTGCCTTTGGCGTCTCCCATGCGCTTCAGGAAAATTGTTCCCAGCTCGATCTGCCAGTTGTCTCCGTTGGTCCTCAGCATCACGGTGCTGGATTGGAAACCAGCGAACACTGCGCGGAACTCGCAGCCGGTCAAATCCAATGGCCGCGAGCCGAGGCTTGTTACAGAAGTCTTTATTGGTGAGCCCGGAGTGGAGCTGGGATCGTTTTCGCTTGCGTCCTGGAAGCCCAGGTTCGAACCCATCTGGAATTCAAATTGTCCCTTGAAATCGGTATAACCTTCGCGCCGCGTCACGCCGTTGCATATGCGTTCAATCGCCACCGGCTCCGCCAGCGCGCCTCCGCCCTCCAGCAGAACTCTGCCGGAAATAAACACCGGCTGGAGTGAGGGATCAGGGGTGGTCGGAGTCCTTGAGGGAACGTTGGTTCTGGTGGTTCCGCTCGGTGGCCCGCCGGGCTTGGGCTGCGCCGTTGCGGTTCGGACGAACAAAGCAACGCTAATCAATATCCATGCCCTGAAGTGAGAGGAGCTCAGGATCATTACGCCCTCCAGCACGCTTGAGCACAAGCGCAGGTTTTACAGGAAACTATTGGCCCTTCGAAATGGTACGCCTTTTAAGTCCCTAATTGGCGTAAAAATCTCTTCAAAAAACCACCCCCAGCTTGAGGAATGGCGATACCAAAACGTGCAGACGGCTAACTCAGGGGACAAAGCTCAGAAGATCCATGATGGCACTGCGGCATGAGTACTTCTTTGCGGGGAGCGTTTTTGCAGGCGAAGGTCTGCGCAACGAAAGTCTGGAGAACCAAGTCTGAACAAACCTGGTCTGGACAACCATGTTACTGGTGTTCTTGCTGACGCACCGTGCCGATCTCCAGTACCAGCTCCTGCCCCAGGAGCCGGCTGCCGTCATACTGCACCTCAATCAGGCGGGTACGGTTGGAACGCGCCTTAGCCATGGCGGTCGGGAGTTCGGCATTGGGAAACTGGCCGACGATCTCCCATTTGTCTTCGGCGACCTGCACCCAGAGTTCGTATTGCTTCCACTTGGCCATCGTAATTAGTGTCTCATAGAACCAGCGTTGTTTCCCGGGCGTCATAGCCCTACGAATACTATCAAAAGCACTACCGGCTGGTGTGACCTGCTGACGCTCCAGTTGCCGTTGCTTTAGCTTTATCCATGCCCTGCCAACCCGGCTTCTCGCCCTGATTCTGTTCGTCCAGCCATTTCTTCAGCGGCGCAAAGTAATCCACGATTGCTGTGGCATCCATCTGGCGTTGTCCGCTGATGGCTTCCAGCGCGTCCGGCCAGGGTTTGCTCTTGCCCATGCTGAGCATCTTGTTCAGCCGCTCCCCGGCAGCTTTGTTTTGGTAAATGGAGCAACGATGCAATGGTCCTTTGATTCCTGCCGCCTGGCACAGCGCGCGATGGAACTGTTTCAGGTCCCACCACGCTTTGTTGTACTGCTCCGGCGTGACTTCACCGGAGAAGACTTTCCAACGCCATTTGTCGATCAACAGACCAAAAGGCAGAAAAGCAATTTTGTCCATGGCCTGCTTGAGCAGATAGCCGATGTCGGCGCTTTCTGGCGGCACGTTGTCCAAGAGCCCAACCTGCTTCAAGTATTCGGGTGTGACAGAGAGCGCAATGGTATCGCCCACAGCCTCATGGAACCCGTCATTGGCGCTGTCCTGGAACAGAGGAGATTGGTTCATATAAGCCCGCTGGTAAAAGTTGTGGCCGAGTTCGTGGTGGATGGTCACAAAGTCTTCATCGCGGACTTCAATACACATCTTCAGGCGAACGTCTTCTTTGGAGTCAATGTCCCAGGCGCTGGCGTGGCAGACCACGTCGCGGTCCGCCGGCTTCACAAACAGTGATCGCTCCCAGAAGGTCTTGGGCAATTCGGCAAAGCCCAGGGATTTGAAGAAATTCTCTCCGTAATGGACCATGCCATGCTCATCGACCTTGTGGTCTTTCAGAAGCTTAGTCAGGTCGTAGCCCTGGCCGCTATTCGCGGGCGCCACCAGCGGATAGACGTTCCCCCACTCCTGCGCCCACATGTTGCCCAGCAAGTGCGAAGGGATCATTCCGTCAGGACGCTCCGCGATCTTGCCGTATTTCTTGATGAGCTGCTTGCGCACGTACGTATGCAGTGAGACGTAGAACGGTTCAACTTGCCGCCACAGGCGCTCGACTTCAGCGCTGAACTCCTCCGGTGACATGTCATAGTTGGTCCGCCACATAGCTCCGGTGTCTTTAAAGCCAAGTTCGCGCGCGCCCTTGTTGGAAAGCTCAACAAAGCGGGCGTACTTCTTGCGCATGGGTGGAGAGATCTTGTGCCAGCCTACCCAGGCGTCCAGCAACTCATCGGGGTTGGTGCTGTTGGCCAGGATGCGGCTCAGGTCGCCCAAGGAGAGGCACTTCTCTCTTCCATCTGCCTGCTGTTTGCAGTACTTGCCTTTGCCGTAATCGCCGTCCAGCGAGGCGGCGATGGTGGTCAACTCTTTACGCTCGGCGTCGTTGTTGGGCGCGGGAGCGGTCAGGGACAATTTCAGAAGCTTGAATTTGCGCGCCAGCTCTGGTGGCATCTTCATGCCGTCAAAGCGGCGGGCATCCAGGGCAAGCTGCGTAATCACCGCGGTAAGTTTTTCCTGCGCCTGGGCGGAGAGAATCTCGGTATCGTCGGTAATAAAGTTTTCCTGCACCCAAGAGGCGCGTCCGGCCCGCACTCCCAGGTCCTCTGCCTGGTCTTCTGCCTTCTTCATGAAGGCTTCAGCTTCCTGAAGCGTCGGGGCTGCCTTTCCTTGCGTCGACTTTGTTTTTGCGGGCGCTGCTTTCGGCGCAGTTTGAGCAAGCGCAACGGAAGCGATTAGCACGGCAAAAATTATTGTTCTCAATATTCTGGTTTGAAACATTGCTCCTCCGATTGGGGCAGTGAAACTGTTTAGCGTAGCCCTTTGTGGCATCGGTAGCAACCTGGTTTTGCGGCACCTGGTTTTACGGCACATGGCTTCGCGAAACATGGTTTCGTGAAACATTGGTTTCGTGAAACATGGTTTCGTGAACCCAAGCTGGACGCAAGCGCGAATCCCTCTGCGTCGATCGGTAGGGGGGCGTGCAATCCTGTTCGGTTCCGGGAGCCGCATGTGCGATATCGAACAGAGTTTGAAACCACAGCCCCTCCAGAAACGTATATCTACTTAAGACTCAGGTGTTTATGCCTGCCGGTTATTGGCAGACAAATTGCACTTCTTACGGTTCGCCGAAGACGCTTTCTGCTGGAGGTTGCTGTATGGGAACGTTGTTCCAGGACATCCGTTACGGGGTCCGCATGCTGCTGAAAAATCCCGCCATGACCATGGTGGCCACGTTGACGCTGGCCCTGGGCATTGGCGCGAACACCACGATCTTCAGCGCGGTGAATGGGCTCTTGCTGCGGCCCTTGCCGGTGGCAAACGCCGACCGGCTGGTTGTTTTTGGTGGCCTGCGCCAGGGGGGCGATCCTTTCGTCAATCTCTCTTATCCTGATTTTCAGGATCTGCGCGCCCAGGCCAACGGATTCTCTGATGTCTTGGCATACACGCTCAACCTGGCGGGGCTGGATTACGACAATCGAACCGAGCCAGTCATCCTCAACTACGTCAGCGGGAACTACTTTCAGGCCCTGGGCCTGAAGCCAGCACAGGGGCGGCTGATCTATGGTGAGGAAACGGAAAAGCTCGGCGCGGAAAACGTGGTGGTGCTGGGCTACGGATACTGGAAAAAACGCTTCAACGCCGACCCCGGCATTATTGGCAAGCAGGTAAAGATGAACGGGCACTCGGTGACGGTGATTGGGGTCACGCCGGAGAGCTTCCACGGGTTGTACTCGCTGATAGAAATGCAAGCCTATCTACCTTTGGGCATGAGAACGTTGTGGGTCCAAGGCGCAGACAAGGACGAATATTGGACCAAACGTGACGGCCATGACTTGAGGGTGCTAGGAGTGGTGAAGCCGGGGACGACCCGCCAACAGGCCCAGGGTTCGGTTGACGTTGTGGCGCAGCGGCTGGCCCAGCAATACCCAGACTCGCACAAGGGCGTGAGTTACCGGCTCTATCCTGAGAGGCTCGCCCGTCCGGACCCGGACCCAAGCAATGGGATGCTAGTGGCAGGCGTGGTGTTCATGGTGCTGTCTGGACTGGTGCTGCTGCTGGCATGTTCGAATGTGGCCAACATCGTCCTTGTTCGGGCCACGGCCCGTGAGCGTGAGATGGCCATTCGCACGGCACTGGGCGCTGCGCGCACGCGCATTGTTCGCCAGCTCATGACGGAGAGCATTCTTCTTGCGTCTCTTGGGGCGGCGGCGGGCCTGTTGGCCGGCATGTGGGCCAGCCAGTTGATAAGTTCCATTCATCTTGAAGTGGCCACCATCCCCATCCGTTTTGATTTCAGTTTTGACTGGCGCGTCTTCGGGTTTGGAATCATGGCCGCGTTCGTGACCGGGATCATCGTCGGCCTGGCGCCGGCCTGGCGCGCCGCCCGTGGTGACTTCAACAAAGTGTTGCATGAAGGCAGCCGCGGCATCCTGGGTTCGGGCCGCTCGATCGTGCGCAGCGGGCTGGTGGTGGCCCAGGTGACAGGTTCGCTCATGCTGCTGGTGGTGGCTGGACTGTTTGTGCGCAGCGCGCAGAACGTGGAACATACCTATCTCGGCTTTGATCCGCAAAATGTTCTCAATGTCACCATGGAAACCCGCACCATCGGATTCGATGCGGAGCGTTCGAAGCAGTTCTTTCGCGAGATGATGGACCGCGTCCGCGCGCTGCCCGGCGCCCAATCGGTGACCATCGCTTCTACTGTCCCCATGGGGTATTCCAACAGTGGCGAGCCCGTTTACGTTGAGGGCAGTCCGCGTCCAGCAAGGACAAAGAAGCGGCTCCCACGGTGTTTTACAATTCGGTTGATCCCTCCTACTTCTCAACGCTGCGCGTGCCACTCTTGCGCGGACGCCAGTTTACTGACCAGGACACGGACAAAGCTCCTCCTGTCGCAATCATCAATGAGGCCATGGCGAAGAAATTCTGGCCGAACCAGGAAACGTTGGGGAAACGTTTCAGCATGAAAGGCCCGGCTGGCCCGTTCATTGAAGTGGTGGGATTGGCGAAGCAAGGCAGGTACACCGATCCTGTGGACGATACGGTCTTGTTTGCCTATCTTCCCCAGGCACAAAAGCCCACGACGTTTGTCACGCTGCAGATCCGCACTGCAGGCGCTTCCGGAAACTTGATTGCCGAGGTGGAAAAGCAAATCCACGAGCTCGCACCGGGGATGCCGTTGACTGATGTCCAAAGCATGGAAGAGTCTCTAGGAGGAGCGAACGGTTTCTTCCTGTTTCGCATGGGGAGCCGCTTCGCGGTAACGCTCGGCGTTATTGGGCTGGTTTTGGCGCTGGTCGGAGTGTACGGCGTGATCTCTTACGTGGCCGCACAGCGCACGCACGAAATCGGCGTCCGCATGGCCCTGGGCGCGGACCGTGGAGACATTCTCAAAATGGTGCTGCGCCAGGGCTTTGTGCTGGTGGGAGCGGGCATGCTTCTTGGGCTGGTCATTACTCTAGTCGCCGCGCGCTTCATTTCATCACTGCTGGTGGGCGTGAGCCCCACGGACCCGCTGACTCTGGGGCTGGTTTCAGTATTGCTCGCCTTGGTCGGGCTGGCGGCGTCTTTTATCCCCGCGCGGCGCGCGATGAAGATTGAACCGCTGCGGGCGTTGAAGTATGAGTAGATTTTTGCCTTGTCCCGACCAAAGGGAGGGAACCCTACGGATCACCAGTCATTCTGGGGATCACGCATATCAACCTCAATCGTTTTGCGATTGAACGCAACCCGTTAATCTCCGACTAGTCGGCGAATCTTTGATCCAGTGAGTTTTTCGTGGTCGATAGCGATCCCTCGCTGTGCTTCGGGATTTGGCGGAAAAGCTGTGCATGGCCTCTGGAAAACGTGCCCTAAACTGCCGTAAATGTTCGTTGACGCCACGCAGCGAATCGCTGACAATCGCTTACACATGTTGTTTTATCTCGCAGGTTCCATCGAATACTCGCCTGACCTGGGCAAGGGCTGGCGCGCGGAGATTACGCCGGCGCTGAAGTCGCTGGGCCACCAGGTGTACGATCCCGCCGAAGACGAGATGAAAAACCTGACCGAAACCGAGGTGCGGGAGTTCCGCTCCTGGAAGAAAACCGATCTGGAGCGGTTTCGCCAGACGATCCGTAAGATCATCGCGTATGATCTTGATCTGATTCAGCAGCAGTGTGACGCCGTCATCTGTTATTGGGACCAGTAAGCTGGCCGTGGCGCCGGGACCCAGGGTGAGCTGACGTTTGCCCATCGCCTGGGAATTCCGGTTTATCTGATTTGTGGCATACCGGTAGAGCACGTGAGCGGCTGGCTTCTGGGATGCGCCACGGAAGTGTTTGCGGGTTTTGAAGAATTTAACGAGTTTATGAGCAGCAAGCTGGCCGCCTTGGATGCCTGACCGTGATTTACTATCAAAGCTAGAAGCCAGCAGCTAGGAGCTTTTTTCCAATGAATGCAATGCGGGGAAATCTTGGATGGATTGAAGTGGTTTGCGGTCCCATGTTCAGCGGCAAGAGTGAAGAGCTGATCCGCCGCTTGCGCCGCGCGGAAATTGCCCGCCAGCGCGTGCAGATCTTCAAGCCGGCCATCGACCAGCGCTATGCCACCGACCACATCGTCTCCCACGATGACAGCCGCATACACTCGCTGTGCGTCAGCAACGCCGCTGATGTCGAAGCCAAACTCGACGTGCGTACGGAGGTCATCGGCATTGACGAAGCGCAGTTCCTGGGTGAAGCCATGGTCGAGCTAGCGGTACGGCTGGCGGACATGGGCAAACGCGTGCTCATTGCCGGTCTGGATACGGACTATCTCGGTCGTCCGTTTCATCCCATGCCCGAGCTGCTGGCCGTGGCCGACGAGATCACCAAAACGCTTGCCATCTGCATGCAGTGCGGTAATCCCGCCAAACACACGCAACGACTGATCGCCAGTGAAGACCTGATCGTGGTGGGCGCTGCTGGAATGTATGAGGCCCGGTGTCGTCGTTGTTTTGAGCCGAACCTTGCTGCTGTTGAGCTGCAAAAGAAGAATAAGGTTGAGCTGGTGGCGGCGGTGGCGCGATAAGCAAATGGCAATTGGCAGCTAGCAATTAGCCAAAACTTTGGCACATCGTATTCAGCCCTTTGGATGAACGCGATGCCGGAAAAAACACTGACCGCCTAAAATACAGAACTACTATTTGCTAAGTGCCATTTGCTAATTGCTATTCCTCCACCTCCACCACTTCCCCGCGCTCAGCCTTAAACTGGGCAATGATCTTCTCCGCACTGACGTTGGGAACGTAATCGTAGTGTGACATTTCCATGTTGAAGCTTCCACGCCCTTGCGTCATCGACGTGAGGTCAGCGCCATAGGTGAGCATCTCCGCCATGGGACACTCGGCCTTCACCACAGTCTTTCCTGCTTTGTTGTCCATGCCCTGTATGCGTCCGCGGCGCGAATTCAGGTCACCCATGATGCCGCCGGCAAATTCATCGGGAATGGTGATCTCCACTTTCATGATCGGCTCAAGCAGAGCGGGCTTGGCCTGGTCCATGGCTTTGCGGAAAGCGATGCGCCCGGCCATCTTGAAGGAAAGTTCGTTGGAGTCCACGTCGTGGTAGCTGCCGTCGTAAAGCGTGACGCGAAAATCCACCACGGGATATCCCGCAATGTGCCCGCGCGCCGCTGCCTCCACAATCCCTTTTTCCACGGCAGGAATGTAGTTCCGCGGAATAGCGCCGCCGAAAATGTCATTCACGAACTCAAAGCCCTTGCCATGCTCCAGGGGCTCCATCTTGATCTTGCAGTCGCCGTATTGGCCGTGGCCGCCCGTCTGTTTCTTATGGCGTCCCTGCACGTCGGCCTTGCCGCGTATGGTCTCGCGATACGGGACTTTCGGCGCTTTCAGGATCACTTCAGTGTGGTAGCGCCGCTTCAGCCGCGAGACGATGACTTCAATGTGCTGTTGTCCCGTGCCGGCGATCAGGAATTCCTTGGTCTGCGGATCGCGGAAGAAGCGCACCATGGAATCTTCTTCCATCAGCTTGTGTAGGCCATTGGAAAGTTTGTCTTCGTCGTTGCGGCTCTTGGGTTCGATGGCGAAAGTAATAGCCGGCTCAGGAAGAGTGACGGCGGCAAACTTCACTGGATTGGTCTTGTCGCCCATCGTGTCGCCGGTGACCGTGTCTTTCAGTTTGGCTACGGCGCCAATATCGCCCGCGTGCAACTCCGCCACGGGCACCAGGTTCTTGCCGTGCGGAATGGAAAGATGAGAGAGTTTTTCCGTGGTGCCGCGGATGAAGTTTTGCAACGTGGCGTCATTCTTCACCACGCCGGAAAAGACTTTGAAATAAGTAATACGCCCGGCGAAGGGATCATTCGCGGTCTTAAAGACGTACACGGAAGCCGGCTCGGCATCGCTTACTTTGCGCGCCGTGTGCGTGCCATTGCCGGAGACCGGATCCACCGGCACCGCCGCGTGCTCCGCCGCCGTAGGACAGTAGTCGACAAAAAAATCGAGCAGATGGTCGGAGCCGATATTTCCCAGACCGGAGGCAAACAGCACAGGGAAGATCTTGTCATCGCGGATCGCCTCATGTAGTGCGGGGATCAGGCGCTCTTCAGCGATCGTTCCCTTATCAAAGAACTCTTCCAGCAACTCATCTTTGCCTTCCGCGATGATCTCCACCAGCTTCTCATGCGCTTCTTTCGCGGCGGCTTCCAGATCAGCCGGTATCGGGCCTTCTTTGCCTTTACCGCTGCCGCCCAACTCATAGGTGTAGGCCTTCATGGTTACCAGATCGACCACGCCTTTGAGGCTTTTTTCACTGCCAATGGGGAGTTGCACAGGAACCACCTGGCGGCCAAAGGCCTCACGCAGGCTGTCGAGCGCGGTCTCATAGTTGGCGCGCTCACGGTCCATGCGGCTGACCACGATCACGCGCGGCAGGTTGATTTCTTCCGCGTACAGCCAGACTTTTTCCGTCACTACTTCCACGCCGGCCACGCCGTCCACCACCACCAGGGCCGCTTCCGCCGCGGACATGGCGATCCGCGCTTCATGCGCGAACATGGGGAAACCGGGCGCGTCAAACAGGTTGACCTTGGTGTTGTGCCACTCCACCGGAGCGATGGCGGTGGAGATGGTCATCCGCCGGCTGATTTCCTCTTCGTCATAGTCGGTGGCCGTGGAGCCGTCGTCCACGCGGCCCAACTGCGGAGTGGCCCCCCCGGTGAAGAGCAAAGAGGAAACCAGGGAGGTTTTTCCTGCGTGGGAGTGTCCAATAACGACTAGGTTGCGGATGTCCTTGCCTTCATAAACCTTCAAAAAGTGCCTCCTTCAAAATGACGGAGCCCGTCCCGGATAACAGGCGAATTTCGATCTGAGAAGTTCTACTTGGCTGCTAGCGTTTGGTCAAGCGGGCCGTGGCTCCAGTAGGAATGTTAATAACAGATGAAACAGACATTATCCCGCTAGGAGGCGGGTTTGGGAAGGGGCGGACGGCCTCTACCACAAAGGACACAAAGGAACACGAAGTTCAACAAGGTTCCCTAAATCACCTTTGTGAACCTTCGTGTCCTTTGTGGTTAATCTCATGTTATTTCCCCGACAGCAACTGTCTCAACACATACTGCAAGATCCCGCCGTGCTCGTAATAAAGAATTTCCTGCGGAGTGTCGATGCGCACCAGAGCGTCAAACTCTTTCACTACTCCATCCGAAGCAGTCGCGCGGACTTTGATCTGTTTGCCGCCGGCAAACTTGCTCTCCAGCATTTTGGGCAAGCCGATGATTTCGTAAACCTCATCGCCCTTTAGTCCGAGCGTGTCCGGGTCTTCCTCAGGCAAAAACTGCAGCGGCAAAATGCCCATGCCGACCAGATTGGATCGATGGATGCGCTCGTAGCTCTCGGCGATCACCGCGCGGACGCCCAGCAACAACGGCCCTTTGGCCGCCCAGTCGCGCGACGAGCCTGAACCGTATTCTTTGCCCGCCAGAATAATCAGCGGCACGCCCGCAGCAATGTACTTTACCGAAGCGTCGAAGATCGACATGACCTCACTGCTTGGGAAGTGCTTAGTAATGCCGCCTTCGGTTTCCGGCGCCAGCTTATTGCGCAGGCGGACGTTGGCAAACGTTCCCCGCACCATCACTTCATGGTTGCCACGACGCGAACCGTAAGAGTTAAAGTCGCCAGGCTTTACGCCGCGTTCTTGTAGATATTTGCCGGCGGGGCCGTTGGCCTTGATGGATCCTGCGGGTGAGATATGGTCGGTGGTGACGCTGTGGCCCAGCTTGGCCAGCACGCGCGCGCCCTTGATGTCCGCCACGGGAGCGGGCTTGGCCGGCATGCCGTCAAAATAGGGAGCGCGCTTGATATAGGTGGAGCTTGCGTCCCACAGATAGGTTTCACCCTTGGGCACTTGCAGCTTTTTCCACTCTGCGTCACCGTCAAAGATGGTGGCGTAATTGTCGGTGAACATCTTGGAGTCAATGGCGCGGGCCACGGTATCCTGTACTTCTTTCTGCGTGGGCCAGATGTCGCGGAGATAAACTGGCTGGCCGTCTTTTCCTTTGCCTAGAGGCTCGCGAGTGAGGTCAACATCGATGCCTCCCGCAAGCGCGTAAGCCACAACCAGCGGCGGCGACATCAAGTAATTGGCGCGGACTTCAGAATTAATGCGGCCTTCAAAGTTGCGATTACCGGACAACACGGAGACCGCCACCAACTCTTTCTCATTGATGGCGTACGAAACATCCTGAGGCAGCGGCCCGGAGTTGCCAATGCATGTGGTGCAACCGTAGCCCACAGTGTGGAAGCCAAGCTGCTCCATGTAAGGGATCAGCCCGGCCTTGCGATAGTATTCGGTGACCACGCGCGAACCCGGAGCGAGCGATGTCTTGACCCACGGTTTGCGCCGCAGGCCTTTTTCCACGGCCTTTTTGGCGAGCAAGCCGGCGGCCAGCATGACGGAAGGGTTTGAAGTGTTGGTGCAACTGGTGATGGCGGCGATTACCACCGAGCCATCATGGAGTTGTTCAAAAACATCTTCACCGGCTTCGTGTTGCGCCGCCGGGGCTTCCGCGTCTTCCACGGCTACTGCTGTGGGGTTTCCGCCTTCACTCTCAAAACGCTCTACCTGTTTGGGCGCAGCGGCGCGGCCCGCTTCCCTGGGCACACGCGGCCCCCTTCCTTGGCCTTTGACAGTAGTGCGCGGTCCTGCGGACGGCGCGGCCCTGCCACGCTAGCTTCAACTGTGCCCAGGTTGAGTTCCACCACCTGCGAATACTCGGCTTCTTCGCTGCTGGCCGTGTGGAACAGGCCTTGTTCCTTGCAATAGGCCTCCACCAGAGCAATTTGTTCCTGGCTGCGGCCGGTGGTGCGCAGATAGCCCAACGTGACTTCATCGACGGGAAAGATTCCGCAGGTGGCGCCATACTCGGGAGCCATGTTGGCAATCGTTGCGCGGTCCGCCAGCGAGAGAGAAGCCAGACCGGCTCCAAAGAATTCCACGAACTTGCCCACGACTCCGGTTTTCCGCAGTATTTCTGTCACGGTCAGGACCAAGTCCGTTGCGGTTGAGCCTTCCGGCAGTTCGCCCGTGAGTTTGAATCCGACTACCTGTGGCAGCAGCATGGAGACAGGCTGGCCCAGCATGGCGGCTTCAGCTTCAATCCCGCCTACGCCCCAGCCCAGCACGCCCAGGCCGTTGATCATGGTGGTGTGAGAGTCGGTGCCGACTAGCGTGTCAGGATAAGCCAGCGTGACGCCGTCTTTTTTCTCAGAGAAAACTACACGCGCCAGATATTCCAGATTGATCTGGTGGACAATGCCCATGTCCGGCGGCACGACTTTGAAGTTGCGAAACGCTGATTGTCCCCAGCGCAAAAACGCATAACGCTCCTGGTTGCGATCAAACTCCAGTCGCGCATTCACGCTAAACGAATTGATGGTGGCGAATTCGTCCACCTGCACCGAGTGGTCAATGACCAGCTCGGCGGGTTGGAGCGGGTTGATTTTGTTGGGATCGCCGCCCATATTCTTCATGGCATCGCGCATCGCTCCCAGGTCCACCACTGCGGGAACGCCGGTAAAGTCCTGCATGAGCACGCGCGCCGGGGTAAAAGCGATTTCTTTGTCAGGGATGGCCAGCGGGTTCCATGCGGCCAGAAAGCGTATGTCATCGGCGGTAACGCTGCGGCCATTTTCCGTGCGTAAAAGATTTTCCAGAAGAATCCGCATGGAGTAAGGAAGGCGTTGCGGAGAGCAACCTTGTTTCGCCAGCGCGTCCAGGCGATAGATTTCAAATTCTTGGTTTCCGGCGCGCAATTTTGAGCGGCTGCCAAATGTGTTCATTTAAGATTCACCTTCCTGATTGGATTCGCAATGCGCTGCTTTCGGCTCAAACTCCCAGCCGGAGCGGTGCTGGATAAAAGGGGATCTCAGACCGGTCCGCAAACAGATGCACTAGAGTCGCCGCAGCGATTCGTTGAACCTTACAGTATAAGTGAAGTAGCAGGCCGGCGGGCAGAAGGAGCAGAGGGAATGCAGGCTTCCCAAAAACGTAATTATGATAAATTCTGCTCCATGTTGTTTGGTAACCTGACTCGGGAGGGTCAACACTTGAGAGCATTTCCCAGGGAACGCTTCTCCAGCAAGGTTTCACTCACTCCAGCAATGGTAGCCGCCTTTGCTCAAGCCGCTGGCGACACCAACCCGGTGCACCATGATTCCGAATTTGCGGCCGGAACGCGTTATGGAAAGCTGATTGCCAGCGGAACCCATACAACAGCGCTTCTGCTGGGACTCACCGCCTCGCACTACTCGACGCAAAGCGTCATGGTCGGTCTGGAGTTCTGGGTCCGTTTCCGCCACCCCATCTATGCGGATGAAACCATTCGCCTCGAGTGGCTCGTAATAAAAGTCACACCGAACCCAAAGCTCAACGGAGACATAGTAGAGCTGCGTGGGCGAATCCAGAACCAAAACGGAGTAACCGCGCTCGGCGCTAAGGGGCGTGTCCTGGTCACAGACAGCCACGAACTGTATTCTCAACGCTGTCATTGACTGGTTTTTCTCTTGCTACCGCGTCTGCTCTGCTTGCGGTTTCGTCACTCGTGTATGCGCATTCGATTGGCGGGTTTCCGTTCTATGACCCGCTGCTGCTCAAGATCTATCGTTGGGGAGCGTTGATTTCTCTCGCCGGAATCGTTTGTGCGATCGGCGGTGCATGGCGGACAGGCCCGGTGCGCTGGCACGCTCCTGCGTGTGCTCTGGGCATGCTTCTCTTCTGGGTCATGGCACCGGAGGGCGAATGACTGCAAATGGCCGAAGCGATAACTCGGCAACTCATGGCTTGTTCGACCATGGAACTGCATATTGAAAAAAAAGCCCGTCGCTGCCGACGGGCCTTTGAGTTTTGCAGCTTACTGCGGTTTTTAAGTTCTTTACGGCATCAACTCCTGTGTCAGCACGGCTCCGCCCATCGACGCCAGCACTGCGGACTCCTTCACTGGCTTGTGGGAATCTTTGGCTACCCACAGCGTTTCCTTGTCGGCGCCGCCATCGGCCGAAGAGATCTCGACTTTGTAAGTATCAAAAGTGCCGGCGGGCACCGTCACTTTTTCCACGCCGGCGACCTTCAACTGCATGAGCTTCACTTTCTGCTTCTGCACGTCAAAGTTCCGATACGTAGTGCTGTAGCCCTCAGCTAAGGGCAGGCATGAGATGGACTGTTTCGCACCTGCGCCGTTGGCGAACAGTGGTCCACCCAGATCAACCGAGACTGGGCGGTCCTGTCCGCTCATGTTCACGCTGCCGGCGGCCTTGTCGCCATTGAAGTTGAGGTCGATTGCTACCGGCCCCTGTTTCAAGCTGAGTTTGCGCGCGATCAAACTCCCTTTTTCAAGTGTCGATATTGTAGTCACCGGCCCGTTGGGTGTTTCAATCACATCCGTGGCGGTCCAGGCGCCGCTGTTTTCCGTGATGGTGGTTGAGACACTGAGCGGAATCTGCTGGCCGCCAGCCTCGAGCATGGCTTTGTATTTGTACGTGCCCGGTTGCAGGTCCATAGCTGCCTTGGGCAAACCAACAGCATTGGCGTCAACTTTCTTGGCCAGCACCACGACCTTCGGATCAACCGTAATTTCGTTCAGGCGCGCTACTGCTTCCGGAGTGCCGCCCTCCTGATAGCGTCCTCCAAGATGCTTCGCCAGGAATTTTTCTGCCGACATGTACAACGCCATGTTGTTCACGGGACGGGCAAAGCCATGGCCTTCATCCGGCGCCAGCAGATATTCCACCGGATAACCACGGTCGCGCAGCGCGATGACGATCTGGTCGGCTTCACGTTTGTTCACGCGGGGATCATTCGCGCCTTGCACCACCAGCAGCGGCGTCTTGATCTTGTCCGCTTGTGTGAGCGGTGAGCGCTCGGTCAGCAGCGCCTTGCCTTCAGGAGTATTGGGGTCGCCCATGCGTTCGTAAAAAACCTTGCGAATGGACTCCCAGTAGGGCGGAATGGATTCCAGCAGCGTAATCAGGTTGGATGGCCCAACAATGTCCACCGCCGCGGCGTAAACGTCGGGCGTGAAAGTAACACCTGCAAGCGTGGCGTACCCGCCGTAGGAGCCGCCCAGAATGCCCACACGCTTGGGGTCCGCGATGCCTTCCGCCACCAGGTACTTCACGCCCCAGGTGACGTCATCCTGCATTTTCTTGCCCCACTGTTGGTTGCCGGCATCCAAAAACTTCTTGCCATAGCCGGTGGAAGCGCGGAAGTTCGGCATCAATACGGCGTAGCCGCGGTTGGCAAAAAACTGCGCCAGCGAGTTATAGCTCCATACATCGCGGCCCCAGGGGCCACCATGCGGAATCACTAGTGCGGGCAGGTTTTTTGCCGAAACGCCTTTCGGCAGAGTCAGGTAGGCGGGAATCTCCAGGCCGTCTGAAGATTTGTACCGCACCGGCTTCATCAGCGCCAGAGCTTCACGCGGAAGTTTTTCCCGGACCTTGAATTGCAATGTGAGCTTCTGAGTTTTGCGATCAAAAAGATACGTCTCGCCCGGCTCAATATCGCTGCTGGCGATTACCAGCCATACCTGCTCGTCGGCGGTGTCTGACCCGATGGTGACCTGCTTGTTGGGTAGCTTGCCTTCCAGCAACTTCAGATCAGACTCAAATCCTTTGTCCCGGTAGTAGCGCCGCAGATGGTCGTCAAAATAAGTGGTCAGCACCAGTTCATCGGTCGCCTCTGAAAACCGCGCGCCGCCGAAGTCAACCTTCTTGAGCGGATCGGATTCCACCATCTCCGTCTTGCCGGTCTCGGGATCAAAAAGCACCAGCGAAATCAGGTCGACGTCCGCGCCTTTATTGGTCTCAAAGTAAACTCGCTTGCCGTCTTTGTGAAAACGCACCGGCCCGCAGCTTTCAAAAACCGTGCAGGAATAAACCTTGGTGAATTTGTCCGGATCCACGCGAAGAACTTCCGTGTCTCCGTTCTCCGCCGAACGCGTTGCCAGCCGCAACTGGCCGTTGAGGTCGAATTCCCAACCAGTGATGCGCTCTGTGTTTTTGCGCACCAGCGTTTTCTCGCCGGTGGAAATCTTCAGCTTGTAAAGGTCATGCCAGGCCTTGTCGCGGTCATTGAGTCCGATGAAGACCACATCAGGATCATGCTTGGGAATGTCGAAGATCTGCACGCGCACGCCCTTCAGTCCGGTCAGATCGCGCGAAGGCGGAGCTTCAGCGCCCGCGGCCGGCTTGGCCGTGGGATCAACGGCGTATACATTGAAATTCTCATCGCCGTCATTGTCTTTTACATAAAGGATGGCCTTGCTGTCCCGGCTCCAGAAATAGCCGGCGATGGGACGCTTAATCTCTGTGGTCAGCAGCCGGGCCGCGCCGAACGGCTCGTCCACGCCTTTAACGTAGACATTGCGCGTGTCTTTCCACGGCTTGAGAAAAGCAAGATACTTTCCATTGGGCGAAAGCTGTGCGCCTGCGATCTCAGGGTTGCCGAAGATCAGTTCGCGGTCAATCAGCGGAGGCAGGCCGCCAGCCGGAGCTGTCTTGGCTTTGGTTTTGTCCTGCGCCCCAAGCGCGGAAACCAGCAGCACCAGACAAAAGAGGCCCTGCATAAACTTTTTCATAAGGGGTTCCTTTCTCTACAAGAACAATACGCGCGATACGCGCCGGAAGTTACCAGTGATCCTGGAGATTGTGATCGCGAATGGACATTGCTGTCCAGTAATAAAGGTACCTAGATTGAAATGCCCTTTTGCGTTGACGATGGGGCGTCCTATGGAGTCAATAGGAGTTACGTAGGGTATGACGGTGGAAGTTCCGTAGAAATTACAGGGCGGGAAAATTTATTTCGTGGTGCCTTGGTGGCATTCGTTTGCGCAGCAATTCGATTACCTATCGTGTCGTGATTTGCCCGTACTATCAGGGAATCTGGCATGACGGATTGCGGACTGGCCATCACTTCGACATCGAAAATCGCAAAATCTCTCAGCTTGGCTCGGCATCGTTTGCCCAGGCCGGATGATTGTGAATCACCTACGGCCTTTCGGTCTCGCACCCCTTGCACGAAAGTAAATCACAGCCCTTCCTGAGCATCCCAAGCAATCACATTTTTATAAGGACCTCGGCAAAATCGGGCGAGATGTACAGGCAGCGCCTAAGTTCGCAGCTGGCGGGCAGGTTGAGCGCGGTGGCGAGACTAAAAACACCGGCGTCCGAGAATAACCGCAAGGTCTCGGCGTCCGCTTCCTCTAAACGCACTTCAACTATGAGAGTGTAGAAGAGCTTCGCCGGACTGCTTGACACGGGTTCAGCAGAACCATGCCCGGCGGCACCAGAAGCTTGGGCAACTGAAAGAGCGGCAGAAGAGACGAACAACCGCGACCAGGCCATACTCCGCAGACCAGCCCACAATGTCCTCAAGATCCACCGCATTGCGCGCCCGGTCCGTTCCCCGGCAACGCCTCCCGAAGGCGTCCGTTTTCGGGGCCTTTCTGCAAACTTTAGTACGCCATCCAGACTCGGCAAGATTTCGAATGGTTACTCAAGATAATAGTGTTCATTATACACAACACATTTAAATTGCTCAATGCCGATGATGCTGGTGTGGCCGGCAAAGTCAGTTTAAAGCTCAAGCGCAAACGCAAAGCAGAGACCATGGCGCAAGCCATCGGCGCTGTTGTGACCCAGCTCCGGGTTGAGCGAGACTGGTCCCAGGCGGAACTTGCCGTCAGGTCCGGTTACGGTCGCCCTTGGATCAGCCAGTTGGAAAACGGCAAGGTCAATCCCACGCTGGAATTGGTGATTGCTTTTGCTGACACTTTTGAACTGACGCTCTCACAATTCTTTGCCCGCGCTGAACGGAAGCATTTGGGCCGACAAGCCATTCCGCCCGTTTCCGCCAAACCCAAAAAGAAAAGCTAAAATCGCGGCATCGAGCTTTGCGGTTTTCGAGAGAACTCCCTGAAACAGCATGGCAAAGGGTGCCGCGTCGGGATCCTTCCACTCCCACTCGCTCGCTATGCTCGTTCGTGGTCGGTCAGGATGACAGGGTGTTGGGCAGATGGATGGCTACGAAGAAAAGAATCCAACTCTATGCGGCCCTGAAAGGGCCGCTCTTTTCACCATACACTCTTCCACGGTGCCCGTCCGACTTGACTGGCTGGTGATGCTTGTCTTGGCGGCGAGGGTAATGCGCTTTTCCGCACCATCTACGGCCTTTCGGTCTATAATGTCCACATGGCGCAACGGAGAAATCTCCGTTGCGTTTCGTATTTTTGGGCAGTTGGGTACATGTCCTTGGAGACAAGCCTATTGGGATCCCTTGGGATGCTTGCACCTAAAGTCTTTGTTTATTGGGATCAAGGGGGGAGGGGGGAGGGGGCGAAGGAAAAGGAATAACTTGCCAAAATTGAGGGCATTTGATTTATCCTCACAAGTCACGTTGGTTACAGTTGCTATTCGTCTATGAAAGTTCTAGTCATTGGTAGCGGAGGCCGGGAGCACGCGCTGGTGTGGAAGCTGCGCCAATCGCCACGGGTGTCACAGGTCTATTGCCTGCCGGGAAACGGCGGGATCTGTGAAGAGGCCACGTGTGTGCCCGGCGATCCTAAAAACATTGAAGGCCTGCTGGCTGCCGCGCACCAGATACAGCCCGACATTACCGTGGTGGGTCCGGAGCTTCCTCTTTCTCTGGGCGTGGTGGACGAATTTACCCGGCGCGGACTCAAGATTTTTGGGCCCACGCAAGCTGCGGCACAGCTTGAATCGAGCAAGCGCTTTGCCAAGGAGTTCATGCAGCGTCACCAGATTCCCACGGCCCACTATGCGGTCTGCTCGTCAGAAGATGAGCTGCGGAAATCGCTGGGCCTGTTCTCCGTTCCAGTGGTGGTCAAGGCGGACGGGCTGGCCGCGGGCAAAGGCGTGGTCATTGCCGCCACCAAAGAAGAGGCGGCAACGGCGGG
>WNFI01708281.1_pt1 | contig 26214 bp, 21 predicted proteins | sample 5400471 | NCBI WGS metagenome assembly WNFI01 (sample SAMN13153348, study PRJNA577476) | soil metagenome | isolation source: 100 cm saprolite on Douglas fir-dominated hillslope | place: USA:California | collected 2013-09-17 | reverse complement strand
GCAAACTTGTAAAATCGTTTGCACCTGACCAATGCGCCAACTATTTTCGACATGCCGGCTATAGACGTTGACCTGCATCAGGCGGAATCTGCTCTAGCCGCGGTTACTGCGTGCCGCAACGGCTTTCTGCCCAATCTGTTTGGACGGGCGCATCTATGCAGTTCGGATAACAGCTTTACGCGCACCCAGCAGCGATGTGGTTGCATCCGCTACGCGGCCGCGCGGCCTGGGCGCATGACTTTGACACCGACCGCGCCGCCTCCGCGAGGTTCCAGACGCTGCCCGGTATGAACTCCGTCGGCGCCGCGCCCGCGGATGACGCCGTACTTACGACGCCATCCGCCGAGATGAAATTCATCAGCGGCGTCTCACTCGTTGTTCCGGTGCCAGAAGGCGAAACAGGCTGCTTTTCTGGCCGCGCGACCGATCCCCGGGGTGTACACTTCGTTGGCGTGGTTTGTGTTCCTCAGCGGAGAAGGCCCATGGTGGCGACCGACAAGCTATTCGCAGGATCGATCCCCGAGGTTTACGACCAGTTCCTGGTTCCCCTCATCTTCGAACCGTATGCGCGTGACCTCGCCGAGCGTATCGCGGGCGCTGAACCACACGATTTACTGGAGACCGCTGCGGGAACTGGCGCCCTCACCAGGGCAATGGTGTCGCGGCTTCCCAAGCACACCCGGATTGTGGCGACCGATCTCAATCAACCGATGCTTGATCGTGCCGCGACCAAAGATTTCCAACACGATCGGGTCACGTGGCGACAGGCCGATGCGCTGGCGCTGCCGTTTGATGATCAAACATTCGATGTCGTGGCATGCCAGTTCGGCGTCATGTTCTTTCCCGAGAGGGTCAAAGGCTACAGGGAGGCCCGCCGTGTCCTGAAGCCGCGCGGCCGTTTTGTCTTCAACGTGTGGGACCGGATCGCCGAAAATGAATTTGCCGATGTCGTAACCGAGGCACTGGCTAAACTCTTTCCGCAAGATCCACCGTTATTCATGATCCGCACCCCGCACGGTTATCACGAGGTCGAATGGATTCGTGAGGATCTGGCCGCCGCAGGGTTCGCTGACATTTCCATAGAAACAGTCGAACACAGGAGCAGAGCCGCATCGCCAAGAGACCCGGCCATCGCGTACTGTCAGGGAACTCCGCTCAGGAATGAGATCGAGGCTCGCGATGCATCGCTGCTTCAAGACGCGACCAAGGCCGCGGCTGACGCGCTGGCGCATCGATTTGGAAATGGACCGGTCGATGGTCGTATCAGGGCGCATGTAATCACCGCTGCTGGCTGATGCGACGGCCACGGCGGCGTGGATTTCCGCGGCACGAGCCCAAGAGCAATGGAATGGCTGCTTGAATCCTCAAACCCATCAATGTCTTGTCGCGGGTTCGTCCGATGGGTCAAGAATCGCCTCGGCAAAGGGAAACTCCAGCACGATCTCGCCTTCGTCGTCGGTCACTTCCAGGATTGCATTCAACACGCTCGCCTGGCTGCCTTCGGTTTTGAGCAGTTGCCGGATCGTCGTCCGCGCGACCTCCCAGGCGTGATCGGGATCGCGCAACTCTTCGCCCTCGGGGTCGAGAATCAGCTCTTTTCCGATGCGGGTATTGAAGTAATATTTTGGCATTGATGGCAGGCCATATGGGTTGTCAGGCGCTCGCTTGGAGACGGCCGGCATCTCACAAGTGCTTTATTGGGACTTGGCCCGTTCGACGTCAAAGCAGGGCAGACATCGATCGTTGGCGCTGGCGGGTGTGAAGACATTGAGGGGCCTCCACTATATCCCTTATATCCCTTTCCCACCGGCAATCCGCAGTTTTATTTTGCATTGCAGCACAAAAACACTCTGTTTGATCGCAAATAATCACTGGCGAACTTTTTGAACTGCATTAAGTTTGTCTTGAGGGCGTAAAACGTCCCGGTTCGAAAAGGAAAGCTGCAATGGCCTGGAAAACTCCCAAGATCGTCGAAGTGCCGGTTGGCATGGAAATCAACATGTACGCCTGCGCGGCCCGCAAATAAGCGCTTGAGCTTCGCATTTTAACGGTGGTGGACCGCTGCCTGTGATGACGTTCCCGACATGGGGACGGCCGCCACCATCAGCGGCCACTTCCGAAATGCTGACCAGCCCAAACGCTGAGCAGCTCTGAAATGATGGCCAGCTAGTGCTTGCCACCGCTAAATAGCTTTTAAATAATAAAGACTTCCCGGAGACGAGTCATGTTGCGCGTCGTCGTTCTGGGAGCCGCGGCAGGCGGCGGCGTTCCGCAATGGAATTGCGGATGCACGGTTTGCACCGCGGCGCGCGGCGATCATCCCGAACTGCGCAGTACCCAGGCATCGATCGCGTTCAGCGCCGATGGCGAGCATTGGTTTTTGATCAACGCTTCCCCGGATCTGCGCCAGCAGTTGATCGTGACACCGCAACTTCACCCGCGATCAGGAAGCCTGCGTCACAGCCCGATTGCCGGCGTGATCCTGACCAACAGCGAAGTCGATGCGGTCGCAGGCCTGCTGTCGCTGCGGGAAGGCTCGCCATTTACGATCTATGCGCACAGCCGGGTGCTCGCTATCCTCAAGGCCAACAGCATCTTCAACGTGCTCGGCGAGAACAATGTGCGGCGCGAGCCGATCGCCATCGACGCGACGTTCGAACCGAAACTGCCCGATGGCACGCAGTCAGGCATCGAGATTCTGCCATTCGCCGTTGCCGGCAAGGGGGCGTGGTACCTGGAAGGACAGACCCACCCCGCCGGAGAAGACGGCGCAGGCGACACCATCGGTCTGCGGATCGGCGAGACCGCCACGGGTAAGCATTTCTATTTCCTGGCGGCCTGCGCGAAGGTGACGCCGGAACTCAAAACCCGGCTGAGAGGCGCGCCGCTGATCTTTTTCGATGGTACACTGTGGCGCGATGACGAACTGATCGCGTTGGGTCTCGGCAGCAAGACCGGACAGGGCATGGGACATATCGCGATGTCAGGCGAGAACGGAGCGATCGCTGCGCTGGCCGATCTCGGCATCGAGCGGAGGATTTTTTTGCATATCAACAATTCCAACCGGGTTTTGCTGTACGATTCCAAGGAACGAGCCATTGCGGAAGGCGCGGGTTGGCAAATTCCCGCTGACGGGACGGAGATCAAGCCTTGAACGCGACCACAGCCTTTTCTCTCGCCGGATCCGTGCGGCTTGAAAGCGCCGAGGACCTGGAAGCGACGCTGCGCCAGATCGGCGCGACGCGCTATCACAACCTGCATCCGTTTCATCGGCTGCTGCATGGCGGCAAGCTGAACAAGGGCCAGGTGCAGGCCTGGGCGCTGAACCGCTATTATTACCAGAGCACGATACCGATCAAGGATGCGGTGGTGATCTCGCGGTTCCGCGACCGCGGCATTCGCCTCGAATGGCGGCATCGCATTGAAGATCATGACGGCGATGTCGGCACCGAGGGCGGCATCGAACGCTGGCTGAAGCTGACCGAGGGACTGGGCCTGGACAGCGCCTATGTGGAATCCGCCGAGGGCATCCTGCCGGCCACACGCTTCGCAGTGGATGCCTATGTGCATTTTGTGCGCGACAAGACGCCGCTGGAAGCCATCGCCTCTTCGCTGACCGAACTGTTCGCGCCAAACCTGCATGAAGAGCGGATCTCGGGAATGCTGGCGCATTACGATTTCGTCAATCCCACCATCATGAGCTATTTCAAGCGCCGCATGGAACAGGCGCCGCGCGACGCCAATTTCGCGCTCGAATACGTCAAGACCCACGCCAGGACGGCGGCGGAGCGCGAGGCAGTGTGCAATGCGCTGATTTTCAAGACCAATGTGCTGTGGGTTCAGCTCGACGCACTATATCATGCCTATGTCGACGGCCACGTGCCGCCGGGCGCTTTCGTGCCCGAGGCAAACTAGAGGCGAACCGATGGCAGCGTTGCGCAGCCGCAATATCAGCGTCAGCAGGGCCAGCCGGCCGGTATTGCCGCGCCACGCCAAATTGAAATTTGACGAGACCCGGCAGCGCTGGGTGATTCTGGCGCCGGAACGCGTGCTGGCGCCCGACGACATCGCGGTGGAGATTTTGCAGCTCTGCGACGGCACGCACAACGTCGCCGAGATGATCGATCAGCTCGCCGAGAAATATAGCGCCGACCGCGATGCCATCGGTGCCGACGTCATCGCCATGCTGCAGGACCTCGCAGACAAGGGGTTTTTGACTGAATCTCGGGAGAAGACGCCGCGGGAGAACACCTCATGAGCCCGACGCTGACCGATGCGAGCCCCCTCGCCGCCGATCCCTCCGATGGACTGGCGATCATGGAACAGCGTCGCTCGACGGCGGAGGCCTTCGGCATTCCGCTGGCGGTGCTGGCGGAACTCACGCATCGCTGCCCGCTGCAATGCCCCTATTGTTCCAATCCGCTCGAGCTGGAGCGCGGCAGCGCCGAGTTGACCACCGAAGAGTGGAAGAAGGTCCTCACCGAGCTTGCCGAGATCGGCGTGCTGCAGATTCATTTTTCCGGCGGTGAGCCGACCGCGCGCAAGGATCTGGTCGAGCTGGTCCAGCACGCCAGCGACGTCGGACTGTACTCCAATCTGATCACCTCCGCCGTCCTGCTGACCAGAGAGAAACTTGGCGCGCTGGCCGATGCCGGTCTGTGCCATGTGCAGATCAGCTTTCAGGGCAATGAGCCGGTGCTGGCCAACCGCGTCGCCGGCTTCAGACAGGCCCATGAGAAGAAGATCGAGGTCGCACGCTGGACCCGCGAACTCGATCTGCCCTTGACCGTCAATGCGGTGATGCATCGGCAAAACCTGCATCAGCTGTCCGACATCATCCAGATGGCGGTCGATCTCGACGCCGATCGGCTGGAGGTCGCCAATGTGCAGTATTATGGCTGGGCGCTGAAGAACCGCGCCGCGCTGATGCCGACCCTGGAGCAGATCGAGGAGACCAGCCGGATCGTCGAGGAGGCCGAGGCGCGATTGAAAGGCATCCTGGCGATCGACTATGTGGTACCGGATTATTACGCGCTGCGGCCCAAGAAATGCATGGGTGGCTGGGGCCGCCAGTTCTTCAACATCTCGCCGGCCGGAAAGATTCTGCCTTGCCACGCTGCCGAGAGCATCACCGGACTGCAATTCGATTCGGTACGATCCAATCATTCGATCGCCTGGATCTGGCAGAACTCCGAAGCCTTCAATCGCTATCGCGGTACCGGCTGGATGCCGGAACCGTGCCGCAGTTGCGAATTCAAGGAAGTCGATTTCGGCGGCTGCCGCTGCCAGGCCTTCGCGCTGACCGGCGACGCCGCCAATACCGATCCGGCCTGCACGCTGTCGCCGATGCACGAGCAGATTTTCAAGATGGCGCAATCTGAGGCGGCCGGCGATGTCGGCCGTTTCATCTACCGCAATTTTGCCGGCGGCACGCTCGAGACGGGCACTGATGATGGCGCCTGATGTCGACGCCGGCAAAGCCATCCATCGATCCGATCCGTTCGCGCCGCTGACCACGGCGTTGCTGCCGGTCGGCGACGGCCACGAGATCCATGTCGAAACCGTCGGTCGCACCGACGGCATTGCCGCGGTCTATCTGCACGGCGGTCCCGGCAGCGGCTGCCAGCCGGATCATCGCCGGCTGTTCGATCCCGAGCGTTTTCATGCGGTGCTGTTCGATCAGCGCGGCGCCGGGCGAAGCCGCCCCAAAGGTCGCCGTGAAGCCAATACATTGCCGCATCTGATCGCCGATATGGAGATCATCCGCGAGAAACTTGGGTTTGAGCGCTGGATGGTGATCGGCGGCTCATGGGGTGCGACGCTGGCGCTGGCTTATGCGCAAACCCATCCGCAGCAGGTCAGCGCCATCGTGCTGCGCGCGACGTTTCTCGGCATGCGTTCCGAGCTGGAAGGCGCCTTCCTGGATTGTCTTCCGCGTTTTTATCCGGGGCTGCACGGCGATTTCCTGAGCCTGTTGTCGGACGACGAAAGAGAACGCCCGCTCGACGCTTACTGGCGCCGCATCCTGGATTCCGATCCGGCAGTGCACGGCCCCGCCGCCCGCGCCTGGCAAAGCACCGAAGCCATTCTCTCCGAACATGCACCCGGCCGCACCAGGCTCGATCTTAACTCGCTCAGCTCGACCCGCGCCCTGCCCGCCACACCATTCATGGAAGCGCATTATTTTCAGCACGAGTGCTTCATGGAGCCCGGGCAGTTGCTTGCGAACGCTGACAAGCTGAAAAACATTCCGGGCATCCTCGTGCAGGGCCGCTACGATCTGCTGTGCCCGCCTGCGACCTCGCAGGTGCTCGCCGCCGCCTGGCCCGATGCCGAGATTCGCATCGTCGAAGGCGCCGGTCATTCGCTGTACGATCCCGGCGTCCGCGACGCCGTGATGAAGGCCATCGCCGATCTCGCCACGAAATCAACCGCATAGGGAACGCCGCTAATGCCACTGGCCGGAAACGGGATGTTGCTGACGTCGATGAATGTCGATGAGGCCTACGAACAGGAATTCAATCGCTGGTACGACCGCGAACATCTGGAAGAACGCGTCGCGATCGAAGGTTTTCTCGAGGCCCGGCGCTACATCGCGCATGCCGCCAATCCGAAATATCTGAGCCTGTATTCCACCCTCACCTCCGATGTGCTGACGAGCCCGGCCTATCGTACCGCGCTGGCCAACCAGACCGAATGGTCGAAGGCGAACATCGCGCGCTTTCGCAACATGATCCGTGCGGTGGCGCGGATCACCGTCAGCCACGGAACCGGCCGCGGCGCGGCGCTCGGCCTCGTTCGCATCCGCCCCGCAGCCAATGGCAGCAGCGAGACGCTGCGCGCCAAGCTCGGCGACCGGCTCGACCCCGGCAAGCTCGACGGCATAATTTCCATGCATCTGATCGAGAGCGATCCCACGCTTTCAAAACCTCTCACCGACAACCCCGAAGCGTCGAGTCCCGGCGCCGGCGACTGGTATGTCCTGATCGACGGCACCGACGTCGATGCTGTCACAGCCATTCTCGACAAGCGTTTCGATCACGGCATCTTGTCGACGTCCTCCGCGCTCATTTCGACCGGCACCTACAAGCTGATGTGGGACTTGGCGAAAGGGGAGATCAAGTCACCTAGCGCCGGCGCATGAGATCGGCGCCGCGCAGTGCATCAGAATTCGTCATGGCCGGATTTATTCCGGCCATCCACGTCTTTGACAGCATCGCCGCAAGATAGACGTAGGTGGCCGGGACGAGCCCGGCCATGACGAACTTTAGCGCGATGCTTTGATGAAATCACAGCGCACATATTGCACTGCCGCATGGACGCGCATCGGCGTGAATGTTGGGTTCCAGACAATAGGGGGAATGGCGATCCAGTAAAAATGGCTTTCCAGCGCCGCCGTGATCATATTGAATAGCGGTGAATCGTTAAGTCCATAATATGGCTGGAAAACAACAAGAACGCCGCTATGAGCGTTCGGAAGATATCAAGAACCGCGCGGCTATGTCCCGCGCGGACGGGGTGGGAATGAAACCGACTGATATTTCGGCTCCCGACTATTTTCATAAGGTGGTCGATTGCCAGTGGGCCTGCCCCGCGCATACGCCAGTACCGGAGTACATCCGGTTGATCGCCGCGGGCCGCTACAGCGACGCCTACATGATCAACTGGAAATCCAATGTGTTTCCGGGAATTCTCGGCCGCACCTGCGATCGGCCCTGCGAACCGGCGTGCCGCCGCGTCCGCGTCGAGGACGAGCCGGTCGCGATCTGCCGGCTGAAGCGCGTCGCCGCCGACTACAAGGACGATATCAAGGACCGCCTGCCGCGGCCCGCCGCGGTCAAAAATGGCAAGCGCATCGCGCTGGTCGGCGCGGGCCCGGCGTCGCTCACGGTGGCGCGCGATCTGGCGCCACTCGGTTACACCTGCGTGGTGTTTGACGGCGACAAACGCGCCGGCGGCATGATGCGCACCCAGATTCCGAAATTCCGGCTGCCCGACAGCGTCATCGACGAAGAGACCAATTACGTGCTCGATCTCGGCGTCGAGTTTCGCGGAGGCCACCGGGTCGACAGCATGAAAGCGCTGCTGACGGAAGATTACGACGCCATCGTGGTCGGCTCCGGCGCGCCGCGCGGCCGCGATCTCGAGATTCCCGGCCGCCATGAAGCCGCCGCCAACATTCATATCGGCATCGACTGGCTGTCCAGCGTGTCGTTCGACCACATCCATTCGATCGGCAAGCGCGTCATCGTGCTCGGCGGCGGCAACACCGCGATGGACTGCTGCCGCTCCGCGCGGCGGCTCGGCGGCGAGGACGTCAAGGTGGTGGTGCGTTCCGGCTTTGAGGAGATGAAAGCCTCGCCCTGGGAGAAGGACGATGCCAGGCGCGAAGGCATTCCGATTCACAATTTTCTGGTGCCAAAGGAATTCCGGCACGACAGCGGCAGACTGACCGGCGTGGTGTTCGAAAAGGTTAAGGCGGAATATGATGCCAAGGGCCGCCGCAAGCTGGTGCCGTCGGGCGAACCGGATGTGGTGTTTGACTGCGACGACGTTCTGGTGGCGGTCGGCCAGGAAAACGCCTTTCCCTGGATCGAGCGCGACGCCGGCATTGCCTTCGACGAGTGGGACATGCCGGTCGTCGACAAGGTCACGTTCCAGTCGAGCAATCCAAAAGTGTTCTTCGGCGGCGACGCCGCGTTCGGCCCGAAAAACATCATCTGGGCAGTCGCCCACGGCCATGAGATCGCGGTGTCGATCGACAAGATGCTGCATGGCGAGGACATCACCCATCGTCCCCTGCCCGCCGTCACGGTGGTCAACCAGAAGATGGGCATTCACGAGTGGAGCTATAAGAGCGAGGTGGTGCTCGATGAGCGTTATGCGGTGCCGCATCGCGACAACGCCACCGCGCTCAGCAACATCAAGGCCGAAGTCGAACTCGGTTTCGACGCCAAGCTGGCGCTCGCCGAGGCCGGCCGCTGCCTGAACTGCGACGCCGAGACGGTTTTCACGGCACCCTTGTGCATCGAATGCGATGCCTGCGTCGATATCTGCCCGATGGATTGCATCACCTTCACCGAAAACGGCGAGGAAGCCGAGCTGCGCCAGCGGCTGCGGGCGCCTGCGCTGAATCTCACGCAGGAAATCTATGTGGCGGACGGGCTAAAGACCGGTCGCATCATGGCCAAGGACGAGGATGTCTGCCTGCATTGCGGGCTGTGCGCCGAACGCTGTCCCACCGGGGCATGGGACATGAACAAGTTTTATCTCGAAGTCACGCATGCAGGTTCCGGATGCCGTTAGCTGCCGTCAACGATTTCGTTATCCGCTTTGCCAACGTCAATGGCTCCGGCTCCGCCAGCGCCAATGAAATGTTCGCCCGCGCCATCATGCGCATGGGCGTTCCGATTTCACCGCGCAACGTCTTCCCTTCCAACATCCAGGGACTGCCGACCTGGTTCGAAATCCGCGTCACCGAAGCCGGACATCTCGGCGCCCGCGGCGGCACCGATTTCATGGTGGCGATGAATCCGCAGACCTTCGACGACGACGTGGCCTCGATCGAGCCCGACGGCTATCTGATGTATGATTCGACGCGCAGCATTCCCCCGGGACAGCCGCGTTCGGATATCAACATCATCGGCGTCCCGCTCACCGCGATCTGCAACGCAGAATATACCGAACCGCGGCTGCGCCAGCTGTTCAAGAACATCATCTGCGTCGGCGCGCTTTCGGCGCTGTTCGACATGGACTTCGCCGAGCTCGAAAAGCTGATCGGCGAACAATACAAGGGCAAGGACAAGCTGATCGCGCCCAACATCCACGCGCTGCATCTCGGGCGCGATTATGCCAGGAGCAACTTCGCCTGCCCGCTCGCGCTGCGCCTGAAGCGCGCCGACAAGGTCGGCGACCGCATCCTGATCGAAGGCAATGCCGCGGCGGCGCTCGGCGCGGTCTATGGTGGCGCCACCGTATGCGCCTGGTATCCGATCACGCCGTCATCCTCGCTGGCCGAGGGTTTTACCAAATATTGCGAGAAATTCCGCCACGATCCCGAAACCGGGCAAGCCCGCTACGCCATCGTGCAGGCGGAGGACGAGATCGCCTCGATCGGCATGGTGATCGGCGCATCCTGGAACGGCGCCCGCGCCTTCACCGCGACTTCCGGTCCCGGCATTTCCCTGATGCAGGAGTTTCTCGGCTTCGCCTATTTCGCCGAAATTCCCGCCGTGGTGTTCGACGTGCAGCGCGCCGGTCCTTCCACCGGCATGCCGACGCGGACCCAGCAATGCGACCTGATCAACTGCGCTTACGCCTCCCACGGCGATACCAAGCATGTGCTGCTGCTGCCGGAAGATGCCCATGAGGCGTTTGAATTCGGCGCCAGTTCTTTCGACTATGCCGATCGCCTGCAGACGCCGGTGTTCGTGATGCTCGATCTCGACATCGGCATGAATCACCGGCTGTGCCGACCGCTGAAATGGGACGACAGCCGACGCTATGATCGCGGCAAGGTGCTGTCGGCCGAAGACCTCGACGAGGCAAGAGATTTCGGCCGCTATATGGATGTCGACGGCGACGCGATCGGCTACCGCACCTATCCCGGTACCCATCCGACCAAGGGCACGTTCTTCACCCGCGGCACTTCCCATGACACTCGCGCGCGTTATTCAGAGAATGGCGCTACCTATGTCGAGGGCATGCAGCGGCTGCTGCGCAAGCAGGAAACCGCAAAAGATATCCTGCCGAAGCCGCTGCGCATCAATGCCGACAAGCCGACCCGGTTCGGCGTGATCTATTACGGCTCGACCGCGCCGGCGATGAGCGAGGCCGCGGAAATCCTCGAACGTCGCGGCCACAGGCTCGACCTGATGCGGGTGCGGGCGTTTCCGTTCCATCAGGACGTCTCGAGTTTTATTGCCGACCACGACTTCGTTTTTGTCGTCGAGCAGAACCGCGACTCGCAACTGCGGTCGCTGATCGTCAACGAGCTCGGTATCGATCCGGTGCGGCTGGTGCCGATCCTGCACTATGACGGCACCTCGATCACCGCGAGGTTCATCTCCGGCGCTATCGGCGATCGGCTCGATGCCTTGAAAGTCACGCCGCTGCGAAAGGCGATGTCATGACCTATCTCGCCAAACCGAAGTTTCATCATCCGTCGCTGCCTCAGAACGCTGTCGGCTTCACCCGGCGGGACTATGAAGCTTCGACTTCGACGCTGTGCGCCGGCTGCGGCCACGATTCGATCTCGGCCGCCATCATCGAGGCCTGCTTCGAACTCTCGATCGAGCCGCATCGCGTCGCCAAGATTTCCGGCATCGGCTGCTCGTCGAAGACGCCGGATTATTTTCTCGGCGCGTCGCACGGCTTCAATTCGGTCCACGGCCGAATGCCGTCGGTGCTGACCGGCGCCAACCTCGCCAATCGCGACCTGATCTATCTCGGCGTTTCCGGTGACGGCGATTCCGCCTCGATTGGCTTCGGCCAGTTCGCCCATGCCCTGCGCCGCGCCGTCAACATGGTCTATCTGGTCGAGAACAACGGCGTCTACGGCCTGACCAAGGGACAATTCTCGGCCACCGCCGACCGCGGCTCGAAATCCAAGAAGGGCGCGCTCAACAGCGACAATTCGATCGATCTCGTCGCCATGGCGCTGCAGCTCGGCGCCAGTTTCGTGGCCCGCAGCTTCTCCGGCGACAAGGGGCAATTGGTGCCGATCATCAAGGCCGCGATCGAGCACCGTGGCGCCGCCTTCATCGACGTGATCTCGCCCTGCATCGCGTTCAACAATCACGCCGGCTCGACCAAGAGTTTCGATTACGTCCGCGCCCACAACGAGGCGGTGAATTCCCTCGACGTCATGGTCGGCCGCGATCCGATCACAGTGGATTACGCCCCCGGCAAGGTGGCCGCGGTGCGGCAGCACGACGGCACCGTGCTCAAGCTGCGCAAGCTCAACGACGAATACGATCCGCACGACCGACTGTCCGCGATGAACTTCCTGCAGCGCCACGCCGCGAAAGGGCAGATCGTCACCGGCCTCTTGTATGTCGAAGAGGACGCCGACGACCTGCACAGGAATTCCAACACGGTGCAAACGCCACTTAACCAGCTCGGCGAAGCGGCGCTGTGCCCCGGCTCCAGTGCGCTGGACAAGATCAACGCCAGTTTGCGGTAAGGTCTTTATCCTGAGGAGCGCGCTCTCCCGGCAGCGCACTTGCGCTGTCCGGTCGCGCGTCTCGAAGGATGGGCCACACATCTCATGGTTCGAGACGGCGCCGAAGAAGCGCCTCCTCACCATGAGGACTCCCTTACCAAACCAAAACTCATTTCCTGCTTGAACGCGGCGAGCGGTCGCCGCGACTAATACAAAGCCGGACCAGGCCGGACTGCGTATCCCGTTGCAGGAAATATCATGAAACGCGCACCTTCGATTGCGACTTTGGCGACCGCAATTCTTCTCGCACTCGGTGCGGGAATCTTCGTCAGCCGTGCCGAGGATGGCCCGCCGCCGATCGACCCCGCCAAGGGTGCCGAATTCGACGCCAGGATGTTCGGCGCGCCGATCGGGAAGAAAACCGCCTATGTTTGCTTTGTGCGCCGCTACGATGCCGACCATCTGGCGCGCCACCCGCTGCAGAAAGTCAGCGCCATGAAGCTCCTCGTCACTGCGGAGCATCCGCCAGAAGACACGACCACCGGTTATTCGTTCCGGCTCGGCCTCAAATATCGCCATCGCAAGGGCGATTTCGACTCCAGCGGGTTTTGCGGCCATGTGATCGCCGAGGATGCTGGCAACGAATTGCGGCTCGGCTGCGGCGTCGATTGCGACGGCGGCGGCATTGACGTGGCATTGTCCAAAGATGACAAGTCCGCGGTCATCAGGCTGGAGCGGGTGCGAATCTGGCAGAACAACACGCCTGACGACGAGGCCGGCGAGTCCCTCGTCGCCGGCGCCGACGACAAGATCTTCCGGCTCGACCGCGTTGACCCGGGCGAATGCGCCTCGCTGGTCACCGACCGCAAGGAACTCGCGGCGCTGCGGCACAAGTGACAGGCTATCTGCCCATGACGGCGCCTCAGTGCGGACACCAACTTCTGACCCGTCATGGCCGGGCATGACGAACTTATAGGTAGCCGTTTGCGTCGAGATACCGCACACCTCATGGTTCGAGACGGCGCAGAAGAAGCGCCTCCTCACCATGAGCGCTTTGTCTGCGCGAGAGTGATTTCAAAGACCGGGAGGATGCCATGAACAGGCGCAACATCTTATGGGCGGCACTGTCGTCGATCGGTGCCGCTTTCGCGGTGTCGCGCGCGACCGCCGCGACCGAACACCAGGACACCAAGTCACCGACAAAACTCAAGGTCGTCTATCACCTCAGCGACCTCGACAAAGTCAGCTTCGTCCTCGGCAATATCCAAAATCACTATGATGGCGTCGGTGGCCCCGATCATGTGACGATCGCGGTGGTCGTTCACGGTCCGGCGCTGCGCGCGTTTTATCAGACGTCTGCCAATCCCGATCTGACGCGCAATGTCGGCAAGTTCTCCAGGGAAGGGCTCGAGCTCGCCGCCTGCGGCAATACCATGAAAGCGCAGAACATCACGCTGAAGGATTTGCTGCCGGGCTTCGTCAGCGCCGACAAGGGCGGCGTGGTGCGCCTCGCCGAATTGCAGTCGCAGGGATATCTTTATTTGCGACCGTAGAGCGCTACGCCGCTCCAGCGCCGGTGTTCGTCACTGCGAGGAGCGCTTGCGACGAAGCAATCCAGCGAGCGCTGCATCGAGCCGGCCGGATTGCTTCGCGGAGTTTAGCATTGGGCGCGCGTTCGCGCGACCCGGTGGCTCGCAATGACGATGAGGCACCGAGAAGGATTGATAATCGACCGTCATACTCCGCGAAAGCGGAGTATCCAGTATTCCAGAGTTCTGCGATCCTTCATCGACGCTCTGGAATACAGGGTCACCCGGTCGAGGGCCGGGCGATGACGGCTAGCGCCTGCGTGGCCCGGCGCATCAGCACACAATATGCGCATGTCAACCCCGACAACCGCAACATCGGCCTGTTGCATCGGGCGGCTTGCGATAGCACATTTGCGATGCTCACGGCGCTGGCCCAATGGAACGGTTTGGCGCTTGAACCGTATTCAGTGTCGTGCATTCTATCACCTGCGAACGGGCGAATTTCCATGACAAGCGTTCAGACGAAATCCACGCCGCCCTCATCGGTGTCACCCAAGTCACCCAATCACGATGAATTGAGCATCAATACCATCCGCACCCTCACCATCGATGCGGTGCAGAAGGCCAATTCCGGCCATCCGGGCACGCCGATGGCGATGGCGCCGGTGGCCTATACGCTGTGGCAGGATTTCCTGCGCTACGATCCCGCCGATCCGCTGTGGCCCAACCGCGACCGCTTCGTGCTTTCCGCCGGTCACGCATCGCTGCTGCTTTATACATTGCTGCATCTGTCCGGCGTAAAACGACTGAAAGACGGCAAGGTGACCAACCAGCCCGCCGTCAGCCTCGACGACATCAAGAAATTTCGCCAGCTCGACAGCGTCACGCCCGGCCATCCCGAATACGGCATCACCACCGGCGTGGAAACCACGACCGGACCGCTCGGCCAGGGCTGCGGTAACAGCGTCGGCATGGCGATCGCGTCGCGATGGCTCGGCGCGCATTACAACAAGCCCGGTCTCACGGTGTTCGATTACGACGTTTATGTGATCTGCAGCGACGGCGACATGATGGAAGGCGTCGCCAGCGAGGCGGCGTCGATCGCCGGACATCTGAAGCTCGACAATCTGTGTTGGATCTATGACAGCAACACCATCACCATCGAAGGCCGCACCGACCTCGCCTTCAGCGAGGACGTCGAAGCGCGCTTCCATGGTTACCGATGGAACGTGCTTCACGTCACCGATGCCAATGACCGCGGCGCGGTCGCCAAGGCGCTCGAACAGTTCAAGGCCACCAAGAACCAGCCGACCCTGATCATCGTCAACAGCATCATCGGCTACGGCGCGCCGGACAAGCAGGGCACCGCCGCCGCGCACTCCGATGCGCTGGGCGAAGAGGAAATACGCAAGACCAAGCGCTTCTACGGCTGGCCGGAGGACGCGCAATTCCTGGTGCCCGACGGGGTTTATGAGACCTTCCAGAACGGCATCGGCAAGCGCGGCGCCGATCTCAACGCCGCCTGGAAGAAAACTTTCGCCGACTACGCCAAGACCGACGCAAAAGCCGCCGACGAAATCCAGCGCAACCTGAAGCACGAACTGCCCGAGGGCTGGGACGCCGATCTGCCGGAATTCAAGCCCGACGACAAAGGCATCGCCACGCGCGAGGCCTCCGGCAAGGTGCTGAATGCCATCGCCAAAAATGTGCCGTGGATTCTGGGCGGCGCCGCCGATCTGGCGCCCTCGACCAAGACCAATTTCACGTTCGAAGGCGCCGGCACCCTGGAGGCGAAAACGCCGGGCGGCCGCATCAGGCATTTCGGCGTCCGCGAACACGCCATGGGCGCTATCGTCAATGGCATGGGACTGTGCCATTTGCGCGCGTTTGGTTCCACCTTCCTGATCTTCAGCGACTACATGAAACCGCCGATCCGTCTCGCCGCGCTGATGGAGCTGCCGGTGTTTCATGTCTTCACCCACGATTCGATCGGCCTCGGCGAGGACGGCCCGACCCATCAGCCGGTCGAGCAATTGTTGAGCCTGCGCGGCGTCCCCGGGCTGACGGTGTTGCGGCCCGCCGATGCCAACGAAGTTCGCGAAGCCTATCGCGTGGTGGTGCAGCTGAAGAACAATCCGGCCTGCCTCGCGCTCAGCCGGCAGCCCTTGCCGATTGTCGACCGCGGCAAATATGCGCCCGCGGAGGGTCTCGCGCGCGGGGCCTATATTCTGGCCGATCCTGACAAGGGCGACCCTCAGGTAATCCTGATCGGCAGCGGCAGCGAGGTACAGCTCTGTATCAAGGTGCATGAAGCGCTGAAGGCCAAAGGCATCGGCTCCCGGGTGGTCAGCATGCCCTCCTGGGACCTGTTCGAAAAACAGGACCAGATCTATCGCGACACCGTGCTCCCGCCGCAAATCCGTGCCAGGGTCGCGGTCGAACAGGGCTCGGTGATCGGCTGGGACCGCTATGCCGGCGCAACCGGGGCGATCATCGGCATGCGCACTTTCGGCTCCTCGGCGCCGCTAAAGGACCTGTTGACAAAGTTCGGCTTCACGCCGGAAAAGGTGCTGCAAGCCGCCATGCAGCAAATCGACATGCATCAAATCGACATGCAGCAAATCGAAAAGAAAAAGCCATCATGAACCCCGTCAAAGCACTCGAAGCGCACGGCCAGTCGGTCTGGCTGGATTTCCTGGCCCGCGGCTTCGTCGCCAAGGGCGACCTCAAGAAGCTGATCGATACCGACGGCGTCAAGGGCGTCACCTCCAACCCATCGATCTTCGAGAAGGCGATCGGCAGCTCCGACGAATATGACGCTCCGATCGGTCAGGCGCTGAAAAGCGGCGACCGCCCGATCGCCGAGCTGTTCGAACGTCTCGCCGTTGAGGACATCCAGCATGCGGCGGACGTGCTGCGCCCGGTGTACGACGAACTCAAGGGCGGCGACGGATTCGTCAGCCTTGAGGTGTCGCCCTACCTGGCGCTCGACACCAAGGGCACCATCGCCGAGGCCAAGCGGCTATGGAAAGAAGTCGACCGCACGAACCTGATGGTGAAGGTGCCGGCGACGGCGGAAGGCCTGCCCGCGATCCAGCACCTGATCGGCAAGGGCATCAGCATCAACATCACCTTGCTGTTTTCGCAAAAAGTCTACGTGCAGGTCGCGGAAGCCTATCTTGCCGGTCTGGAAAAATATGTCGCCGGCGGCGGCGATCCTTCGCATGTCGCCAGCGTCGCCAGCTTTTTCGTCAGCCGCATCGATAGCGCCGTCGACAAGCAGCTCGATGAGCGGATCGCCAAGGCCAACGACCCCTCCGAGAAGGCGCGCCTCGCCGCGCTGAAGGGCAAGGTCGCCATCGCCAACGCCAAAATGGCGTATCAGGAGTACAAGCGGCTGTTTTCCGGCGCGCGCTGGGACAAGCTCGCCGCCAAGGGGGCCAGGCCGCAGCGGCTGTTGTGGGCCTCGACCGGCACCAAGAACAAGGATTACAGCGACGTGCTCTATGTCGAGGAGCTGATCGGCAAGAACACCGTCAACACCATGCCGCCGGCGACGCTCGACGCGTTCCGCGATCACGGCAGGGTGCGCGACAGCCTCGAAGAAAATATCGACGACGCCAAAAGCGTGCTCGCAGGCCTCGAACAATCCGGCATTTCGCTCGACGCCATCACCGCCGATCTGGTCAAGGACGGCGTCAAGCAGTTCGCGGACGCGGCCGACAAGCTGTACGGCGCGGTGGCGCAGAAGCGCGCCGCGGTGCTCGCCGGCGGCATCGACCGGCAGACCTTGTCGCTCGGCACCCGCCTCACCAAGGCGGTCGAGTCGAGCGCCGAGGAGTGGCGCGCGTCCGCGAAGATCCGCCGGTTATGGCAGAAGGACAAATCGGTCTGGACCGGCAGCGACGAAGACAAATGGCTGGGCTGGTTGACCAGCGCCGCCGCCGCCGACGTCGCCGACTACGTAGACTTCCAGCACAGAGTGAAGGGACAGAACTTCACCGATGCGGTGGTGCTCGGCATGGGTGGATCGAGCCTGGGTCCGGAAGTGCTGGCGGAAACTTTTGGCAAGCAGTCTGGATTTCCGAAATTGCATGTATTGGATTCCACCGACCCGGCGCAGGTTCGCAGCCTTCAGGCTTCCATCAACATCGCCAACACGCTGTTCATCGTCTCCAGCAAATCTGGTGGCACCACCGAGCCGAATGTGATGAAGGACTACTTCTTCGCACGGGTTTCCGAAGCCATCGGCACCGACAAGGCCGGCCACCGCTTCATCGCTGTGACGGACCCGGGCTCGTCGCTGGAGAAGGTGGCGACCAAGCAAGGTTTTGCACGCATCTTCCACGGCGATCCCACCATTGGTGGGCGCTATTCGGTGCTGTCGCCGTTCGGGCTGGTGCCGGCCGCAACCGCCGGCATTGATGTCGGCAGGCTAATCGACCTGACGCTTTCGATGGTGCGCTCCTGCGGGCCGGATGTGCCGCCGCATGAAAACCCCGGCGTGCAGCTCGGACTCGCCATGGGCGCCGCCGGTCTCGAGGGCCGCGACAAGGTGACGATCTTGTCGTCACCCGCGATCGCCGACTTCGGCGCCTGGGCCGAGCAGCTGATTGCGGAGTCAACCGGCAAGGAAGGCAAGGGCCTGATCCCGATCGACGGCGAGCCTCTCGGCGATGTCGGAGCCTATGGCAACGACCGCTTCTTCATCGATCTGCGCACCGAAAGCGAGAGCGACGCGGTGCATGACGAAAAACTTGCTGCGCTGGAAAAAGCCGGGCATCCCGTGGTCCGCATCGTGATGAAATCCATCGATCACATCGGCCAGGAATTCTTCCGCTTCGAGATCGCGACCGCGGTCGCCGGCGCCATCCTCGGCATCAACCCGTTCAATCAGCCCGACGTCGAGGCCGCCAAGATCAAGACCCGTGAGCTGACCGCGGCATTCGAGAAGACCGGCTCCCTGCCTAAGGAACACCCGGTGATGTCCACGACCGATGCGGACATCTACACCGACGACAGGAACGCCGGCGCATTGCGCAGGGCCGGCGCCGACGGCGATCTCACCTCATGGCTGAAGGCGCATCTGGCTCGGTCGGGGGCCGGCGACTATGTTGCGCTTCTGGCTTACATCGAACGCAATCACAACCATATCGACACCCTGCAGCACATGCGGCTTGCAGTGCGCGACAAGCGCCATGTCGCAACCTGCGCGGAATTCGGCCCGCGCTTCCTGCATTCCACCGGCCAGGCCTACAAAGGCGGCCCCGACAGCGGCGTGTTTCTGCAGATCACTGCCGATGACGCTCACGATCTCGCCGTGCCCGGCCAGAAGGCGAGTTTCGGCGTCATCAAGGCGGCGCAGGCACGCGGCGATTTCGACGTGTCATTCCGGGATGCGCCACTTGGCGCAGGCCCGGAATCCATACTCCCGGTGGTGGTTATGGATTCCGGGCTCGCGCAAGAGCGCGCCCCGGAATGACGATCGAGAGGCAACAAGGAAACTCAAAATGCAGCTCGGCATGATCGGCCTCGGCCGGATGGGCGGAAATATCGTCCGCCGCCTGATGAAACATGGCCACACCACGGTGGTGTACGACAGGGATCCAAAGGCGGTGGCGGCGCTCGCCGCCGATGGTTCGGTCGGCGCGGAGGCGCTGGAAGAATTCGTCGGCAAGCTCGAAAGGCCCCGGACCATCTGGGTGATGCTGCCGGCCGGCGCAATCACCGAAGCGACCATCGATACGTTATCCGGGCTGCTGCAGGCCGATGACGTCATCATCGACGGCGGCAACACCTTCTGGCAGGACGACGTCCGTCGCGGCAAGGCGCTCAAAGCGCGCGGCATCCATTACATCGACGTCGGCACCAGCGGCGGCGTCTGGGGCATCGATCGCGGCTACTGTATGATGATCGGCGGCGACAAGGCGGTGGTCGACCGGCTGGATCCGATCTTCGCGACGCTGGCCCCCGGGATCGGCGACATTCCGCGTACGCCGGGGCGCGATGGCCGCGATCCACGCATCGAACAAGGCTACATCCACGCCGGCCCGGTCGGCACGGGCCACTTCGTCAAGATGGTCCACAACGGCATCGAATACGGATTGATGCAGGCCTATGCCGAAGGTTTTGACATCCTGAAGAACGCCAATATCGAGGCTTTGCCTGCCGAGCATCGCTTCGATCTCGATATTGCCGACATTGCCGAAGTATGGCGGCGGGGCAGCGTGATCCCGTCATGGCTGCTCGATCTCACGGCGTCGGCGCTGGCAAAGAACCACACGCTGGATAACTATTCGGGATTTGTCGAGGACTCCGGCGAAGGACGCTGGACCGTCAATGCCGCCATCGACGAGGCGGTCCCGGCCGAAGTTCTCACCGCCGCCCTGTTCGCGCGCTTCCGGTCGCGGAAGCAGCATACTTTCGCCGAAAAAATTCTTTCCGCCATGCGCGATGGTTTCGGCGGACACAAAGAGCCGCACGGAGATCATGGATGACCTCGAACGGCACGTCGCAACAGACCAAACCTGATCCCTGCTCGTTCATCATCTTCGGCGCCACCGGCGACCTGGCGCATCGGCTGGTGATCCCTGCCCTCTACAATCTGGCCGCAACCGGACTGCTTCCCGACAAATTCTGCGTCGTCGGCGTGGCCCGCAAGGCCATGTCCAACGATGAATGGCGCGATAGCCTGATGAAGGGCCTGCGGCAATTCGCAACCCGGCCGGTCGACGACGCCATCGCCAAGCGCCTGCTGGAATGCGTCACCAGCATCGCTGCGGACCCGAACGATCCCGATACCTTCGATCGCATGCGCGAGCAGCTCAACCACCTCGAAGCCAACCGCAATACCGGCGGCAACCGCCTATTCTATCTGGCGACGCCGCCCGATGCCTTTGCCCCGATCAGCCGCGAACTCGGGCGCACCGGCATGCTGCGCGAGGATGGCACGTGGCGGCGGCTGGTGGTCGAGAAACCGTTCGGGACCGATCTTGCTTCGGCGAAGCAACTGAACGCCGAACTGCTCGATATCGTTGACGAGCACCAGATCTACCGGATCGATCACTATCTCGGCAAGGAAACCGTCCAGAACATCCTGGTGCTGCGCTTTGCCAATGGCATGTTCGAGCCGATCTGGAACCGCAACCATATTGATCATGTGCAGATCACAGTGGATGAGAAGATCGGCGTCGGCCGTCGCGGCAGCTTCTACGACGCCACCGGCGCGCTGCGCGACATGGTCCCAAACCATCTGTTTCAACTGCTGTCGCTGGTTGCCATGGAGCCGCCGATCCGTTTCGACGCGCACTCGGTCCGCGGCGAGAAGGCCGACGTTCTGGCGGCAATTCAGCAGCAGAGCGAGACGGAAGCGCTGCAAAATTCCGTGCGTGGGGAGTATCTCGGCGGCACCATCGGTGACACCGTGATCCCCGACTATCGCAAGACCGACGATGTCGCGCCCGGCAGCACTACCGAAACCTATGTCGCCCTGAAGCTGACCATCGACAACTGGCGCTGGGCCGGCGTGCCTTTCTACCTGCGCACCGGAAAGGCGCTCGGCATCAAGCGCACCGAGGTGGCGATCAAGTTCAAGCGGGCGCCATTCGCGATGTTTCAATGCACGCCGGTGGAGGCGCTGTCGCAGAACTATCTCGTCATCGGCGTCGAACCGACCGAGGGCATTGCGCTGCAATTCAACACCAAAATTCCGGGTCCTTCGATCAGGATCGACGGTGTCGAAATGAAATTCCGCTACAAGGATTACTTCAAGGCCGAGCCCTCTACCGGTTACGAAACGCTGATCTACGACTGCATGATCGGGGACAACATCCTGTTCCAGCGTGCCGACAGTGTCGAGGCCGGCTGGCGGGCGGTGCAACCCTTCCTCGATGCCTGGAAGAAAGCCGGCTCCGATGGCCTGAAGTATTACAAGGCCGGCAGCGAGGGACCGGTCGAAGCGGATGAGCTTCTGAAGCGCGACGGCCGCAGCTGGCGAAAGCTCGGTTAGCGCGATGGTCCCCGATGACGATCGCAAGGTCATCGCCGTTGCCGACGCCGCGGCGCTGGCGAAGGCCGCAGCCGACCGTGTCACGGCGAAGATCGATGCGAACAAAGGTCGCGTCGCGATCTGCCTGACCGGCGGATCGAGCCCGAAGCGGCTCTATGAATTGCTCGCGACCGATCCGTACAGGAGTCAAATCCCGTGGCATCGCGTGCACTGGTTCATCGGCGACGACCGTTTTGTCCCACCGGCAGATCCCCGCAACAATATAGGCATGGCGCGGCGGATCTTCCTCGATCGCCTGGCGCCGGCCGACACGATCCATCCGATTCCAACCGACGCCGCCAGCCCCGACGAAGCCGCGCGACGTTACCAGACCGAGCTGAAATCGTTCTATGGCGCCGACCGCCTCGATCCCGCAAGACCGCTGTTCGACGTGGTGCTGATGGGCGTCGGTCCCGACGGCCATACCGCGTCGCTGTTTCCTGATGATCCCGCCGTCGAGGAGACCGAACGCTGGGTGGTCGGGGTGCCGAAGGCACATGTCGAACCGTTCGTACCGCGGGTCACGCTGACGTTGCCCGCGCTCGCGTCAAGCCGCGAGATGCTGTTCGAGGTCAGCGGCAAGGACAAGCGCGCGATTCTGACCCGCGTATGGGCCGGGGAGGATCTGCCGGCGGGCCGCGCGCATTCCGCGGGCGAGACCATATGGCTCGCGGATACCGCCGCCCTGCCGGAGAATTTTCGTGGCCGATAAACCCCGCCGTCCGCCCTGCGCGCTCATTGTCATGGGCGTGTCCGGCTCGGGCAAGAGCACCATTGCCGGCAAGCTCGCCGAGCGGCTGCACTGGGCTTGCGAGGACGGCGACAGGTTTCATCCGAAACGCAATGTCGAGAAGATGAGTGCCGGGCTTCCCTTGACCGACGAGGATCGCCGGCCGTGGCTGCAGGCCATTGCCGACGAGGTCGACCGGGTATGCAAGGACGGCGAACATGCCGTGATCGCCTGCTCTGCCCTGAAGCGCGCCTATCGCGAGACCCTCGTGCACGGCCGGGAGGATGTCCGGATCGTCTACCTCAAGGGCAGCTGCGACCTGATTGCCAAGCGGCTAAAGCTGCGCAAGGGTCACTTCATGCCGCCGACCCTGTTGGAGAGCCAGTTCAAGACGCTGGAGCCGCCCGGCTCGGACGAAAATCCCATCGTCGTGGACATTGACGCCTCAGTCGACGCGATTGTCGATCATATCACTGAAAAGCTGGCACTCGATCGCCCCAGCCAGGTCGCGTATCAAGGAAATCAACCATGACCCGCATCGCACTGGTCGTCTCGGATGTCGATGGCACGCTGGTGACCAAGGACAAAGTGCTGACCGAGGGCGCCAGACGCGCGGTGCAGCGGCTGCACGACGCCGGGATCGGCTTCACCATCACCTCAAGCCGGCCGCCGGTCGGGATGCGGTTTCTGGTCGAGCCGCTCGGGATCACGCTGCCGATCGGGCCGTTCAACGGCAGTTCGATCGTCGATACCAAACTGAAACCCATCGAACAGCACCTGATTCCGGTCGATGCGGTGCGCAAAAGCCTCGACGTGCTCAGCGAGTTCGGCATCGACGTGTGGCTGTTCACTAACGAGCAGTGGATCATCAAGCGCGACGACGGCAAATATGTGCCGCACGAGCAGCACACCATTCAATTTGATCCGACCTATACCGAGGATTTCGCGCCCTACAGGGCGAGCGCCTGCAAGATCGTCGGCGCCAGCGCCGATGCGGCGCTGCTGGAGCGCTGCGAACGCGTGATGCAGAAAGCTTTGGGCGTCGAGGCCCTGGCGATCCGTTCGCAGACCTATTATCTCGACATCACGCCGCCCGGCCAAAACAAGGGCACCTTCGTGCAGGCCATGGCCGAACGTCTTGGCATCTCGACCGACGCCGTCGCCACCATCGGCGACATGCAGAACGACCTGGCGATGTTCAAGATCAGCAGGCTTTCGATTGCGATGGGCAATGCCACCGACGAGGTCAAGGAGCAGGCCTCGCATGTGACGACGTCGAACGAAGACGAAGGCTTCGCCGGCGCCATCGAGATGATTCTGAAGAATAACGGCGCGAGCTGAGCTGAGGCGAGAGTCGGCTGGCCTCCGGACGCCCCTATCATTCCGGTAGGGCAGCTCCGATCCTGGTTCTCGGACCTCCTTTTGAATGATTCGCATCAATTTTGTCTGCACATGCAGCCTCGGTAGGGATTTTGTTTAACAAACGTCGCTATGACGGACCCTGCCCACCGCCAGAGCGCGCCCTTCATGACCGCATCCGCAGCTAGCGCCGCCAACCCTGACATTCCGCAATCGCTCGCCGCCCGCGCGCTGCGCGGGGGAATGGACCATCTGGCCGCGGGCCGGATCGACGAAGCAATCGCCGCGTTCCGGCGTGGCCTCGCCGATGCCGAGGACGAAAGCCCCAGGCAAACCAGCGCAAAGATCGTGGCGGAACTTCATTTCAAACTTGGCAATGCCGGCTTGATCCGCGGCGACCTTGACATGGCCGCCGAGAATTACAAAACGGCGCTTCGGCTGGCGCCCGATATGACGCCCTGCTGGTGCAATCTCGGCAATGTGCATCTCAAATGGAATCGCCCGCAGGACGCGATCGCGCTATACGCGCAGGCGCTCTCGCTCGATCCCGGGCATTGGCCGTCACGCACCAATCTGGCGCAGGCCCTGATTGCCACGCAGCAGACCGTCATCGCCAAGGCTTTGCTGATCGAACTGGCGGACGAACGGCCCCAGGATGCGCAGATCCGAAGTCAGCTCGGCAAACTCCACGCCGAAAGCGATGAACTGGAGGACGCGCTCGATTGCTTCCAGCGCGCGCTTTCGCTCAATCCCGATGATGCCGACAGTCTCTACTGGATCGGCGGCATCCGGCAGAAGATCGGCGATCATGAGGGCGCCGAGGTGGCCTATGGCCGTGCCGCGCGCCTGGAGCCGTTGCTCCGGCGTCCCGCCACGCAATTCCCGGCGGAGTTTCGCGTGTTGGCGCTGTTTGCACCGTTCGCCGGCAACACGCCGACGGAATTTCTGCTCACCGGGGCGACCTATGACGCCAACACGCTCGCCGTGTTTGACGGCCGCGACTACGATCTCGACCTGCTGCGGCGGAGCGGTCATGTCGTGGTCAATCTGATCTCCGACGCCGATCAGGCCCAGGCGTTGTTTCCGTTGGTCACCGATCTGGTCGACCGGCTCGGTCTTCCGACGGTCAACCCACCGCGAAAAGTCCAGCAGACCACGAGGGAAATGGTGGCGCGGCTGCTGGACGGCATTCCGGGCTGCCGGATACCGAAAGTCCTGCGCCTGCCTGCGAATGTCAGTTCGATCACCGCTCTCGAAGCGGCGGCGACATTTGCAATGCCGGTCCTGGTGCGGCCGGCCGGCACCCATGGCGGCGACGATTTCGAGAAGTTTGACAATCTGAGCGAAGTCGCCAGCTTCGTTCAACGACATCCCGACGCCGAACACTATCTGATCGAGTATCTCGACTATCGCTCGCTCGACGGTCATTTCCGGAAATATCGCTTCATCTTCGTCGGCGACGAGATCCTGCCCTATCATCTCGCGATCGGCCTCGACTGGAAGCTGCATCACGACTCTACCGACATGGTCGACCACAGCTGGATGCAGCGCGAGGAAGAGGATTTCCTTAACCGTCCCACGGCGTTTTTCGATGCGGGCCACATCCAGGCGCTACGCGCGATCCGGCAGGCCATCGGCCTTGAATATTTCGGAATCGACTGCGGACTGGACGCCGCGGGACAGCTTGTCGTGTTCGAGGTCAACGCCTCGATGCTGGTTCATCAACGCAACGACGATTTTCCCTACAAGGCGCCGTTCGTCGAACGCATCAGGCTGGCCTTCGACGCGATGCTGCGGAAACTGGCCACCTCGCCGCAGGCTGGTGGCGAGGCGGGCTGATCCGGGCTGAAGGGCGGCCAAAATGTTGCAGCCGTAGACGTCGCGGCGACCGCGTCCGCTCGAGCCGACTAACGAAGCCCATCGAATCGTCATGCCCGGGACAAGTGTTTAGCCCGGAGACATAGCTGACACCTGTCCAAACACATCACTGACACTTTGGTTTGTGGTCAAGTCGATTGTTGCGACCTGCCTGCTGCCAAAAACGATTCCGAATTGCGTGGAGAGCGGCCTGATGGCAAGGCGTTCCCCGCGAAACGCGCGGGGGACGTTCTACGGCTGCGGTGACTTCCTGAACGATTACGAAGGCATCAAGGGCTACGGGCCTCTTTACGTCTCATGCCCTCCATTGAAATCGTCTTCGAAACGCAAGTGCTTAACGCTGCGGCCACGGCGCCGCACAAGCTTCAAGGCCTCTATCCCGATTTTGATATGCCTTTCGACATAGTTCGCGGTCACCGTCCGATCCGACGCTTCAGTCTTCACACCCTCGGGGATCATTGGCTGATCGGACACAAGAAGCAGCGCGCCAGTCGAAATGTGGTTGGCA
>WNFI01053157.1_pt1 | contig 26218 bp, 23 predicted proteins | sample 5400471 | NCBI WGS metagenome assembly WNFI01 (sample SAMN13153348, study PRJNA577476) | soil metagenome | isolation source: 100 cm saprolite on Douglas fir-dominated hillslope | place: USA:California | collected 2013-09-17 | reverse complement strand
CGCCCGCCGGTCGAGTTCGACAAGGGGCTCGGCGTCGCCGCGCTGGTCCGCGGCGAGGACGTCTCGGCGGCCCTCTACGTCGGCGACGACAGCACCGATCTCGACGCTTTCAGGGGCCTGCGGGAGCTGGTCGCCACGGGGGAGCTCGAAACGGCGCTGTGCGTGGCTGTGGGCTCCGACGAAGCTCCCCCGGAGCTGGCCCGCGAGGCCGACCTCACCGTGGACGGGCCGGGGGGCGTGCGGGCGCTGCTCGGGGCACTGCTGTAGATGACTGGTCCTAGGCATGCTCGACGATCCGCACCGCCGGGAACGCGGCTCACCGCCGTGGGACCTGTCATCTAGCGGTGCGGTTCGTCGACTTCCTCCGGACGACGGTGTTGCTGAGCGCAGGGGCGGCGACGGCGCTCGGCGTGGTGTCGGTGCTGGCGGCCGCAGGCGAATCCAACCAGCTGCTCGTTGAGGTCTCGGTGGGCTGGTGGGTGGTGGCCAGCGTGCTCGGCCTGAGGCTCGGCCGCCGCGCTGCGACAAACCCGCCGATCGCACGCCTGCTCGCCGGCGCAAAGTTCAGCGCGACGCTGCCCGAGCAGCATCCCAGCGCGATCCTGCTGAACAGGCTGTGGCCGCTGTTGGTCTTCACGCTGCTCGCCGGCGGGCTGGCCTTCCTCGCACCACAGGTGCCGGGCATCGCGGCTGGCTTCGCGATCATCTGGGCTCGCCCTTTCAGCCGATCGCGCTGCTGAGGACCCCCGGCTTCAAAGCCAGCCGCGTGGAAAGCATCAACGGGGCCGTGACCTGAGATGAGCCCGCCGGCTCCGGCAGGCGCCCTCGACGTGCTGATCGTCTCGCTGGGCTCGACGACGGGGCTGCGTAGCGCCGACGAGGAGCTCGCGGCTTCCCTGCGCCGCGCCGGAGCCTCCGTTGCGATCGCATCCGCGGCGGCTCCGCGCGCGGTGCGGACGCTGATGCTCACGGACCTCTCCTGGGCCCGCGCCGCCCGGGCGGCAGCCGGCGAAGCGCTGCAGCGGGCAAAGCCCCGCTCGATCATCTACTCGACCACCACTGCGGCGCTGCTGTGGCCCGCTCCGGGCGCGATCCGCTTCGACGCCCCTGCCGCCGCCAACAGGCCGGGACGTCATGGGCTCTGGCAGCGTCCCCTGGAGCGGCGGCGCCTCGGTCAGGCGTCGCTGCTGCTGCCGCTGAGTGCCGGGGGCCTCGCCGAGGCGGGCCCGAGCGGAGGAGGGGCGGCGAGGGCCTTGGTGGTGCCGTTGCCCGTGGAGCCCTCGGGCGCCCCCGCCGAGCGGGACATCGCCGCGATCACCTACGCGGGCAATCCCGCGAAGAAGGGCCTCAGTCGCGTGCTCGCAGCGTGGCGGCAGGCACGGCTCCTCGCGGGCGAGAACGGACAGCTGCTAGTCGCCGGCTGCTCCCCCGAGGAGCTGCGGGCGGCGGGCATCGAGCTGTCCACCGAGCCGGCGGTGGTCGACGTGGGCAGGCTCGAGGCGGCCGAGTACCGGGCGCTTCTTCGCCGCTCACGCGTGTTCGTGACGGCGCCCCGCCGGGAGGACTACGGGCAGGCCCAGCTCGAGGCGCTGGCCGACGGGTGCCTGCTCGTGAGCACCCCGGCCCCGGGGCCCTACGCGGCGCTTCCAATCGCCCGGCGGCTGGACCCGCAGCTGGTCGATCTGGACCTCGGCGCCGCGCTCGCGCGGGCGCTCGTCCACGAGGACCGCGACCAGTACGCCGAGCTGGCACTGGCCGAGCTGGCGCCGCTGCGAGCGGAGGCGGTCGACAGGCTGGTCGCGAACGAGCTGCTGCCGCGCCTACTTGGCAGCCCGGTGCCGGCCGCGCTTGCCACCTAGCTCGCCCTTCTTGCTGCGTAGCTCCGCCCAGGGCCGCGTGTTGGCGACCTGCTCGGCGGTCAGCCATGCGCGGCGGGCCGTGTCGATCCCCCAGCGCATGTTCTGAAGGGTGCTCATGCGGTGTGCGTCGGAGTCGATCACGATCCTCACGCCCGCCCGGGCGGCGGCGCGGGCATGGACGTCGGAGAGGTCACGGCGATCGGGGTTGCCGTTGATCTCGAGCATCGTGCCGGCGCTGGCGGCGGCGGCGAAGAGCGCCTCGAGGTCGACCGCATACGGGCCGCGCCCCTCGATCTTGCGGCCGGTGGGGTGACCGATGGCCCGCACGTGGGGATGCTCGGCGGCCGCGATCATCCGCTCCGTCATCGCCTGCTCGGAGCTGCCGAAGGAGGTGTGGACGCTGGCGATCACCCAGTCCAGCCGGGCGAGGAGCTCGTCCTCGTAGTCGAGGGAGCCGTCGGGAAGGATGTTGACCTCGCTGCCGGCCAGCAGCTCGATGGGTGGGTGGGCCTTGTTCAATCGCTCGTTGGCCTCGGCGACGAGCTCGATCTGGCGCTCGAGCTGTTCGCCCGAGACGGCGTCGCCGAAGCCGTGGCTCGCCGAGTGGTCGGTGATCGCCAGGTACTCATAGCCGAGGTCCCGCGCGGCGGCGCCCATCTCCTTGATCGTGTAGCGGCCGTCGGAGGCGATCGTGTGGCTATGCAGATCGCCCCTGATGTCCGGCAGCTCGATCAGCTTCGGCAGCGAACCAGCCGCCGCCGCGGCCAGCTCGCCCCGGTCCTCCCTGAGCTCAGGCTCGATGTACTCGAGGCCGAGCCGCGCATAGACCTCCTGCTCGCTCGCGAAGGACTCGGTCTCGCCGGTGGCGTCGTCGAGGATCCCGTACTCGGAGACATGCAGGCCGCGCCTCACGGCGGCCTCGCGCAGGGCGGTGTTGTGGGGGCCCGAGCCGGTGAAGTGCTGCAGCAGGCTGCCGAGCTGCCCGGGGGCTGCGACGCGCAGCTCAACGGTGACGCCGGCATGGGTGCGGGCACGTGCGCCGGCGGTCCCCGATGAGCTGACCGTCTCGATCTCCTCGAGCTGCCCGAGGCGTTCGAAGAGCGCCGTCGGGTCATCGGTGACTGCCACCAGGTCGATGTCCTTGACGCTGTCGGCACGCCGCCGAATCGAGCCGGCCAGCTCCACCGATGTGCCCTCGGGGGCGCCTGCCAGCAGCCCCTCGACGATCGCCGCGCCGATCTCCGTAGCCCGAGGCAGCAGGATCCGTCCGGAGCGCTCCGGGGGGCGCCGCTCGGCCTCATCGAGGGCCGCCAGCATGCTGGCCTCGAACTTCGGGCCGAGGCCCTTGACCGAGCGCAGCCGTTCGGCTTCGGCGGCCGCCCGCAGCGCATCGGGGGAGTCGATGCCGAGCTCGTCATAGAGCAGCCGGGCACGCTTCGGGCCGAGTCCGGCTAGGCGCGTGAGCGCCAACAGGCCCGGGGGGAACTTGGCCCGCAGCCGCTCCGCGGCGGGTATCGCGCCGGTCTCGGCGAGCGCGAGGATCTTCTCCTGGAGCGTCTTGCCGATCCCCGGCAGCTCGCTGGCGCGGCCCTGACGGGCCAGCGCCGCGACCGACACGGACGCGTCGCGCACGGCCTTCGCCGCCGACCGGTAGGCGACCACGCGGTATACGCTCGCGCCGTCGAGCTCGTAGAGGTCTCCGAGTTCCTGCAGGGCGTCGGCGACCTCGGCGTTCGTGGGGTCGCGCTTGCTCACCGCACCAGCCTAGGGGGAGTGCGGCCTCCGCGGCCATCGCCGCCACGCTCTAGGGTAGTGCCGCACCGATGCCCGGCGAGCCTTGGCTGATACTTCCGACGTACAACGAGGCCGCCAACGTCGAGGCGATCCTGACGGCTGCCGGCGAGGTGCTGGCGAAGGCCGCCCCGGAGGGTTTCAGGATCCTCGTCGTCGACGATGGCTCCCCTGACGGCACGGGTCGGCTGGCCGACGAGATGGCAGAACGCCACGAGTGGATGAGGGTTCTACACCGCGCCGAGAAGGCAGGCATCGGTCCCGCCTATCTGGCGGGCTTCGCCCATGCGCTCGGCGAAGGGGCCGGCTACGCGATGGAGATGGACTCGGACTTCTCCCACGATCCGGCCGATCTGGCCCGGCTGCTGGACGCCGTCCGCGGCGGAGCGGACCTGGCGCTCGGCTCGCGTTACGTGCCGGGCGGGGGCGTCACCGACTGGGGCCCCTTGCGACGGCTGATCAGCGAGGGCGGATCGACGTACGCACGGCTGGTTCTGGGGCTCGAGATCCGGGATCTCACCGGGGGCTTCAAGTGCTTTCGCCGCGGCGTGCTCGAAGCGATCGACTTCGAGAGCGTGCGCTCGCGGGGATATGCCTTCCAGGTGGAGCTGACCTATCGCGCCGTGCAGGCGGGCTTCCGCGTCGTCGAGGTCCCGATCACCTTCCGGGACAGAGAGAAGGGTCAGAGCAAGATGTCCTGGAAGATCGCGGCCGAGGCGATGTGGCTGGTGCCGATGCTGCGCTTCAACTGAGCTCCGGCCGCCGCTTCGCGAAGGGGCTTATGTCGCGCCCGGAGCGAGCCGATGGAGGGGGAGATGGACGCCTCGGCCTATGCCTTCGCACATGGCGTGCGGCACACCCGCGAGACGCTTCACGAATGGCAGCGCCACCCTTGGGGCGTCGTCGGACGGTGGCTCGCGGGGTCCGCCGTGGCCGCGGGGGGGCTGCTCGCGGCCGTGTGGGTGGTGGCCTCCCTCGACACCGGCTACTCGCGATTCCTGGATCTGCAGCCGCCCTTCGCGGTCGGCGACATCGGCGATGTGCTCCATGTGCTGCGGTCGAACCTGCTGGTCCTGGCTCTGCATGGGATGGCGTGCGTGGCGGGGTTCATCGCGGGCAGCTCGCTGCCGCTCCAGGCCGAGCACCACTCGGGCCTCTCGCGCTGGCTGCACGAGCATGGCGGGCGCATCGCGATCGCCTTCGTGGTGGCCGCGACGACGTTCTCGCTGAGCGCCCAGGCATATCTGATCGGCCACACCCTGGCCGGCATCTCGGACTTCCTTCAGGTATCGCCGGCGGTGTTGCTGCTAGGGGTGCTGCCGCACGCGATTCCCGAGCTCGTCGCGCTGTTCCTGCCGCTGGCGGCGTGGATCATCGCGAGCCGCAAGGGGGAGTGGGAGCAGCTGCTTGCGGCCACGCTCGTGACGGTCGCGATCGCGGTCCCGGTGCTCGTGGTGGCGGCCTTCGTGGAGGTGTACGTCTCGCCTCACGTGTTCTCGGCCCTCACCCACATCCACCCGCCGATCGTGAGGCACAGCGCAGGTTGGACGGTGATAATCCGCTAGATGGCCTACGACGAGGATCTCGCCAACCGCATCAGGGAGATCATCGGCGCGGAGCCGGACCTCGTGGAGAAGAAGATGTTCGGCGGGCTGGCCTTCCTGATCGGCGGCCACATGTCCGTCAGCGCCAGCGGCCAGGGCGGCCTGCTGCTGCGCTGTGATCCAGCCGAGACCGACGCGCTGTCGGCCAAGCCGGGCGCCGCGCCGTTCGTGATGCGCGGCAAAGCAATGGACGGATGGCTCCGGATCGACGCCGCTGCCGTCAAGACGAAGCAGCAACTCGAGCGCTGGGTTGCTCGCGGCGTCTCCTTTGCGCGGTCGCTGCCGCCGAAGTAGGGCGCACGTTCGCCGGAGGCTCTTCAGGCGGCGTCGCCTGCGCGCGGTCGCTGGTGCCGAAGCAGGGTGCACCTTCGCCGGAGGCTCTTTAGGCCCTACCAGTGAGCCCTCGGCGCATGCGCCGAGGGCCTCCTCCGCACATGTGCGGAGGAGCGGCCCGGCACATGTGCCGGGCCGAACAGCATCAGGCCACCGAAGAGCTAGGCCGCCGGGGTCAGCGCCGGCTCGAGCTCCTGCTCGAGCTTCTTCTTGGGATATGCGCCGATCACGGTCTTGACGGGCTGGCCGCCCTTGAAGAGGATCATCGTGGGGATCGACAGCACCTGGAAGCGGGCCGCCGTCTGGGGGTTCTCGTCGATGTCCAGCTTCACGATCTTGAGGTCCTCCCGCTCGGACTGGATCTCCTCGAGGACCGGCGCGACCACGCGGCAGGGGCCGCACCAGGGCGCCCAGAAGTCGACCAGCACGGGGCCCTCTGCCTCGAGGACCTCGGCGTCGAAGTTGTTGTCGGTGATCTGCGGAAGGGTGCCTGCCATTTGGGCGTCTCCTCGTTGGGGTCAACACACACTATACAAAATGAAGTGGTGGATTTCCAGGGGCGCTGACAGCGCCTCACCCTTCCCGCGACAGCGCGATCTGCAGCGCCAGCCCGTCGACGTTCGCGGCTTCGGTGTAGCTGAGCTCGCGGCCGCCGTCGCCATCGCCGACCGAGAGCTCCACCGCCAGCGTCTCGCCTGCGAGGTACTCGCGATGGGCCTCCGCCGCGGCGAGCAGCAGCGGGTCGCCCGCGAGCGCCAGCCTGATCCGGTCCTCCACGACGAGGCCCGCGTTCTTGCGGGCGTTCTGGACGGCATGGACGATCTCACGAGCGCGCCCCGCCTCCCTCAGCTGCTCGTCGATCTCGAGGTCCAGGGCGACGGCGTGGGCGCCCTCGCGCTCCACGCTGTAGCCCTCCGGCGCGCGCATCGTCAGGATCAGGTCCTCGGCCGTCAGGCTGTGGTCACGTCCGCCGACGGTGATGCCGACTTCTCCGCCGTCGCGCAGCCTGGCCGCGACGTGGGCAGGGTCCAGCGCGAGCACCGCCTCGGCCGCGCTGGGCATCTCGCTGCCGAACTTCGGCCCGAGCGTCCTGTAGTTGGCCTTGACCTCATAGCTCCCCAGCTCCTCGGCGGCGGCCACGAAGCGCACCCGCTCGACATTCAGCTCCTCGCGGACCACCTCGACGAGGCGCTCGATCGCCTCTCGCTCCCGCATGTCGGCGACGACCGCCGCCTCCCGCAGCGGCTGGCGGATCTTGATCTTCGCCTTGCCGCGCGCGCCGAGCCCGAGCCTCACTGTCTCGCGGGCCAGCGCCATCGCCTGCTCGAGCTCCTCGTCCCGCGGCCCCACCTCCTCGGGCGTGGGGAAGTCGCACAGGTGCACGCTGGCCAGCTCTCCGTCGAGGTTGTCGTAGATCTCATCGGCGATGAACGGCGTGAACGGCGCGAGCATCTTCACGACCGCCAGCAGACAGGTGCGGAGCGTCCGGAAGGCCGCCTCCTCGCCGTCCCAGAAGCGCCGCCGAGAACGCCTCACGTACCAGTTGGAGAGGTCGTCGAGCAGCTCGGCGATCGCCCGGCCCGCGGTAGTCGCGTCGTAGGCATCGAGCCGCTCGGTGACGAGCGCCACGGTTCCCGCGGTGCGCGACAGGGCCCAGCGGTCGAGATCCTGCTCCGGGCTGGGGCCCCCACCCTCGAGCTGCACGGCGGCGGCCCGCGCGTAGAGCGCGTAGAAGTAGTAGGTCGACCAGAGCTGCTTGAGGAACAGCCGCACGCCCTCGCCGATCGTCTCGGTCGAGAAGCGATAGCCGTCCCAGGGCTGCTTGGAGGTGAAGAAGTACCACCGGAAGGCGTCCGCGCCGTAGCTGTCGAGCACCTCCCACGGCTCGACCGTGTTGCCCTTGGACTTCGACATCTTCTGGCCCTCCTCGTCGAGGATCAGGCCCAGGCAGACGACATTTCGGTACGGCGCGCCCTTGCCCAGCAGCGTCGAGATCGCGAGCAGCGAGTAGAACCAGCCCCGCGTCTGGTCCTGCGCCTCGCAGATGAAGTCGGCCGGGAAGCGCGGCATCTCGGTCTCGCCCTCGAACGGGAAGTGGTACTGCGCGAAGGGCATCGCGCCCGAGTCGAACCACACGTCGATCACCTCCGGCACTCGCCGCATCGGCTCCTCGCAGCCCGGCTCCGTGCAGGCGAAGGTCACCTCGTCGACGTAGGGCCTGTGGTGGTCCTCGAGGCTCGTCCCGGAGAGCTCCTGGAGCTCGTCGAAGGAGCCGATCATGCGCGTGTGGCCGGAGGCGCATCGCCACACCGGCAGCGGCGTTCCCCAGTAGCGCTCCCTCGACAGGGCCCAGTCGACGTTGTTCTCCAGCCAGTCCCCGAAACGGCCGTGCTTGACGCGCGGGGGGTACCAGCCGACGGTCTCGTTGGCCGCCAGCAACTGGTCCCGGAGCTTCGTGGTGGCGATGTACCAGGAGGGTTTCGCGTAGTAGATCAGCGCGTTGCCGGAGCGCCAGCAATGCGGGTAGGCATGCTCGTAGTCCTGCACCTTCAGCACCAGCCCGCGGCTACGCAGGTCCTCGATCAGCTCGGCCGTGACGTCCTCGCCCTTCACCTGCCGCCCCTCGTAGGACTTGCCCTCCCAGTTGCGGACGGTCCCGTCGAAGGTGCCGTTCGGCCGCACGGGATTCGGCAGCGTCCCCGCCTGCGCCGGGTCGAATGCGACCCGCTCCGACGCTCCCGCGACGCGGTAGTCGTCCTCGCCGAAGGCCGGCGCGAGGTGCACGATGCCCGTGCCGTCGTCGGTCGTCACGAACTCGTCGCTCAGGATCGGGAAGTCGCCCGGCTCGCCCACGTTGAAGATCGGCCCCCGATAGGAGCGATAGCGCTCCGCGAGCTCAGCGCCGGAGAGCACCTCGAGCACCTCGGCCTGCTCCCCCAGCACCGGCTCCACGCGTGCCTCGGCGAGCAGGTAGGTCTCCCCGCCTGAGCGGACCTGGGCGTAGGCCGCGCTCGGGGAGACGGCGACGGCGACATTCCCCGGCAGCGTCCAGGGCGTCGTCGTCCACACCAGCAGCTGCTCCTCGGCGCCGCTCACTGCGAGCTTCAGGAACACGCTCGGGTCGACCACGTCGCGGTAGCCCTGCGCGACCTCGTGCGAGGACAGCGTCGTCTCACAGCGAGGGCAGTAGGGCACCACCTTGTGGCCCTCGTAGAGCAGGCCCCGCTCGTGGATCTGCGAGAGCGCCCACCAAACCGACTCGATGTAGCTCTCATCGAGCGTGCGGTAGGCGTGCTCGAGGTCGAGCCAGAAGCCGATCCGTTCGGTCAGGCGGTCCCACTCCTCGAGGAACGCGAACACCGACTCCCGGCACTCCTCGTTGAAGCGGCCGATCCCGTACTGCTCGATCTCGGCCTTCGACTTGATGCCGAGCTTCGCTTCGACGGCGATCTCCACGGGCAGCCCGTGGCAGTCCCAGCCACCCTTGCGGTTCACCAGATATCCCCGCATAGTCTGGAAGCGCGGGTAGATGTCCTTGAACACCCTCGAGAGGACATGATGCGACCCGGGCGGCCCGTTGGCGGTAGGTGGGCCCTCATAGAAGACCCACTCCGGCGCGCCCTCACGCGCCGCCAGCGAGGCCGCGAAGATGTCACGCTCGCGCCACCTCGCGAGCACCTCCTGCTCCATCGCCGGCAGCTCCCGGCGCGGGTCGACCTCGCGGTCGGGGATCAGCTGGTGGGAGTCGCTCAAGGGAGCGCCATTCTAGGCGCCCGCCTCAGCGCAGCCGCGGGGAGCGAGAGAAGAGGCCGGCGAGGCTTCCCGCACGCGGATCGGTCGCTCCCGCCAGCCGCGGCAGTCCCAGCGCGTCCTCGATCGTGGCCAGCACGCCGTAGTGGTCGAGCGGAGCTCGCTCGCGAGCCCCGGGCCGCACGTCGGGGCCCGCCACGATCGTCGCGATCTGCCCGCCGTGGGCGGCGCCGCAACAGCCGCTGTCGCTGTTGCCCTCGTCCCATGTGAGCACGAGGAACCCGTGCGGTCCAAGCTCACGCAAGAGCAGCGGGATCGTGCGGGCGAGGAACCGGTCGGCCGTGGCGATCGCGCAGTCGTGACCGTCGTCGCACAGGTTGGGGCTCAGCCACGCGAACGTCGGCAGCGCGCCCGAGCGCAGGTCGGCGGCCAAGGCCCCGAAGCCGACCAGCTTGTGGCAGCGGCCGGGCGCGCCGCTGATGTCCCGGTAGTAGGCGAAGGGGTTGTGCTTCTTCGCGTAGCCCCCGCTGCCCGCGCCCTCGTAACAGGGCCCCGGCACGCCCTCCAGGTAAGCCCGCCAACTGACCCCCGCCGCCTCCAGCTGATCGACGATGTTGCGCGCCGAGACCGCACAGGAGGTGCAGTCCGATTCGACCCCCTGGGTAGAGCCACTCGTCAGCGCCAGGTAATTCGGCAGCGAGGGGTGCGTGATCGCATGGCTCTCGGTGGCCAGCCCGTAGCGGCGAGCGAGCCGGTTCACATAGGGAGCGTCGCGATTGCCGATGATTTCGCCGTACTCCGCATTCTCCATCACGACCACCACGACATGCGAGCGCGCGGAAACGGGCAGCGACGCCGGCGCGCCGACGGCCAGCGGGCGTCCGGCGGGGGCGGCGCCGCAGCCGCCGAGCAGGACTGCGCAGAGCGCGAGCGCGGTCGCGGCGAGGAGGAGGAGAACCCGCTTTCCGAGCGTCGACACAACTGGATACTCGCGTGCGCCGCGGGTATGGTCGGCACATGCCGATTGCAAACGACGTCGACGAGGCACGGCTGAAGCGCCTCGCGGCCCTTCAGGACTCCCACAACACCGTTCTCAGCCTCTACCTGGACCTTGATCCCGAACGCTTCGCGACGCCCCCGGCACGACAGTCCGAGGCCGACTCGCTGATCGACGCCGCCCACCGCGAGATCGAGAGCCACGAGCGCCCGCACGGGGAGCTGATGGCGCTTCGCGGGGGGCTCGAGCGCGCGCGGGAGCTGCTCGGCAACATCACCGTGGCGGCCCCCGAGGCGCGCGCCGTGGCGGTGTTCATCTCACTCCCCCTGGAGCTCGACGAGATGCTCCGACTCGAGCATCCGGTCGCGCTCGCCGCCGTCGTCGGCGACGCGCCGTTCCTCACGCCACTGAGCGGCCAGGGCACCCCCGAGGACCTGATCGTGGCGCTCGTCGACGAGCGCCACGCGAGGTTCCTGCGCGGCCGCGATCTCGGCCAGCGCGAACGCGTCGCGATCGAAGACGACGTGCACGGCCGCCAGCACCAGGGCGGATGGTCGCAGCCGCGATACGAACGCTCGATGGACGAAGACGTCCGTCGCCACATCGTGCACGTCGCGGCGGTCCTGAAAGCAACGCTCCGCGTCGACCCCTTCCAGCTGCTGATGATCGCCTGCGCGCAGCCGCTGTGGAACGAGCTCGTGGACGCGCTCGACCCCGAAGTGCGCTCGCGGCTCTACGAGCAGCGCCTCGTGCTCGACGTCGCCGACGCCGGCATCGCCGAGATCGAAGGGGCGGTCGCCGCGGCGCTGGCCGAGCGGCGTGCCGGCCACGAGCAGGAGGTGCTCGCCGAGCTTCGCGAACGGCTCGGCCGTGACGAGCATCCGCCGCGCGCGGTTGCAGGCCTGCCCGCGGTGCTCGAGGCGCTGGTCGAACGGCGCGTCGAGGCGCTGCTGCTCGACGCCGGTCGCGAGGAGCCGGGCGTGCGCTGCCCGCGTGACGGTTGGCTGGGCCCGGCGGGCATCGGCACTTGTCCGGTCGACGGGGGCGACGTCGAGATCCGCGAGGACGTCGTCGAGGACGGCGTGCACATGGCGATCGAGCAGTCGGCCGAGGTCCTGGTGCTCGAGGACCGGCCCGACCTCGGGCCGCTCGGCGGGATCGCGGCGACGCTGCGCTTCTAGATCTCGCTGGAGCGCCGGCGCTCCGTACCTACGATTCACCCATGATGCGGCTGCGCCTGTACCACCACAGCGATGGCGCGCGGGTGGCCTACCGGGAGGCCGGCACGGGGCCGCCACTGGCGCTGCTTCATTCCGGGCTGCTGTCCCACCAGGAGTGGGAGCCGGCCGTCGAGCAGCTCTCCGACCGCTTTCGCGTGGTGCTCCCGGACCTGCCACTGCACGGCGACTCCGAGCAGCGGCCCCGCCACCCCTACACGCTCGACTGGTTCGCGGAGGTGATCGCGGGCTTCTCCGCCGAGGTGCTCGGCCCGCGGCCGCTGATGGCCGGTCACGATGCCGGCGCCGAGATCCTGCTGCGAGCGCTCGAGATCGGGAGGATCTCGCCCTCGCGGCTGGTGCTGATGCCCAACCGCATGCACGCCCCGCCCGCGCATCGGAGGCTGCGGGCCACCGCCCAGTCCGCGGCATGGGCCGCCGCCGTGCCGGGTCTCGACGTGGCGCTCTCCTACGCCGTAGCAGCGGCCTTCCATCCGCAGCGCGGCGTGGCGTGGAGCGCCCGCGGCAACCCCGCCGCCGCCGACCTCTTCCGTCACGCCTTCGCCGACGTTCCCGGCAACTCCAGCCTTGCGCGGTCCTGGTCTCGCTGCGCGCGCAGCTGGCCGCGGGGCCCCCAGCGCCGGCTGCTCGAGCTCTACCCCTCGCTGCGCATGCCCGTGCTGCTCCTCTGGGCCGACCAGGATCGAAGGCACCCCCTGTGGACCGCCGAAGAGGCCCTCGAGCTGCTGCCCCAGGGCCAGCTGCGAGTGCTGCGCAGCACGGGCTTCCTGATGGCCTATGACGATCCCGTCGGCCTCGCTCGGGAGCTCGCTGCCTTCTGCGGATAGGGTTCCGGCGGCCGCGCCACCGATCCAGGAGAGAAGATGCCGAGCGAAAAGCAGCTGTGGGGCGGGGAGACCGCCAAGGCCGTCGAGAACTTCCCGATCTCCGGCGAGGTTGTCCCCGTCGAGGTGATCCGCTGGCTGGCCCGGCTGAAGGGCGCCGCGGCCGCCGTCAACGGCGAGCTCGGCCTCGTACCGAAGGGCAAGGCCCGCGCGATCGAGCGCGCCGCCGCCGAGATCGCCGCCGGCAAGCACGACGGGCAGTTCCCGATCGACGTCTTCCAGACCGGCTCGGGCACCTCGACGAACATGAACGCCAACGAGGTGATCGCCGCGCTCGCCGGGGGCGGCGTGCACGCCAACGATCACGTCAACTACGGCCAGTCCTCCAACGACGTCTTCCCTTCGGCCGTCCATCTCGCCGCCCTCGACGTGGCGCAGAACGAGCTGCTCCCGGCGCTGAAGCAGCTCGAAAGGTCGTTCGCGCGCAAGGCCAGAAGCTTCGAGAACGTCGTGAAGGCGGGACGCACCCACCTGATGGACGCGGTCCCCGTGACCCTCGGCCAGGAGTTCAGCGGATATGCCGCTCAGGTCGCGCTCGGCATCGAGCGGGTGCAGAGCGCGCTCGTCCATGTCGGTCAGATCCCCCTCGGCGGCACCGCCACCGGCACCGGCCTGAACACCGATCCCCGCTTCGCCGAGAAGGTCCGGGCCCGGCTGAGGAGGGAATCTCACCTGAAGCAGATCGCCGCCCCTCGCGATCCCTTCGAGGCCCAGGCGAACCGCGACGCGCTCGTCGAGCTCTCAGGCGCCCTGAAGGTCCTCGCCGTCTCGCTCACGAAGATCGCCGGCGACCTCGCGCTGATGGGCTCCGGGCCGCGCGCCGGCATCGGCGAGCTGTTCCTGCCGGAGCTGCAGAAGGGCTCCTCGATCATGCCCGGCAAGGTCAACCCCGTGATCCCCGAGGTCGTCCTGCAGGTCTCCGCCCAGGTGATCGGCAACGACACCGCGATCACGGTGGGCGGCATGCAGGGCCAGTTCGAGCTGAACGTCCGCATCCCGCTGATTGCCCGAAACCTGCTGCAGTCCCTGAAGCTGCTGTCCTCGACGTCAGTGGTCTTCGCCGAGAAGTGCGTCGACGGCATTCAGGCCAACCGCCCCGGCACCGACGGCTCGGCCGGCGCCACCCTCGCCGTCGCCACAGCTCTCAACGGCGCGATCGGCTACGACAAGGGCACCGCGATCGTGCAGAAGGCCACCGCCTCCGGCAGGCCGCTGCGCGAGGTCGCCCTGAAGGAGGGCGTCGACGCGAAGCTCTACGACGAAACCATCGATCTGCGGAAGATCGCGCGGGGGAACAAGGGCTGAGCGGCTGGCTCGTCGCGCTTTGTGCCGGCCTTCGGCAGGAAGTCCGGCTGAGCCTCAGCCCGGCGGGAGGGCCTTGAACAACGATCCGACCGCCGCGGCCGCCGGCTTCGCGACGCCGGAGTAGGTGAACAACCCCTTCTGGTTGAGCCCTTCGATCAGGTGCAGGTGCTTGATCACGCGGTGGATCGAGCCGCCGCTGAAGGAAGGGGTTAGCGGGTAGTCGCGAAGCACCCAGACGAGCATCGCCGTCAGGTTCGGCGTAGCCGAGTAGACGCGTATGTGGTTGGCCAGGAGCTGCGCCTGAAACGCATAGCTGCCCGGCTTTCCCGGCTTGTTGAGCGTGTTCGATTCGGCTCCGAACTCGCTGATCACGAGCACCTTGGCGGGGAAGGTCCGTTCCATCGCCGCCAGCCGCGCGCGCATCCGCGCGGCGAGTTGGGCCGGGCTGTCGTGGGGGACTTCGTACCAGCCGGTGTAATCGGTCTCGGCGACGGCGTCCACTTCCGAGTACAGGGCGCCCGCGCGGTCCGGCGGGTCGCGGCCCCAGATGTCGACGGCGACGAGCCGGCCGGGATCGTTCGCGTGCAGCCAACGGGTCGAGTCGCGCACGTAGCGCACCTCCGCTTCGTCGCGGCCGTTGCGGGCGACCTCGTCGACCAGGTTCCAGGCGAAGATCGAGGGATGCAGCGCGGCGGCGGTGGCGGCCGTGCGGACCTGCTGCTCGGCTTCGGCGGTCAGCTTCGGGGTGGTCGAGTACCACATGCCCGCGCCTTCCACCGGGCCGACCCCCTGCCAGACCAGCAGCCCGGCCGCGTCGAGCCGTTCGAGCAGCGCCGGATCGAGCGGGTGCTGGGCGCGCACGGCGTTCGCGCCGATCGCCTTCAGGTCGGCCACGATGCCGTCCTGGTCCGCCGGCGTGAGCGCGTCGCCGTGTCCCGGCACGTCCTCTTGAACGGTCGCGCCGTGCAGCCGCAGCCGGATTCCGTTGAGGAACAGTTCGTGGCCGTGCCAGGTGAGCTGACGGAGCCCGACGCGGGCCGAGTAGCTGCTCTCGCTGCCGACGGCGAGCTCGAGCTGGTAGAGGTTCGGCGCCGCGGGTGACCACAGCGCGGGCGCTGCGATCGTCGCTGTGGCGGTCGTCCGCGTGACAGCGCCGGGCGCCGGGGTCACCGGCCCGAACTTCAGGGGGATCGTCTGCGCGCCGCTCACGAGCGTGCCTTCGGCGGTGATCGTCCTCGCAGCAGCCGCGAGGTTGCGTACGAGCACGCCGACCGTAACGGTCGCCTGGCCCGAAGGGGCGACGCTGGTGGCGATCGTCGGCTGGGAGAGGTCACTCGCGCCGAGCGGCCGCACGTCGACCTCGCCGTCGAGACCTCCCCAGTTGAACCACGTGCGGTGAAAGCCTTCTTCGGCCTGCCTGGAGGGGAAGCGCCAGTCGACCCGAACGACCACCGTGTGGCTGCCCGCCACGAGGTTGGCCTGGAAGGAGAACGGCAGATAGGAGCCGCGGTGGGAGCCGAGGGGGCGACCGTCGAGGAAGACTTCGGCCCGGTAGTTGGCCGACTGGAAGCTCAGCGCATAGCTGCCCGTGGTCGCGGCCTGGAAGGTCGTCCGGTACCACGCGACCGAGCCCTGGTAGTTGCGCCCGCCCGGCTTGCCGCTGTACGTCGTCGCGTTGACGACGTTCGGGACGCGCACGGTCGCGCCGCTGAAGCCCCCCTTCGACCAACCGAGGCCGAGCCCCCGGTTGGCGGAGTCCCGCTTGAGAACCCATTCGGTCAGCGGGATGCGCCCACCGGGTCCTTCGAAGATCAGCGATTGGCTCGGCGGGGCCTGGGCCGACGCAGGGGCGCTCGCCGCCAGTGCCACGTACCCCATGAGGGCGCATAGGCAGGCGAGGACGGCTGCAAACACCGGCTTCTTGAAGCTCTTGGCCACGATCGCTGTGAAGCCGGTCATGCGCACGGATCTTTCGCGGCGCTTCCGCTTCTCCTGCTCCAACAGCTCGGGCCGCCGATCAGAGCGCTGAAGCGATCTCGGGTTCGGCGGACGGCGCCAGCAGCCCCTCCAGGACGAGCAGCGCGCCGGCCTTCGAGAGTGGCTCGTTGAGGTTCCCGCACTTCGGGGATTGCACGCAGGACGGGCATCCCTGCGCGCAGGTACAGCCGGCGATCAGCCGCCGCGCGTCCTCGCAGAGCTCCTCGAAGCGGGCGAACGCCGTGCGCGTGATGCCGACGCCGCCGGGGTGCCCGTCGTAGATGAAGATCGTCGGCACGCCCGTCTGCGGATGGAAGTTCGTGGAGAGGCCGCCGATGTCCCAACGGTCGCACATCGCGATCAGCGGCAATACCGCGATCTGCGCGTGCTCGGTCGCATGCAGCGAACCGAGCAGCTGCTCCAGCGAGACCCGCTCGGCGAGCTCCGAGGCGTCGAGCTCGAACCACAGAGCCTGCGTCTGAAAGCTCGTGGGCGGCAGGTCGAGCGCGAAGAGATCCACCTGGGAGTGGTCCGACAGGCGCCGTCGCTGGTAGGCGAGCACCGTCTCGGTCACGCTCACCTCGCCGAAGGACAGGCTCACGCCGAGCGACTCGCGGCGGTCCAGCAGCCGCACGATCTCGGTGTCGGTCGTGCGCTTGGGCTGGGTGTACCAGTCGCCGGAGAAGGGCGCGACGAGAGCGCGCCTGCGCTCGAGGTCGAGCTCGCGCACCTCATAGGAGCGGCCGAGGTGCATGTACACGGCGCCCTCGTGGATCGTGGAGTGTGCCCGCGCGGCCTCGGTCGTGCCCAGCAGCTCTCCCGAGGACACATCGACGATCGCGAAGCTCTCAGGCGTTGCCGAGCGCAGCGAGACGTCGCCGGCCGGGTACTCGCCTGCGCGGCGGGGCACGAACGTCTCACCTGACACCGTCCCCGGCCGGCGTCGCAGCTCACCCGCGGTCTCCATCTGCTCCGCGGTGGCCTGCCAGCGGGGCCCGAGGAACTCGCCGTCGGCGCGCGACAGGGGCCCCTCGTGAGCCGCGCAGAGCAGATGCTGGCGGTAGATCAGAGGGCTCTCGTGATCGAGAATCGCCGACTCAACGGGACGGTCGAGGAACTCGTCCGGGTGGCGGCAGAAGAACTGGTCGAGTGCGTCCTCGCCGGCCAGGTACACGGCGAGGCCGCGACCGCGCCGTCCGGCGCGGCCCCACATCTGCCGCAGCGACGCGACGGTCCCGGGGAACGTCACCACGAGCGCCGCATCGAGCTCGCCGATGTCGATGCCGAGCTCGAGCGCATCGGTGGTCACGATCGCCCGCAGCTCGCCGCCCATCAGACGTTGCTCGAGCTCCCTGCGCTGCTGGGCGGTGTAGCCGGCCCGATAGGGAGCCACGAGCTCGGCCAGCTCCGGATGGGTCGTGCCGAGAGCGTCCTTCACGAGCCGGCTGAGTACCTCCACGCCCTTGCGCGACTTCATGAAGCAGATCGTCCGCGCGCCCTCCCGCACGAGCTCCGCGAGCATCTCCGCGGCCTCGCCCAGGGCCGAGCGGCGCGCGCCGCTGGCCTCGTCGGTCAGCGGCGGATTCCAGATCGCCACCTTGCGGTAAGCCGCCGCGATCCGCCGCAGCCGCCGCAGGACGTTCGCCACATGCGAGCCGAACACGCCGCGGTACACATGCGCCTCGTCCACCACCACCACCGCGAGGTTCGCGAACAGGTCCGCCCAGGCGGCGTGGTTGGGAAGGATGCCGACGTGCAGCATGTCGGGGTTGGTGAGGACGATGTTCGATCCCTTGCGGATCTGCGCCCGTGTCTCTCGCGGCGTGTCGCCGTCGTAGATCGCCGGCCGCACCGAACCGGTCAACCCGAAGGACGCGAGCGCACGGGCCTGGTCCTGGGCCAGGGCCTTGGTCGGGTAGAGGTAGATCGCGCGTGCCCTGGTGTCGTGGCAGAGCACCTCGAGCGTGGGCAGGTTGAAGCACATCGACTTCCCCGAGGCCGTGCCGGTGGTGATGACCGTCGGCCCCTCCCAGGCGGCTGCGAGCGCTTCGGACTGGTGGGAGTAGAGGCGCTCCACGCCGATTCTGGCGAGCCCCTCGAGGACCTTCGGATGCAGTTCCTCCGGGAGCCGCGCGAGTTTCGCCCGGCCCGCTCCGTGGCGCGCCTCTCCCACCAGCCGGCCATCCTCTCGCCCCATATCGAGCAGCGCGCTCCAGGGCTCTTTTCTGCGGTCGACGGGCAAGGACTTGAGATAGTAGAGGCGATGTCAGCTGCCCCGTCGGGCCACCCGCCCAAACTCCGGACGTTCCATCATTCGGCATATCCGGCCGAGCGGATCGCGGCCGATCGCCGTCAGAGCGTCTCCGTCTGCCTGCCCGCCCGGGAGTGCGCGGGGACCGTGGGGGAGATCGTCACCGTGCTTCTCTCCCTGGCTGAGCAGGGCGTGCTCGACGAGGTCGTGGTCGTCGACGCTGCCTCCCGTGACGGCACGGCCGCGGTCGCCGAGAGGGCAGGAGCCCTGGTGCTCCAGGAGGCCGAGCTGCTGCCCTCCTACGGGCCGGTGCTCGGGAAGGGCGACGCCATGTGGCGGGCCCTGAGCATCCTCAGCGGTGAGGTCGTGTGCTTCCTCGATGCCGACACCGAAGCCTTCTCCGGGCATTTCGCAACGGGCCTGCTCGGCGCGCTGCTCTGCGAGCCGGGCCTCTCGCTCGTGAAGGGCTTCTACCGGCGGCCCCTGGCCGCGTCCGGTGAGCCCGGGGGGGAGGGTGGGGGTCGCGTCAACCACCTGATGGCGAGGCCGGCCCTGTCGATCTTCTATCCGGAGCTTTCCTCAGTGCGCCAGCCGCTGGCCGGCGAGGTTGCCGCCAGGCGCGAGCTGCTGATGAGCCTGCCGTTCGCGACGGGCTACGGCGTGGAGATCGCAATGCTGATCGACGCCTGGCGGGCGGTCGGCCTCGATCGCATCGCCCAGGTCGACCTCGATGAGCATCGCAACCGCCACCAGTCCCTCGCGGCGCTCTCGCCGATGGCCCGCACCGTGCTCGCGACGATCGCCCGGCGCCTCGAACAGGACGGTCGGCTGCAAGGCGCTCACGCGCCGGTTGAGGGGGCTCCGATCGAACGGCCCGCGCTGGCGCTGGCGGGGGTCGTGTGAGCGGGGCGGCAGCCGGGCCGCCCGTGCGCTGCCTGTATCTGGACCTCGACGGGACGCTGCTCGGAAGGGGCGCCTCGCTGCTGCACGACGGTGAGGGCGAGATCACGATCGAGGGGGTTCGCGCGCTGCAGGCCTGTCTCAGGGCCGATGTCGAGGTCGTGCTGATGTCAGGCCGCCGCCGACCTCAGGTTCGCGAGGACGCTCGCCTGTTCGGACAGTCCTCCTACATCTACGAGGCGGGCGCCTGCCTCGTCCTCGACGGCGAGGAGCACTGGCTCACCGGCTCATTGCTGCCGGGAGAGCTGACGATCTTCGATCAGATCGACGCCGCCGGCGCGCCCGCGCTGCTCTTGGAGCACTACGCGGGCAGGCTCGAGCATCACGAGCCCTGGCACACGGGCCGGGAAGTGTCACACCTGTTCCGTGGCCTGATCGACGCAGCCGAGGCCGATGCCCTGCTCGCCGAGCACGGCCACGAGCTGCGATTGGTCGACAACGGCGTGGTCCACCGCCGCTCGCCGGCGCTCGCCGAACTGCCGCTCGTGCGCGCCTACCACCTGGTCCCCCTCGGCGCGTCGAAGGCCGCGGCCGTCGCCCTCCACGCACGCGCTCGCGGTTATCCGCGCGAGCAGACCTTCGCGATCGGCGACTCACGCGAGGACCTGGCCTGCGCCGATCATGTCGGTGCCTTCTGGCTGGTGGCCAATGCCGTCGAACGCGACCCCTCGATCCGCGAGGCGATCGCCGGCCGCGAGAACGTTCATGTCGCCGGCGCCGGCCACGGACGCGGCGTCTACGAGGCTGTCGTGAGCACCCTCATGGGGTGAGATGGCTGATCGCCGGTGGCCCTGAGGCGGCTGATCGCTCCTGGCGTTAGCCGGTTGACCGCTTCGGCGGGGCGGGCTCGCGGATGATCCCTTCGCGGCGCTCCTCCTCGTAGAGCCTTTCGACGACGAACTCCTTAAGCAGCGTCTGGTACCCGACGTTGTGCAGTGCGGCCAGCGTCTTCAGCCTCTTGACGGTGAACTGATCGAGCCTGATCGCGATCGGCTTCGTCCGTCCGGGCCTGATCCTGTCCTGCATCTGGAGGATCCGTTCCCGGCGCTTCTCCTCGTCGAAGAAGCGGTCGAGCTCGAGCGAGATGCCGCGAAGGCTGTCGAAGTCGTCGTCTGGTTGCGAGTGCGCGATGGTATTCACCGGGCAAGGTCTGGAGGCTTTGCTTTCTGCTCTGCGATAGCGGTCGTATCTACCGGGGCGGGGCGGGGCGGGGTGTGGGTGCTTGCTTTATGCGGCTTGATAGCAGTCGTATTTACGCGGTGAATACGATTGCTATCGCCCTCTGCAAAATGCATCCGGGCTCGGCCGCGTTGTAGATACCTTCGCTATCGACCCTCTTCGACAGTGGCTGCGACAGCGGGACGCAAGGGCCCCTGCGGCCGGCGCCGGACGCAACCTCCCGCGGTCAGCGTCCGGCCGTGCGCCGCCACAGCCGCCGCCAGAACCCCGGCTGTGGGCGCCGGCGCCAGAGGGCCGGAGGGGGAACGGTGGCCCTCACGAGCGCCACCCAATCGGGGAGCGGCAGCTCGCCGGCGATCAGCCGCCCCAACGCGCTGGTGACGGGCGCGGCGACACCGGCCTGCTCCAGCGCCCTCGCCAGCAGCGGCACGGACTCGAGCGCCTCGATCGCCTGGCCTACCCGTTGTGGGATCTCGGCGGCAGGAACGCCGGCGGCGAGCAGCTCGCCGGCGCGGCGATTGCGGCTCTCGTGGGCCAGAGCCGTCGCCACGAGGTCCCCCGCGCCGGCCAGTCCGATCATCGACTCGGGCCGGGCCCCGAGTCCCTCGGCGTAGCGCCACACCTCGGCGAAGATGTGGCCTGCGGCGGCCCCCGCGGCGTTCAGCCCCTGCGCCTCGGTCGCCCCGGCTGCCAGCGCCGCGGCGTTCTTGGCGGCGCCCGCGAGCTCCACGCCCACCGGGTCGTTGGACAGCTCGCAGACGACCCCGGCGCGGGTGAAGATCTGGGCGAGCGAACGAGCCAGCTCCTCGTCGACGGAGGCCGCCACGAGGGCCGCTCCGTCGCGGACCATCTCGCCCGCGTGGGCGGGGCCGCCCAGGCAGGCCACGCGCGTGCCTCCGAAGCGCGCGGAGAGCAGGACCGTGGGGGGCTCACCGGTCGGCGGTACGAGGCCCTTCGCGACCGACACGATCGCCGCCCGGCGCCCGATGCCGGCCGCGACGAGCGTGTCGATCGCTTCCCCCAGCGTGCGGGAGGGCACGGCCAGGAACACGTAGTCGGCTCGTGCCGCCCCGGCTGAGGCCGCCTCGATGCGCATCGACGCGGGCAGCGTGACGCCCGGCAGGTAGACGCGGTTCTCGCGGTCGGCGCCGAGCGCCGCAGCCTGCTCGGGGGTGCGGGTCTGCAATGTCGTGCGCAGGCCACCCCGCGACAGCAGCACCGCGAGCGCCGTCCCGAACGATCCGGCGCCGACCACCGTGGCCCGTCGCGTCCCCGGCGGCGCCAGCGTGCGGCCCCGGCCCGACGGGCTGCCGCGGACGGGCGGGCGGGCGTTAGGCTCGGGCTCGTCCATCTGATGATCGAGCCTAACGATCGAGCCGTCGGGCCAGTCTCCTGGCATAACTGGGCAGGAGACGAGCGCTGCCTGCCCGCCCGCCGTGCGAGCCCGGGGGGCACCGAGGAGCTCGCGGAGGCGATCGGCCAGGCACGCGACGCGGGCCTGCGGGTGCGCGTCGCAGGGGCCGGGCACTCGTTCAGCGACATCGTGCTGACGGACGGCTTGATGGTCGGCATGGAGCGCATGACACGGGTGCTCGACGTCGACGCGGCCTCGCGGCTCGTGCGCGTCGAGGCGGGAATCACGATCCGGGAGCTCAGCGCGGTGCTCGCCGGCCACGGCCTCGCGCTGGAGAACCTCGGGGACATCGACGTGCAGTCGATCGCCGGAGCGATCTCGACGGCCACCCACGGGACCGGCGCGAGGCTGCGAAACATCTCCTCGCAGGTCGCCGAACTGAAGCTCGTGCTCGCCGACGGCTCGACCCTCGTCTGCTCCGAGCTCCTCGAGCCCGAGGTCCTGCGGGCGGCCCGGGTCGGCCTCGGCGCGCTCGGAGCGATCGCCGAGGTGACGCTGCGATGCGTGCCGGCATTCACCCTGCAGGGCGTCGACGCCCCCGCGCCGCTCGAGGCGGTGCTGGACGGCTTCGAGCAGCGGGCCCTCTCCAACGATCACTTCGAGTTCTTCGTCTTCCCCCACGCCGCGAAGGCGCTGACTAGGACCAACAACCGAACCGAGATGCCACCGCGACCCCGCAGCCGCGCGAGCGCCTACGTCAACGACGTCCTTCTCACCAACCGCCTGTTCGGCCTCGTCTGCCGCACCGGCCGTCGCTTCCCCGGCCTGATCCCTCGGCTGAACCGTGTCGTTACGGCGCTCGCGGGCAGCTCCACCCGGATCGACCGCTCGTTTGAGATCTTCGCGAGCCCCCGGCTGGTGCGCTTCACCGAGATGGAGTACGCGCTGCCCCGCGAGCGCACCCCCGAAGCGGTTCGGGCGGTGATGGAGCTGATCCCGCGGGAGCGCTTCGCGGTGCCCTTCCCGATCGAGGTCCGGACGGTCGCGCCGGACGATGCGATGCTCAGCACCGCCGCCGGTCGCGACAGCGGCTTCCTCGCCGTGCACATGTTCGAGGGGATGGCCTGGCAGCCCTACTTCCGCGCCGTGGCGGCGATCATGGACGATCTCGGCGGCCGCCCCCATTGGGGAAAGCGCCATTTCCGGACCGCCGAGGGGCTGCGGCGCCTGTATCCGGACTGGGACGCCTTCCAGGCCGTACGAGCCCGGCTCGACCCCGAGGGTGTCTTCGCAAACGAATGGACCGACCGCGTGCTGGGTCCGGTGGGGGCGAGCAGCGAGCCCCCGGCCGCGGGCGATGCAGCGCGCTCCGCGCCGGGCCGATGACCCCCGAGCACCTCTACGCGCGCCTCGAGCGGGCGACCGAGGGCCTGCAGGCGCCCTTCGCGCTCGTGGACCTCGATGCCTTCTGGGCCAACGCCGCCGAGATGGAAGGCCGCGCCCGGGGCAAGCCGATCCGCCTGGCCAGCAAGTCGCTGCGGTGCAGGGAATTGCAGGAACGGGTCCTGGCCCGGCCGGGATACCAGGGCACGCTCGCCTTCACGCTCCCCGAGGCGCTGTGGCTGAGCGCCCACGGCACCAGCGAGATCCTCGTCGCCTACCCGAGCGCCGACACGGCCGCCCTCGCAGAGCTCGCCGCCTCCGGCGCCGACGTGACCGTGATGGTCGACGGCGCCGAGCAGCTCGACCTGATCGACCTCGCTCGCGCCTCGGCTGCCGGCAGGGAGGGCGCGATCGGCGTCTGCCTGGACATCGACACGGGCTGGCTGGCGGCGGGCGGGCGGCTCCGGGCGGGCGCTCGCCGCTCGCCTCTGAGGAGCCCCGAGCAGGCGGCGAGGATGGCTCGCGAGGTGCTCAGCCGCTCCGGCCTCGAGCTGCGCGGGATCATGGCCTACGAGGCCCAGATCGCGGGCGTGGGGGACGACCCGCCGGGCAGGCCGCTGCGGGCCCGCGCCGTTCGCGCCATGCAGGCCCGCTCGGGGGCCGAGCTGGCCCGGCGGCGCGGGGCGATCGTGGCGGCTGTCGCGGAGGAGCTCGATAGCGCCGGCGCGCCGCCGCTGCGGTTCGTCAACGGCGGCGGCACCGGCAGCCTGCAGAGGACCACGGCGGAGGCCGCGGTAACGGAGCTCGCTGCCGGCTCGGGCCTGTACGGGCCGCTCCTGTTCGATGCATACCGCGCCTTCACACCCCAGCCGGCGGCACTGTTCGCGCTGCCCGTGGTCCGCCGTCCCGGACCCGGCGTGGTCACAGCGCTCGGCGGCGGCTACCTCGCCTCGGGTCCCGCCGACGACGCGCGCCTGCCCCGCCCCTACCTGCCACCGGGACTGAAGCTCGACCGCCAGGAGGGTGCGGGTGAGGTGCAGACGCCCCTGCTGGGGGCCGTCGCCGACGGGCTCGCGGTCGGCGATCGGGTCTACCTGCGCCACGCCAAGGCAGGTGAGCTGTGCGAGCGGTTCAATCGCCTGTACCTCCTGGAAGGGGAGCGGATCGTGGGCGAAGCACCGACCTACCGTGGAGAGGGACAATGCTTCCTGTGAGCCGGGATCCGGGCATGGAGCGGGTGCTGCGCGAGGTCGTGGAGACGCTGGCGCCGATGGACCGCACGCCGTGCTCGCCGGGGGAGCGCCGCGCGGCCGAATGGCTCGCCTCGCGCCTCGGCGCAATCGACGGCGTCGCGGTGACGCTCGAGGACGAGCCATCGTGGGGGACGTTCCCGCCGACTTCGACCGGCGTCGGGCTGCTCGGCATGACCGCCGCATGGCTCGCGCTGCGACGGCGCCGCGGCGCCGCGGCGCTGTTCGCGATCGCGTGCATCTCGAGCCTTCTCGACGAGGCCCAGAACGGTCCCCGCGTGCTGCGGCGACTCGCGCGCCGCCGCCGCGAGACGGTCAACGTCGTCGCGTCCGCGGGCGACGCCGAGGCGATCGAGACACTCGTGGTGATCGCCCATCACGACGCGCCACAGACGGGCCTGTTGTTCGATCAGACGCTGCTGCGACGCGCCTGGGAACGCAATCCCGAGCGCCTCGCCCGTGCGAAGCGCTCGCCGCCGCAATGGTGGATCGGACTCGCTGCCCCGATCGGCGCCCTGCTGACGGCGCTGAGCGGCCGGCGCACGCCGGCCCGCGCGGGGCTGGCTCTCGGCACGCTCGGCACGGCGCTCGTCGCCGACGTGTGGCGCAGCGCCACGGTGCAGGGCGCCAACGACAACCTCTCGGGCGTCGCGGCACTCGTGGCCCTCGCCGAGATGCTCGCCGCCGAGCGTCCGGCCGGCGTGCGCGTGCTGCTCGTGTCCTGCGGCGCCGAGGAGACCCTCCAGGACGGCATCCGCGCGTTCATCGCGCGCCACGCCGAGCGTCTCCCGCCCGAGCGCACCACCTTCGTGAACGTCGACACGATCGGCTCTCCCCACCTGATCATGCTCGAGGGCGAGGGCCCGATCTGGATGGAGCGCTACGAGGGCCCGTGGCTGCGCGACCTCGTGGCCGACACGGCCGCCCGGCTGCAGATACCGCTCGAGCGTGGTTTCCTCGCGCGCTCCTCGACGGATTCCGTGATCCCGAGCCGCGCTGGTTATCCGATCGCGACGCTCGTCTCGCTGACCGACTGGCGCGTCCCGGCCAACTATCACCTGCCGAGCGACGTTCCCGAGAACCTCGACTACGGCACGGTGGCGGACGCCGCGCTTCTGATTCGCGGGTTGCTCGGGCAGCTCGCGGAGCGCGTGCCCGATCGGACCGGGATCGCCGCCGGCGCGAGCGGTTCCCGAGACACGACTTTGTCATCGTAGGGGGATGCCCGAGGGCGACACCGTCCACCGCGCCGCCGAGCGGATCCGCGCGGCGCTCGCGGGTCGGGTGCCCGAGCGGATCCTCACGCCGCAGCCTCGTCACCGCCTGAACCGCTGGCCCGAGAAGCTCGCGGGACGGGCATTGAGCGCCGTCGATGCCCACGGCAACGGGTGGGAGGCGGTGGAGTTCGCCGGGCCGGTGCTGGAGTTGATGAGCGATGCGCGGGCACGCACCGATCCCCGCCTGGCGGGCCTCGGCCCCGACGTGATCGGAGAGAGCTTCGACGAGCGTCGTTTCCTCGCGCGCCTGCGCGAAGACGATCCCACGCGCCCGATCGGCGACGCGCTGCTGAACCAGCAGACCGTGGCCGGCATCGGAAACATGTGGAAGGCCGAGATCTGCTTCGCCGCGAAGCTCGACCCGTGGCGGGCGACGGCCGAGGTGGACGATGCCCAGGTCCTGACCGCCGTCGCCTTCGCCCGCGAGAGGATGACGCTGGCGGCTCGCGAGGGCGTCCACCGCCGCCCGCATGCCGTCTACAGGCAGGCGGGCCGTCCGTGCCCGCGCTGTGGCAGCACGATCCGCCAGCGCGGCCAGGGCGAGAACAACCGTGTCACGTTCTGGTGTCCCGGCTGCCAGCGCTGAGCGGGGCGCGCGCAGATCAGATCAGCTCGGCAAGGCGCCCTCCGGCTCTGAGCAGGCCCGCCCGGCCGCGCGCCGGGAGCACGATCTGGAGGTCGAGCATGCGGAGGCCGAAGGCGTTCAGCTCGGCGTCGGCGGCGATCGCGTAGCAGGGCACGCCCGACTGGCGGGCGAGGGTCGCGATCTCAAAGGCCGTGCTGCCCGCGAGCGTCCGCTCGCTCAGCGCCGGCACCGCCAGCACCA
>WNFI01260233.1_pt2 | contig 26225 bp, 34 predicted proteins | sample 5400471 | NCBI WGS metagenome assembly WNFI01 (sample SAMN13153348, study PRJNA577476) | soil metagenome | isolation source: 100 cm saprolite on Douglas fir-dominated hillslope | place: USA:California | collected 2013-09-17 | reverse complement strand
ACCTGTTGTTCCTTGAACCATCTATGACCAGATTCCCCGTATCATCAGGACCCAGCAAGGTGCGTTCTTCCATGGCCCTCCCCTTCCTATCGAAGGTGCTTCAACGCTCGTTTTCGGTTCAAGGGATGGATTCTCAGGTCACCAGGAGCTTACTTTCCGATTGCAAAATTGTCGGTTCCTCAAGTTATCGGACCGTAACGTTAGGTCGTTCACACCATCTTCCCCCATCTAGTCTCCTGTTCTCCTTCAGGCAGTGATGTCCCCTTCAGATGAGGGTGAGGTGTATGCGCTTTCTCATGGCTACACGCCCAGTGGCCTGTAACCACGACTGGGACTTAGCGACGTTCACCTGAAAATCTACAATCCAAGGATGCGTGGAATTCCAGCCCACCATGGCGCCTCAGTTCCGATAATCCAACCCTTCGAGAATGGTGCCTCTGCCAGCGCAGGACTTCTCATATACGCTGAGTACACGAAACTTGGAACCATCGAGATTTGTTCTCATTCACCGTGTGATTGTGGGTTACCTGCGGGTATATGCGAGCCAATGTCCTTGATAAGTATTAGCCCTGCAGATATTGTTGAACAAACGATGGCATAACTCTATACAACGCGCCGCTCCATATCGCACTTCTAATACATAGCCATATTTGAATACGGGTGTTGTGTTCCTAGATTCGGCATGTCATACGTGTACCTCGCATGTACAATTTGCGCCCCTGCGCATTCATGTTATCAGAATCAGATGCCTCACGGCGTGGGAAGGGTAAATATGCTTTGCGGGCGTAACTAATCATTAGACCGCACGGATCAAGGATTACGTACATGTCTACTTGGATTGGCAGTGGTGATCGATGAAGAAGCACGTACGGTGGCAGTGAATCGAGTCCGGTCTAGCACATATGATCTCACTGGCTGCGATCTAGTGACCAACGATTTTTCGGCGTAATCAACTAAGAAGATTGCTTTCGTACCTATCCCTGACCTGTATCCACGTGCGTGCATCATAACCATAGAGAGACGATACGCCAAGCCCAAATGGAGCAGCACCCTTCCGTACGCAAGATTTCCCTAGAACACCAGTATGGCAACTCAAATATTCCCCCTTTCGAATAGTCTGCTTCACTACAATCTCTCGTTCACAAGTACCCAGAGCAGTCGCAGTCCTTGTTTCAAGTGTACAGTGACATTGTGTACGGTAAGTCATGCAAATGTACTGAACACGTTCCAAACCAATTACTTTAACAGCCCAACAATGGGTTGAAGTCGAGGTGAAGGATATCACTGAAGTTGGGAGAATCGTGATCTCGGGCAAGAAGTCAACAGATGTACGTTGTCTAATGACTGGAGACACTTAAATTAACATATGTTGAACAGGATAACTGTCGAGTCATAGTTCCGTGCTCTCTGACGGAGACCTTCACAATCGATTGGTGCGTGTTTTTGGGGTTTGACCATACAGGCGAAACAAACGCTGACATCTTCAGGCTCAAGCAAATCTACACACATCACACCCCTCCAATCACGGAGTTCTGGCTAGCTATCGTCAGCGACGACTCATCGCTTGTATACTACAAGATGAGTCGCGGGATTGTCAAACCCCCTATGTGATGGACCAAGTCAACAGAGCAAGATGCTGAATTCTAGTATGTCGTCTCCATTTACGCACAACACACACCATCTATAGCTGATCTCCACGAAGCAGGCTGTAGTTCGACTGGTTCTCACCTGGAGATTCCTGCACTGAAGCGGCTTCCAGCTCCACCGCTGACTCGTACGGCAATGCCCATGCACATGCAGCGCCAAGGACGAATCCAATGACGGATCCATACACCGGCAGTGAGGTTGATATTGATAACAATCGGCCACCGACAAGCGGGGCGATCATACCAGAGCTTTAAGATAAAAGTGTTAGCAAAAGGGTACCCAACGTGCAAAATCGACGTACACCCTGTTCAGAGCGGAGGCATTTCCGCAGGCCGTCCCTCGTACTACAAATGACGTCAGCATGAGCTGACTTGTTGACGATGAACTCGCTCGCACCTTGTGTCACAAACATCTCGGGGGTCATTCTGAGTTGTATGAGAAACTGTTTACAGACCAGGAGCCCTGAAGAGTAATGCTTACCCGTACAGAATCGCCCACATGATGGTTGTTGTCAGTGATATCCCCATTGATGTCACAACGACAGTGGCCCGAGTATTCACCACAGTAAACAGCCAGCACAGTATCGCCGTTGCAAAAGTGACTAAGGCCAGCGAGGAACGTCGGCCCAAAGGTGAGCGTGTCATATAAGCTCCAATCTACGATAGTGTTGGAATGAGCGTAAGCAAACCCAGAGTAAGCTAATCTCACTATGGCGCCAGGCATGCCCCCCACGGTGAAAATGACAACATCCCATAACACCCCCAGTCTCGACTCGGATTTTCCACCTCCGGTACCTAACCGCAATTCCACCAGTTTCGGAAAATAAACATTGAATATTGTATACGCTGTGGAGTGGCAGATCATAAGCGATTGGGATCGGACTAAACGCCACTCATGTGCAACCTAGTGAAGTGAACATCCAGGCTCCCCAAACAAGAAGTGTCGTTCGACGCCATCTGTCGGTGAAAAGAACGGAGCTTTTCTCTAGCCAGACATTAATGGCATTGTAGGCTTTTGATGGCAAGAAGCGTTGTGTTTGTTTAGGAAGTCTGGGGGTACGCAACTTCCCAGCCGAGATGGATTTGAATTGTGAACTGCCGACGTCTTCATTGACGGCTGAGTACAGCGGAGGAGACTGAGGTGACAAATGCCCCGAGGCAATGGTAGCATGCTCATTAGTCGGTTCTGGCCGCAACTCTGTTGGGAGCTAAGTGCAGGGTTAGATCCAGTCTGACTAGCGACCCCGCATTTCACTCACCTCCTGTTGAGGATCTTGGCTGTTTAGGAGTGAATCATCGACATCATCTATGCCGATCTCTAAAGTGTCACCATTGGCTCTGATTATCTCTCGCAGTGCAATGACAGCATCCTGTGGACGTCCAGCGTGGACCAAGTATCGAGGTGACTCGTGCAGGGTGAATAAGAACAGACGAGCCACAAACATGAACACTGTCTGGATACTGTTGCCGCCAGATCGTTCGGACAGAAGAGCGCTACAAGACCCACCACCGCTGTCAAAATGAAGAATAGGTATTTCCATCCCATATTCTGCCTTGCCACATCGCAAGGCACTCTCTGCGCGGAATCGGATACAAGTTCCGGGCAGGAGTTGCCCGGTACCACCACTATCGCCACCACCGCAGCTACAACCCCCCCTATGGAGAAAAACACGGACAACATTGTTAGGAGATACCGTTTTCGTTTGGGGAGGTTTTCTAAGAACAGAGTCCCGTCCGTCGGTATGCTTCCCTTGAGTGATGATTAAAAAGAACGTTATAGCGAACAAGACGACTATCACCTACGCCGACAGCTGTCCCAAGCAGGAACAACGAAAAGCAAAGGAAAAAGTACGTTGGAGCGATGCTCACGAGAAATCCAAATATGGATGATAGAACCAGCGTTGCATTGAAGGCAAAGCGTCTTCCTAGCACGTCGGAACCTGTTTCTCAAGAAAGCAAAAGCGAGACAAATCCACCAGATATAATACTTACAGTTACCCCAACCAACCGCCCCAAACATCATGCCTCCGAACATAGAAGTTGAAAGCCACCCAATTCGAGAATCAGAAACTTCGAAATGGTCCTGAACGCGAGGCAACGCTATAGCAATAGCCTCAAGCCACATCTGCACGACGAAAGTTTCAGAGCTGCGACCCAGAGGACGATGGCTATCACTACATTATCGGCCAGCCAGCCTGTTTGGGCGTCGAAAAAAATTTTCGAAAGAACTATGAGTGGAACCGACATACCAAATCCACACAGCGCGAGAAGGGTCCATTGATAGTACCCTACAGCTGACGTCAGCTAGCTCCTTCATTTTGTCGCTCATTTCACCCATACCCATCCCAATCCTGTCTATGGTAACATCTAGGGCAGTAAGATTGTCTTCATCCAACTCCCCAGCCATTTCGTCCCGTGAGTAAGAAGTATCTGGTGAGAATGACATCTTGAACAGGGTCGTAAGATGAGCAACCGTGGGAAGCACTGCCACACGGACCCCAGACCTCGATGCTTGATGGTTATGATTACTTGGTCAAGCAAGGCTGGGAAGGAAAGGGGTCCGCCCTTCGCCCAGGTGGACTCCGCAGACCTATTATCGTTTCCCAGAAAAAGACCCTTGCTGGTGTTGGAGAAGGCCGGGATGAAGCATTCCCCTTCTGGGAGCATATTTTCAATGTGTCTGTCAATGCTGTCAAGATAAAAGTCTCGTCTGATTCAGCTACGGACTCAGACGCCGAAGAGAAGAAGGTTTTTAACCGATTACACATGCTTCTTAACACTCAACTTGACCAGCGTTGTAGGATTCCACAAACGCTGCGCCGCGCTTCCAACGAACTGCGACTGGTGCCATATCACATCTACGACCTATTTATGGTACACCAGCTTATGAAGAAGTTAGAGTTTCCCCCATACTCAATACACCCCCATCCGCACGTCTGTCATTGCTAGCCACAGCCAAGCGCGAACTGGCTCGCAGGCAACTTTACACTCTCTTTTATCGCGGTCCCGTCATCGGAGCTCCCGAGTCAAACCCCATTTTTTCTTCCCAACCCGAAGCTGCTGCTGTAGAAGCCGCTCATCCTGCCCAATTTGTACCTTCAGTCGACAACTCGGTGATAATAGAAACTCAGCATCTGGGTGGTAAGCGAAAATCGAAAGAATGTACCCGTAATACCGACCAATCATCCGGTTTCAATCCGACTACTGAAACAGTTACCATTGATGCGGGATTATCTAGTGTTGGAGCTCGTCAAGGGAATGACCCCAAGGCTACCAAAAGAGCAGAGAAGGAACGGCGCAAACTTGAGAAGGACGGGAAGAAGTCTTCCAAACCTAGGGAAAAGGTCGCCCCACGCGATTCGACTCTGTCTCTTTCGCAGGGGGGTGAACCCGAAATCTCGGTCAGTGATAAAAAGTTGGGCCACAAGAAGGGGAAAAGAAGGAAAGACGAGATAGATCATCGTTTAACCACAATCTCCGCCGAGCGGGGGGAGAAAAAACGGCGGAAGAAGGGGTAACCCCTTTGATGGATCACGAACATAAGGGTTGTCTCTAATAATGTATTCATTCTGTCGTAATGGAACAGATTAGAAACCGATGTACTCATTACATAGTGAGGGTCACCGTAGCGCGCGAGATGATTGGAAGGAAATCATCAAACTAGGGGGAAATGAAAGGGAAACATGAAAAGGTAGCGTATGTGAAGCCATAGAATCCAATAAGAAACTCCCGATGTTGACACCGCCGTATTACAAAGTGGTACAGAGGGTAGAAAATGAAGGGAGGAACATTAGACGGTGGTTCAGAAACTCCTGGTCCCTCGCCATGCACTCTGTAGGGCGATTCTCCGGGCCTAATTATTATGGGTAATTAATTGGCCAAGGTATGCCTAGGCATCGGACAGCACGTACCTGATCAAAGGTGATTGCACCCTCGCTCAATCCAATCTTTTGCACTCCATCTTCAGCGTCGTCCAACCCTGCAACACCACCGACTGAACTCGCACGGCGATCCTCGTCGTCATCGTCTGAGTCTCCCATCCCTCTCATACGACCAAACGAAGTACCCATTCGTCCAGACTTCATAGGCGACCCAAAGGTCGGTGCAGGAACGGTAGAGCCGAACATAGGATGAGAGGCAGGCTTCGCTTCAAACGCCGCGAAAGTTGATACGATTTTTCGTGGTGGTGAGGCGGCCTTGATGGGAGAACGTGTGATTGATGGATATGACATTCGTGACGGTGGTGCGTAGCGAGCGGCGAGATACTTTTCAGTGAAACGTGACCCCCTCACCTATGTGACGGGGTGTAAGTCATCACATATCAAAGAATTGTCGACAGCGTACCTTCTGCAGATGAGGACGTGCATCTCTAATAGTCGGTGCAGCAGACCACACTTGGACGTTGTGCGTTGCCTCGGGTGACTCCCGATAGATGTTCTCGACAACCAGCTTCTGGGTGCTCTCGTTACGAAGTAGAAGCTTTTCATGAAGCTCTTTAGCGACGTCGTCAACACTCTGATGACCTCCGAGAATTCGCTCAGCGACAGCTTGGCCGACTTCTTGAATAATTCGCTCCATGTCCAGGTTCTCTAGTACACTACCAATAATGGCATGTGATAATAGATTTGCGGTTGTAAGGGGTAGCATTAATCCGGATGTTATCCCAGTGAGAGCTTGGTAGAAGTCCGTAGCATGCTAAGATTGTGATGTATAAGAAGTGGTTAGTGATCTGCAGGAAGACGGTACTCACAGTATATCCACTAAGAGCAGGCTCGCAAGCAACGAAGAACTATTAAATACGGATGAGTCAATGTTTCGGACGACAGAACCATAACTGCTTACTAATGTAATCCCTCTTGACGCCATTTCGCGTGCAATCTGGAGAGGATCCAATCCTGAGAGTTTTCATGAGCTTCATTGAAAGACGACGCTTGCAATCGAATTACCATCTGGAGAGCCAGAGTCAAATCCTTTACGAGATGGAGAATCAGCGATCCATCATGACACAGACATTCCCAACGAGCTCACCATCTCCATACTCGCCTATCCCATGAGGTGGCGCGTCTGCGATGAGCACTACCATCTTACTAGCCTCTGGTCGCCATTGCATGTTCAATGCCTCGCCTAAGGCAGCAGTCACGGCTTCCGGGCCATCACCGCCTCCCGAAGCAAACAGTGATCTAAGATGCTCGTGTACTTTTCCAATATCCGACGAGAAGCCAAAATTTTTGGTTATATAGGTATGGTCTTGCGGAGGGTGGTCTCTAAATGCAATTAGGCCTACTCGTAGGTCTTGTGGGAATTGTAGTTTGCCCGACTCGAAGATCGTTGCGGCGATCTCTTCGATGTTCTTGGTAGCCGATGATATGTACGAGCCTTGACTCCCTGTAGCATCCTGGACGAATACGAGATCACTGTGAGTCGGAAAAGTCATCAGTTCGGAGATCGTCTGGCGGTAGATCGATCGCAGAAGTGAGTCAGGCGACGCACAGGAGTTTCCGGGGTTCGGTGGTCCCTGGATAGCCGCGGTTAACCGCACTGTCTTCCACCTCCATGTTCTCCATGCGCTCCTGTATAGAGTCGATATTCATGGCGGAGTTGTGCAAGTGAAGTCGATTGATCAAAGTGAAGTTTGTATTCTCAGAGCCTTTTAAGTTCGGCACGTCAAGTTACGTCACCTCCTTCCAGGAGATCAGTCTTAGAAATAGCGATATCCTGAGCTAATGACTGGAAATCCTCCTGCAGAATGCAGCAAGGCCAGCAGTCGTCGCAGAACTGATCGCACCGAAAAAGTGGCGCGAGGTTGTGGGGAGGTTACCACGTGCCCTCATTGAGTCAATGTCAACATTATTGTTACTACCGATGCTACACGTCATATCCAGCGTCGACGGAACAGAATGAAAGGTTCATAATTCATAAATCCCGTCGTCCTATCATCCAACCAAACCATGACCCCCCTAGGAGCCAAGGAAACCCAGACGAGCCTGGACCACGGCGATACGCAAGGATACCCAGAGTGACCCCCGAGACTAATGCAGATATCATCAAATAAGTCCTTATTCGCAACCCACTTACAGCGCCATCCGGACCACCAGGCATGGACGAGAGCCTTGAAAGATTATGGTGTCACCATACTGAGAATCGAAAGATATGCCTAGAACTGCTCACGGATGCATCGCGACACTGCACACCGCCTGGAACACATCTGCCATCTGATTAGTCTTGACGCTAACAGCAACGGGCACTTGAAGCGATAATCTTCGACAGTACACGTCTGGCTGGACCTCGTGTCGCTAAGGACAACAACAGAACAGTGAAATAAAATCGGGATGGATCAGCGTTTTTAGCGTTTACCTGCTGTGCAAGGTCCAAATCTGATTTGGTGGCGACGAACATGCTTGGGATATGATCTAGATTGTACTGCTGACGAAGATTGCTGATATACGAAAACGAGTTGGTATCGCTTGAGTCGTATACAAATACGATGACATCTGCTAGGTCCAGCTTTTTCGAGTTCCGTAGTGTATCTGCCTCATAAATGGACCCAAACTCCTGAAGCTGGAGATGACGGGTTAGTTCTTGCTTGGGACGGAGGATCGTGTGTACTCACGACTAAGTGCTTCTCTGCACCGTTGATTTCGACAGAATTGACGACGCTAATGGGTTTAGTAGTCGATTCGAAGATGCTATTAAATTGTTTCCCTTGGAAAGCTCGGAGCAGCGAGGTCTTCCCTGAACCAGCAGCTCCGCAGACGTAACAAAGGAAGACATTCCGAGTAACTTTCCCTCGTTTACGCTCTGACTTGCGAGGTTTTGTTATTTGCAAAGCCGTAGTAGTTGATGGGGTTAACACTTTGGATGAGGAATTGGAATTAATAAGGTAGGGTTGGGTTTGAGGATAGCCGAGGTATGCTAGATACGCCAGCGTTGTTTTGTAGTCGAGTAAGGTGGTCATGCTACGGATTACATCGGTGAGTGATACTTCGATACAACCATGCTCGACTCACCTCCACTGTGCGAGCCAGCTTTGTAAGGAGACAGTCCCATCGTCATCCGTAACGATTCTCTCAGGAAATCGCGAACTCGAGCCCCATGGGTTTCCTGGAGATGTGCTGAAAAGATCATCCAATTCAGCCTTGCTTAAACCAGCATGTTCTCGATCAAACTTCTCGAAAATGTCCGTGAAGAACTGATAACCCAAGGTGCTTAATTCGACTGAGCAGTCATATGGGACATCAAACCTAGTGATGGGAGCCTGCTATGCAACAACCTCTTTACCGAACCGCGAATATGACGCACTTTGGTGACAGGAATGGTTCAGTGAGACGTAGGTCCTCAGCGTAACCAAATTTGCGAAGGACCGTCCAGGTCGTTTCGAGTCGCCCTCGTTGGATGAAAACTGTATGAAGGTAGAGGAAACCGATCTCCGTGATACCTCCTCCTCGTACGCCAGAATCTGAGGGCAGCTCGCGTTGAACCATATCCTTGATCCCCTCAAGTTCTTGTTGCTGGAGTGGAGAGCCAAAACATCGGCGCTACAGACCTCCGATGAGTTTCTCTTCCTGGAGCATTACTCCATGGCGAACCTGGAATTCATCAAGCTCATGCGTGTCTAAGATACCATCCTTATTCGCGTCCGAGATCTTGAATATTCGTCTCAGAGCCTCCACACAAGCAGGCTTGAGAATCTAACAGCAATCATCTCCAGCAACCAAGTTCCAGGGCAAACACCAGAGCTTACATGTTCGCGAGAGTCGTATAAAGGTGCAGTTGGATGAAGGACTGCCTGCCGAGCAAAGTAGAATACTTCCGAGACATTCAGTGGAACTTTTGCTGAGCATTCCACGCATGTCTCTACCTCCTGTAGAAGCGCAAATATTAATATGGGAACATTAAATTGCTTCGATATCACACAAACCTTGAACTCGTTCATTATAGGCCGTATTTCAGCCTCTAGCTCCTCATTAGTAACTTCTCCACCGCGTAAATCAATCTTATTGCCAACCAAGACCACCGGGACCTGTTAGGAATGTTCAAATGACTAACGTATAAAGGGAACGAGCCCGATGACGCACATTGACGCCTAATGAACGGAAGTAGGGAAGCCAGTACGTTGGTATTCGGTCGAACGAGCTTGGGTTGTCTAGAGAGTATACGACACAAATGGCATGGGCTTTGCGCAACTCTGTTTCTAAGTGTGTTCGATCCTGCGGTGCAGCTATAGGAGACTTTTAGGACGATTCGGGAAAGAGAAGTGGGGAATTACACGAAGAGTCAACTATGTATGTCGTCACATTCTCTGGTGTATCCTCGGGAGGTATGGTCACTTCTGGGACCACGCGTTGAACCTTGAAACTATCAGTGAGTCTGAGACCTCTACTAAACCGACGTGCCCACATGCGGTATAAATATCTCCTTAATAAGAGAAGTAACGATGGTACTCTTTCCAACATTCTCTACGACGGTCGGGTAAGGAAACTCAGGAGCTACGAGTCTAGGTGAACACTTGCCGTCTCCCACGAGCAATATCCGAATGTCACGACGCATGATTGGTCATACCAAGAAGAACAATGACCGATTCCTTGAAATAAACCCTCCCTTCCTCTAGCCAGCACGATTCAGATTTCAGTGACTCTGAGACGCAAACGGCTAACCGGCTGTGAATTCAACTAGTACAAACTCGGACATTAATATAATGGCGGAGTTGCCCGTTCAATTGTCTTTATTGTATCTTGTTGGCACTGGCGCTGGCGTCTGCATTCTGTTTCTTCATGACCACTCACAGTCATGCCTAGAGGCACGCTCCTTCTCATCCAAATCTGGAGAGCGTGCAGCTTGATTGTTATAATGTCAGCCATATATCGTATTGGCATGGTCTATTGGAAACGAAGTTAAGTTCAAGTTCAAGGGACAATGTATTCTTCTTGGTGCATTCCCAGTGTCACCAGTTAGATGACCAAGACCGTGAATCACCTGGTATATTCGCTTACACTGAGTCCATGTTTAGCATCTTCTTGTGAAGGGTGAACTCGCCTGGATATTTTCCCTAGACGGTACACCAAACTTACGAAATACATTCGGATCTGACTTGACAGTTAGGATCATGGTATGTCCTCGCATTGTAAAGGAGATGGATATTCGGTTTCCACCCTCCGTGATTCCATAGGTCTGGGTGATGCTAATTGTGGAGCCTTCCAAGGAAGGAGGCCTGTCACAAATGGTACACAATGGCATGGATATGCGAGCCTAAGCGTTTTGGCTGGATTTGCTCGAGGGATAACCGAACAGTATGCTGCGATATGGAAGCGTCAGTTTTTGCGCGCCCCACAGTGTTGCTGATTGGCGAGCCAAGTTGATCCTGTGGGATTGAAGTCCGCAATCTGGTATGGTCTAGTGGGTCCGACCTCTCAGTAACCAACCATGAGAAATGGTGGTATGCCAGAAATGAAACCCGTGTTTGGCACGAGATAATATCTGTGTTAGGACCAATACTGCATGTGGCTGGATCCCGCTCCACCCGCTAGTGCGATCGAATTGGGGGATCATACACCAGCCCATAGAGCGGTACCACTGCGGCTTGACCTGGTCAGTGGATGCCTGGGGGTGACATGCCGCCTTGAAAGGGAGTCGATATTGTGCTATGGTTGAGGACCAATCGAAGGTCGACGAGCCTTTCTACATGTCTTGTCTGTCCTGGAGGATACGTATGCGCAGCCTATTATCTCCCAAGTGAGGGCCCCAGGTAACCACGGACGTTCACGTAATCCATCGAGGATCATTAGACATCGTGTTCGTGCCGGAATTGGTTAGAGCCGACCTATTCCGGAGGACGTGGAATCCAAGACTGTGGTCTCTACGGACCATAACACTACTTATGAATGGGTTAGACCTTACATCTATGCTGTACGCTGGGCATCATTATGCGCCAATAGAATGGTTCCAGGTAACCAATTCCGGACATGTTCACTGGAGATTACTGTCTGGTTCTACTGGATCTAAGCCCTCCTGACCATGGTGTAGGTGGCTCCTGACCGACTGATCGAGGTGCCTACGGTGATGCTTCCAACCCAGAGCTCAACGGATATGGGTTATCGGCTTGTTAGAGGTCGGGCGATCGACAAGCGAGCTGAGATACAACATACTTGCGTTGAGTATAACGATCCTATATATGTGTGTCATGGCATAACTAGAACCGTAAGCACAAAAGCTCTCAGGCGGTGGACCTAAGTTATCGCCACTCGATGATGCACCCTATGCCCTGAGGTTGCGCCCCCCTTCTATTCGTCTCTACAACCGTCACTAGCGTGTTCTGGAGCTACTCACGTGCTACATCCTTCTATGCCAATATGGCCTGCATATTCCGGTCATCATTTCTGTTGATCCAGTCGGGGATCGGCCAGGGCAAGTTGTCTCCCAACATATTCCAGGCAACGCTGGCTCAGAGCAAAGGGATGCAGTACATGCACAACCCTTCTGTACGCATCCGTGTAGTGTTTAGAATCTTCCGCGCGAATTTGGAGGGATGATTGACCAAGGTCCTGACATTACGGCGTGTTAGATCTTATGATGGAATACACTCGCGAACAGTATTGATGACGACTCGAGGGTCACGACACTGTCAAAGTATTCAACATTATCGGCTTCTGCTGTCAATCACGCTACGACCCCAGTCAAAATGCGTCGTAAATGAGACACTCCACATCTAATCGCGGACTGTCAGTCACTGCCCATAGTCTGACTTCAACACTCGCACGCCCACAGAGCTACGGCGACCGTGTACGAGCCTGTGATGATGAAATACTCGGCATTTGGCTTGCGGGTGCAGCTGGGCAAGAGTACAAAGGCTCGCCTTCTTCCCTATCGGGGATATTGAACATTGGCAGAACGGTAACACAACTATGCGTTATCTCAACGATAACATTATGGTGTAAGATCTGGTGTTGCAATGTTTTACCAACAACTTCCTAATATTCGAAACCAAGGGGAGAATTACGCCAGGAATGGTCCGTAGGTAGGTTAACAGATACGATGGAATTAGAAAGTCAACTAGCGATCATTCATACGTTCAATCCAGTGAGACCTTAATGGATCACTGGATGCAGACGGAGTAAATGCCGATGATAGGCCGATGGTCCGATCTTCCTCGCAAGCGAGCCATCTCACGGTCACCCAAAGTGTGGTAACTGAGGCACGTCACTTCGCCTCTCTTTCGGGGCGTGGGCATACCCGTGGCAAAGTCGAGGCCAAGTGGGGGGTGATTGAGAATAGATGACGGCAGCTGGAGAAACCATCGTCTCCCAGGGACCGGTCGAGAGGCTAGCTTAGGACGTGGATGCCATGAAGATGCACGGAGGGGTTCAGGTGGAAAAAAGGTAACAGGGTGTTTAGAGCTTGACTTTCTCAGGAAAGGGAGCGAAGAGGAAGAGAATGACCGCTTCGTTTTTGGGTTATGAGTATCTTGCGGTAATTCGCTTGCGATCGCCGGGACAAATGAGTGTTATGTTCGCTTGAAAACGTGGCAGAGGGGGTTAAATCTCTACGCGAGCGAGAATTCTTGGGAAAAATAGCGCCTATTATCTTCCGTCCAACTCGGAAGCCTCTGGATGCGGTACACTGATGAGCGGGTGATGCCTCGACAACGTCAGGAAGGACTGTGGACTTATACAAAATGCGGTCACACCTATGATCGAAGCACCTACAATGAGCATCATTCAAACAACTATCGAAATCTATCTTACCAGCTGGGAACTCTGCGCTTGGAAGAAGTGTCATATACACCGGGCATGATCTCTTCAACCACCGCACTACATTTCCTCTCCCATACTGAGCTGGTAGGCTGGGAGGCGGAAGAGTAATTCCTAATAGTTTGTGGTCGTGATCTGTCAACTAGTTCACCTGACCTTTCAAGTCCAGGTGCGTGAACAGAAGTGGGAGCAGTCGGTCTTGCTGCTGCAGTACCGGGAAAAGCGGAGGGTGGCACAGACGGCGTCGTCTCGAATGGAACATTGGTACGTGGGCCATTTGGCGGTAATAACGGTGTTGCTTTTGGAGACTTCGGAGATGATATAGAGCCACGTTCTTTCTTCGGGAAACGCGATGATGAGGTTGATGATTTGCCACGCGCACGAGCCATAAGGGCCAGCCACGTCGACCTGGCTTTCTGTACCATCGGACCATGAGTGAGGTGATAAACGGTACCTGCAGGTCCAGATGAAGGTGACTTGGAATTTTCAATCATGTTGAGAAGAGCAGGAGCATTCTCATCGCCCAGGTCCGCAAAATCGGACTCAGACGTATTGTTGATCGAACCAGAGCACAATGAGCTGCCGACAACGGAAGATGCAATAGACTGACGATCTTCCGCCATATTCGTACTATCATGGGCATCATTTGCAGCATCGCCCTCTTCCTCTGAATCTTGATCGCGGGCGTCCAGTTTCCGAAACTGATCCTTTGTCCTCCGGATAGCTTTCCGTACGCCCAGGTGGTGCCGATGACCTCTGTGCTGGTATTGGACGTCGTATTTAAACGTTGGCGGGAAGTTGACAAGGCCCTCGCTGAAGCCAGAGAATCGACCGTCCTTCATGAGGCCTCGGAGCTGATCGAATTCAAGCGCCTGTGGGTAATCTGGAATATCACACATTAGTGCAGTCAGCACATTTGGAGGCATGATTACCAGTGCCTTTGCGAGAGATCAACCAGTCGGCATGCAGACGGGAGATGTTCAAACGAAAGTTCAGGTCACCAAAGAAGAATGTATAGTCAAAGCGATCGGTAATGTCTATCACCACGAGCAGGTCAATATTGGGCCTTAATGCCAAGGTGACTTGTACGTACCTTCAGCCATCCGTCTTGGATCATCCGCACCGAGGAAGGCATCCAGAGATAATTCGGTCTTGAGCAGCAACGTCAGATGACAAGGAGTGACCCCAACAACGGTAAAAGCAAAGACCACCTTAATTTTAGAAAGATTCGCCATTCGAAGATCCACACGCCCAGCGTGCGCAGCGAGGTGAGCATTAATGAACAAGAACGTCACGTCCGCAATCTTCAAGCTGACTCCAACTACGCATTTTCCAGGTAAGCAATCCATTTGGGCCTCTTAGCTATTGTGCATACCACCACCCTTGTTGCCAATGCGACCTCCAATGAGACCCGTAGTTACAGCATCAGTGTCGGTACCTTCGAAGAATTAATTAGGTGTTTCAGGGCGGGATGTGCTGGTGCAAACGCTTGCCCACCTTGGAGTAAAGGCTTGACATCACGATGAACATACGCAGCCAGATAGATGCCCATCATTCGTTCTTTCACGGCTAGGACATACGATCCAATGCGTACATTTGGCTCTACAATTGCATGGATTGGGACAGAGAATAAATTTAGGACAAGCACACGCACTCAGAGGACTGCCCTGAACTGCAGCAGAGTTGAGAAGGTTCAACGAGTGATCGAGCTTTTGCGCCACCGATTCCGAAGGTGCTCTAGCCAGCCGACGTTGTGAAATAGATTCGGGACTTGTCTCAACATCAGTGAATGGAGCCGCCTCCCACTCGGGGAATTGAGACTGAGATTGGTATGCTTCATCGTCCCTAACTTCATCTACAGTTCGTCGGATACCGCGTACAAACCAGTCCTCCAGTATTTGCGTCCAACCACCTGCTTCACGCTCTTTGCGATGCGGGGTTGCATTGTGTGGGACTGAATTGCCCATACTATGATCACCCTCTATCATCGCAGAGCCTGGCTTACCCGGGACATCAATTAGAGGTGTCGTGTTTGGGTCATTCTCCAGCTTCCTGGGATCATCGCCTTTCCCGCGTCGGTTGGCTTTCTTGTCTTTGTCCTTCTCGCGCATGCTGACGCTGTTCCCCGAGCCAAAAGCCATTGGAAGAATTCCTGTAACGGAAGGACATTCTTGCCCAGCGCTGTACGAACAATAGATTGATGATTATGTCTCAACACTGAAGAGTGGGGCACGAACACAATGATAATGTGATATGGATGATCTTCTCCTTCACCGAAGTCCGATAATGTTCCCGTTGATCCTGAAGGCGTATATGGAGGCACAGACCCAAGCAGCGCATCAAGTTCACCCTAGCATTCGACCCGTCAAAAATGGATTTATGAATACCATTCGTCCCCATAATTCACGTGGAAAACGCACTTTCGGGAGGGATTCGTGCATGTTCCAAGATACAATACGCAACTTCAGGGAACTTGAGCGTTTAGGTACGTCAATGGCCGGGGACATGGTGACCGTTCCATTCAGGGGCTTAAGGATAACAGGATTAGAACTAGGAAACAGATTGTGTAGACGTGCAAAGACCCCTGACTGTGGTTCTGGGAAACCGTTGGACCTTGATGACACATCGGGCAGAGGCGGTGCAAAGCGTACGTACCACGCGAACTGAGCGCCGGACTCGAGGGGCTTGAGGGGCCTTTACTCTGAAACTCGACATCCGAAATCGATTGGGCTGGACGCCGTTGCATTTCACGTTCACCAGACGTAGGAGCGAGGGTATTCTTGAAGTTGAAAGTCTTAAAATGATTGATATGCTCTGAAACTTTCCCATTGCTCTCTGTGAAAGCCTTCATCTGCAGAAACAATGATGTCGTCAAGCATAGGACAGCAATCAGATTCGGAGACACTTGCATCGACAACGCTTGGGTGTACACGTCCTTGGGAGACTCTGCACCAACATTCCAATTGTCGAGAAGACGACAACCTCGTGTCTCAAAGCGCTGCCCGGAGTGGCGACAGAAGCCGCTCCATGGCGACTGATTATTTGGATCTTCGAGATTATGCTTCCAACCAGGCCTGCTTCCGGCGGTAAGTCCCGGCTCAACTATTCGCCCTCAGCTCCATACTGAGTATGCTTCGTACCTCGGTGAACGCCACAAAAGATGTCTTTCTAGAAGGCGCACATCTGAGGATCATCAATGATCCATCACGCACTTTCATCCTGAAAGTAGTGAACACCAGGACACCGGGATTGACAGTGACAAGGCATGGAACGGGGTGGATAGGAAGTGATGAGTGAGGTCCCTGAGTTATAGTCACTCCAGCCGGCGTCATTGCTATCTCTGCCTCGGCTTGCAGGACGAGCAGTCGGGGACTTCAAGTAGGCCCCGACGGTGTGAGCCATTTCAGCACTAGGGCCACCGCTGGTCAACAAGCCAGCCCATTTGATTAGATACCCAGACTGTTGCCTCTAATAGACGTTCGCAACAACAATAAATACCAAGTCATCAAAGATCATTGCTACTCGCTACATCACAACTCGACCAGAGTATGCCGTGGATCCCAAACCTAATGTAACTAGCGACAGTGAACGGTCGCCGCGAAGCCTCCTGAGACCTAATTTATGCGTAATGGTACCACAACCGAAATGGGACACTGGCATGTGGAGCGGCGCCCGTGTATTACACATCATAGGCCTTGCATTAACTGCACGGTGGCATGAAACCCTGACAAGATGATCAGGCACGCATGCGCGAAGTCTCCAGGTGATATTCAAATGATGCTATTTGACACCAATGCCGGCCACTAGTTAACCTGTCTGAGGACTTTTCCCTCAGAACATGATGGACCTGATTATCACCGTAACCAAAAAAGGCATTTGACTTGTTGTCCCCGACTACAAGTGCTGCCTCCGACAACGGAGACCTCGAGGCTGCTAATTAATTAGAGGAAGTATGCACACCTGGGACGTTAACGTTCTAGGTAGCCGCGCGGCCGATGCACCTTCCGTGTCACGCACGGCTTGGCGGCTTTGAAAGTTATAAATACCGCGCTATGATCCGCTTTGTTTCGATCAGCCTGCCTCGAATCTCGCCCCCCAACTTCACTTGTGAATCGAATCGCAAACGGTACTCCTACGTTCCAACTATGCAACCAAGCCCAAGCTTCGATAAATGTGGAATTCGAGAGAAGGTTCATGCACCTACGTAATCTGTCAAAGCTATGACTGACGAAATGTTTCAGCATCGCATATGCTCTCTGGGCAACGGACGCATATGCGAGGAGTGCAGTCGACTTCGCATTAAATACCCAAATGACGATGATCGATCCTGGGTAAGCTCGCCCCCCTGTAGATTATTACTCAGCCTAATTGTTCCTCTGCTATTTCAGGACTTCAATCCCTCCCCGACAGACAGTGCAAATACCAGAGATCTCCATGGAGATCTGTTTCGTCGTGAGGGTTTTTCCTCTCCAAGGATACCCCTCTGTTTTGACGCTGATCCTGGACAGATGAACAGAATGATTCGGATCTTTTGAAGCAGTCGTCCGAAGTTCCATGTCGCATGGCTTCCACTGCGCTAAGCTGTACTGATCACTTTGAGAAGAGTTGTAGGCCCCCTGCATGGAGCCTCACTGGCTCGCGCTGCTGTCCTGAACATCCCTCGGGGTCAGAGCATCATAAGTCCAATGATGACCAACAGGGGCCAAGTAGCCTGAGCGGTACACGCTTTGACGTGCAACATGAAACGGGGTTCCGTTCTTCCGCAACGTTGGATGATGATCTACTTCAGGCCAACACGTTCACTACAGAGTCTTCTGTGTCAGACCCGGAAAGGGAGGATCCATCAGAACAAAAAGAGTGCTTTGTGGATAAGAAATATACCACTTCCCCGGATGGGACCATCCTTCATGAACCGTTTCCTCTCTCCCATCCACAAATCGCTGTCTCACATGCGTCTCCACTGCCGCAATCAACGATAGATGCACTGCAACACCCTATCGTTAAATCCTTTCTAGGCCAATTGGGCACTCGCTATCCCGGTGTGCAGAGGGTTGTTTTTGAATTCGACCCTGTGGAGAACATCGATCCTGTTGACACACTTTCCGGTGATCTCGACCGCGTTCAACTTGCAGAGCCGAGTGTTGAATCCCGATCCAATTCCGCTCATTCCGCCTAACATCTCATGCCCCCTTCTGGCGGCTTAGGGCATCAGCCGCTAGCCTGAGGACCAGTGGACCCCTGCGGACCCAAAGCGCCCCATCACCAATGACGCCACTAACGGTGACCTTCGCCATTCTCTTGTGTTGACGAACGGTCCCATGTTTCAGTTCACGTCTCGCCAACTTTCCTGACATTATCCCCTTTGACTGATATATATATAATGACGCTCATCTGGGGTACGATACCTAATGCATAGGATATCGTATCTAGTTAGCTCCTTGTACTCTTACTTGCACGATACCTAGCACATAGGATATCGTATCCAGAATCACAAAGACTTGATCAACTCCGTCCCCCCACCCCGGTGAACTAGCACACACCCAGTCGTCATGGATCGCAGCAGATCCCAGTCTGGAGTTACTACGAAACAGGCATCCATGGCCGAACGTGAAGTCGAGGCTGATATCCAGCCGATTAGAATTGAACAAGCACATGTTAATGATAATATTCTTAAATACGCCCTGAAGGGAGGGCTAGTAGCTATCAAGTTTGAACGTGTTTCATCCAGTGGCAAGACTTCGACATGGGGGCGTATCAAATTTAACTCAAAGAAGCCTCAGATCTGAGCAATAGCCTTTGTGGGTAGAATGTCATCAAGAGGGACATATATACATTAGGTGCTACTTGCAAACGATGGTCTCCGTACTTGGCATACAGCAGCTACTTGCTATAATGGCAATGCAATTAATGGGTTTCGATCATATTTTAAGTGCTCTCAAGGTGAATTGGGCTCATAAACGCACTATGATGCACTAATAAGCAGTTTATTTGCAAGGGATCTGCTGCAGCAATGCAGATTCTGGTCCAATTATGTTCCAAATTAAAGAGCAAGAACAGTGGCATAATACAATTACACAAACATTATGTGTCTGCTTTTCCAATATTATGTATAAGCATAAGTCGTAAGTAGTGATAAGAAGTATCGCAATAGCAATCGTGAGAATCGTGCGAAATCGTAATGGACGTCGAGATCCGAGGGAGGTCATGTGTGTCATGGCGATCTGAGTCTAAAGTTGGCGCCTCGCGATGAACACCGTCGCATCCCCAGCCGAGCCCATCAAGTTGACTAGTTCGGCTTCCACATCAAGGGTATTGGACTGGGTCACATCGTCAGTCTCGATGACAACGCGGCGGACATGTGGATAGGAAGAGCGGAGTTGATCGACGAAGAATCGTAACTGAGACTCAGGTGGATCGTACTGGAGGCCGGATGGAGCAACGTATGGCGATGTGTCCACTGTACTATCCATAACATAAAGGGGGGGAAACGTATTGCGGCCAACGCTGTTCGTCGTCAGGGAGGATGGTAAACGGGGGATAGATATGGGCGACTCGCGATAGGGGGCGAAGCGGAAAGGAATGTGTGTATCTGGCTGTCTATGGGAATATCCAGCAGCGCCCGCCTGTGTCACGAGGGAACCTGTTCCCCCGTGAGAGGAGTTAGAGATAGTGGCCCCTGAATGGGAATGGTGGTCTAGACTAGGGAAGGCTTCATACTGCGACCAGAGTGTCTGCCCGCGTCGCTGAACGGGTGCGGCCATCTGTCCTGAAAAATTGTCCGGAGGCGCGACGCCTGTCGATTACGTAAGTTCCTCTGTCGTGATCAGGGATCTCGTACTGACGTCTATTCCTTCGGTGAAACTTTACGGTGCGAAGCATGGCCCTCTTAAACAAATTGAACTGATCGGCGTCCTGTGCAGACCAAGGATGAAATCGATCAGATCTGTTATTTGGACTGCGCAAGGGGACGCACATCAAGCCATGCAGGATGACCGCGGACGCACTCGAGCCCGAGTCTTCGACATTCCTTGCACCGCCCTTCTTTGTCAAACAGGCGGGGGCATCTCTGCACATGGGTTCTTAGAGTGTGTTTCATCGAAAATTGGGAAAAATTACAACCTTCTTTCTGGTCTTGCAACTATCGCATCCATGCATTCGGTTCAGTGAGGGCTCTACCCCCACAACAGAGCGAGTGAAAGAGGCATGGTTATTTACGTATGGCATTATATGGAAATATCGGGCCCAAGAGTGACTGAAAGAAAATGATGACAGAGAGCGAGAGATCTTGAGGCTAGCTCAAGGAGAGTTGAGAGCAAGAGTAGTGGGGGGTGGGTAAAGAAGGCCCGTCCCAGGGGAAAACCTTTATATCTAGTCGCCGCACCAAAGTAGCACGGTCAAACACGACCTAAAGGATGCGCGCGACCGATATAAAAATCCGGCCAACTCCGCTGTTGCACAGGTTGAGGTGTGACGAAATAAGCCGTCCTCATTGGTCCGTAATATATAGGAGAGACGGGACTAATCGAGACTGAGGCTCTCGGAACGTGACCCCAAATACGAGCTATAAGAGTGTGTCAAAGCTAGGTCCGACGTGCTTCATGAACGAGCTGGAAAGACGAGGAAATGAACGGAATGAGTCATGACGGAAGCACCAATAATGGCATCGTCGGGCCATCATTGAAGGGCAGGGATTACAGGACGACGGAGAGGAGAACATGGAAGTGACAATGCTGAGGAATTGGTCTGACGCATTCTCGGATCACGGGACCGGGAAGATTCGTTCCAATTGCAAATTCATTGACGGAACACACCCTCTTGATGGAGTTTCGTTCTCCAAGGGCTCCAGGAGAAACTATTTCGGAGTTTCTAGCGTAACCCACACCGTGCAGGAAAGCTATATTATTATTCAGTAAGTTAGAAACCTCGAAACTGATAACTGGCTTCCAATGAATGCAGAAACACATGTGCAGAAGCAATGTAATCATAGCTGACACCACAAGTTCGAATCGAACATGTGCGGTCAAGCGCGCTGAGAACATTGTAGCGGGGAAAACGGGTGTCTTCCACATCACACTCCGCGAGAGTGCACAGGCCCGGGACACAACTTGAACCTCTGAGATACGGAAAACAAAGTGCACCGAAAATCTCGATCAATCTAATTGGGTACCACTCCATGCTTCTCTCTCAGCTTGTCTGGTCTAGGTGCTAGTAGTACCTAGACCAGACAAGTTTGAGCTCGAGCGGACGCTTCGCCCAAGCGATCCGATCAAGCTGTTACGTAAACAACGCCCACATCCGGTTTGGCGTCGACAGCCCACAAAGCAACGTATACATGCTATTGCTAAAGGTACTCGCTGCCAGAAATCTCAGAGATTTTTGATTCTTTCGGTTTTCTGCGTTGACTCCGCGCCCCGGCTGTTGCTAACACGTTAGAATCGTGCTGTTCATAACAGTCACGTTTCCCGAAGCCCTGCACGAGGCCCTTCATGCCTTCAGCCTAGGCAAGGATTCTGGATCTGGGGCAAGAGGCATTGAATTTGCGCGCGCACCACTGATTCTGGAACGGTGGAGCAGCCTCGCCTGTTCTAGCCCTCTTAGGCATCAACCCCGATTCCATCACTACATTCGCATTCCCGCGCGCGGCTGATTCATGGTTGGACTGTGAGGTGCTTTTCGCCACGTCACAAGAATGGTATAAAGGCACCTGGGTTAGGCCTTGCAGCCTAGCGCACCCAGCAGGAACTCGGTGCTTAGGACACCATCTTCACCTTTGTTAACTCCCAATCCTTTCTATGGCTCCATGCTATGCTTGCCGAATTTTGCGAAAGAAGGTTTGAAGCCCCCATATCGCTCTAGAGGTTTCTTGTTTATTGATTGTTTTATAGAGATCTTTCACTCTTGCAAGAATATGCAGTGAATGCTTGAGGCTTAATGCTAGTTGTTTCCAACGCCGACCTTCGAGGGTCAAGGTATGTACTTGTTGACTTCGTTCCACGAAATGTGCTGACTCTTGCGTTTGAATATTTGAGAATGCGAGACAACGCCGTCAGCTCAGCACCGATATAAGCAAGGCACTTAATCAGCGCAGAAGGCGGCGGATGAACGAGTTATCAGTGCTTCAACGTGGCTCTGGAGTATCCTCAGGATTGGCCAGTGCATATCAAGGTGAACAGTGAGGATCCACCCCTGCTGTCATTCGTGCCAATACTTCTTCTGTAGGGAAGCGGGCCCTTGGCCAGGGTGGACTCTTCCTAAGAACCCCCTTTAGCACGACAGCCGTAGAAGGCTCATCGCTTTCCAACGTGTCCCCTCGTCCTAGGGAGTCCTCGGACGCTAGGACATTTGGCGTTGCTAACGATCCGTTAGTGACAAAGCCGTACCAAGACATGTTCACAGATGGAGGCCTTCCTCCCATGTTCGCGCTCCTCTCACATTACCTTTCTACGAAGTATCCGGGCGTGCGCCGAGTGATACTAGAAGTAGATAACATGCCACAGGCCGACTCTGATAGTCGCCACCCTCAGCCTGAGCAGGTTGACAAGGACAATTAGCTGAAGTGTCACAACTTGGGGAATCCAAGCCTGCAGGCCCAGGTAGGTTATTTGGTACCAGGCGTAAAAGCGAAAACTGAGTGCTTTAATCGCTTCTTTGCCTAGGCGACTGTGACTACGTACTCATTCTCTAGGCTAATCCCGATTGATACCTCATCCGGACATTGTGATTTAGTATTCAGGCAAACCTGTCTGTCTTTACGTTGTATTGAGAACGAGGTACCTCATTTTATGAGCCCCACGAATGTGCAGGAGAGTGTCAATTCTTGTTGATATTCCTTGCGTATTGGGGCTCCTTGTTCCCAGATTTGCTGGCTAGATCGTAACTTTGCCTGACGTTGTACGCTAGACTGTCAACCTTGATACGTCAGTGCCTGCTTCACTCGTGATACTTACCACAACAACGTATCTCGGTACGAATGGTACCATGGAGACGGGGGAGACAGCTGAGGTTGTCGACCGTATTTGGATTTGGTGATGATTGAATGATTGACTTAGAAGATGGGCCCTTGACAAGATAACGTTTATTTTTGGTCTGCACCCGCGCGGGCTTCCACGCTGTATGAGAAAGTCCGGTCAGACCCAGGGTGCTGACCTACTTCACTTTTAACGATCAGGCCATTGTTGGAAGTGTGTAAGTAAGAGATAGAGCTTGAATCAATGCGGTCGATGCGTCCCAAATAGTCCTCCAGCATATATATCTTTGAACCCCCCTCGGTGTCTCCTTCATAGCTCAAGGAAAGTCTAGAGTGAAACTGCGAGGAAGGGACATACTTCCCTGATCCTAGGGGGGGCCAAATTTCCAGTTATTTCTGGTACAGTGTCGTATACATGATGGGACTTTGACTTTAACTTTAATCGTCGCGTCTTCCCTCTGATCGGCCAACGTTCAAACAGCATACGTGTCGTCGGTGACCGCAGATGGACTCGGATTTTTTTTCACTATATCACCCTTGTCTAGTTCGTCGTTTTCTTCTCTCGCATTAAGTTTTATCCGTGTTACACGAACGGTAATAACAATCCTCTATTGCATAGGTACGTACCCCATAGCGTAACATTCAATAATGTTCATCCAAGCCAGAATTTGAAGGAATCAAACAATCCGTCCTGGCGACCGGACACCGCCCACATGATTGCGGGTTACCCTGATCAACAATATACGCGTGAATCTTGGCTGGGTGAAATCAAGATAGTGATTACATCGTGGAATAATTTAAGTCATAATGGAATATTTTGGTGCAAGACACTGGGAAAACTGCCCTACAGCTTGGGGTAATGTAGGCTCACGGCATAGGTTCCTCCAAACCCTCCTTCAAGTACCGTATCACAACATCCGCGGACCATACTAGTAACTGTTTCAATCCCTTAGACTTGACCTCTTGCTCTAGGTGGCACTGTCGAAAATAATAAAGAAGTCCCTGTGCCAGCAAACCACTCTGAACAGCAACGTTGAAGAAAAGATCTTCGAGAACCTTGGTATTTTTCTCTTCAGGGATGTCAGGAGGTTTCGAAGAGCAGTAGGACGTTGCCGGGGAATGAGTCTGTATCCCGAGGAAGAGTTGTATGAAGAATGTCTTGAAGAACTCTTGTCCCTGAGGTTTTAAGGCTGCGAAGTCCACGGCCTGGAGATACATATGTCAGCTTCGATGTTAGACAGCATTTGACCATCTATCGTGAAATGTACTTTTAACATCGACAGCGTAGCCGTTCCTCGACAGGTCCACCATGCGTATGCAGATGCAACATTCTGAATCTTAACTAACGGGATGTCTTTGGGTTCTCCAGAAGTAGCCTCGCTGTCTCGAGCACTTTGAAGAACACCGGCACCTCCTACCTCATCCTCGCCTATGCTTCTGAGGAAGTCCCATAAACAGAACTGCAGCAAGATGGCGAAGCGGTGCGATGATTGGGATGTATGTGCCAGTTGCTGACCGACCATCGCGTAGTATGGATTATAAACTCTTTCCTGTTATTTCGTTACTAGTTACAATAGGGCGGAGTGTAGGCGAGTGGACTTACATTTCCGCAACAATGCAGAAGGACGCGGACGATCTCGCGTTGCTGTACATCCCTTAGAGGCAGTTGTCGAATACGTTCGCAAGCATCAATGTAATCCTGGCATGTCAGTGTCAGTGACGTCTGGTCTAGAATTGACTATACTGCCTTACTTCACTGCTCATAAGCAGTACAAAGATGCTTCGTCGTACATCAGTGTTCATGCCTTGTTTTCTAGCCACCTGAAGAAGAAAAGTTTCATCGCTGACTTCTGTCGACGCTGTCCTAGTAGCATGCTTCGTCGTAGAGGCAGCTTGCTCAGTATTATGTCCCTCACGTTGTTTCTGAGCTTCGATAAGTGGATCACCTGCCCAAGCTGCCCCTACAAGCCACCACTTTCCCCTCTTATCGGAAGTATGAAGGTCAGCCAGTGACACATTCAATGGTTCTCGAGCAATCACTGTGATGTCACATCAGAACAAACAAGACCCGTTTGGGACGCATGTACACACCATGCCTCTTCTTCTCAAGTCCCGTTAGGAATCTCCGTAGTCTCTGAATGGAGTCACCCCCTGGAACATTGGCTTGTGCATGAGACTGCTTGCTCTTGCCGCTCTTCAAGTTGGTTAGTGTGTCGATCATGAATCGTGCACGAGAACTGGTAGATAAGTCAGACTAGCCAGTCATTTCACGGAGGAGATAAATGCCTGCCTCAGCTGACGCAGTCCCAAGGTCCCATCCCCAGCCTTCTTGAGTACCAGTTCAGTGATGTCCTTAAGCGCAAACGGATCGTCACTTCGAAGCTGTGGCCCCGAATCTATTAAGCGATGTCAGAAAGGATTGCACGTTCCTTGTGAGAAAGGAAATCATACTTCTTGCGATCTTGAGAACCAGCTCTACGCTGACTTCAGTGAGGCTGTCCCCATCCAAGAGCAAACGGATGATATCGTAGACCAGAATACACGATATCACTTGGAAATTGTACAGTTCTGATATTAGGACGATTAAGTTGGATGACTCCTTGGAGTACACAGAAGCAAGATCAGAGTCTGGGTTTTCATTCTGGTCCACGGTTCCGTCAAGGGGCTTGTTCGCTACGTTAGGTGCTGAGATCGCTAATTTATACTTCTTCTCGAAACATGCGATGGATCTTTGGACAAAGTGAGCAGCTATAGAACGTGTTCATGGGTGAGTCACGTTGGTACAGAAATCGGGGAAACAGACCAACCGAAACCGACCCCAATGAGCTTGTGTAGACTAGCGACGAGTGTGGCATGCAGGATAACAAA
>WNFI01495033.1_pt1 | contig 26235 bp, 24 predicted proteins | sample 5400471 | NCBI WGS metagenome assembly WNFI01 (sample SAMN13153348, study PRJNA577476) | soil metagenome | isolation source: 100 cm saprolite on Douglas fir-dominated hillslope | place: USA:California | collected 2013-09-17 | reverse complement strand
ATGACGTGGGACATAGAGCGCTCCCTAAATGCAAAACGGCGGCCCGCGCCGCCGTTCAGGAAATGCTAACAGAAAATCAGGGACAGACCACCATTTCCCTAGCGCAAGCGCTGCAAGGATTTTTCTTCTTCAGGCTTCAGGACCCTGATGCACGGCAGGTAACCTTCATGCACGACCCCGTGCATTTCCATGCGCTTGTGGGAGTGCAGCAGGTCGGCGATGTAATCGACGATCTGGGAGGTGATCAGCTGTCCCGGGACGAGGACCGGGATGCCGGGCGGGTAGGGCACGATCTGGTCGGCGCAGATGCGCCCGGCGAGCTTCTTGTTGACGCGCTCGCGCTCGTCGAACACCTGCACCAGCTCGCCGCCGCAGTAGTAGGCGTCGCGCGGCAGGTAGCGCAGGCGCGTGAAACCGGGGATCTCGGGCGTCTGCACCAGGCGCCGCGGCTGGCGCCCTTCGCGTGCGATGCGCATCAGGGCATCGTAGAGCCGCGACACCTTGGAGCGCGTGGTGCCGATGGTGAGCAGCAGCGTGAGCGTATTGAAGGTCGATTTCTCGACCTGGATGTTGTAGCGCTCGAACAGCAGCTTCTGCAGGTCGTCGACCGTGTAGCCGCAGCCCGAGATGTCGATCGTCACCTTGGTCGGGTCGAGCCGGATGGCGTCGTGCTTCACCTGGTCGGGCAGCAGATCGTTGAGTTCGAGGACGCGGAACACCCGGGTTGAATTGATCAGATTTCTGACTTCATTGGCCAGCTCGAGCGTGCGCGAAAGCAGCTTGTAGCCTTCCATCATCGCCTGCTTGCGCGCCACGTCGAGACTGGCGATCAGCCCGTATTGCGGGCTCGTCGACGTATGCATGTTGAAGTTCTCGCGGAACAGATGTTCCCTGAACCCGGGATCGTTGATGTGAATCATCGACGCCTGCGAGAAGGCCGACAGCACCTTGTGCGTGGACTGGGTAGCGTAATCCGCTCCGGCCTCGAGCGCGGTGGGCCGGAACTCCGGATGGAAGCGCGCGAAGCCGTACCAGGCCTCGTCGATGATCACCTTGATGCCCTTGGCGTGCGCCGCCTCGATGATCGGGGCCAGGTCGTAGCGCAGCCCGTCGTACGTGCACGAGGTGAGGATCAATGCCTGCGCGTCAGGATTTTTTTTTATTGAATTCAATAAAAGTTTCTTTGGCACGGGGCCGTACAGCCCGTATTTGCGGTTGAGCGCCGAGTCGAGATAGACGGGGTGCGCGCCGGAGAGCACCACGCCGTGGTGCACGCTCTTGTGGCAATTGCGGTCGAGGAGCAGCTTCTCGCCCGGCGCGAGCAGGGTCTGCAAGATCACTTTGTTGGCGGTCGAGGTGCCGTTGGTGGCGAAAAACGTCCGGCGCGCGCCAAACGCCTTCGCCGCCATCGCCTGCGCCTCGGCGATCACGCCCTTGGGCTCCATCAGCGAGTCGAGCATTGGCACCGACACCGACAGGTCGGCGTCGAACACGTGCTCGCCCATGAACTCGTAGAAATCGTTCACCCAGGGGCTGCCGCGCAGCGACTCGCCCGAGGAGTGGCCCGGCGTGTGCCACTGGTCCTTCGCCATCCACACGTAGTTCTTCAGCTGGTCGTAGAAGGGCGTGCGCGCGCGCTCCTGGATCTGCGCGTTGAGGATGCGGTAGATGCCGCGGTAGTCGCGCTCCTCGCGGTAGAAGTAGCCGTCCACCGATTCGGTGAACAGCTTGTCGACGACGTCGTCCTCCTTCTCCTGCGCGATCAGGATGTAGACGTCGAGCTCGGGCCGGAAGCGGGTGATTCGCTGCACCAGCTCGAGCGCCGACATCTGCAATTTCTTTTTTGAATTGGAACCATTCTTGGCAAGGCTGTACAGCCGGTCATCCACCAGCACCGCCTGCAGGTCGCGGTCCGATTCGATGACCGAAAGCGCTTCCTTCGCGGTGGTCACGCCAGAGAAGCTGATGCCGAGCGGGTTATCTAGCGTGCGTGCGGCGGCGTTGAGCCCCTTCACGAACTCGCGCAGCACGAGGGGCTCGTCGTTGAGTCTTCGTGCACGGCATGTATCCGACCTTGACCATCAAAAATGCAGAAGTCGCGCACTATAGCGCCAAGTCAATGCCTGCGGAGGTTCCGCCGCGAAACCCTGCGCTGGCAAAGCCTGCGAGGATCTTGGCTCCCTATCTGTCGGCCAGATTGAGGCGCGTCGAGTCCTCGCCACACCGAGACTTTAAGCAGCCGATTTATCGGCCGACGTTTAATAACGTCATCAGCCGGGTTGGCTATGAAGGCCGCTTTTCGCCGCATAGCGTCCGCGGGACCACCGCCACGATCCTGGCGGTTTTTTCTCATCCAGGAGGTGATGTTGCATCGCTCGCGACCTCGCGGCGAAGTCGGTCAACAAAACGTAAAGCACGCAACCTACCAGAATGATCCGTAAGGTCGGCGACAGTACTGCGCAGGGATCTCGTCAGACGTCATACGTAAGATTATTACGCTGTACTTTCGTAGCGTTTCCGGCCGTCCCCTAGCAACCACTAGGGACGGCCTTCGAATTTCGAATCGCCTTGTGTCCTGGACACAAGGGCAGCCGAGCGTAGGAGGTTCCTATGCCTCGAACATCCACATTCTTAGTTGCTCTGGCATTCGCCGCTGCATCCTATGCACGCGATCTACCAGACCCGAAGCTCACTCCCGGGGTTACAAATCCTCAGGTTACCCAGAACAACATCAAAGCCAATATCTGCAAGAAAGGGTGGACCAAGACTGTTCGACCTCCAGTTCAGTTTACGGCCTCCCTCAAGGTGAAGCAGATAACCGAATATCACTACACAGACACGAATCCTGCGCACTACGAGGAGGACCACCTCATCTCATTGGAGCTTGGTGGTGCCCCGAAGAATGAGAAGAACCTATGGCCGCAGCCACGTAGTGGGCCCTGGACCGCCAAGATGAAGGACGATCTTGAAAACGTACTCAACAAAAGATTGTGCTCGGGGCAGATGACACTCGCGGTCGCTCAAAAGGCAATTCGCACTGATTGGGTTGCCGCCTACAAGAAGTACGTCATCCCCGTGGCGAAGACAAAAAAGGGCCCAAGCAAGTGACCGGGAAGGAGCTTCGTCTGATCCGTTTGTACCGGACGATGGGCCGGGGAGCGGATCGCTACACAGCCAGTAATTAAGAACCATTCCCGGCGCAGCCCTCGCGTGGCCGGTCAGTATAATTTCGCATGCCCGACGCGAGCGCGGTGGAGTTCCTCATCCAGGGGACGGCTCTCGACGGCAAACTATTCCAGCCCGGCGACTGGGCCGAGTGCCTCTGCGCGGTGATGTCGGCGTTCGGCGGCGATCACCGCAAGCAATATTCGCTCTTCGTCCACCCGATCACGGCCAACGGCGTGTGCGGCGTGGTGGTCGATGTGCGGCTCGAGCAGATCGAGCCGATGGCCTACCGCTTCCTGCTCAGTTTCGCCAGGGACAACGAATCGCGCATCCGTGATGGACGCGTTGCGGAGCGAAGCAAGCTCGCCGCGCTGCAGCGTGTCGGGGATACCGCTTAGTTGTTATTTCATGCCCTTCAGGGCATGCGCCAGGCGGCTCTTGTGCCGGTCGCCGGCATTGTGGTGCATGACGCCTTTCGCGACCACGCGATCGATGAGGCGCTGCGAATCGCGCAGCACCTTGGAGGCGGTGTCCTTGTTGCCGGCGGCGACGGCCTTCTTCACGTTCTTGATGGCGGTGCGCACAGAGGTGCGCAGCCTCATGTTGTGGATGCGGCGCTGCACGGCCTGGTGGGCGCGCTTGCGGGCTGACTTGATGTTTGCCATGAGCGGGTGGGTCCGGAAAGGGGGCGGATTCTAGCATGAACCTCCTGCGCGCCCTGGCCACGGTAAGCAGCCTGACCCTCGTCAGCCGCATCCTGGGCTACCTTCGCGACTTCATCATCGCCCGCGCTTTCGGCGCCAGTCTCGCCACCGACGCCTTCTTCGTCGCGTTCCGCATCCCGAACCTGCTGCGGCGGCTGTTCGCCGAGGGCGCGTTCTCGCAGGCTTTCGTGCCGGTCCTCGCCGAACACAAAAATAAGGGTTCACCTGAAGAAGTCCGTTCACTGATCGACGGCGTCGCGACGCTTCTTCTGGTCGCGCTGGTCGTGGTGGCGGCGCTCGGCATGGCGGCGGCGCCGATCATCGTCTACCTCTCGGCGCCGGGATTCGCCGCCGACCCCGGCAAGTTCGATCTCACGGTGACGCTGCTGCGCATCACGTTCCCGTACATCGTCTTCATCTCGCTGGTCGCCTTCTCGGCCGGCATCCTCAACACCTGGAACCGCTTTTCGGTGCCGGCCGTCACGCCGGCGCTGCTCAACGTGTCGTTCATCGTCGGCGCCCTGTTCTTCGCCGATCGCTTCGATCCGCCGGTGCTGGTGCTGGCGTGGGCGGCGTTCCTGGGCGGGTTGGCGCAGCTCGCGTATCAGTTGCCTCACCTGATGAAACTGGGCCTGCTGCCGCGCTGGCGTCTCGATTGGTCGCACCCCGGCGTGCGGCGCATGCTCAAGCTGATGGCGCCGGCGGCCTTCGGCGTTTCGATCAGCCAGGTGTCGCTGCTCATCAACACGATCTTCGCGTCCTTCCTCGTCTCCGGCAGCGTGTCGTGGCTCTATTACGCCGACCGGCTGATGGAATTTCCGGCGGGCGTGCTAGGCGTGGCGCTCGGCACCATCCTTTTGCCGAGCCTGTCGAAGTATCATGCCGACGCCAGGCACGCGGAGTATGGCGAGCTGCTCGACTGGGGTCTGCGCCTCACGTTCCTGCTTGCGGTGCCGAGCGCCGTCGCGCTCGCCGTGCTGGCATTGCCCCTGGTCGCGACGCTCTTTCATTATGGCCGCTTTACCGCTGAGGACGCGTGGATGACCCGCCAGGCGCTGGTCGCGTATAGCAGCGGCCTGGTGGGGATGATCCTGGTGAAGATCCTTGCACCCGGCTTCTATGCGCGGCAGAACATCGTCACGCCGGTCAAGATCGGTATCCTCACCCTTGTGTTTACACAAATCCTCAACCTGGCCTTCATCATTCCACTGCGGCACGCGGGTCTGGCGCTCGCCATCGGGCTCGGCGCCTGTCTCAACGCAGGGCTGCTGTACCGCTACCTGCGGCGCCACGGCATCTACGCGCCGCAGCCCGGCTGGCCGGTGTTCCTGCTCAAGATCGCCGCGGCGGTGGCCTTCATGGCGGTCGTGCTCTTCACCACCATGGACGAGTCGGGCTGGTGGCTGTCCGCGCCCTGGCAGCAAAAGCTCCCCGCGATCATCGGCCTGGTGCTGCTTGGAGGCGCCGCCTACGCCGGCTGCCTGCTGGCATTCGGCATGCGGCCGCGCGACTTCTCGCGGCGCGGAGCCGCGTGATGAGCCATTCGCTCGAGCCGTTCGCGCAGCTGGTCGGTCGCGATGATTCGCGCATCGATCTGGCACGCGCCTGCCTGATGATCGCGCAGGACGCGTATCCCGGCCTCGACGTCGACCGCTATCTGGGCGAGATCGAGCGCATGGCGATCCGCCTGCGCACGCGCATGCCTCAGTCCAACGCGGCAGAGGAAAAGGTCGTGGCGCTCAACCAGTTCCTCTTCGACGACCTCGGTTACTGGGGAAATACCGACGACTACTACGATCCGCGCAACAGCTACCTGAACGAAGTGATCGACCGCAAGACCGGCACTCCGATCAGCCTTTCGATCCTCTACATGGAGCTCGGCCGGCGCATCGGGCTGCCGCTCGAAGGTGTGTCCTTCCCCGGGCACTTCCTGGTGCGGCTGCGGCTGCGCGGCGGCATGCTGATGCTCGACCCGTTCGCGGGGGGCGCGCCGCAATCCGAGAATGAGCTGCGCGAGCGGCTGCAGCGCGTGATCCCCGAAGGGGTGGCCGGCGGGTTGGCCGTGGCCGATCTGCCGCTCGAGCAGTTTCTCGAGCCGGCGTCCAATCGGCAGATCCTGACCCGCGTACTGCGTAACCTGAAGGGGATCTACCGGGAAAAAGACAGGCCCGAGCGCATGCTCGAGGTGCTGAACCGGATGCTGGTCGTCGCGCCCGACGCCAGCAGCGAGCTGCGCGATCGCGGCTACGTTTACCAGCGGCTCGAGTGCTGGCGCCCGGCGCTGAAGGATCTCAGGGACTACGTCGAGCGCGAGCCCGAGGCGCCCGACCTCGACGACGTGCGCGTCAAGCTGATGGAGCTCTCGGCGCTCTGCGCGCGGCTGAATTAGCCGTTACAATCCCCGCCCTCATTCCCTGGGGAGGCAGTCGTGGAGCGCAGATCATTTTTGAAGAAGGCGGCGGCTGGCGTCGCCGCGGGCGCGGTCGCCGCACCTGCCATCGCGCAGTCCCAACCCACCATTAACTGGCGCATGGCCGCAAGCTGGCCAAAGAGCCTGGACACCCTGTATGGCGGCGCCGAGCTGATCACCAAGCGCGTGGCGGCGGCGACTGGCGGCAAGTTCAACATCAAGCTGTTCGCGGCAGGGGAGATCGTCGGCGGCCTGCAGGTGCTCGATGCGGTGCAGAACGGCACCGTCGAATGCGGCCATACCGCGGCGTACTATTATTTCGGCAAGGATCAGACCTTCGCCTTCGGTACCGCGATCCCCTTCGGCCTCAATGCGCGCCAGCAGTACGCCTGGTACTACCACGCCGGTGGCCTCGAGCTGATGCGCGATTTCTACAAGGACTTCAACGTCGTCAACCATCTCGCCGGCAACACCGGCGCGCAGATGGGTGGCTGGTTCCGCAAGCCGATCAAGTCCGTCGCCGACCTGAAAGGCCTCAAGTTCCGCATCGGCGGAACCGGCGGCACGGTATTGACCCGGCTGGGCGTGGTGCCGCAGCAGATCGCCGGCGGCGACATCTACCCGGCGCTGGAGAAGGGCACCATCGATGCAGCCGAGTGGGTCGGTCCCTACGACGACGAGAAGCTCGGCTTCTACAAGGTCGCCAAGCACTACTACTACCCGGGATGGTGGGAGGGCGGTCCCTCGACCGAGATGCTGATCGGCACCAAGGCGTGGGAATCACTGCCCAAGGAATATCAAGCGATCGTCGAAGCCGCCTGCGCCGAGGCGTATATCTGGATGCTGGCGAAGTACGATGCGCTCAACCCTCCGGCGCTGAAGCGCCTGCTCGCCAACGGCGTGGTGCTGGCACCGTTCCCGAACGACGTCATGGCCGCCTGCTACAAGGCCTCGGAGGAGAACTACGAGGAGGTCGCCTCCAAGAACGCCAAGTTCAGGAAGGTGTACGAGCCGTGGAAGAAGTTCCGCGACGAGCAGGTCCAGTGGTTCTCGATCGCGGAAGGCCGCTTCGACAGCTTCATGGTCGCTGCGCAGCGTAGCGCGCAACGCGGGATGGGGAAGAAGAAGTAACGCAACTGGCTAAGAAGAAAGGCCCCGCACACGCGGGGCCTTTTTGCTGCCCGGCCTGCGCAGACAGGTTACTTTTGCGGGTCCGGATTCGTGGCGGCCGGCTCCCCTTCAAGCGGCGCACTCTCCTCGCCCGGTTCCTCGGCCGGCACCTCGATTTGAATCTGATCCGTATTGATCGCCGCCTTCTTCGCCAGCCCGCCGGTCACTAGGCCCGGGAACGTGATGATCAGCGCGACCATGAGGCACTGAATCAGCACGAAGGGCACGGCGCCCCAGTAGATCTGCCCGGTGGTGACCCTGGGAGTCACCTTGCCGGTGATCTTGTCGACGAAGTCCTTGAACGGCGCCACGCTGCGTAAATAGAACAGCGCGAAACCGAACGGCGGGTGCATGAACGAGGTCTGCATGTTCACCCCAAGCAGCACGCCGAACCAGATCAAATCGATGCCGAGCTTTTCCGCCGCTGGCCCGAGAAGCGGGATGACGATGAAGGCCAGCTCGAAAAAATCGAGGAAAAATGCGAGCAGGAATACCAGGATATTGACTACGATCAGGAAGCCGAGCTGGCCACCGGGCAGGTTGAGCAAAAGGTGCTCGACCCACAGATGGCCGTCCACGCCGTAGAACGTCAGGCTGAACACGCGCGCGCCGACGAGGATGAAGACCACGAACGAGGTCAGCTTGGCGGTCGTGTTCATCGCCTGCCGCAACAGGCTGAACGACAGGCGCCGGCGCGCCAGCGCCATCGCCAGCGCGCCGCTCGCGCCCATGGCCCCGCCTTCGGTCGGCGTCGCCACGCCGAGGAAAATAGTGCCGAGCACCAAAAAAATCAGCGCCAGCGGCGGGATCAGCACGAAAGTCACGCGTTCCGCGATTCGGGAAAGCAGGCCGAGCTTGAAGAAGTGGTTGGCGACCGAAGCCGCGAAAGCCACGCCGACGCCGACTGCGGTGGACAAGACCAGCAACTCGTCAATCGGCGGGTCGGCCTGCGGATAGTGGTACTGGGCGAATGCCACGGATGCCATGACGGCGATGATCACCAGCACGATCAACGAAGTCGTGCCGCTGCTGCCGCTCGGCTCGCGGAAGGTGCGCGCTTCCAGCGGCAGGGCCGGCGCCCAGGCGGGTTTGAAAACCGCGATGCCGCCAGCGTAAATTGCATAGAGGCCGGCCAGGGTGAGGCCCGGAACGAAGGCGCCCGCGTACATGTCGCCCACCGATTTGCCGAGCTGGTCGGCCATCACGATCAGGACCAGCGACGGCGGAATGATCTGCGCCAGGGTGCCGGATGCGGCAATCACGCCGGAGGCAAAGCGCCGGTCATAGCCGTAACGCAGCATGATCGGCAGCGAGATCAGGCCCATCGAGATGACGGAGGCTGCGACCACGCCGGTGGTTGCCGCGAGCAGGGCACCGACGAAAATGACCGCAAAGGAGAGTCCGCCCCGCAGCGGCCCGAACAGCTGGCCGACCGTGTCGAGCAGATCCTCGGCCATGCCGCTGCGTTCCAGGAGCCGGTGGCGGCGAGCGCGAAGGCGACCGGATAGCCGAACAGCATCACCACGATCAGCGCCCCGAACATCAGCGGCGCCATGTTCTGGATCAGGAACGCGGTCATGGCGCTTCTCCCCGCTCCTTGCGCAGCTCCTCGGCCAGCAACTCCTCCGCGGTCGGGCCCTCGTCCTTCTCGGTGGGATCCGGGATCATTCCGCGCAGGAAGGCGACGCGCTTGATCAGCTCCGAGAGGCCCTGCAGGACCAGAAGGAAAAAGCCGACCGGCAGCATCAATCGCCCCGGCCAGACCATGAGGCCGCCGGCATTGGTGGAAACCTCATTGCTCCTGTAGGCATCGAGGAACACCGGCCACGACATCCACATGATCGCGATCGCCATCGGCAACAGGAAGAAAATCGTGCCGAAGACGTCGATCCAGGCTGTGCCCCGGCTCGACAAGTTTCCGGAAATGATGTCGATGCGCACATGCTGGTTGTGCAACAGGGTATAGCCGGCGCAGAACAGGAAAACGAACGAGAACAGGTACCACTGGATTTCCAGCCAGGCGTTGGAACTCATATTGAGCGAATAGCGCACCACCGCATTGCCGGCGCTGATCAACACGGCGGCCAGGATCAGCCAGTAGGTGAGCTTGCCGACCTGCTCATTGAGCGCGTCGATCGCGCGCGACAGGCGAAGCAACAGCTTCATCATCGCAACCCCCCTTTGCGAATCCAGGAACTACGGGTCGAATCAGGCGGACTTCAACAAACCGCTGCGGTCCGGGGTGCCCGCCCGCGCGCGTATCTCCATGGCGCGTCGCTGCACCGCCTCTTGCAGCCCCGGCCTGTAGCCTAGCGCGAAGAACGCCTCGGCGCAGAGGAAAATCGGCGCCACGAAAATCTGGAACAGGTTGTCGGTGAGCGCGGGCTTGCGGCCTTCGAACACATGGCCGACGAGCTGCACGATCCAGCCGCCGACGAACAGCACGCCGAACCAGACCCAGCCCTGAGCCGTGCCCTGCGAGGCAATGAGATCCCCCATCCAGACGAGCACGGCGCTGACGACGAGCATGGCGAGCGCCAGCGGCACGTCGAGCAGGAAGTAGTAGACCAGCACCGCCGCTGCGAAGAGCATCGCGGCGCTGATCGCGACGCCGCCGACGTCGAAGCGCAGCCAGGCGAGCGGGATGAAGAGCGACAGCATGATCGCCGGCACCCCGACGAAGTGAGTGGCCTTGTTGCGCGCGTCCTGGTGGTACGCCGCGTAAAACCCCATCTGCTGTTCGAGAGTCTTCATGTCAAGGCTCTGGGCACGTTCCTCATGTCCGCAACAAACACGCGCAAGCCGTTACGGCCTTCCTTCTTGGCGTGGTACATCGCCGTGTCGGCGTTGACGAGCAGCGCAGCGAGGTCCTTGCCGTCTTGCGGATAGACGCTGATGCCGATGCTGCAGGATATGTTGAGCTCGTGACTGCCGACGAAGAAGGGGCGCGACAGCTCGGAAAGAATCTTCCTGCCGACGACAGCGGTGTCCGCCGCACTGTCAAGCTCGGCCAATACGATCACGAATTCGTCGCCGCCGGTGCGCGCCACCGTGTCTTCCTTGCGTACACAGCCGGCGAGGCGCCCGGCCGCGGCTCTCAGCAGCTGGTCGCCGACAGCATGCCCGAAGGCATCGTTGACCGGCTTGAACCGGTCGAGATCGATGAACATGATGCCGAAAGGCTTGCCGCATCGATCTGCGTGATGCTTCGAATGCACGAGCCGGTCTTCGAGCAGGATGCGGTTGGGCAGGCCGGTAAGGTCGTCGTACAGGGCCATGTGGCGCAGCTGCTGATTCGCGCTTTGCAGCGCATCGGCAAGCTTGGCCGAACGCGTGGCGAAATGCGCGTCGAGCGCGGAGATGACGAGAGTGATCGTCAGGATGAACACGGTGATGACGCCGATGACCAGCGCCAGGGTGGCGGGCCTGGTGCCGCCGGTCGAGTCGGCCGCCAGGCAGACGCTGTCCGGCGCGAAGCGGGCCGCGGCCATCCCCGTGTAATGCATACCTGTGATGGCAAGGCCCATGACGACCGCGCTGCCCAGCTTCGCGAAGACGGCGATCGCGGAATACCGCTGGCGCAGCTGGAAGGCAATCCACAGGGCGCTCAGCGAAGCGACGATGGCGATCAGCACCGAGGCGATGAACAGCACCGGGTCGTACTCGATGGGCGGCGACATTTGCATCGCCCGCCAGCATGGACAGCATGGTGATCCCGAGGTCGTAGGCGAGCGGCACCGGCAGGCTGAATGCCAGCATGCCGATGAAGTGCATCGACCAGATGCCGGTCCCCATGGCGAGCGCTCCGCCAAGCAGCCAAGCGGCCGCCGCCCTGCCTTTGGAAGTACTGACGCGTCCCGCGAGATCCAGCGCGGCATACGAGGCGATTGCCGCCACCACCACGGAAAGCGCTACTAGGCGCAGATCATAGATGCCGGTCACGGCTGACTCATAAAGCCACTATAATTCAGTATTTTAACGCCCGTCCATGGTTGTCACGCACGGCTCTTTGCAGGCCACCGGGGGCCGGTGTGCGCTGACCATCGGCAACTTCGACGGCGTGCACCGCGGCCACCGCGCGCTCATCGACCGGGTGGGGGCGAAAGCGCGCGAGCTGAAGCTGGCTTCCTGCGTCCTCACTTTTGAGCCGCACCCGCGCGAGTTCTTTTCGCGCGACGCGGCGCCGGCGCGCCTGACCCGCCTGCGCGACAAGCTCGAGCTGCTGGCGACGACGGGCATCAAGCGCGTGCATATCGTGCGTTTCGACGCGCATTTTGCGTCGCTTCCGGCCGAGCGCTTCGTCGAGGACGTGCTGCTGCGGGGGCTCGGCGCGCGCTGGCTGCTCGTTGGCCGCGATTTCCGCTTCGGCGCGCGCCGCGCCGGCGATTTTGCGACGCTCGAGGAGGCGGCGGTGCGCCACGGATTCAGGTTGGAAGCGATGCCCGATGTGCTGTTCGAAGGCGAGCGGGTATCGAGCTCCGCGGTGCGCGGCGCGCTCGATGTTGGCGATTTGCGCCGCGCCGCGCGGCTGCTGGGACATCCGTACACCCTTAGCGGCCGCGTGGCGCACGGCGCGAAGCTGGGCCGCGCCCTCGGATTTCCGACGGCCAATATCGTGCTGCGGCGGCCGCCGCCGCTCGGCGGGGTCTTTGCCGTGGAGGTCGAAGGCCTCGGCCCGGGAGTCGCCAGCGTTGGCAAGCGCCCGACGGTGAACCCGGTCCCGGTGCCATTGCTGGAGGTGCATCTCTTCGATTGCGACCAGGAGCTTTATGGCCGGCACCTGAAGGTCTGCTTCCTCGAGAAGCTGCGCGACGAGAAGAAGTACGACGGGCTCGATGCCCTGAAGCAGGCGATCGCGCAGGATGCGAGCCGCGCCCGGGAATATTTTGCGCGACATGGCTGACCGATAGGAATCGCCCTTGGCTGACTACAAGGACACGCTCAACCTGCCGGAGACGCCGTTTCCCATGCGCGGCGATCTCGCGCGGCGCGAGCCGCAGTGGGTGAAGGACTGGAAGGAGAGGGGCGTCTACCGCCGGTTGCGGAGCATCGCGAAGGGGCGGCCGCGTTTCGTGTTGCACGACGGCCCGCCGTACGCCAACGCTGACATCCACATCGGCACCGCGGTCAACAAGATCCTGAAGGATATCGTCGTCAAATCGAAGACCCTCGCCGGCTTCGATGCGCCGTATGTGCCCGGCTGGGACTGCCACGGCATGCCGATCGAGGTGCAGATCGAGAAGAAGTACGGCAAAAACCTGCCGCCCGAGGAAACGTTGCGTCTCTGCCGTGCCTTCGCTTTGGGGCAGATCGAGAACCAGAAGAAGGACTTCGAGCGCCTCGGGGTGATGGGCGACTGGGAGCATCCGTACCTGACGATGACGTACGGCAACGAGGCCGACGAGATCCGCGTGCTCGGCAAGCTGCTCGAGAAGGGCTACATCTATCGCGGCCTGAAGCCGGTCAACTGGTGCTTCGATTGCGGCTCGGCGCTGGCCGAGGCCGAGGTCGAATACGAGGAGCGCAAGGACCCGGCGATCGATGTCGGCTTTCCATTTCTTGAAAACGAGAAGATTGCAAAGGCGTTTGGCCTCCCCAGGCTTCCTGCGCACAAGGGCTACGCTGTGATCTGGACCACCACGCCCTGGACCTTGCCGGGCAACCAGGCGCTCAACGTTCATCCCGAGCTGACCTACAACCTGGTCGAGACGGAAAAGGGGCTGCTGATCCTCGCCGCAGAGCTGCAGGAAGCCTGCCTCAGGCGCTACGAGCTGACCGGGAAGACGCTCGCCTCGTGCAAAGGCAGGGCGCTGGAACGCATCCGTTTCCGCCATCCGTTCTACGACCGCGAGGCGCCGATCTACCTCGGCGAATACGTGACGCTCGACAGCGGCACCGGGATCGTGCATTCGGCTCCCGCTTACGGCGTCGAGGACTTCGAGTCCTGCCGCCGCTACGGCCTGCGCGACGAGGACATCCTTACTCCGGTCATGGGCGATGGCCGGTTCGCCGCTTCCGGTGATCCTGCGCGCGACCACGCAATGGTTCGCGGCGATGGACAAGGAAGTCGGCGGAGAAACCCTGCGCGCGACGGCGTTGCGCGGCATCGAGCAGACCGAGTTCTTTCCGCCCTGGGGCAAGGCGCGGCTGCACGGCATGATCGCCAACCGCCCGGACTGGACGCTTTCGCGGCAGCGGCAGTGGGGCGTGCCGATGCCGTTTTTCCTGCACCGCGAGACGGGCGAGCTGCACCCGCGCACGACCGGGCTGCTCGAGGAAGTGGCGCAGCGCGTCGAGCGCGCCGGCATCGAGGCCTGGCAGTCGGTGCGCGGCGAAGAATTGATCGGGGCCGAAGCAGCGCAGTACGAGAAGAGCCGTGACACGCTCGACGTCTGGTTCGATTCCGGCTCGACGCATTACACCGTGCTGCGCGGCTCGCACAAGGAAGAAACCGGCTTTCCGGCGCATCTGTACCTCGAAGGCTCCGACCAGCACCGCGGCTGGTTCCATTCCTCGCTTCTCGTCTCCTGCATGCTCGACGGCATCCCGCCCTACAAAGCGCTCCTCACTCACGGCTTCGTCGTCGACGGCGAGGGCCGCAAGATGTCGAAGTCGAAGGGCAACGTGATCGCGCCGCAGGAGGTGTCTCATACCCTGGGCGCGGAAATCCTGCGGCTGTGGGTGGCGAGCACTGACTACTCGGGCGAGCTGTTCATCTCCAAGGAGATCCTGAAGCACGTGGTGGAGAGCTATCGCCGCGTGCGCAATACGCTGCGTTTCCTGCTCGCCAATACCTCCGACTTCGAGGCCGCCAGGCACAGCGTGCCGGTCGACGAGCTGCTCGAGATCGACCGCTATGCGCTCGCCATGACGGCGCGCACGCAGGAAGAGATTGCTAGGGACTACGAGCGCTACCAGTTCCACCTGGTGGCGCAGAAGCTCCAGGCGTTCTGCTCCGAGGACCTCAGCGCGTTCTTCCTCGACATCCTCAAGGACCGGCTCTACACCTGTAAGGCTGACTCGCTTCCCCGCCGCGCGGCGCAGACCGCGCTCCAGCACATCACCCACAGCCTGGTGCGGCTGATGGCGCCGATCCTGACCTTCACCGCCGAAGAGCTCTGGCAGGTGCTCAGCGGAAAGCGCGACGACAGCGTGTTCTTCCAGACCTGGCACGCGCTGCCACGCCCGAAGGACGGCGCGCAGCTGCTGCCGAAGTGGGAGCATCTGCGCGAGCTGCGCAATCCCGTGCGCAAGAAAATCGAGGAGCTGCGCGCGGCCGGCAAGGTCGGCTCGTCGCTGCAGGCCGAGGTCGATTTCTACGCCGACGGCGGCGACTACGAGCTGCTCCGCAGCCTCGGCGAGGATCTCAAGTTCGTGATGCTCACGTCCGCCGCCCGCGTGCATCGCGCGAGCGGAGAGCTGCGCGTGGAGGTCGCGCCGAGCCCGCATCGCAAGTGCGAGCGCTGCTGGCATTACCGTCCGGACGTCGACGACGAGGCGCTCTGCGGCCGCTGCCGCAGCAACCTTTCCGGACCCGGCGAAAAACGGCTGCATGCCTAAGAACTGGCGCTGGTTCGCGATCGCAGCCGCGATCGTCGTCGCAGACCAGGTCGCCAAATGGGCGGTGCTTGGCAGCTTTGCGCCCGGCGAGCGGCGCGTGCTGACCGGCTTCTTCAACCTGGTCCTGGTGTTCAACAAGGGCGCGGCGTTCAGCTTTCTGGCCGACGCGCCCGGCTGGCAGGCGCCGCTGTTCGTCGTTTTCTCTCTCGTCGCCGCCGTCATCGTCAGCGTGCTGCTTTTCCGCTCGCCGGAGCGACCGATGTTCTACGCCGGGCTGGCGCTGATCCTCGGCGGCGCGCTCGGCAACGTCATCGACCGGCTGCGCTTCGGGCAGGTGGTCGACTTCCTCGATTTCCACGCCATGGGGTGGCACTGGCCGGCATTCAACGTCGCCGATTCCGCCATCACGGTCGGCGCGGCGCTGCTGATCCTCGAGGGGTTGTTCCATGAAAAGCGGCGCTGATCGGGGCGATCTGGCTTTGCTGCTCAAGGCGCTCGCCTTCGCCGCGCACAAGCACCGCGACCAGCGGCGCAAGGACGCTGAATCCTCACCCTACATCAACCACCCGATCGCGCTCGCCGACGTGCTGATCAACGAGGGCGGCGTGACGGATGTCGAAGTGCTGTGCGCGGCGCTGCTCCACGACACGGTGGAGGACACGGCGACCACGCACGAAGAGCTGGCGAACGCCTTCGGCTCGAAGATCGCGCGCATCGTCGCCGAAGTGACCGACGACAAGTCGCTGCCGAAGGCGGAGCGCAAGCGCCTGCAGGTCGAGCACGCGGCGAGCCTGAGCAAGGAAGCCAAGCTGGTGAAGCTCGCCGACAAGATCTGCAACCTGCGCGACGTCTCCGATCATCCCCCGGCGCAGTGGGACCCGCAGCGGCGCCGCGAGTACTTCGACTGGGCGAGGCGCGTGGTCGACGGCGTGCGCGGGGCCCATCCGGGTCTCGAAAAGGCGTTCGACGCCGCGTATGCGCGGCGTCCGGCGTGAGAAAATCGCGCGTGGACGTTCTTCTCGCCAATCCCCGCGGCTTCTGCGCCGGGGTCGAGCGCGCGATCGAGATCGTCGAGCGCGCGCTGAGCCAGTTCGGCGCGCCGATCTACGTGCGGCACGAGATCGTGCACAACAAGTTCGTGGTCGAGGACCTGCGCTCGAAAGGCGCGGTGTTCGTCGACGAGCTCGACGAGGTGCCGACCGGCAGCACGGTGATCTTCAGCGCCCATGGCGTGGCCAAGGCGGTGCGCGCCGAGGCCGAGCGGCGCGGGCTCAAGGTGTTCGACGCCACCTGCCCTCTCGTGACCAAAGTACACGTCGAGGTCGCCAAGATGCTGAAAGCCGGCTACGAGATCGTGATGATCGGCCATCGCGGGCACCCGGAAGCGGAGGGCACCATGGGGCAGGCCGACCGCGCCATGTACCTGGTGGAGACGCTCGGCGACGTGGCCGGGCTCGAGCCGCGCAATCCGGCGAAATTGGCCTATGTCACGCAGACCACCTTGTCGGTCGACGATGCCGCGGTTGTGGTGGCCGCCCTAAAGACGCGCTTCCCCGGCATCCGGGGCCCCAAGCGCGACGACATCTGCTACGCGACGCAGAACCGCCAGGACGCGGTGAAGTTCATGGCGCCGCAGTGCGACGTGGTGATCGTCGTCGGCTCGCCCAACAGCTCGACTCGGCGCCCGAGATCCTGGTGAACCAGCTCATCCAACGGCTGAAGGAACTCGGCGCCGAGAGCGTGCGGCCGCTCGAGGGCATCACCGAGAACATGGTATTCAGCCTGCCGCGCGGGCTCGTGCCGCGCGCGGCAGGCGGCGATCGGTGAGGGAGCCCGATCAGCGCTCGCGATAGGAGAACCGCTTCACCCCGGCCCCGGCGGCGTTGATCTGCACGTTCACCGTGGTCTTGCTCGTGTCCGCGCCGGTGATGATGTCCTTGATCGCGCCCGACGGCAGCTGGATGATCGCCATGCCGACGGCGATCGTGCCGCCGAGCGAGCGGCCGACCACGCCGCCCGCGGAAGTCGCGATGACCGACCCGGTCCTGAAGTCGAAGTCGTAGTCCCGGCTGCTGCCGCCGATTGCGCACGATCCTCCCGATGACGGAGTATTGGTCACCACCTTCACGGTCCCGAGCACCAGCCGGGGATCGATGTTTACGCGCTCGCCAGGTGACGGGTCCGCCGCTGGATTGAAATCCACCAGCCAGCCGTCCTTGGTGTTCCAGTCGACGGGGTTGTTCGAGATACCTCGATCTGTGCCCGAGATCTTGGTGAGGGTCTGGGTGACCAGCACCGCCCCTGTACGAATGTTCGCTCCGTAGTCAACGCTCTTGTCTCGCAAAGTACGACTCGTCCCTCGTACACCGTGTATAGGCCACCTCCGATGGATCCAAGCCGAAACGTGGACGAGCAGGATTGCTCCAAACCCATCGTTGCTCGCGGCAATCTTCGTTGTAAGTAAGCGGCTTCTGCAGAAACAAAGAAAAGGCCCAATTAGCCTCGCGCCTTCGCGGGCGGACTGAATCGGGCCGTTATGGTGCTTCTACTTTAGTGTGTGCAGGTTTTTTGCAGCCCCGAAGCCTCCTAACTCACGGGCGCGGGGACTCAGGCTTCCGGAGTTCTCTTCGATGGCGGCGGCGGCGGAACTGGCTGAATCGCCTCCTGCCGGCGATACGGCTCGGGCAGCTGGCCAGGCGGCAATGGTTTTTCGCTGCGGCACTGCCGCGGCGTGATTCTTTGGTCCACGGCGATATAGCCCGCCTTGCACTTCTTCACGCAGTAACGGGTAATTGAGTCCTCGTCGCGCATGCATGATTCGGCGAATAGCCGCTGACGCTGACTCGCTTCGTAAAAATCGTAGTAAACAGTTTGCCGTTTCTGCGAAGCGGGCTTCGAGCCGGGAGCGTTCTTCGCGGGCGGCTGTTGCGCCCCGACGCACGACACCCAAAGCGCCGCGCCCGCAGCCGCTGCCGCCAGCCGCGGCAGCCAGAGAGATCTGACCATGGCCCTAGTTCTCATTGGTTCATCAACTCGCGCCAACCCACTCGGCGAGCCGTGCTTCCACCGCCGCCGAGATTGACCGCGAACGGCGTCTTGGTCCCGCTCGCACCAGTGGCGATGCCTTTTAACACGCCGCTCGGCAGCCGCACGATCACGACGCCCACGGTGATCTGACCGGTTTGTTTAGTCCCGACCACCCCGAGGGCTGAGGTGGCGATGAAGCTGCCCGTCTTGAAATCGAACTGATAGATGAAGCTGTCGCCACCCACAGTGCATGCGGTATTGTTAGGCACGTTGCTCACGACCACCAGCGTGCCAAGGACCAGTTTTGGGTCTAGGTTCACCCGCTCCCCTGGCGAGGTGTTGGCGGGGTTCAAGTCCAGGTACCAGCCATCCTTCAAGCTCCAGTCGACCGGATTAGCGCTTATGGTACGCGTGCCGAGACTATCCGTCAGGGTCTGCCGCACGAGTCCCGGCGCCGATATCCGGATGTTGCCGTAGTTTGTGCCCTTGTCCTTGAACGCATAGACGGACTGCTGATAGGCCCACTGCAGCGGCGGCGTGAGCGTGGATGGGTCGGAGAGATCGCTCGTTCCGAGGTAGCGGCCGGTGCCAATGAAGAGCACCCGGTTGCCCTGTATGGTACTCAGCTCCGGCCGCGTGGTCACCGACTGAGGCTTCCCAGCCGCGTCTTTCAGCTCCCCGAGCTTCTGCACTGCGGGCGGGTTGACGCTCATGTCGAAGCGCCAGACGTTCCCGAATAGGTCGCCGCCGTACACGAAGAGAGCGGTGTTGTCCGTGTTGAAGCTGTTGGCGTATGCGCTCAACTTGGATAACCCGCTCGGCGTCGTCGTGTCACCCCAAGTCGTGACGCCGTCCTTTGCTTCCACCTTTTGGAGGATCGCGCCGGTGAAAGCGTCTAGAACATACATGAACCCGCGGCCCGTGCCCGGAGACGTGTTGTTAACGCCGGAGGTGACGAGCACCACCCACTTACCGTCGGAGGCGCGCTTAGTGATCACCGGGTTGCCAAAGCTATAGCCCATATCAGTGTCGGTGATCGTGCAGAGCGTGCTGTCCGAGCAGATCTCCCACATGCCCTTTGGAGTGACCGGATCGGTGATGTCGAGCGCGTAGAATCCCCTTCCGCCGCTGTTGAGCCCGGCGACAAGAATGGTTTTCCACACGGTGTTTGTGCTGTCGTACACGTCCATGAGCTCGGGCGAGCCGTCCGCGCTGTACCGGTGCTGAACGTCCCAGTTGGCGGTCGCGAGCTTGTAAAGGTTGGGATAGACCATACGCGGGACATAGGCCCATCTTTCACTACCTCCGCCGTTGGCCGCGGTATCGCCATTGAGCGCATGCAACATGCCGTCGTTGGCGGCGATGTAGAGCGTCGGCGGGCGATTGGCGTTCGCCGTTTTGAAGCTGTTGTAAGACCCCGCTGGCGCGTCCAGGAAGCCGAACCTCGGAGCCCTAACATATGCCGGCGCGGCATTGATCGGGTCGCCCAAGATGTGGTCGCGGAGACGGAAAACCGTGCCTTCATTGCCGCGCTGCCCGCGCAGGTAGTTAACCATGCTGTTGCCGTCGTTGGCTGTGGTTTGCTGGACGAGACTCAGCGTTGGGCACTGCTGCAGCCCGGTGCATTTATTCTGAAAATAGGGCTGCTCCGCCGCGATCGCGCCGATCGGGACGGCCGTCAGATTCGCGAACGTGAAGGATTTCAGATTATTGAGTGCGCCCGGGGAAAGGGCATTGATGGTTCTCGAGTCCGACGCGGCGGCGGTCTTCGCATCGAGCTGCGCCTGCGCCGACCATTCGATCGCGGGCAGCACGCTTCCGGTCGCGGCGTCGATACGCTGCGCGACGACCTCTCCGTCCCATTTTGCTGTGCGGAACGTGGAGCTGAAGATGAAGTTATCGGTCTGCGTGATGTTCGGACTGCTCGTTGCAGAGGCCGCCGCTGCTCCGGTTGATACTTTCAGTGCCGCCAGTGCGCCCGCAAGCCCGTTGGCGAGCGAGTTCGGGTCGGAGGCACTGTAGTACACGCCGCGGCCATTGACCGCCGCATGCCAAAGATCATCGAGGGCAGTGGGTGTGGCGGCGACCGGCACGGGCCAGTTGCACTGGGCGCCTTGCGCCGTCCACGCACAGCCGCCGGGGGTTCCTCCCTTGATGTTGGCGAAATCCCCGCTCGGGCTCGCCTCGTAGTCCGGCCTGTAGTCCATCAAGCCATTGAGGCCGAGGCCCAGGGTGAAGGTCACCATGTGCTGGAATGGCGCGACGTCCTTGGACGTCGTTGGCACGTTCTTGGGATTGAGCGCCGGGCGAAGATCGTTCTTGTAGTAGTACATGGCGACGTCCGCGAGCGTGTTCGGCGTGCCGCCGTTCGTGGTGCTGCTAGTGGATGGCCCCGTGACGGTAATCGTGGGGTTCGGGCTCAAGGTGATCTTAACGGTGCCGCTGGGGCTGCAGGCTGTGATGTTCGTAAAGCTCGTGCTCGTGACAGTCTTGGATGCGCCGCCGGTTTGAACGCCGTCCACGGTGGTGACAACCGTCGACCCACTTTCCGTGCGCTGAATGACTTGCTGTTGGGTACCGGAACAGGCGCAGCTCGTCTGTAGTCCGTCCACGAAGGTCGTGGTGGCGCTGCCGGTGCAGATGGCCTGCGCGATGAAATTCGCCGGTGTGGTGGTCTGCACCACCGTGCCACTGGAGTCCAGCGTGCCCGTGGCGCCGCGGTCGATGAAGATCGGCGGCACGGTGCTCGGCACGTTGTCCTGGTTGCCAACCTGCGCGTTGTTGACGTCGATGGCGGCTGTAGCGGTATCGTTATAGTAACCGTCGGTGGTGAGCAGGGAGAAGTTTTGCTGGCAGGAATACTGGACCGGGTCCTGCGGCATGCCGCTATTGATGCCGGTGGTCACGCCGGCGTAGTGCCGGCCGACGCGTGACAACGCCGAACGCAGCGGCGTGGACCCGTGGCTGAACTGGGAATAGAGCGTGTTGTACCAGTTGCTCTTCTGAGCCGCGTTGAACGGCGCGATGGGAAGATAGCGCGCGCTGAGCACGGGGCCGCCGGGATTGATCGTGATGAAGCCGACGCGATAGCGGTCGTCCAGCGAGAGGAACGCCTTGCCGGTCGCCGTCTTCATCATCGCCATGCGGGTGCGGTAATAGCTGTACCAGTTGGCGAAGTTCTGCAGTTCTTCCGTATAAGTGCAGGAAGTCGCGCTGACGCAATCGCTGCGCACCGAGGTCGCGCTCTTGGCATAAGTCGGCGTGCCGGGGACGATGTCGACGCGCCGGAAGCGGCCGTATCGCGGGTACGGATAGGACGTGACATCGAATTTCTTGCGGCATTGCGGATTGGTCGCGGCCGCGGGATTGGACACCGGCGATGGCGCCGAAGCAGCCGCAGTCGTACTGCAGTAACGCACGCTAGCCGGATAGATGTAGGCCGCTGTGGGTGTGGCAGAGGCTGTGCACTCCACGAGGTTCGCATCGAGACAGTACTCATCCGGCGTGATCGTGAAGTAATACGGATGTCCAGTGTTGCTCACGACCTGATTGATGAAGTCGGTCGGGTCTGAGATTCCCAGCGATTTCACGGTCGGATAGGCGCCCAGCGGGGGGGTGGCCGTGTTGGTGGTATTCGGCCAGTAAACGAAATAGTCGTTGGGCGCGGCCTGGACGTTATTGACGCCATTTCGCACGCAAATAGCGGGGTTGGTCAGATCCGTTGGGCTGAATGTATAGTTCCCGTTGCAGTAGTAGATCTCCGGGTAAGTGGTGGTGAGATCCCTGGTGACCGGGTTGAGATAGACATCCTTCTTCGCCGCGGTGGGCGTCTGGTTGCCGAGGTTCACGCCGAGGTAGTCGTTGCCGGGGGTGTAGGTGAGGTCCGGGTTGTAGTAGATCTGGTTGAACGTCGGGCTGTAGTACGGCGGCTCGCCCCAGTCGGCCGTGTTTCCGTCGCTCGAAAACCAGGCGCCGAGCGCGCATTGCACCGAAGCGATGTAGACGTTCAGGCCATCACTCGACTTGCAATTAAACATCGACTGGCCACTCGTTAGCATGTGCACGTTGTCCGGCATGTAGTCCCACATCATGCTGCCTGAATCGTCGAGGATGTACATCAGGTTGGGTAGCACCGCCACGGATGGCGCCTGCGCGAGCGGCGCGTTCGCGACGTCGGTAGTCTCCGCCTGCGCGGGCGCGGACCACTGCATGGCAGAGATACATGCCGCAAAGATCGCTGCGGTCAGCTTTTTGTTAAGGCTTGGTTTCATCTAGGTGCTCCCTTCCGAAATGGCATCGCCGCGTGCCTTAAGTCCCGTCGAGCAACGCGAATGTTTGAGTGACGCTTACGGTATTGCGCGGGCCTTCGACGCGAGTGGTGATGCGGTAGTAGACCCGCGTGGTTCCTAGAAAGGTCACGCTTCCGACCGCCATGCTGCCGCCCGCTCCCCCACCCGAGGTGGGAAGATAGGTGACACACTGCACACCGCCGTAAGGCCCCGGTCCGCTGCACATGCGATGGATCATGTAACGCACCGTGTTCCCCGCTGCGTCCGTCCCCCAGGTCACCGATCGGCCGGGCTGGGTGTCGGGCGTGTTGGGCAAATTCCAAACAGTCTGGTCAAACCAGTTCGGCTCGCTTCCAATCACATATGCGGTATAGCCTTGGCTAGCGAAGTTTTGCTGCAGCGTAGTGGCAGTGTTCACGCTCTGTAGCCAGTTGACGGCGGCACTCACAGCCTGCTCGCTCGCCTGGACAGTGGACTGCTTGAACGCAAAGTTTCCTGCGATGCCGAGGGTGGTGTCAGTGGAGCGCAGCATCGCGATTCCAGCGAGCGACATTGCGACCAGCGCGATGAGCGCGATAAACAACACCACGCCTTTCTGTCGGGGGGGTGCAGCCCGATGCATGGCCATCTTCACAGCGGCAACCAGATGAAGTTGCGGACCGCGACGCTGGTCTCGAATACGCGGTACCGGTAGCACATATTGTCCGGAACGGCGCTCAGATTGAGATCAAGCGTGCCGCCCGTCCAAGTCGGAGAGGTGGTGGTCGTAGTGCAGTTACCGGTCACCGGGTCCGGCTTTTCGGGCTGGACGCTCCGCGCGACAACCGCTATGCGGATAGCGAGAATCTTTGCCCAATCGCTGGCCGCAGGCGCAATGCAAGCTGGAGGTGACCCTGCACCCACCGGGAGTTGCGACGCCGTTGGACAGCCGTCCTGCCACTCGCTGCTTTGTATGAAGCCATCGCCGTTGGCATCCAGACCGTACTGCGCCCTCAGGTGCACGATTCCCTCGACGATCGCCGAACCGACGCTCGCCTGGATTTGGTTCCAATACGAAAGTTGGGAGTTTGCAACCGAGTAGGTGGCGACCACCGGCTGCGCATTGCCCGCAAGCGTCGAACCGAGGTTGAAGATCAACCCCCCGGATTGTGCCGTGTTGTCCCATCCCGAATAGACCGGAGGTCCGGCCGCGTTGTTGTAGCGGGCGCCGGCAGCGTGGTCCACTTCGTCGAACGTGCCCGGCACCGCGGTGACCTGCCGCATCGTGCAGGGCTGTCCAGCCTGCCCTAGGATTATCAAATCGCCTACCAGATATCCAAATGACGAATCGATTTTGTTGAAAGTCTGGCCGCTGGCGTTCGCCTGGGTCAGCTTGGACTGATATACGCGTTGACTCGAGCTGCCATACTCGAAGGTGATTGTGTCGGGTACGCTGGTGCTCGCGCCCTTGGTGATCTGCACCGCTGCGAGAGGAAACGTAAAACTGCGCGCGCCGGTCGCATCGTATGCGTTGACTGTGCAACCGAGCAGCGGCATGTAGCCATTGATGCCATAGCCCGCCATGCGGGCATCGCGCTCGAGATACAGCAAAGCGGCCAGGCCGTTTTGCTGCGCGTCGCCGGCGCTCGTCGTGGTGCGCTTCTGGCCTTCGAAGACGCCGTACACCTGAAAAATGACAATCGATGCGATGATGCCGATCATCACCGCGACCATCAGCTCGACTAGGCTGAATCCGGCGAGTCGGCGGCACGGCAGGCTACGATTAGGGGAGGAGCACGCCATGTCGATCCCCTACGGGTTCGCAACCACCGAAATGGTGCGGTAGTTGTGCACCGTGCCGGAGTTCGGCGGTTGCCACTTGATGGTTACGTCTACGGTGCCGGAGGTAGGCGGAGTGCCTGTCAGGGTGACAGTGATCGCTGGTGCGTTAGCGCCAGTGGTCTGTGGCAGCGTGCTGTTGAGCTTCGTGATCCAGTTGCTGAGCGCGGGTGCTGCGCCGCCGGGATACGCGTAACTCGTCATATTGGCCATGTTTACTCCGCGGTCTAACCAGATCTGAGTGATGATCTGATTGGCGAGGAAGCTTGCATCCGAGCGGTATTTCGCGTCGGAGATGGTGCCGATGGCAAGGGCCTGCATAGCTACCATGGAGAGAATGCCTATCGAGAAGATCAAGATGCCAATGAGTGCCTCCAGCAGCATGACCCCTTGTTCGCGCTTCGATCCGATGATGATGACCATGGCCGCTCCTCAGCAAGGCGGGCTAGGAGGGGTCAGGCCGCCCGCCGGGCAGGCACGCGGATCGCCGGCAGCGACCTGCGGATCGCACATGCGCACGTTTCCTCCCATGCCGACGACGATTCGCATCTTGCGCACGCTGGCGTCTAAAGGATTGCAGACGTCTAATTGCGTGATGGCCGGCGCCCCGCTGCCGTTGACAATGACCCGTCCCATACTATTGAAGGTCACTGTTTCCGCCGGAGGGCTTGGCCGGGGCCAGACGCCATTCACCACCACGACGGCGTTGGATGAGACTTCAGTGCTAGTACCCTGCTGAACGAAACCGGTGTATGGCGTCGTTGACGGGCATCTGTTTACTGGACTACTGCCTGCCGTACTCGCGACCGTGCACACGATCCAAGAGTTTTGCGCGCCTTGGTCATATTGAACCTGGACGTTCTGACGCACGGCCTCCGCGCGTGCGAGCTGCAAGCCATTCGTTATGCCCTCCGCAGCGGTGCGAATCTTGCTGTTGTTCATCCAGATCGCAAACGACGGCAGCCCCAACATGACGAGGATTCCCAAGACCGCGAGCGTGATTACGATCTCGATCAGAGTGAAGCCGCGGTGAGCAATCATGGCGCTAACAGCCGCCCGGCCTGGTGATCCAGCACGTCGTACTCCCTGTTCCCCACCTCGACGTGTTGGCCGGTGAAGCGATCGTGGTGGTCTTGCTATTTGCCTGGTCAATGGTGTACGTGAACCCAGCCATTGTCTGGTCGCCGCCCGTTCTGCCCCCTACGGCACTAATCGTGTAGACAGTCGCAGTCGGCGCGACGCTGCACGAATACGTGAAGTATTTGACATTGGCGCCCGCCGGGCCCGAAGGCGCACACGGGCCGCCTATGTAAGTGCGGTTGTCCTGATAAAACTGCTCCATCTGCACTCGCAAGGCGCCGAGACTCGAGGTTGCCTCGGGAATTCTGCTGCGCATGAGGTAGTTCTGGTATGAAGGCAGCCCGACTGCAGCAAGGATTGCGATGATCGCCATCGCAATCATGAGCTCGATCAGCGTAAATCCGTCCGGACTGAGCCCGGTACTTAGCGGGCCAGAGCACCGTTTCGAGGGGAAATATGCGCGCATGATCACAGTGACAAATTTCCTGTGATGTCAGTAAGCTGTAGCTCGATGATGGTGAAACCCCTTGCGCTGCGCATGGCGCCTCCCTTGTTGTAGTGTGCATGCTACGGAGTCGTCGACGCAGGCGGCAAAAGCGTGCGACCAGCGGCGGTAATCGCGGCTCGAGCGGCGCGACGCGGCGCAACATTGCGTGAAGTACTTCACACTCCCGGCGCGCCGCGGAAACCGTGCCGTATAATGCGCCGCTCGCGTGACATGGGACCGCTGGTGTAGCTCAGTTGGTAGAGCAACTGATTCGTAATCAGTAGGTCGCCCGTTCGAGTCGGGCCACCAGCACCAATATCGCACCTCGATGGCTGCCAGCATTCTCGTCGTCGACGACGACGAAAATATCCGAGAGCTGCTGCGGCTGCATCTCAGCGCGGCCGGCTACGACGTGCACGTCGCGCGGGACGCGATCAGCGCGGGCTACATGGTGCTGCGCAGCCCGCCGGACCTGATCATCTCGGACGTCAACATGCCGCACATGGACGGCTTCGAGTTCATCGC
>WNFI01484597.1_pt1 | contig 26238 bp, 29 predicted proteins | sample 5400471 | NCBI WGS metagenome assembly WNFI01 (sample SAMN13153348, study PRJNA577476) | soil metagenome | isolation source: 100 cm saprolite on Douglas fir-dominated hillslope | place: USA:California | collected 2013-09-17 | reverse complement strand
AAGGAGGGCGGGGGCACGTTCCGCGCCCGGTTCGGCGTCGAACGCGTGGTCAAGCGCAAGGTGATGGAAAACGGACAGGAAGTCGAAAGGGAGGAACACGACAACCTCCTCGCCGAGGGCTCTTATTCAGTCGGGTCCGAAATCAAGGACGGATATCCAGAGTTCACCTTGGCGGTGCTCAAGAAGCTCGGTTGGGACAAGGACCTCACTGCGCACGAAATGGAAATCATTCAGCGCGTCAATTCCGCCAATCCCGATGCGGTGTCCTGGTCGCTCGACCTTTCGGGCGGAATCCAGCGTGTGGCGATCGAGCACGGCTGTTCGCCTTATGGCAACGCCAAGGCGCGCATGATCGCCTGGAATCTTCCCGATCCAATTCCGGTCCATCGCGAACCGATCTATACGCCACGCCCGGACCTCGTCGCCGACTATCCGACCTTGCCGGACGCCAGGCAGTTCCGCGTACCCAACATCGGCTTCAGCGTGCAAAAGACCGCGGTCGACAAGGGTATCGCAAAACAGTTCCCGCTGATCCTGAGCTCCGGCCGGCTTGTGGAGTATGAAGGCGGCGGCGAGGAAACGCGCTCCAACAAGTGGCTCGCCGAGTTGAAGCAGCACATGTTTGTCGAAATCAATCCGGCGGATGCGGGTGAGCGGGGCATCAGCGACGGCGGATGGGTCTGGGTGACCGGCGCGGAGAGTAATTCAAGGACGCGCGTGAAGGCGATCGTGACCGAAAGGGTGGGCAAGGGCGTTGCCTGGATGCCTTATCATTTCGCCGGCTGGTACGAGGGCGTCGAGCTGCGCGCCAAATATCCGAAAGGCGCCGATCCAATCGTGCTCGGCGAGAGCGTCAACACGCTCACGACGTACGGCTATGATCCTGCGACCGGCATGCAGGAGCCCAAGGCAACCCTTTGTCAGATAAAGGCAGCGTGAGAGAGCGGAACAATGGCGCGCATGAAATTTCTTTGCGACGCGGACCGATGCATCGACTGCAACGCCTGTGTCACCGCATGCAAAAACGAGAACGAGGTGCCGTGGGGCATCAACCGCCGGCGCGTCGTCACCATCAACGACGGCAAGCCCGGCGAGCGCTCGGTGTCCATGGCCTGCATGCATTGTACCGATGCGCCCTGTGCCGCGGTCTGCCCGGTGACCTGCATCTATCCGACCGAAGACGGCATCGTGCTGCATTCGAAAGATCTGTGCATCGGCTGCGGTTATTGTTTCTATGCCTGTCCGTTCGGGGCGCCGCAGTATCCACGGCTCGAACCGGTTCGGCGAAGGCAAGCTGCCGCTATGCGCCGAGATGTGCTCGACCAAGTCGTTACTGGCAGGCGACGGCGATATCATTGCCCAGATCTACAAGGAGCGGGTTTTGAAACGCGGCTATGGCTCCGGCGCCTGGGGCTGGATGACTGCTTATCGCGAGGGGATAGAGGTTTGAGCCGCAGCTGTGGCTGACATTGGCAAGCCAAGTGGAAAGGGGGAGAGATTGATCGTCATGACGCTTCCCGCGCGTATTCGCCTTCTCATCGTCACTGTTGCGTTGCTTTCGATTGCCGCGGCAGTTCCCGCACACGCACAGAAGCTCGGCCCGGATGGCGCACCAAATCCGACCGCGAGCGTCGTTGATGAACAAACGCTGCTGAAGCAGGCTCCCCGCATCGAAGGGCGCATCGACATTCCCGACACAAAAGCCAGTGTGCTGATCCAGCCCACTGGACGAACTTGGGATTATTTTCACGAGGTGCTGCTGCACTGGGGCGCCGCGGTGGTGATCCTCGGCACCATCCTGGTTTTGGGCGCCGCCTATCTGATCATCGGACGGATCCGGATCGCAGCAGGGCGCTCCGGAAAGAAAATCCTCCGCTTCAAAGCCTTTGAGAGATTTTCGCATTGGCTGACGGCGGTCTCATTCGTGATTCTCGGCCTTACCGGACTGAATATCACCTTCGGCAAGATTTTGCTTTTGCCGGTAATCGGTCCGGACGCGTTCTCGCGCGTCTCGCAAGCGGCAAAGTACGTGCACAACTTCACCAGCTTCTCATTTGTGGTAGGCCTCATTCTGATCGGCGTGATCTTTTTCTGGGACAATGTTCCGGAGAAGGTCGACCTCGATTGGCTCAAGCAGGGCGGCGGATTCATCAAATCGAAACACGCCCCCGCCGGACGCTTTAACCTTGGCGAAAAACTTGTCTATTGGCTTTCCCTTGCTGCCGGCGTTGCCGTCTCCGTGTCGGGGTTTCTGCTGTTGTTTCCGTTCTACGGAACGAACATCGCCGAGATGCAGCTCGCGCAGGTCGTGCATGCCGTCGTGGCCGTTCTGTTCGTCGCCCTGATCCTGGCCCACATCTATATCGGCACGCTCGGGATGGAGGGTGCATTCGAAGCCATGGGCACCGGCGAGGTCGATCTCAACTGGGCGAAAGAGCATCACGACCGCTGGCTTGCACAGCAGCTCGCCAAGGACTCGCAGAACGAACGCAGACAGATTTCGGCATCGCCTGCAGAGTAGTGATCACAGCGTTTGCCATCGCGTGACACGCGGCGCAATGACAGCGCGCTCACTGAACTTTGATCGGGGAACTTTCCGCTCCCCCCGAAGCGGCGCTTACATGTCGGCCGGCTCGCAACGATATCCGCTTCATAAATTTGGGAAAAGCGCGAGGCGCCATTCCAACATTGATGAGGAGCCAAAGTCATGGATAAAGTTTCGCGACGTGCAATATTGGCGGCAACCGCTGCTGGAAGCGCTTTCGCCGTTGCCAGAGCTGCCAGTGCACAAACCGCCGAGTCGATCCCGCAGCCGCGCCGCCCAGGGCATGGTGGCACTGATCCAGGTCCGCGTAACCTCGCGCGGGACAGGCAGAATCCGGATATCCTGGTGCCGCCCTCCACCGATCACGGCACGCTGCCTAATCTGCGCTTCTCGTTCTCGGACGCTCATGTGCGGCAGGAATCCGGTGGCTGGACCCGCCAGGTCACTGTGCGAGAACTCGGTGTTTCCAAGGACATCGCTGGTGTGAACATGCGCCTGAATGCCGGCGGCGTTCGCGAACTGCATTGGCACAAGGCTGCCGAATGGGCCTATATGTTATACGGCAGCGCCCGTATCACCGCCATCGACGCCAAGGGACAAAACTTCGTGGATGACGTTGGCGTCGGCGATCTCTGGTATTTCCCATCGGGCGTTCCGCACTCTATCCAGGGGCTCAACCCGGATGGCTGTGAATTCCTCTTGGTATTCGATGACGGTGAGTTCGACGAAGACAATACCTTCTTGCTCAGCGACTGGTTCGAGCATACGCCGAACGAAGTGCTGTCCAAGAATTTCGGGGTTTCCGGCTCATCCTTCGCCCATGTTCCCGATCCCAGCGAACTCTATATTTTCGCTGCCCCGGTGCCGGGATCGCTCAGCTCCGACAAGATCGCCGGGGCAATCCCGGTGCCACAAAGTTTCAGCCACAAGATGCTGGCGCAGCAGCCGATCAAGACCAAGAGCGGAACGGTGCGGATCACCGATACCAGCGTGTTTCCGGCATCCCAAACGATCTCCGCGGCGCTGGTGGAAGTCCAGCCAGGTGGCATGCGCGAGATGCACTGGCATCCCAACACCAATGAATGGCAGTACTACATTGAAGGTCAGGCGCGCATGGGCGTGTTTGCGGCGTCAGGCCAGGCGCGTACCTTCGATTTCCAGGCCGGCGACGTCGGCTATGTGCCGTTCGCCATGGGCCATTACATCGAAAATACCGGCACCACGCCGCTGCGCTTCCTGGAGATATTCAAGAGCAGCTATTACGCCGACGTCTCGCTCAATCAGTGGCTGGCGCTGACGCCCCCCGAACTGGTGCAGGCGCATCTGAAGCTGGAACCGCAGGCATTGGCCGCGTTGCACAAGGAGAAGTTCCCGGTCGTCCCGGGCTAATCCGCCTGGGCAGAGGAGGAATAGCGAGAAGCGCCGGAAGTCAACTCTTGTCCGGGCCGCTTTGCTTTTGAGCGTCCCGTTCGCGCAGATAATCGTCGGTCGTGCGCGCGGGTGGCTTTTGGACGCCGTACGGATCGAAACCTTCCTCGGCGGCAACAGCGACCCGACAGTCGTCGCACATCTTGATGACATCAATTCGTCGGGATGAACCGGTGTACATCCAGTGCTTGCCTTCAAGCTTTGCCACCACGCGCTCGACCGTGCTCTTCACACCGAACGGCTTGCTGCAACGAATGCAGCAGAACGGCTCTTCCTCCTTGAGGATGCGTGTGGGCGCTGTCGCGGCGCGGAAGTCGAGCTGAGGTCTAAGCGTGATGACCTTCTCAGGGCAGGTCGCCTGGCACAATCCGCATTGTACGCAGGCATCTTCGACAAAGCGCAGCATTGGCCTTTCAGGATCGTCGCGCAACGCACCGGTAGGACACGCCGACACGCAGGACAAACAGAGCGTGCAGCCGCCTACGTCGATCTCCACCGCGCCGAATGGAGCTCCTTCGGGGAGCGCGATAATTTCGACGGGAGCGGGGGCGGCGCGACGAAGCTCGCTCAGCGCAAAACGCAGCACGTCTCGTTTTCTTCCCACCGGTCGGAAGTTCGCTGGACGCGGTGCCGGCGGCATGGACGGAATTGCACGCAACGCTTCGATAAGAGGGTCCGGATCATCGGTCTCGATGTTCGCAATCCGGCCGGCGCCGAAGCCGAGTCCGACAAGGATCGGATCTGCCAGCGCTATCGTCCGCATCAAGCCGGAGACGTCGTGGCGCGGCCGCGCCCGGAGCATGAACCGCATCGCCGACGCGCCATAGGCGAAGGCCGCAGCGATGCTCTCCAGTCCAACCTGCGTTATCTCGTTGACCGCAAACGGCAGTACATGCGCCGGCAGTCCGTCGCCGTACCGTGCCAGCGCATCGATCAGCGGCGCGCCATGGAGATCGTCGTGCACCAGAACGATCGCTTGTTCGCCGCCGGCTTCGCGGTAGGCAATAAGCATCGCGCGCAGCTTGCGCATCAGCGCATCCTCCGGTGGCAGCGCGTAGGACGCCGCGCCGGTTGGGCAGGCAGCGGCGCATTGCCCGCAGCCGGCGCAAACGTCCGCATCGATCGCTACATGGTCCCCGGCTGGCGTGATGGCTGCCGTCGGACAAAGATTGAGGCAGCGTGTGCAACCGACGATCTGCGAACGCGAATGGGCGCAGAGCGTTGCATCGAAGGCGACATAGCGCGGCTTCTCGAAAGTACCGACGAGGTCGCGCGCCTTGAGGACCGCCTGCAGCATCGCGGCAGGACTGACGGGGTCGGCGCGCAAATAGCCATCGCGCAAATCGGCCGCAGGGAACAGCGCCCTGCCGCCGGTGAGATCAAGAATGACGTCACAGCGCGACCGTGCATTATTGCGCGAAGGTCCGAAAGTTAGTGCGTCGCGCGAGGATGGGAGGGGCTGCGCGAAATCATCGACCATGACCTCGAACGCGCCGAGATAACCCTGAGCGGTCCTGACCTTGCCTTTCGCCACCGGAAAATCGTTTATTCGCGGAGGCACGATGGCCGCTGGCGGTTCGATCAGGACGGTTACGTCAAGATGGTCCTTGAGAAGGTTGCCCGCTTCGACGGCCGTCTCGTCGCGGCCGCAGATGAGAATAACCCCCCCGCTCTCCAGACTGACGACGGGCGCAACAGGCATGGGCTCGGCCGCCGCTGCAAGCAGCGCCGCCATTTTTGGCCCGGCTTTGGCGGCGTCGCTGGACCATCCGGCGGACTCACGAATATTGGCAAAGCCGATTGGACTTGCTCGCCCACCTTGCGCAGCCACCTCTGAAAACAGAGCCACTTCCTGCGTGCATCCGACAGTGAGTGGTGTGTCTTCTGCCGCGATCGCCCGGAAGCGATCGAGTTCGGCGCGGCATAGCTGGTTCGCGGTCGTCGGTTCGACGCGGCAACCGCCGCGGACCGCGTCGGCGTCAAGAGGCATCGTGTCGTCGCACGAGCAGATCAGGAGATGCCTGGTGGAATCAGCCATCGCTTTCACAATTTCTTGTAGTTGAAGCCTGTTTTCCAGATGCGGCGGCAAGCTGGCCGGAACGCCCCGGAAAGTATATATGTTAACTGCATTGAAAAATGCCATGCCGGAGTAGCCAACGGACAATCGGTGGCACCCGGCGCCAGGCTCTTTGCGAGCTGGAAATCCCGTTGTCGGCAGGCGTCCAGGTAGCCTGATCCAATCGCAGGAGGACCGAACCGGTGAAGCTGTTGCGGACTATCCGGCTCGATGCGTCGGATTCGTTTATTTTCGAAAAGGCGGCGGAGCCCGGTGAATGGGCTGTGTCGGGCGCGTTTGCATTTGCCCATCGTGACCCGGCAAGTTTACGGGGCAAGGCGCGCACCGCATTTCGCGCCGGTTTTTTGGGATTGGATTCGCTTGGCCGGTCGACGCTGGCGCAGATTGTCGAAGCGAACGAAAAAGGTCGCCGGGCCGTTGTCGAAATGCTTGCGGCGCAACTGGTGAAGTGTTTCGGTGCGCCCGATCTTGCTACCGCCCGCTTGGCTGCAGAGGAGGAGGCCAGTTTTGTGGCGTCGCTCTGCGACCATCCGCCGGGCGTGCTGGTCGCCGTAACCCGGAGCCACGAGAATGGGACAATCCGCGAGGCATTCCGCACGCTGCGTCCGCGCGACGGAGCGGGGCACACACGCGCTTTCGAATTTCTGGAGGTTTGTGGCGACGATGACGCATCAAGTGAGCACCTCGATCTCGCCGCGCTGGAGAAAGGGGCGCACAGTTGAGTGCATCGCGCGACTTCTGGCTCTCCTGCGGTCATCATTTGCTTGACCGCGATGCCACAGGCAAGTTGCTTGTTACCGACGAATTCCTGAAAGTCTATTTGGCGCGCCCGGAGCTTGTGCCTCCGCCGGGGGCGTGCTCTGCGGAGCAAAGACTGCACAATGCATTATTGTTCGATCCATGGCAGTCGGTCGCGGCCTCGCAGGTCGCCGCGATCGCCGACGCGGATGCGCGCGAAAATTGGCAAATGATGATCGCCTGGTGCGATCATCTTGTGAAACACCGCACCCTCGAAGCCGCCTATCTCGAAATCGTCCGGCGCAATATCAAATTTCCCCATATCTTGATGGGCCAATTGATGCAGGCGATTCTGCGCAACGTATTGGATGACTGCGAGGATGCTTTCCTTCTGCGCGCCGCCGAGATGTTTTTCCGTCCGCAGAAGCTGGTGGTTCGGGAAAGTTCGGTGGTCGCGGTAGACGAAGAGACGGATTCGTCGCTGGATCGGTCCCCCCCTTCGCCATTGGTTGCATTACTGGGATTGCCGACCACGGAAGTCGACATGCTCAACGATGCAACCGCAGGCAGCTACTGGGAACGCAGCGACCGGTTCGACATGGCGTTCGACCTGACCGCCGGCCAGCGCGGTTTGGCCGCGCTTGGCGACGTCGTCACACGCTGGCTCTGGCATTTGCTTGCGATCGATGTTGCGATTGAACCGCTGACGGAACTGCATAGCGCGCCGTGGAATTGGTATGTCGGACTGAGTTCCGACGCCACTCGCATCGGCGATACGATTTGGAATGGCGGCGATCTCGGCGACGCCATGCGGGCCCGGTTGGTTGGCCTGTTCCGGCTGACTTTCCGCAACCCGGCCGACATGATTGAAAAGGTCAGAGGCGAGCCGGTGTATCTGCTGGCGGCCATGACAGCCGAAGAGGTGTTGCGGTTGAAGCCGCAAAATCTCGTGACCGGCCTGCCGATCCGGAACGAGGAGGCGGTGAATTGAGATCGACCGCTCTAGCACGCATCGCAGTAGGCGTCGTGGTCGAGCGGCGCAGGGCGAAGAGCGCGTGGGTTGATTTTTTGTGGCGGCCGATATCGGTTTTTGTCGGAAGTCCCTCGGCCGCGCCTTGGACGCCGCTCAATACGGAAGCGGAAACGACCTTGTTTTTTGCAGGTGAGGCTGTGATCGAGTTGCACCGGACCGAGACGACAAATTATCGCGACAACCTCGCATCAGGCGCGCCCGCATTATGGGTTGCCTTGCGCCCGGTTGCTTCGGAGCGGCCATACGAGATTCTTGCCGTAACGGCTGATCCGGCCGAAGGAGAGGCGTTCACCGATGCCGGCGGCAATCTTGTCGAAGCCGTGCCGATGCCACCCGACATTGTAGCAGCCGTCGTTCAATTCATTGCCGAACATCATGTCGAGCGGCCCTTCATCAAGCGCCGCCGCCAGCCGGCTCAACCGACCCCGGCCTGCCGCGAAAACGAACGGGAGAACAAGAAGTGAGCGCGCTCGAAAATATCGTTTCGCGCTGGGCACGATTGAAGCGCGACTCCGATGTCCAGCGCAAAGCCGAGGCCGTGGCGGATACGCTGCGGCCCTCGACGGTGGAAGTATCGGTAGGCAGTGCGGAAGCGGTGATTGCGCAGCCTCGAATCGATGCGGCGGCCGATGAGCCCTTTGATCCAGCTAGCCTGCCATCGATTGAAACGATCACCGCCAACACGGATATCCGCGGCTTTCTGCAAAGCCGCGTGCCCGCCGAACTGATGCGGGCCGCGCTGCGCCAGGCCTGGGCGAGCGATCCGGCCATTCGCGACTTTATCGGCATCGCCGAGAATCAATGGGATTTCAACAGCCCGAATGCGATACCCGGCTTCGGTCCGCTGGTGGTGACAGGCAACGTGCCGGCTGTCCCAGTGCAGGCACTTGGCAGGTCCGACAAACTTGCCGAGATGATGCCGGAAATGCCGGTATCTGTGGAGCAGTCGTTGCCGCCCGTAACCGATCACGAGGCTGCCGATCGCGATCAGAGTGTGCAGCAAAGGTTTGACGATTCGCCGTCGACCAGCAACATTCGCAGTTTACCGGACGACAGGAGCGGAGAAGGTGCGGCATCCAGGAACGATCATGTTGGTGGAGGAAATGACTCTCCAAAGAATCACCGTTCGCATGGCAGTGCTTTACCGCGATAAGATCAATGGTCTTGGATAGCGGCGGCCGGTGCGGTCGTATGAAGTCGTATGAATATGTCGCAGGCTGAGAATGAGGCAGATGCGGGAGTCCAGGCCTACCATTTCTTCCGAGTGCGTCGTCGATGAGATCGATCGCGCCCGTGCGCAGGAGTACGCTCTCCTGGCCACCTTGCTTTCCCGCAGCCCCGATAGCCAAATGATTGGACGCCTAGCCCTGCTGCGCGGCGACGCAAGCCTGCTCGGAACAGCACATGCGGCGCTCGGGGAGGCCGCCGGCCAAGCGGATGCGGCAAGCGCGGAGCGAGAGTATTTCGATTTGTTTACCGGGCTCGGTCAGGGCGTGCTCCTGCCGTATGCTTCGCACTATTTGACGGGCTCGCTCTACGGACGCCCGCTTGCGCGGTTGCGCGAAACTTTCCAGCAACTCGGCATTGAAACAGCGGCAGGGCATTCGGAGCCCGAGGATCACGTCGCAATTGTCTGTGAAATCATGGCAGGTCTTATCGGCGGCGATATCGCGAGTCCGGCCGGCGCCGATCGTGAATTCTTTGCAATTCATCTCGCACCCTGGGTCAGCCGCTTTTTTGTCGATCTGGAGCACGCTAAGTCAGCGGACTTTTACGCTCGCGTGGGCTCGCTCGGGCGAACTTTCATGGACGTTGAAACGGAGGCATTTGCCTTCCCGCCTTGAATATCCGATCTATTGTCTGGAAATGTGTTGGATAGTCGCAAGAGACAGGAGAAAACATGATGCGCGCGTTCATCGCTGCATGCTTTGTCGTCGGCGTTATTGCTCTCGGCGCTGCTGCCATTCTTGACGATTTCTTGCAGGAACCTTCCTCGGCAGCGTTCGCCGAACCCAGCGCGAGAATCTAGCGCGGTTGCGAGACGCGGATCATCAGGATGATTGTTCTGATCCAGGCGCCGCGCTGTCGCTACCGACAGGCGCCAGCATCACTGCAGGAACCGTGGCCAACGCAAGCGGAAAACGCAGCATCCTGATGCGGTTCAAGACGGCTCATTCCTTGGCGAGCGGCACTGCCGCGAATCTCGCACATCCGCCGGTTGGTTTATTTGGAACTGAGGCCCGGCAACTAACCCAAGGTGAGCTTTGCCGTCGGGAGTATACTCAACGCAGTTTGACCATCAAATCTGCGTGAACTTCAACGGCGCCTGCCTGCTAACCGGATTTTCCGCAGGTCCGTTCTTTTTCGTTGCGCCTTGGCTGTTTGCTACCGCCCAGCGGTTGCACGAATTGACACCTGGGTAAGCAGCCCCCGTCTCTATCGCGGCGCTCGTCGCATTTTCCGAGTGGGACGAGTGGGAAGAGGGAACATCAGTTTCGAACTGAAAATGAACAATCTTGGCCGGCTTTGCGTTGAACCCTCCAAGGCCAACGTCGGAAAAGCCAGCTGTGACTTTGAATTCAATAGTCGTTCGGGCCGTTGATGTTTGCGCGCGCTGGCGGTGGACTGTCATTGCCGCGGGAACGGTCTTGATGTTTGCCGCGGCCGCTTATGATTTTACGCACTTCTCGGTCAATGCCGACGTCGAGGGCCTGATTTCTTAAAATTTGCCTTGGCATCAGCGTCAACTCGCTCTGCAGAAGGCGTTTCCTCAAAGGGTATCTTAGCGGTCGTTACTGCACCAACGCCGGAAAATGCGGAGCGGGCGACCAATGCGTTGGCGCAGGAGCTTGCAAAGCGCCCGAATTTGTTCCCCACGGTCACGCAGCCGGACAGTGGCGATTTCTTCGAGCGTAACGGACTGCTGTACAAATCCCTCCCTGAGGTCAAACAGCTGGTCGACGGCCTCGGACACGCTCAACCGCTGATCACCCAGCTTGCGGCCGACCCAAGCCTGCGCGGCGTCATGAAAGCGCTGTCCTTTGCTGCCCAGGGGGTAGAGCGAGGTCAGCTCAAGGCCGATCAGCTCGTCTGGCCGCTGTCACTCGCTGAAAAGACCTTGAATGCCGTGTCGTCTGGAAATTCGGCAACGTTCTCCTGGCAGGAACTCGTGCAGGGCCATCCGTCGCAGGCCGGGCAGCTTCGCCATTTCATAGAGATTCAGCCGGTACTGGATTTTGCGGCGCTGCAGCCCGGTCGTGAAGCGACCGAAGGCATCCACCGTGCAGTCGCCGATCTGAAGCTCGGGCAAAATCTCGGGGCCAAGGTCGAACTGACCGGTGAGGTACCAATGAACGATGACCAATTCTCGGTCATTCGCCACAGTGCCCCGCGTGACACCCTGACCGCCCTGTTGGGCGTGCTCATCGCCCTTTGGCTGGCGCTCGGTTCCTGGCGCATCATAGCCGCGGTGTTCTTCAGCCTGATGGTCGGCCTTGCGGTGACCGCCGCGCTTGGGCTGGCGATGGTGGGGTCGTTCAACCTGATCTCGATCGCGTTCTTTGTGCTCTTTGTCGGGCTGGGAGTCGACTTTGGCATTCAGTTCTGCGTTCGTTACCGCTCCGAACGCCACGAGCACGATGACCTGCATCAGGCGTTGCATAGTGCCGCCCGAAAGGCGGGAACGCCCCTGGCGCTTGCGGCGGCGGCGACGGCTGTCGGCTTCTTCGCGTTTCTTCCGACCAGCTACAGCGGTCTTTCCGAACTCGGCCTGATTGCGGGTAGCGGGATGCTGATCGCGTTCCTTTGCAGTATCACGCTGGTGCCGGCGATGCTGGCAGCGCTCAAACCGCCGGGCGAGGCGACGCCCGTTGGATTTGCCAGCCTTGCTCCACTCGATGACTTCCTTCAGCGGCACCGGATCGTCGTCATCGCCGGCACCATCGTACTCGTCCTGGCCGGAACGCCGCTTTTGTTTCATCTTCCGTTCGATTTCAACCCGATCAATTTGCAAGATCCGGCGGCCCCTTCGGTCGTCACTTACCGCGAATTGCAAAAATCTCCCGAAACAAGCGCCGAAGATGCCGAGGTCATAGCTCCGTCGCTCGACAAGGCCAATGACGTCGCGAAACGATTAGCCGATCTGCCGCAGGTGTCTCGCGCGTTGACATTGAGCAATTTCATCCCGGACGATCAGGATCAAAAGGTCGCAACCATCAAGGCGGTCGGACAAAGGCTTGGGAAGGCGCTCAATCCCCCGCAAAGGCTGGCCGCTCCAACGGATCAGGACGTGGTGGCGGCGATCCGTGCGGCGGCTGCTGATCTGTCGAGAGCCGCCGGCAAGGCGACCGGCGCCGGCGCCGAATCTGCCCGACGCGTTTCCGACTTGCTCGTTGCACTGGCGCAATCACCTTCCGCCTCACGGGAAAGGCTTGAAGCAGCAGTCGTCCCGCCGCTCAAGGACGACCTCGATCAGCTGCGGAGGAGCCTGGATCCTCAGCCAATAACAATCAAGACCCTGCCGCCCAATCTGGTTCGCGGCTGGCAACTGCCAGACGGCCAAAGCCGCGTTCAAGCCTTGCCGAAGGGCGATCCGGCTGACGATCGAGTACTGCGGGACTTCGCTACCGCGGTTCTGCATGTTGAACCATCGGCGACCGGGCCCGCAATCACCTATTACGAAGCCGGCAAGACCATCACCAGTGCGTTCATCGAGGCCGGGATTCTCGCGTTTGTCGCGATTGCAGTCCTGCTCCTGGTCGCATTGCGCCGCGTTGTCGACGTGCTGCTAACCCTGGTGCCCCTGCTGATCTCCGGGGCCGTGACCCTCGAGATCTGCGTGCTGAGCAACTTCGCGCTCAACTTCGCCAACATCATTGCACTGCCCCTGCTTCTCGGGGTCGGCGTCGCCTTCAAGATCTACTACATCATGGCGTGGCGCGCCGGAAAAACCGGTCTGCTGCAATCGTCCCTGACCCGCGCCGTGATCTTCAGCGCCATGACCAACGCCATTGCCTTCGGCAGCATGTGGTCTTCAAGCTATCCGGGGATGTCCAGCATGGGCAAGCTGATGTTCCTGGCGCTGCTTTGCACTATGGCCGCAGCGGTGTTCTTTCAGCCGGTATTGATGGGCCGGCCGCGGCAGATCCAATCACACGAGGCGCAACCAGATCGGCTTCCCGAGGCAGCTGAGTAAATGGAATCGGCCAGCTGCGGGGTCAACGCTGCGCTGGCCGAGCCAAATGTCCACCTCGCATTTCGTGACGCGCAGGCGGAGATACGAATGGGCGCGCAAGCGGGCATATTTTCCGGACTGAATCCTGCAGTCTTCTGCGTCAGCAGGATTTGGCCCATGAGTTGGTATTGTTTTGCGCCAATAGGCAAACTATTTGACAATTGTCACCGACGGCGGACGGCGCGTGCCGTCCAGCAGAATCGCAGCATTGCTGGTTTGGAGACAAAATCGAGTCCGCACTGACTGCCGGTCTGCGGGCAAAGCACGGAAGCAAATCATTCGTCGTTTTCCGGTTTAACGACAGATCACGCACGACCCCGATGCCCCTGAACCAGTTTCAATATTTGCCGCTGACCGGCCCGTCCTTCCTGGTTCTCGTCGGGGCCTTCGTGCTCGTCGTCGTGCTGATCCAGCTCGGCGTCTTGCGCTACGCCTATATGCAACTCGGCGTCAGCTCGGGCATGGCGCTGCTCCTGCTGCTCGGCTCGCTGGTCGGCAGCTACTTCAATATCCCGCTGGCGCAATTTCCCGAACAGCAGATCATCTCCGGGCAGGAGATCGATTATTTCGGAATGCACTATGTGGTTCCCGCCGTCGTGGAGTGGCCAGGCACGGTGATTGCCGTGAATGTCGGCGGCGCGGTGATTCCGGTTCTCATGTCGCTTTATCTTCTCGCAAGGTCTGGACTGTGGGCGCGGGGGCTTGTGGCCACGGGCTTCGTCGCCGCGGTATGTTACGCGCTGGCCCGGCCGGTGCCCGGCGTCGGCATTGCGGAGCCGGTATTCGTGCCAGCCCTGACCACGGCGATCGTCGCGCTTCTGCTCGCAAGGCAGCATGCCGCCTCTCTTGCCTACATCAGCGGAAGCCTCGGTACGCTGATCGGGGCCGACTTGCTCAATCTCGACAAAGTCCCGGGGCTTGGTGCACCGATCGCCTCGATCGGCGGCGCGGGAACATTCGACGGAATTTTTCTGATCGGGATTTTCGCGGTGCTTATTGCAAGCATCGTCCGACCGAATAGCCCAAAAAATCGGCACCTGCGGGTTTGACCATCGCCTCAACGATCGCCTGTTGGCCTGGCTACGCTACGCTTTCCTTTACCAATTCGTAGATCGTTTGCGCCAAAAGGGTGGCCGCAACGCATTCGGTGGGGCACAATCGACGGGACAATTCATAGGGGTGGGGAATGGCTGAAGCCGATCTGGATGCCGTAATCCGGGACATCGCGAAAAAGCAGCACAAGGGTCTTATGGAAGCCGCGAAAAAACGGCGCGACCTGTACGTGGCTCGGGCTGCCAAAGCAAAGGACAAAGAAACCAGGGAGCGATACAAGCAGATCGCAAAGAACACGATGCTGCATGCGGCCGCCGCTGCGAAGAGGCTGCAAAACTCTGCAGACAACGCTGCTGACAGCTATGCAAGGGCGGTGAAGAAAGCGGAAGAACAAAAGCCGGCAAAAAAGCCGGTTAAAAAGAAGGAAACTTGATGCCGCCTGAATGAGCGCCCGATGATAAACTCAGATCGTAGCAACCATTAAACGACAGCCGTCATTCCGGGGGCGCGCTCTTGCGCGAGCCCGGAATCCATAACCACCGCAGGGAGTATGGATTCCGGGCCTGCGCCAAGGGGCGCATCCCGGAATGACGAACGTTGGCGTTCCCGCTGAAATCACAGCAACGTCATTGCGAGCGAAGCGAAGCAATCCAGCGGCAAAGCAAAAAGACTGGATTGCTTCGTCGCTGCGCTCCTCGCAATGACGAACGTGGGTTTTAGCGAACGAACCCTCCACGTCAGTGCTGACGAACGTTGCCGCCGGACCTGTCACCGGCACTTGCTTCTGAAGCACCTTCATCATCGCGTCGCCGAGGATAGCCGGCTCGCGCGGCGGCAGATAGGTGACGCCGGCCGCCTGGGCGAGGTCTGCTATCTTTCCTGAAGTCTGCAAATCGGCCAGCGCCCGGTCGACCGCGGCGAGCAGTGCCGGGTCGCTGGCGAGGCCGACGTAACCGCGATTGACACCGATTGGATTAAAAGTAGCCGGAGGCGACGAGCCTGGTTTCCGGATGGGCGGCGCGGTACGCGTCAAACCGGCGCGAGTCGAGCAGCGTTGCGTCAAGCTCACCGCGATGCGAGCGCCCCAAGACCGAAGAATGGCGCCGCGTTGCGGCGCCATTTGTCGTTCGGTGCGCCTGCACAAATCATCGGGTGCGGCACATCGACTCGATCAGGCATCTTGTGGAATTTGAAGCCCGGCCAGATCATGGTTGCGGGCAGGATTGTTCACTTCAAGTCCATCGGCCGGTTGATGCTGCTGCCTGAATGTGAGGTCCGCTTGGTCTGCGCCGGCTCATGCGGAACACTATTTTTCGCTTCGAACACCGCCTTGCAGGCGTCGCCGAGCTGGGCGGTGTTCTGCCTCAGGCAGGCGACGATACGGTTCGTGTCGGGAATCTCAGCGCCGCACAATCGAAATACATCTGGCGTGCAAGCAAGCTGCTGCTCCATGGTGCCACGATATTCCTGAGCGTGGGTCGGACTTTGCACGGCCGAAGACGTTGCAAAGATCAGGATTAACCAAAGGTATCTGTTTCTCATTTCAGGTTTCCCTCCTGCAGGATGAGTAGAAAGCCGGTGAGCGTTGCACCGAACGCGAGATAGATCGACAGGCTGCCAATGAACACTCCCCACAGGGGAGCCGAGCTGCCCATGATTAGATCCCGAAAATGCTGGCAATTTGATGCAATAAGCATCGACGCCAGGACCGTTCCTGGCGTGCCTCCCATCACTTGACGGGGCAAGCTGGCGAAACAGCCACCGGTCTGTCATCGGCCACATCCGATTTTTCGACGAGTGACAATGAGGAAAGTGCCGGTCTAGTCTAGCTCCGGGCACGTATATCCGGCGGGGCAAAGGTGGCGGGCTTCGTCCAAATTTGCCGAAATTTTGTCACAGTGGCGCCGGTCGTGGCCGACCGTTCTCACTGATTTCGTTTCTCGCTGGCCCGTCGGTTTGCTTCTTTAACCGGGCGTACCAGGCGGCATACGGAGTGGCCTTCGCTAGATGCCGGTGAGGTCAGGCGTACCGTCCGACCACCGGCTCCAGACCTGGATTGGCCAAGCGGTAAAGCTTGCCTCGGATGACGAAATAACGTCTGTCGGGCGTGACCGGATAATTCGGGTGTTGGTTCATGCGTTCCATCTCAGATAAGCGGCTTTCCGCCGGTCACCGCGATCGTCGCTCCGGAGACATAGCTCGAAAGCGGGTCGGCGAGCATGACGTATGCCGTCGCCAATTCCGCCGGCTGGCCGGGCCGTTTCATCGGGACCTGCTTGCCGAAGTTCTTCACCGCTTCGTCGGGCATGGTCGAGGGGATCAGCGGCGTCCAGATCGGGCCCGGCGCCACGGCGTTGGCGCGGATTCCCTTCTCTGCGAGCATTTGCGCCAGGCCGCCGGTAAAATTCTGGATGGCGCCTTTGGTGGTTGCATAGGCGAGCAGGATCGGGTTCGGCATGTCGGCATTGATCGAGGTGGTGTTGATGATCGCGCTTCCAGGCTTCATGTAGGGGACGGCGGCTTTTGCCAGATAAAACATCGCATGGATGTTGACGCGGAAGGTCTTGTCCCACTCATCGTCGGTGATGTCTTCGATGTCCTTGAATGTCGCCTGGTGCGCGGCATTGTTGACGAGGATGTCGATGCCGCCGAGATCGTCGATCGCCCGCTTGATGATCGTTCCGCAATGGCCGGGGTCTCCGATGTCGCCGGCGACCAGCACGGCCTTGCGACCTTCTTTTTCGACAAGCTGCTTTACTTCCCTGGCATCATCGTTCTCGTCGAGATAAGCGATCAGGATGTCGGCGCCTTCGCGGGCGTATGCGATCGCCACCGCCCGGCCGATACCGCTGTCACCGCCTGTGATGACGGCCTTCATGCCTTTCAGCTTGCCGCACCCCTTATAAGTGGTCTCGCCGTGATCCGGGCGCGGCTGCATCGCCGCGGTGGCGCCTGGCATCGGTTGCTTCTGGGCAGGGAATGGCGGCTTTGGATAGTGGATTGTCATTCGTTCCTCGCTTCGCAATCAGGCCCATTAAATGGATTGGCAATGCCAAGGTTCCACCGACCACCGTCGGATTGCGGATCGGATATGCCGTCAACGGATCGCTATTATTTCGGCTTCGCCGTTGCCAGCCTGGACCACGTCGCCGACGCGTTTTCCGAACATCGACCTCGCCAGCGGCGAGACGTGTGAAATGGATCCCTTGGCGGGGTCGGCCTCGTCCTCGCCGACGATCCGGAAGGTCTGCTCGCGGCCGTCATCGCGAACGATGGTCACAGATGCACCGAAGCGAACCTCGGTTGCGTCATCCGAAGCGGGAACGACCCGTGCCGTGGCGCGCCGTGCGCTCCAATATCTGAGCTCGCGCGCGGCAGCTGCGAGGGAGGCGCGATCATTGGACGCCTGCGCGAGCGCATAGGCGCTTTTCGCAGCCGCAAACGCGTCCTCGATCTGGGCCATCCCGGATTCAGTCACGTCGTTCGGGTGCTCCGAGATCGGCCGTTCGGACAAATGCTCGGGGGTGTTGACGTCCTGCTCCCTGACAAATGCTCTGCTCATGTCTGCCATCCGACAACCGGGCCAAGGGGGCATTCACCATGTTACAGGAGGAACAATTATTGTGCATTGGGGTTCCACATCGGGAGCATTCGATGCTCAAACGCAGCAGGGCGAGCGTCCGATTCATGGACCCGAAGAAGAGCGCAGGCGCAACACCCTTCAAGGGAGTGCGCCGCGAAAGAGCCGGCTGAGCGGCGGTGCCGGCGCAGCTCGGCCTGTTCCCGACCGGCACGCTCGGACCACAAGGTCTGCGCTATCAGCCTGATTTCATTTCGCCCACCAGCGAACGGGAGTTGATCGCGCACATTTCGGCGCTGCCGCTGGCGCCTTTTCAATTCGGCGCCTATCAGGGCAAGCGTCGTGTCGCTTCCTTCGGATGGCGGTACGATCACACGCGTCAGCAGCTCGAACCGGCCCACGACCTTCCGGAGTGGCTCAAGCCGCTGATCAGAAGGATCGAAGCGTTCGAAGAATTGCCGCCGGGAGCGATCCGCCAGGTGCTCTGTACCGAATATGAGCCGGGCGCAGGGATCGGCTGGCATCGCGACAAGCCGCATTTCGACAAGGTGTTCGGCCTCTCGCTGGCGTCAGATTGCAAATTCCGGTTTCGTCGCAAGCGCGGCGAGAAATGGGAGCGGTACACGCTGGAAGCGCAAGCGCGCTCGCTGTACCTGATGTCGGGTGAATCCCGGCAGGTCTGGGAGCACAGTATCCCGCCGGTGCCGACCGCTCGCTATTCGATCACGTTTCGGACCATGGTCGGGGAGGAGCCGGGAATCCAGTGCCATGAATGACAGCTTCGACCTTCAGCGCTTTGTGGACGCTCAAGCTCCGGTTTACCCGCAAGTCGTCTCGGAGCTGCGCGCGGGCCGCAAGCGCAGCCATTGGATGTGGTTTATTTTTCCCCAGATCGTCGGCCTTGGGCACAGCGGCATGGCAATGAAATTTGCGATCCTCTCTCGAGAGGAGGCGGTCGCCTATCTCGCCCATTCCGTGCTGGGTCCGCGACTGCGGGAGTGCACGGATCTCGTGCTCGCCATCGAGAACCGTTCGATCAACGAAATTCTCGGCTCCCCTGATGACATCAAGTTTCGCTCGTCGATGACATTGTTTTCCACCGTCAGCGGGGACGAGATTTTTCGCCGCGCGATCAAGAAATATTATTCCGCAGGTTTCGATCAGTCCACGTTGGAGCGCTTGCGTACTCAGCAAAAGGAGCCATAGCACCTTTGTCGAGAATTCTTGGGTCTCAGCAATCTAAATTTGTTTTTAATTGCGAATGTCGAACCGGACTGGCATGTCGGATCGGAGGAGAAGTTAATGTCATCGATTTCCCGGCGCCACCTCATGGTCGTCGCGAGCGGCATCGCTACCGCAGCCGCTTCCCCTCGCATCGATTTTGCCCGGGCCGCGGTCCCCGCCGCGGCTGGACCGTTCAAGCTTGATCCGCTCACCTATTCCACCAATGCGTTGGAGCCGCATATCGACGCGAGGACCATGGAAATTCATCATGACAAGCATCACGGTGCCTATGTCGCGAACCTCAATAACCTCGTAAAGGGCGCGCCCCGGATAGCGCAGATACCGGTCGAGGAGGTGCTCGGCAATCTCGGCGACGTTCCTGATGCGATCCGCACAGATGTGCGCAACAACCTCGGCGGCATCGAGAAACTTCAGGCTGATTTCAACGTGTCGGGTGCACGTCAATTCGGCTCGGGTTGGGTGTTCGTGACCGTCACCAGGGACGGCAAGCTTGCCATAGAGACCCGGCCTGATCAGGACACGCCGCTGATGGACAACAAGCGCGTCTTATTCGGCAACGACGTGTGGGAGCACGCCTATTATCTGAACTACCAGAACCGCCGTCCCGATTATCTCAAGGCATGGTGGAATACGGTGAACTGGAGCAAGATCAACGAACGCTATGCGGCGGCGAAAGCCGGAACGCTAGGCGTTTAGTTTGGTAACGACGCGCCTCGACTGTTGCTGCCGCGTCATTTGCCTGTTCATGTCCCTCGCCCTGTCGTTATTTTTGCCCTGTCGTGATTTTTGATGCTTTGGATCTCGCCCGAACAAGCTCATTTCCGTGCAAGGCGTCCTTTCCGATTGGGTTGATCGACGTCCTTCGCCGAGAAGTGGTCGTTTGCAATCAAACTGAGATCACCGGCGTGTCGGGTTTACACTTGTTGTTCCTTTTTGCGTTTGCGAAGAGGCGGTACGGAAATATCAGGGATGACGACCACGGTCTGCGTGGCCTCGTGGCCGAGACGCGCCCGCAGCCACCGCTGCGCAGCTGCGTAACTTGCTTAAACATGATCAGATCTTCAGAAGCGATTGGGGCGGAATCGATTTTTGCTTGAGTTGGGTCATCGTACATTGGCTCGGGCTCTTGTCGGGCCGCCATCGCAGGATCGTGGTGCCGTGGCGAAACCGTTCACCCGTAAAGTGATCATACGAGACCTCGATGACCAGCTTCGGCTTCACGGGTTGCCACAGCGCCGAGCGCTTCGTTGACCATCGGCTCGGGCCTCCCGGCGTATTTCCGGTAAAGCTCCGATCGGCGCTGATACGCTCCAGCCGGTCGGTCACGCTTGATCTTCTGCATGCCCTCGCGATTGCCGCCCTGGTAGGGAAGGTCGATGCGTTTGGCGACGACTCCGTCGCATCCACCGCCGGCAAGCGCGAGCCACCGCTTTGCAGCAGCCGGCGCCGAGCTCATCGGCGAGAGCCTGAACGGGATTGCCGCCTTGAAGCAGCGCTTCGCGAATGCCTCCAGCTCAGGCCGCCGCTTCGAAAGCGGCGCCTGTGCCAGATCGGTTTTGCCGCGCTTCAGAAGATCGAAGGCGAGAAACAGCGCTGGCTTCTCGCTGGACAACCGCTCGATGCGGCTTGCCGCTGGATGGATGCGCGAAAGCAGATCGTCGAACGAAAGCCTTTTGCCGACCGGCACCACGAGCTCGCCGTCCAGAACGAAAGCCGTCTCGGTCAACTCGCGGGCTGCCGCCGCGATTTCAGGAAAATACCGGGTCAGATCCTGGCCGGATTTCGATTGTAGTTTCACAGATCGGCTGTCGCGAAAAATCAGGCAGCGGAAGCCATCCCATTTCGGTTCGTATTGCCATTCCTGACCGTACGGAATTTCGTCGACAGAACGAGCCTCCATCGCCTCGATCTGGACTGCGCCGTTGCGTGTCATGCGACTGTAACAGCAGTCCGGATCTCGAGTTCCGAGGCGTCAAGAATCGATGCAATCGCGGATTGGTGGCCTGGAACCTGCCGCGCGCCGGTCCGTTTTCCAATTCTGGGTAAGCCAAAGAGCGAACCCACATCAGAGATGGAAAAGGAGAGGCAGATGAACCCGAAACGACTCATTCTTGCCGGCTGCGCCATCATGGTTCTGAGCGCCGGAACCGCTCAGGCCGGTCCCTGTGATTCCGGCGGCAAAGCCGCGATGAAGGACGCAGGTTCCGGCCCTACAGTTGGCAGTACGGGACAGACGACCGGCGCCGCCGGGTCGGACGTCAATCAGCACCCGCCGACCAGCACGATGAACCGTGCGTCTGGAGACGTTGCGACGTCGTCGCAGGACGCACAGCGCCAGATGCAAGGCCAGCCGACAGCGGCACAGCGAGCCCAGGGCGCTAAGTCCGCGGATGGGCAGATGGCCGATAAGGGCTGTTGAAACGCGGAGAGCCAAAGAGCCACGCTGGTTCAATCAACGCGCCAACCTGGCACGATAGCCTGCGCCCGATAGGAGGACGCGCGGTCACCTCATCGCGCGCAGGGGCTTTGATCCAGAAGAACATAACGGGAGGTCCGCTGATGATATCACGCCGAGCGATTCTGATGACATTGTCTGTCGGATTCTTGTCTGGCAGGAGCTCTGCGACCCTGGCGGGATCCCGGCCTACGAATTCAATCCGGATGTTCGATACTGACAATGACGGCACGCTCGATCTCGAGGAGGTGAAGAAGGCGGCGTCAACGCTATTCGAGCGACTGGACCGGGATCATGACGGCACCCTCGACAAAAGGGAATTGGCCGGCAGATTGAGCGCCAGGGAGCTGGATGCTGCTGATGCGGATCATGATGGAACGTTGACGAGAGACGAGTATCTCGCGCTCGTCGAGCAGCGCTTCAATGCGGCAAACCCTGACAAGGACGGCACCCTGGATTCCAAGGAGTTGAATTCCAAAGCCGGAAAGGCTCTGTTGCGGTTGTTGCGTTAGTTGCTACGTCCAAAGAACCGGAAACGGCCATGGCGGTTGAAGATTGATTTTCCAGCGCGCCGTAACGCGATCAAAGTTGCGGATAGGTACGACGCGCAGAGTAACGTCACACTTGCGCTGCGTTCGAGGCCGTCCTACTTTGACGCCCGCGCGGCAATCGCGTCATCATGGTTGGGAGACCTCAATGGCCTGGAAAACTCCTAAGATCGTCGAGGTGCAGGTGGGCATGGAAATCAACATGTACGCCTGCGCGGCACGTAAATAAATCGCAATGAGACGACCTGTCGGCTTCGGAAGCGATAGCTTCGTTCGATTGCGCCTGGGGCCGGCAGGCGACGCGATACTGTGGGTGCGCATCGATCGCGCCACCAATCTGACTAATCAGCCATAAGACCCAAGCCTTCAGAGACCCAAGTCTTCAGAGACTCAAGTCTTCAGAGACCCAAGCCTCCAGCTGCCGGATTCCAAAATCGGCGAACTTCGCGTCCAATAAGCCCGACAGCGCTGCATCATCGCACGAGCAGGCGCTTTGCTGGCCGACGCCTCGTCATCGGTCAGCGCTTTGTGATACAGTTGCTCTCAGTAGCACTGTCGTTTCCATTCATTGGAATGTGAATGTCTATTCGTCCAAAAGCCTTGGTGGCGGCCATCCTGTGTTGCCCGTTGGTGCTCCCAACCGGTCTTCACGCTGAAGGAATCGATACCGAGCATCTGTTTGGCTTTATGATCGGCACTGACGTCGGCAGTGTCGGCGAACGCGAATTCCAGAGCCAGACAACCGGAAGGTTTTCCAAAAACGGGGGCCGCTACAGGGCGATCGATCAGGGCTTGGAGCTGGAATTCCTGCCCGCCAGGAACTTCAGGGTCGAGTTGGGAAGCACATTTGCGTCCCACGATATCAGCGGCGTCGCCAATTTTGAGGATCGCCGCCAGCTGACTTGGCAAGGCGCTTCCGTCGATTTGCGCTACAGAATTTTCGATCGCGACGCAGCCCCTTTCGGCCTGACATTCGCAGTTGAGACTCACGCTGATCGTATCGATGAGATCACCGCTGCGCTGGTACGCAAAGTCGGTACCGACTTGACGTTGGCGTTTGACCGGGAATTGGTTCCCAATTTTGCCGTCGCCGCTGTCAATCTGATGTATCAACCGGAATGGACGCGCTTTGCGGGTTCCGCAACAGCGCAGCAGGAGGCCACGATCGGTGGTGCGATCGCGGTGATGGCGCAAGTCCGTCCGGATATTTTCCTCGGCGGCGAGGCGCGCTATTTGCGCAAGTACGATGGCATCGGTCTGGACGAGTTTGTCGGGCACGCGCTTTTCATCGGGCCGACCGCTTACATCAGGCTTTCGGAACGGTCGAGGCTGACCGCCGCCTGGAGCCTGCAGGCGTGGGGACATTCAGCCGGGACCGCTGGAACCCTTGATCTTGTTGATTTCGAGCGCCACCAGGCCCGGCTCATATTCGGGGTCAATTTTTGAGCCGGCGCCTTCGGCGCTCGGCGGTATCAGGAGAGGGCGACATGCTCACGCCGTCTTGAAACCTGGGCGGCCTGCGGTCGTAGCTATCGATGCTATCATTTCGTTCAGGCAAGGAATGTTCGGCATGAATCCTATCGACTTGATCGTGACTGTCTGTGCTGTGCTGGCCCCGACCGTCTGCGAAGAAACCCATCTGACGTTTTCCTGGAGCGGCTCGCTGCAGCAGTGCGCGATGGGCGCGCCGCCCTATATTGCCCAGTGGGTGGGCGAACACCCGAAGTGGAATGCGGTCCGCTGGCGCTGCGAATATCCGCACAGCCATGACAAGGCTGATGCGCGCGTCGCACCGATCGCCGGCTGAGCAGGATTTGCAAGGCCGCTGCCGCCGCCCTGCGAAAGCTATTGGCTGCAGTCCTTCAGATCCTTGTCGTCGATCGAAAACACCGCGTCGGCCTTGATCTCGATATTGCGAACAAGGCAATGCCGGGCATCGCGGTAGCCGATCTTGGCGTCATAGTGTCCGGGCTCAATGCCGGTAATACGCAGGCGCTCGTCGTGGTCTACCTCCTTGTCCTTGTCGTTCAGGGTTTGGTTGGGCCCCCAATTGTCCTTCGCCGCAGGTGAAAGCTGAAAGCTGGAAATCGTCGCTGTGGTCAGGTTCCAGAACCGGATGCCCTTGCCTTGGGCGTGGAGTCCGGCGGGCGAAGCGAGCAAAAAGGCAGCGACCACAGTCAAATGACGCAACATGACAACCTCCAATAAACGTTTCTTCACGGCTTCTGTTTCTCTTATAGTAGCATGGCTGCAAGCCGCCCCCACCAGGAGGAAGGTGATGACATTTGCCCAATTGACGCGACTGAATGTCTGCGCATTGGCCGTGCTGGGAGCGACGGCGCATGTCGCGCGCGCCGACAGCGTCAATGATTATCCCACAGCGGCGCGATCGGACTATGTGTTCGGATGCATGAAGGCGAATGGAGAGACGCGGCAGGCGCTCGATCAATGCTCCTGTTCAGTCGACGTCGTCGCGTCCCTGCTGCCTTACGATCGCTATGTCACAGCCGAGACCGTGCTAAGAATGGCGCAGGTGCAAGGAAACCTCGGGGGCCAGTTCCGCTCCTCGGAACGGGCCACGAGCGCGCTCAATGATCTGCGGCGCGCCCAGGCGGAAGCCGAGGTGCGGTGTTTCTGAGTTCCGCCTTGCTACAGCGCGCATGCAAGTCACAAAGGGCGATGACATGTGGCGTCAAATCCCGGAGTCTTCAACCTTCCATTCGCCCTGGAACAAGTGGCCCTCGGTATCCTTGGCTTCGACGCGCACGCGCTTGGCGCCGTTCGGGACATAGGTGAAGCGGATATTGGGATCCTCCGAAATCGAAATGCCGGCCTCCATTTTCAGGATCAGGCTATCGCCCTGCAATACCCGCAAGTCGTCGACGAAAAACGCCGGAGTATAGAGCTGGGTGACCTGGTCCATCTGGAGGCCGGAATTGTTGGGATGACCGATCATGATCTGTGCCTCGCGGGCGCCGCCTGCCGGACCCTCACCGGATTGTGCGAACTGTCTGAATCGCAGCTGCCCGAGCCTGGTTTTGGCGTCGTCGGCGTTCTTGGCTGTCGGCGCCGAGCAGCCGCCCGAGGCCTTCACATAGGTTGTTGCCACATAGAGCCTGCCGTCGCTCAGTTCGGCGACCACATGGACGTTGGTGTAATTGTTGATGCGCACGCGGGTGGAGATCTGCGACACCGGAGCGTCGCGTCCAAACTCGAACTTTGCCGCCATCGGTGCGGGATTCTGGTCGATCACCAGCGTGATGGCCACCACGCGTCTGATATCGCCGGGTGGCAGCATCGTGCGCAACGTGACCGGGACGATCGCCGCGTCCTCGGCGCGATACGGCATTTCGATGGCGATCACGCCGGCGCCGTCGTCCATTGCGCGATTGTTGAAGATGTCCTGCGCAAGGCCGGGCCACGGATCATAAGGCTCGGGCGTCGCTGCCGGGGCAGAGGGCGAGCCGAACTGCAGCGCGATCAATAGACCACCGAGAAAGAGCAGGCGGGAAGGGCGTGCCGACATTGTCGCGTTCCTTCAACGACCGAAGCAACAAACCCTGATTCTATCCCATTAACGCGGTTATTCCCATTCAATTTCGGAATATGCTGCAGTTGCGTTGCGCGCATTGTAGTCGTCGAACAGCTGCCATCGCGACTGTTCGGCGGCGGCGGTATCGGCTGCGACCGCGATTGTCTTGCCGTCGGCGATCAGGGCGCGAACATCGCCAACCAGCGTTTGGAGATAGCGGCGTTGGTCGGCAAGTGCGTCGGGCCAGTCGCCCACGGATCCGTGACCCGGAACCAGGCGTCGCGCCGGCGTTGCGCCGATCTGGTCGAGGGCCGCAAGCCAACCGCGGATATTGCCGTCGAGCACGGGCACGTGCCCGCGAAACAGCAGGTCGCCCGCGTACAGGGTGCCGGTGGTTTGGTCGAGCACGGTCAAATCACTGTCGCTGTGTGCCGCCGGCCATGCCCGCAATACCAGGATCCTTCCGCCGAGATCGAGCCGGAGTTCGCCGTCAACCAGCAGCGTCGGCGCAACGATACGGACTTCGTCGATCAATGCGTCACTCATGCTACGGCGAAAGGCGTCGAGATAGAATTGTCCACGCGCCGCCAGTGCCCGCGGCAAATTCTTGTGCCCGACAAAAACCGCGCCCGCGTCGGCGAATGCGGCATTGCCGAAAACATGATCGGGGTGGCCGTGAGTATTCACGACATAGCGAATGGGTTTATCGGTGCGGGCTCGAATGGCCGCGAGCAGGCGTCGGCCTTCCCTGGCGCTGCCGCCGGTATCGAT
>WNFI01406880.1_pt1 | contig 26239 bp, 13 predicted proteins | sample 5400471 | NCBI WGS metagenome assembly WNFI01 (sample SAMN13153348, study PRJNA577476) | soil metagenome | isolation source: 100 cm saprolite on Douglas fir-dominated hillslope | place: USA:California | collected 2013-09-17 | reverse complement strand
ATGTAGGATAAATTAGGGGATAAATTTTAAAGAAAGATTCATATAAATACAAATTAATTAGGTAAAAGAAGGCCTAATAATTTATATCATGAGACAGACCCAATAGTCAAGTAGTTAAGACATAATTTTTTCGTATTTATATACGTGGGTGCAAATCCCACTTGGGTTTAAAATACTTTGTATATTTCAATAAGATTTATATGAAATATACACCTATGAGGTCGCCTTCAGCATAATATACCTTAATAAAATTATACAAGCAGCTAAAATAATAGGAACGGGACTAGCTACAACAGGATTAATTGGAGCTGGAGTAGGAATAGGAGTAGTGTTTGGTGCACTAATAATAGGTGTATCTAGAAACCCAGCCTTAAGAGGTCAATTATTTTCATATGCAATCTTAGGATTTGCATTCGCAGAAGCAACAGGTCTATTTGCTTTAATGATGGCTTTCCTACTATTATATGTAGCATAAATGTATAAAGAAAAAGATGAAAAAAAATTATTTCTTTTTTTAATATATAAAATGGCTGTAAATAAATAATATATATTTAATTTATTCAAACCAAAGCCAACAAGAGAGAATAGTATAATGGTAATACAAAAAGCTTCAAACTTTATGTTCTTAGTTCAAGTCTAAGTTCTCTTGATACCAAAGCATTAAAAAAAATATACTAAAAATAAAAGGTTCTTTAACTTAAATGGTAAAGTGCGTTTTTGATAAGGATGTTATTCAAGTTCGAATCTTGGAAGAATCATTTACTATTACGACAAGCATTAACTGTATATAAATAAATGTGTAAATACTAGCAAATATAATAGTAATATCATTGGTATTGTTATTAGAGAATTGGCTGAGCGGTTTAAAGCGGTAAGCTTGAGACTTATTTGATTAAAAAAATCACATCCGTTCGAATCGGATATTCTCTGCTAAATATATAAACGGGTTAGAGCCAGGTTGGTTAGGCGTCTCATTTGGGTTGAGGAATTGTTATGTTCAAATCATAATAACCCGAAAAAAAACTATAATATAGGGTTAATAACTTAACAGGTAAAGTACCTTCGTGTCGGGAAGGTAGATATCGGATCGTAGCCGATTTAACTCGTAAGTAGATAAAGGAAAAGTAGCTACTGGTAAAGCAAGATATTTGCTAAATATTGTGTATATAACACTTGGATGTTCAATTCATCTCTTTTCCGTAACTAAATAAAATTATAGACAAAATATATTAAAATATTAATTATAAAAAAAATATAAGTATTATTAAGACTAACATAGGGTCGATATAAAATATATTTTTAAATTTGATTAAACTTCAATAAAAGTATAAAAAGAAATTATTATGAAAATATAGCTATCTATTACAGAATAAAATGTAAGTATTATCTAGGATAAATCCTCATATTAAAACAAAGTGAATTGAAATATCTTATTAACTTTAGGAAAAAAAAATCAAACGAGAATATATTAAAATACTAGGTAGACTAACCGCTAAATAATGAAGCAAACTCGATATTGATATAGCTTAATTATACAATTAAAAATAAATTTTTAAAAAATATACATTTGACTTAAAAATAATTATACAGCGTATAATAATATATTAAAAGTAATCATAAACAGTGAAAGGTTTATGTATTATGATTAAATATATGAGTTAATTAGCAAATATAGTAAAATGGACTCTAAATCTATTTGAATAAAGGGGAACCTTCCTCTAAACCTAAATATAATAGATAAGCAATAGAGATAAGTACCGTGAGGGAAATACTCAAAATAGTAATTTTATAAGCAGCTCAAAAACATATTTAAAATATAATAAGAGCGTACCTTTTGCATAATGGGTCAGCAAGTTAAAATTAGATGCAAGCACAAATATCATTGGTCTCGTTCACCATAAATTACTAAGGATTTACCTAATCCAGTAATTCTATAAACATATAAAATATAGTGCCTAGATAAACCGATTATAAATTAATGAAAAGTATCTAAATTTAGACCCGAAAACTAGTGATCTTACTATGATCAGGGTTATAAAAGCCCGAACGGGTTATCGTTGTAAAGATATCCGAAGAATTGTGGTAAGTAAGTGAAAGACAATACTGACTAGTATAGCTGGTTTTCCGCGAAACCTATATAAGTAGGTAATTCAAATAACATCTTAGCAGGTACAGAATTGTGATCTCGAACAAAAAATAAATTAATTAATCCTAATAAGATTAGTAAAAAAGTATATATTTTGTATATATCGGGGGATCGTGAAGATTTTATCGGAGAGTATTTGCACTCGGAAGGGCAAAGATGTATTTTGAATAATCGGACATAGTACGATAAGGTTGTATGTCCAAAGGGAAACAGCCCTAAACAAGAATTAATAAGGTTCCAAAATTATTGTTGAGTGAAATAAAGGAGGTTTTTATCGAATACAAACAGGAAATAGGCTTAGAAGCTGCCATTTTTTGAAGATCTCGTAACAGAGCACTGGGTTAAAATAAGGTAAGGACACTTAAAATTTAACGGATCTAAACAATATACCGAAATCTTGTCTATACAAATATTAATATTTATATTATTATTGTATTGGGTAGCGGAACACAGGGTAAATCTTCAATATTATCTTTTTAAGACTAAAAGACAGATATCCCTAGAGATAATGCTGACATGAGTAACGATAAAGGAAGTGAACATTTCCTCGCCTTAAGCTTATGGTTTTTTTTATAACGGCCTCTAAATTATAAATTCAATAAATTAAAATATCTTTTTAATATAGGTATAACTGAAAAACAAAGTTATACCCCACTATTATGTATAAAAAATATTCTTTCTTTAATTAATCTAATATTAATATACGTAATAGTATAAATAATAAAAAATTATTATTTGATGAGTAAAAGCGAAAGTAGTAAATAAAGTACTATTAATCTTACAGTTTATTTATATGAAACCTTTTATAATATAAAAGGTTCAGGAAAATTAAATAAATAATTATAAAAGTATAATATTATAATTACTAAAAATTAAGTCAAATGTAGTTGGTAAATGATTAAATAAGTAGCATAATATTTTTACTTTTATAACTGTACAAAAACCGTACCTAAAAACTATCACAAGTAAGCAAGTAGAGCATACAAAGGCGTTTGAGTGAACAATCATTAAGGAACTCGGCAAAATGACTACCGTAACTTCGGGATAAGGAGAGCCATTCTAAAGATTATTTTTTTAATTAAAGCTAATAAAATTTTAATTAGAATAACTAATATTTAGAATAGGAAGCATATAGTAGTGTTGTACGACTGTTTAATTAAAACAAAGCACTCTGCAAAGAATAAATCAAAGTATTGAGTGTGATTTCTGCCCAATGTCAGTGCATTAACTGATTTTTCTTAATTGACTAATATAGGTTAGGTTTTGATGGATATCCTGATGAATGGCGGCCTTACCTATGAGGGTCCTAAGGTAGCGGAATACCCTGGCCGTTAAATGCGGTCTTGCATGAATGAGTAAACGATACAACAGCTGTCTCAATGATTGGCTCAGTGAAATTGGAATAACTGTGCAGATACAGTTTACCTCTAGATAGACGAGAAGACCCTATGCAGCTTTACTGTTACTAGTGACGTTTATAATATGTTTATTGTTAGAGTATAAGGAAGTTGAATCATCCAATCAATACAATTGAAACACCTTTATCTATTCTATTATATCCTAATATTACTAGAAGACAGTTTATGCGGGGCACAGATCCCAGAAAAAGTAACTGGGTATATCCAAAGTTAAAAATGTAAATTAGAATATTACTAGATAATTAGAAATAAATATTTAGCGATTTACACGTGTTTAAATTTTAAACATGTTAATTTAATTTGTAATTATTATATTCATAATTATCCATATACATTTGATTTAAATACGAAAAAATATTTTTAAGTAAGATTTTAACTATATTGTGAATAGTAGCAAATATTAAATTAATAATAAAGTATTTTTATTATTAATTTAAATATAAACAGAAAATATATTATATCATGTATAATAAAAAACAACTGTTAATATCAATTTTGCTTTAAAAGTTTAATGGCTTAATCTTGCTTTACTGTTTGACCTACACGTCTATCAGTCGCGTAAGCGGGGCATATGATCACAAGATACATAAAGGAAAGATCTTGGATTATTGAAAAAGTTACGCTAGGGATTATATCTTAGTCCTCCAATTTATTTAAATTATTGGTAAAATTCGGGTAAATTTCAAGAACTACTATAAAATAGTATACTTGAAGCGAAGCTTATTTAAGCAATAAAAAAGATTATAAGTTATTTGTAAAAATAAATAAGAACGTTCAACGACTATAAAGTGAGTATTGCTAACAATAATCTTTATATTGATACCTGACATTTATATTAACTATATATCATTACTATAATAAAAATTAAAATTAAATTTAATTTTAATGTAATAGATTTAAGTATAAATAAATACTTAAGCAGATAAAAAAGATTAAAAATTTTCTGTTTTTTTTAATATAACATTTTATTGACCAGACATATAAAATATGTTAAATATATTTAAATTAAAACTAAATAAAAATACTTTTGAACAAATATCAAAAAATACAGATTTAAATAGAATAAACGATATTAATTATTTTTCTCCTGCAACTAAAGAATGAAATAATAGTATTTATGCTTTTAATAAAAGTACTTTAAATTTATTACCGGTAGCTAGTAAATTACTAATAAGATTAATAAAAAGATATTTTAATTTATATAATCGTAAATTAGAGTTAAAAATAAAATATGATTCTTTATTTTTAAAAAATAAAATTAAAATAAATAAATCAAGAATATCTTCACACAAAATATATGTAAGCAATGGTGAATTTAAACACACAAATGATAAAATTAATATAAATTTATTTTTATATAATAGACAAAAATATAATTATTATTTTAAATTGAGACAAATGAAGTTAATTTTAAAAAAAAAATTTGTAATTAAAAAATTACAAAAAATAAAAAAAAAAGCTTTATTATTAAATAAAAATATTGACACTAAATTATATAGACTTTCTTATTATTTGCCTATAGACAATAGGTTAATATTAAATAATAAATTAAGTGAATTTAATAAACAAGATATATATACATATAATAAATTTTTAAAATTTAAAAAAGATATGATTAAAAATTATATAACTAAATGTTTTCGTAAAGAAATATTACACTTACATTATAGAAAATTATTATTACTTAATAATTTGAAATTAAAATATACTTTTTTAACAATATTAACTAATATATTAAAAAAAATATATAATAAAAAAATTGAGTTAAATATAATTAATTTAAAATATTTTTATCTAAATAGTGATATATATACAGAATCTATAATAAACAAAATAACTAAAAATAGAAAACAATTAAAAAAAATTCTAAATAAATCTATAGGTAAAGTAAAAATAAAAAATTATTTTTATAAATATCCTGAAAATAGTAATAATATAAATAAATTATTTATATATAATACTATTAAAGTTAACAATAAGAAACAAGAATTTACATTTATTAACAAAAAATCTTTTAATATATCATATGAAAAATTATTAGATCCTATTAATACATTATTATATAAAATATTTAATAAATACATTGTAATAAGAAAAAAAAGATTATTAGAAAAAACTATATTAAAAATTACTAAAAATAAATCTATAACAGGTGTAAGATTAGAAGCAGCAGGTAGATTATCTAAACGCCACACTGCTTCTAGATCTATGTTTATAGTAAAATCAAGGGGTAATTTAAAAAATATGGACCCTTTTTTACCGGGTTCAAAAAGTTCAATAGTAAGAGGTAATAATAAGTCAAATATACAATATACTAAATTAAATTCTGTACTTAACATAGGAGCATTTGGTTTAAAAGGTTGAATAAGTAACAATTAATAATATGTTTTTTTGCTTTGCTTGATATATAATTAATAAAAATGGTGAAATAGTCTGAACCATTTTGCGAAAACTGGAAATGAAAGATAAAAAACTTTTAAATTAACAATTTTGAACAGGCTAATTGCGCCAGAGAGTACAAATTGAGTGCGCAGTTTGGCACCTCGATGTCGGCTTAGCTCATCCACATGAATGTAGAAATCATGAAGGGTATGACTGTTCGTCGATTAAAGAGCTACACGAGCTGGGTTTAATACGTCGTGAGACAGTATGGTTTCTATCTTCTAGAGGAACTTAGAGTAAAATAAGGACAGCCCCTTCGTACGAAAGGAGTTGGGTATGTTAACCTATGGTTTACCTGTTGTTAATTTAAATTGTAGGTATAGCGAAATCCTAAATACCTTGATTTTGATTTCTTTTACTTTTACTTAAGTAAATATATATAATAATTAGCATGGCAGGAAAGCTATGTTGATTAAAGATAAGCGCTGAATGCATATAAGCGTAAAGCTCACTTTATTATACTCTAATATGACGTAGTATAATACTACGACACATATAATATATATATATATTATATATATAGGCTTTGGTTGTATAAACACCAAGTACTAATTTTCTCATTAATACTAATAATTATATTTATCTTGTATAATATAAATATTATTTTTTACATAATTAGCCTGGTTAGCATAAAAGTAATGCAATCGTTTTGTAATCGATAGAAGTAAGTGCAATACTTGCACTGGGTTGTGTTTATATAATACTATAAATAGCTAAACATTATTTTTTATTGATTCCTAGTTTTATATAATGACTAGACATTACTAAAATATTTATATAAATATACTCTTTTTAAACTATATATTAAAAATAAAACCATTAGGATAGTCTTTTAATATAATACGTATTATATAAGATTAATTCTAATAAATATGGGTTCTTTATACTTAATATCTGAAACACATACAAATGGATACACATATGTTTATTTATATTTAATAATCTTATTATCTATTATTTTTGGAATATTTATAATTATAAATAAGAACCCAATAGTATCAGTTTTATTTTTAATATTTTTATTTTCTAGTGTATCAATTTATTTGATAATGCTAGGTATAAATTTTATAGGAATATCTTATTTATTAGTTTATGTAGGAGCTGTTTCTATATTATTTATATTTATATTAATGTTAATAAATATAAGAATATCTGAATTAGTGAGTGACACAGGTAATAGTATACCATTAGGAATATTTATAACTTTATCATTTTTTTATCCTATATACAATATAATGACATATAACACAAATAATATTAGTCAAAACAATACAAATCTCTCAAAAACTAATGACTCTCCAAACCAAATAACAAATATATTTAATTATTATAATGAAATATACTTTGCTACAAGTAAAAATTGAGATGGAACTTTAGCAGAAACAACACATATAACTAGCCTTGGTAATATAATGTATTCTAGCTATTCTATCTGGCTGTTAATAACATCTCTAATATTGCTATTAGCAATGGTGGGATCTATAGTTATAACAATAAAATAAAAAAGAAATTAGCTCAGTGGTAGAGCAACCTTTTTACACGAGGAAAGTCAGGTGTTCAACCCACCTATTTCTTATAACATATTTAATAATAAACATAAATATGTTAAACGACACGTTAGTTTAATGGTTAAAATATTGTGCTACGGACACAATGATATAAGTTCAAATCTTATACGTGTTTACATAAATAAAAAAGTAAAAAAAAAGTAGAGTTTGATGATGGCTCTGAATGAACGCTATACAAGTGCTTAACACATGCTAATCGAACGTCTAAAAATAAAAACTTAGAAGTGGTGTACAGGTGAGTATACAATAATTTGGCTACCTTAAAGTAAGGCATTAAAAATACCTTTAAAAAAAAAAGAAAGAAAGAAAATTTTCGCTTTAAGATGTTAATAAATATTTTGGGCAGGTAGTAGTAAAGGTAATATCTTTACTAGCTAAAAACCCTAGTCGAAACTGAGAGGTTGATCGACCACATTGGGTCTGAAAAAACCCCAATGCGAATTGTACAGCAGTGAGGAATTTTGGTCAATAGCCTAAAGGCTGAACCAGCAACTTGAAAGAATTGATAATTCTAGATATAATATTGAACTCGACTATTTTATATTTATGTGTCTTGACCAAATCATGTGCCAGCAGTCGCGGTAATACATGAAAGACTAGTGTTATTCATCTTTAATAGGTTTAAAGGGTACCTAGACAGTAAGTATAGCCTAAAAAAGGAACATATTTACTAGAGTTTTATTAGAGAAGGTGGAATTTTTGGAGTAAAGATATAATTTGCTAAAACCAAAGAGACAGACAACGGTGAAGACAATCTTCTATCTATAAACTGACGTTGAGGGACGAAGGCTTGGGTAGCGATAAGGATTAGATACCCTAGTAGTCCAAGCAGAAAATTCTGAATGTCATAGACTAGATTTATTTTAGTCTATAAACGAAAGTGTAAGCATTCCACCTTGAGAGTAATGTGGCAACGCAGAAACTTAAATCATTAGACCGTTTCTGAAACCAGTAATGAAGTATGTTATTTAATTCGATGACCCGCGAATAACCTTACCACAATTTGTATATTATTTAATTAATACAGGTGCTGCATGGCTGTCTTTAGCTAATGTCGTGAGACTATGGTTAGTTCCAGTAATTAGCGTAAACCCTTATAATATTTTTATATATTATAGCTCTGTTCTTATAATGATATTGCATAATAGGGATCAAGACAAGTCCTCATGGCCTTAATATTGTGGGCTATAGACGTGCTGCAATTGCCTTTACAAAGGGATGCAATATTGTGAAATAAAGCTAATCCTTAAATTAGGTTAAAATGGATTGTAATCTGTAACTCGATTACATGAAAAAGGAATTACTAGTAATCGTGAATCATCACGTCACGGTGAATATAATCTCAGTTGGGTACTAACAACTCGTCAGGCGCTGAAAGAAATATGTGCAATAAGTTTGATTAAATATTTACCTTAATATTAATAATTAGATTTTATTCGTTTATCTATAATCTTCGTATGCATGATTTTAATTGGGGTTAAGTCGAAATACGGTTCGTGTAATGGAAATTGCACGGGATTTTTTAGCCATTAAAAAAAAAAAGGAGTATAATATATATATATTATACTATATAGATTTCTTTACGGTTTTAGGTAAACCGGTATTTAAATTAATTTAAATTCTTTTGGGTTCGAAACCCTCAGAGGTCTTACATTTATTTAATATTTATTATTAATAAACTAGATATTATTAGTAATATTAATTTTTTTATTTAAAAATGATTAAACTTTTTATGTACCTATTATATATATATATATATAATTAAAACAAACTGTTTGTTTTATGGACGATAAAACTTTCTTTGTAATTACAAAGAAAGCAAATGTATACTTTATGAGTATAAATATCACTGTGTTCTTATAAGGCTAACCATAAAGAGAATAGTATAATGGTAATACAAAAAGCTTCAAACTTTATGTTCTTAGTTTAAGTCTGAGTTCTCTTGGTATAAAACCAAGATTAACGGCTATAGGTTAATGGTAGACCGTTCGTCTTCCAAACGAAGTATGTCGATTCGAGTTCGGCTAGCCGTAAAATGTTAATATTATCTTTATTCATAGTATTATTATCTATCTCTGTTACTATACGTAGGGATGTATCTATACTATTATCTAGAGCAGCCTTAATTTTAATGATAGTTTGTTTAATGATTTCTATAGAAATCACGGATAACACTATCTTGGACAAGAGTATAGGAATTTTTAGTGGACTATTTAATAGCACTCCTTTAACACAAATATTCAAAACTTTTATTTATGGAATAACATCTGTAATATTACTTTTAACATCCTTCTTTCCCAGAAAATATAAATCAAATCCTATAATATCTAACATAGCAACACCTAATAGTTATTTAGCGTCCATTGTTAATAATAAAGGATGATTTAAGGACACATTACATAAAGATAAAAAATATTTAAATACTTTTTTTTTGGGTATGATCTTTAATAAGATGTCTGAACAATTTAGAATAATAGAATATTCATTAATTATGTTGTTAGCTTTAAGTGGAGTAATTTTCTTAATATCTAACTCGGACTTAATTTCTTTATTTCTTTGTATAGAACTTCAAAGTTATGGATTATATTTAATATGTACTACATACAAAAATTCTGAGCTAGCAACATCTGCAGGTTTAACCTATTTTTTATTAGGTGGATTAGCTTCTTGTTTTATATTATTAGGTATAGGGCTTCTATATACTAATTCTGCAAACGTTAACTTAGATGGATTATATGTAATAAATAATTTATCCAATATAATAGACGAAAATTCAAATAATTGATATGAATCATATTATATATCATATAGTTTATTAATTCTATCGATAGGATTATTATTTAAAATATCAGCTGCTCCCTTTCATATATGATCCCCAGATGTATACGATAATGTACCTACTATAGTAACAACTTTTGTAGCTATAGTACCTAAACTGTCTATACTAATAATAATGTTAGAATTAGTACATTATACAGGTAATATATACCTGGGTACAAATATAACCTGAACAGCTAGTTTATTATTAAGTTCATTTTTTTCACTTATAATAGGAACAGTATTAGGACTAAGCCAATCTAGAATAAAAAGATTGTTTGCATATAGTACCATATCACATTTAGGTTTTATATTATTAGCATTAAGTGTTAACACTATTGAATCTAGTCAATCTTTTATTTTTTATTTAATGCAATATACAATTTCAAATTTAAATGCATTTATATTAATGTTATCTATGGGTTATGCTTTATTTTTTTATAGAAGTGATAATATAGAATATAATAAATTACAAGAAAAAAATAATTCTCCTATACAATTAACTAATCAAATTAAAGGTTATCATAATATAAGTCCTATATTAACATTGAGCTTTACTATAACTTTGTTTTCCTTTGTAGGTATACCACCATTAATAGGATTTTTTGCCAAACAGATGGTTCTATCTAGTGCATTGGATAAAGGTTATGTATTTTTAGTATTAATTGCTATACTGACTAGTGTAATTGCAGCAGTATATTATTTAGGTATAATAAAAAAAATGTATTTTGATGAACATGATTATTTACCTTTTGAGTTAAAAATGGATAATAATATAGAAAATTCTAATAAAACCATTTTAAAAAAAGATGATAATTTGTTAGATACAAATATTTACATATCTAATTATTTAAGTATCACTATATCAATAATAACCTTGTTAGTATTAATATTTATCTTAGTACCACAAGAATTTATGAATCTTTCTAATATATTAACACTGGTACTTTATGTATCAAAATAAAGGAAGGGTCCGTTTGTTGGTTGACGGGTTGAGCTGTAAACTCAATGGCAATATGCTATCGGAGGTTCGAGTCCTTTTCTTCCTAAATATAACCAAATAATCATGTTGTAGCTCTTATAGCTCAAAGGTAGAGCAAAATACTGTTAATATTTGTATAGATGTTCGAATCATCTTAAGAGCTTAATACAAATATAATTCCTAATAAATTATATTTAGGCGGTTTGGTGTAAAGTAACACATCTGTCTCATGAGCAGAAAATCTAGGTGCAAGTCCTTAATCCGCTTTTTATTAATATTAAACACAAAATAAAGGGTATAGCTTAATTGGTAAAGCAAGCTGCTCATGATAGCTTAGATGAGTGTTCAAATCATTTTGTCCTTAACTTAATTTATATTAATAAAAATTAATTTGTCCGAGTGCTGGAAATGGTAGACAGGATAATCTTAAGTATTATTGATGAGAATCATGAACGTTCAAATCGTTTTTCGGATAAAAATTTATTATAGGGGTTATAGTTTAATTGGTAAAACTACGATTTTGCATATCGTTATTTCAAGATCGAAACTTGATATCTCCAAATGAAGCTCGAGAAGCTCAATTTGGTTGAGCGGAACACTGAAGATGTTTAGGTTGTAAGTTCGAATCTTATCTCGAGCATGTATTATATTTATGGGTGTGCTGAAATTTGGTAACCAGGTTCTACTTAGGATGGAATGGTTCTTAACCTTACAAGTTCGAGTCTTGTCACCTATATATAATATTTTTATATATATGTTGTTGACTAATAGGTAAGTCCTAAATTTTTGGTATTTATTTATGAGTGTTCGAATCACTCCAACATAAAATATTTTTTTAGGTGGATATAGTTTAATGGTAAAACTGCTATATGTGGCATAGTCTATCTTTGTTCAAATCAAAGTATCCTCCCTATTTTTATCTCTTCTATTAGCTTAAGGGTAAAGCAAAATACTTCTAATATTTAGATGTAAGTTCAAATCTTGCATAGAAATTAATAGTTAATTATTTATTAATATTTATTATTTATTTAATTCCAATAGAGACTTTAATTTAATTGGTAAAATGTATGACTTTTAATCATTATAATAAGGGTTCAAATCCCTTAGGTCTTAATCCCTAATTAATTAATATAATACCAATCTTAAGATTAAATAGTGTAAGGGAGTAAAAAGTTATTTTTTATAAAATATAACAATAAACTAATAACATAATACAAAATAAGAATTTTTTATTTTCTTTTGGGAAATACTTAGTTTTATAAATAACATTGTTAAAATAAAAAATCTTGTATATATATATACAATGATTATTAAATTTGCTAATCTAATTTAATATATATATATATATTCTAACAAATTAGAAATAATCTAAAAAAGATGAAAATAGCAAATAGTAAATAACAAAACGATATAATACAAATACACAATGAACAATATGTCTAACATAACTATGTGAAAAGAACGTTGATTTTTGTCCTCTAATGCGAAAGATATAGGAACATTATATTTAATGTTTTCATTATTTTCTGGATTAGTAGGAACAGCATTTTCTGTTTTAATACGATTGGAATTATCAGGACCTGGTGTTCAATATATAGCTGATAATCAATTATATAACAGTATCATAACTGCACATGCAATAATTATGATTTTTTTTATGGTTATGCCCGCAATGATAGGAGGATTTGGAAATTTTTTACTACCATTAATGGCAGGGGGTCCAGATATGGCATTCCCTAGATTAAACAATATAAGTTTCTGGTTATTACCTCCAAGTTTACTATTATTCTTATTTGCAAGTTTAATAGAAAATGGAGCTGGAACCGGATGAACACTATATCCTCCTTTAGCAGGTTTACAAAGTCACAGTGGACCTAGTGTAGATCTGTCTATATTTGCCTTACATTTAGCAGGTATAAGTAGTCTATTAGGAGCAATGAATTTTATTACTACTGTATTAAATATGAGAGCACCTGGTATTAGATTACATAAGCTTGCTTTATTTGGATGAGCTGTACTAATAACAGCTGTCTTACTTTTATTATCATTACCTGTATTAGCAGGTGCAATAACAATGGTACTAACAGATAGAAATTTTAACACTTCTTTCTTTGAAGTAGCTGGAGGAGGTGATCCTATATTATATCAACACTTATTCTGATTTTTTGGACATCCTGAGGTATATATATTAATAGTACCAGGTTTTGGTATAATAAGTACTACTATATCAGCCAATTCTAATAAAAGCGTATTTGGATATCTTGGTATGGTATACGCTATGATGTCAATAGGAGTATTAGGTTTTGTAGTTTGAAGTCACCACATGTACAGTGTTGGTTTAGACGTAGATACAAGAGCTTATTTTACTGCTGCTACATTAATAATAGCTGTACCTACTGGAATAAAAATATTCAGTTGATTAGCCACTTGTTATGGAGGATCAATACATTTAACACCTTCTATGCTATTTGCTTTAGGTTTTGTTGTAATGTTTACTATAGGTGGTTTAAGTGGTGTTGTTTTAGCTAATGCTTCACTTGATATTGCTTTCCATGATACCTACTATGTTGTAGCTCATTTTCATTATGTATTAAGTTTAGGTGCGGTATTTGCTCTATTTAGTGCATGATATTTTTGAATACCGAAAATATTAGGATTAGATTATAATATTTTATTAGGTAAAGTTCATTTTTGAATTTTATTTATAGGTGTTAATGTTACATTTTTCCCTCAGCATTTTTTAGGTTTACAGGGAATGCCTAGAAGAATTAGTGATTATCCCGACGCTTTCGCTGGATGAAATTTAATTAGTAGTTTTGGTTCAATTATAAGTGTTATAGCTACTTGATTATTTTTATATGTGGTATATAATCAATTAGTTGAAGGTAAAGATACAACAAGATATCCTTGAATTATACCTGAATTTGCTAGTGACATTTATCAAATTTTAGCTAGACGTGTTTATAATAGTTTAGAATGAGCACTAAATAGTCCACCAAAACCTCATGCATTTATGAATTTACCTGTACAAAATTAAAGATGAACTTTTTTAATTCCTGGTGCTCAAGTTCACCTTCTGGTTTTACTTGATTTCGTTGGTGTATTTTTAGATATAACTTTTATATATACAAATTAAGCCGGAAGGCTATATAAGGTTTATTAGTACTTCTACTATTATAGTTATATGTAATAATAAATACGTTATATAACATAAGACTCGTATATTTGCATGTTAACTAAAACTAACATAAGGCCGATATAAAATATATTTATATATTATACCTTTAAAGCATTTTTATGCAAAATCAATATTTAAAAACCGAAAATTTAGTTAGTTATTTATTAATTACTAATTATTATAATTACTAATAGTTAAGTTACTTTTTTGTGAAAAAAGCAACTTATGTTTCTCTAAACTTAGATTTCAGCCCAGTTGAAATTACTACTGATACACCTAGGCCTTGAGGTATCTATTTTCAGGATAGTGCTACACCTCAAATGGAAGGTATTGAAGAATTACATAACAATATTTTATATTATTTAGCAATAATAATGTTTGCCGTAACATGAATAGCGGTATCAATAGTAAAAAATTATAGAGCTAATAAATCACGTATTGCTCATAAATACTTAAACCACGGTACATTAGTAGAACTAATCTGAACAATAACTCCTGCTTTAATATTAATATTAATAGCTTTTCCTTCGTTTAAACTTCTATACTTAATGGATGAAGTTATCGATCCATCATTAGTAATTTATGGAGAAGGGCACCAATGATACTGAAGTTATCAATATCCTGATTTCTATAATGTAAATAATGATTTTATAGAATATGATTCATATATAGTACCCGAATCTGATTTAGAAATAGGTACATTAAGAATGTTAGAAGTAGATAATAGAGTAATAATACCTGAATCAACACATACAAGACTTGTAGTATCTGGAGCTGATGTAATACATTCCTATGCTTGTCCTTCTTTGGGTATAAAATGTGATGCCTACCCTGGAAGATTAAATCAATCTTCTGTTTATCTAAATCGAGAAGGAACCTTTTTCGGACAATGTTCTGAAATATGTGGTGTTTTACACAGCTCAATGCCAATAGCTATTCAATGTGTAACATTGGAAAAATTTGTTGCGTGATTATTCAAACAGTAGCTATTAAAATAGTGAATCTGGATCGCATCGTAAAGAAAATATCCCTAAACTTACTGTTTCATCCAAATTTTTACAACTTAAAGTTGATTTATTCGAATCAACTTTGTTAACAAAGTTTTTTTTGTAATAGCAGTATTTAGTGTAACTGTAGTACCAGAAGTTATTTTAACTGATCAAGAGTGGAATAAAAAATAATAAAAGTATAGTTATAACCTACTATTAATTAAATATAGAAAAATAAACTTAAACAATTAATATATTTAGGAAAAGTATAATTTCAATGAGAATATTAAAAAGTCATCCTTTATTAAAGATGGTGAATTCATATGTAATAGATTCACCTCAACCTTCAAACCTAAGTTATTTATGAAATTTTGGTTCATTATTAGCATTTTGTTTAATAATACAAATAATTACAGGTGTAACACTGGGAATGCATTACACACCAAATGTATTGGAAGCTTTTGATTCTGTAGAACATATAATGAGAGACGTACATAATGGATGATTAATACGTTATTTACACTCAAATACAGCTTCAGCTTTCTTTTTCATAGTGTATTTACACATAGGAAGAGCTTTATATTACGGATCATATAAAGCGCCAAGAACTATAGTATGAATTATTGGAACTGTAATATTCCTATTAATGATGGCTACAGGTTTCCTGGGTTATGTTTTACCTTACGGGCAAATGAGTCTATGAGGTGCAACAGTTATTACTAATCTTATGAGTGCCATACCTTGAGTTGGTCAAGATATAGTTGAGTTCCTTTGAGGGGGATTTTCTGTTAATAATGCTACACTTAACAGATTTTTTGCTTTACACTTTGTACTGCCTTTTGTATTAGCTGCATTAGCTTTAATGCATCTAATAGCATTACATGATAGTGCAGGATCTGGTAATCCTTTAGGTGTTTCGGGTAATTATGACAGATTATCTTTTTCACCTTATTTTATATTTAAAGATTTAATAACTATTTTTCTTTTTATAATAATATTATCAATATTTGTTTTTTTTATGCCTAATGCCTTAGGAGATAGTGAAAATTATGTAATGGCTAATCCTATGCAAACTCCTCCAGCTATAGTTCCCGAGTGATATCTTTTACCATTTTATGCAATATTAAGATCTATACCTAATAAATTATTAGGTGTAATAGCTATGTTTTCAGCCATTTTAATAATATTAATAATGCCTTATACAGATATGTCTAAAATTAGAGGTATGGCTTTTAGACCTTATAGTAAAATAGCTTTTTATGTTTTTGTTGCTAATTTCTTAATATTAGCTCAATTAGGTGCTAAACATGTAGAATCTCCGTTTATTGAATTTGGACAATTATCAACCGTTTTATATTTTTCTCATTTCTTAATAATAGTACCTATTATTACTTTAATAGAAAATAGTTTAATAGAATTACAATATAATAAACATCTAGGCTAAAATGTTAATAATAACAGTGCTAGTTATGGCCTTTTGCCGCTTGGTTTTTAAAAGGAGTTGATTCAACTCCGATTTTTTATTATAAAAAATTCATTTTATTAATCTCATAGTTGAGACTTAATTATTCTTTTTTATAATAAAATTTTTTTAATGAAAAAAATATCTATAATTATTATTTAATTATAATGACAAAATACTAGCTTTATTTCATAAAAACAATTAGTTTTATTAATACCGAAAAATAGTTTTTTATAAGTAAATATTAAAGTAATAGATTTATTGTTTTAATTATTAAAGTGAAGTAAAATTATTTGAATTATATTTATGAGTGCTATAATTTTCTTTTTTTTATTTATACCTATATTGGCTTTATTATTATTAGTTATAAATTTAATTTTCGCCCCTCATAATTCCTATCAGGAAAAAGATAGTGTATTTGAATGTGGTTTTCATTCATTTTTAGGTCAAAATAGAACTCAGTTTAGTATTTCTTTTTTTATATTTGCACTTCTATTTCTTCTATTTGATTTAGAAATTTTATTAGTTTATCCTTATTTAGTTAGTGCATATTCTAATGGTATATATGGTCTAGTTATAATGCTTATATTCTTTCTTATTTTAACTTTGGGATTCGCTTTCGAATTAGGTAAAAATGCTTTGAAAATTGATAGTAGACAAATGTTTAGCTTTCATATTAAAAATAAATAAATTCTAAGAGTTAAAAAAGAATTTATTACTTTTTTTAATTTTTCTTAGCTTATTACTAGAACATAATAAAAGGAATATGTAGTAGATGGTTTTACATTTTGATTGCAGATCGAAAATATGAGGTTCGATTCCTCCATATTTCTATAAAAAAGATATATATTTTTTTTTGGAAAATTACATTTGTAATATATAATAACAACTTAATATAATAATAATATATTTTATTATTGGAAAGTCCAGAGCTTTAAAAAAACATAAAATAATTAAAATTAAGGAATTTAACAGAAAATTTTTATTTATATATTAATATGAAAACTAATCTTAGTAAATATATAATAGCGAACATTACCCCTATGTAGGGCTTTTTTTAGACAAATTTGTAAATACAGGAACTGGCTTATATATATTCTGCGCCATACAATATTTTAATATATTTAAACCCAATAGTCAAGTAGTTAAGACATAATTTTTTCGTATTTATATACGTGGGTGCAAATCCTACTGGGTTTAAAATACTTTATTTAAATATAAAGTAATGAATATAGTTAATGATAGACCGTTCGTCTTCCAAACGAAGTATGTCGATTCAAGTTCGATTAGCCATAATTAATATAATAATTATTGGAACAAAGGAGAAATAAGTAATAAATTTAATAAAAAGTGATTTTTATTACTAAAACGAAATTAGTCTTTAACATACTAAATATATGTTAGTAATTAATTAATAATAAGTGATTTTTATTAAAATTAATTATTATTAATAATTGAATAAAAAAATGATTTATGCACCAACAATAATATCAATTATTGAAACATTATTAGTCGTAGTACCAGCTTTATTAATAGTAGCTTTTGTAACAATTGCAGAAAGAAAAACGATGGCTAGTATGCAAAGAAGGTTGGGGCCTAACATAGTAGGATATTATGGTCTTTTACAGGCATTTGCAGATGCTTTAAAATTATTATTAAAGGAATATGTATCCCCAACTCAAGCTAATATAGTTTTATTTTTTATAGGGCCTATAGTTACTTTAATATTTTCTTTACTGGGTTATGCTGTTATACCTTATGGACCTGGTTTATTAATATCTGATTTAACTTTAGGTATATTATACCTATTAGCAGTATCTTCTTTAGCCACATATGGAATTTTATTAGCAGGTTGATCCGCTAATTCAAAATATGCATTTTTAGGTTCATTGAGAAGTACTGCACAACTAATTAGTTATGAATTAATATTAAGTTCTGCTATATTATTAGTAGTATTATTAACAGGTACTTTAAATTTAACATTTAATATAGAAACACAAAAAACAGCTTTTTTTATATTGCCTTTATTACCTATATTCATAATATTTTTCATAGGATCTATAGCAGAAACAAATAGAGCTCCATTTGATTTAGCTGAAGCAGAATCTGAATTAGTAAGTGGTTTTATGACAGAACACTCAGCAGTAATATTTGTATTTTTTTTTTTAGCAGAATATGCTAGTATTGTTTTAATTTGTATATTAACAAGTATTTTATTTTTAGGTGGTTATTTATTAAATACTTCATATATAATATATATTATACAAAATATAATATATATTATATATGATACTTATAATTACTATTTAGGATCTTTAGCTTATGATCCGTCAATATGATACACATATAAATACAGCTTATCATATTCTATATTTAATGGAATATTTTATAGTTTTTGATTATCTTTAAAGACTTGCATAATGATATTTGTTTTTATATGAGCTAGAGCCTCTTTTCCTAGGATACGTTTTGATCAATTAATGTCTTTCTGTTGAACGGTATTATTACCTCTAGTAATAGCTTTCATAATTTTGGTCCCTTGTCTTATCTATGTGTTAGAAACATTACCTTTTAATATAATTTTATAGTAAAATATAATGTTTTGCTTTACAGATGTGTAAAGTGTTATGAAAATTGTAAAATGCAATTATGAGGGAAATAAATTAACAAAATAAATAAAAAAACATGTTATTAATATTATTATTATTAATACCTTTAATAGGTATATTTATAATATCTACAGCAATTTCATACAATATCTCAGATTTAAACACAAAACGAATAGCTTTAAGCATATCAATATTAAATTTAGTTGTATCATTGATAATATACATATTGTTTGATTTTAGTAATAAACAATTTCAATTTGTACAAGAATACCATCAAGTAAATTTTTTTGATTTTTATTTAGGTGTAGATGGGTTATCTATATATTTTGTGTTATTAACAACTATAATAATGCCAATATCATTGCTATCTAATTGAGCTTCAATAAATAAAAATATAAGATCTTTTGTAATAATAATATTATTGTTAGAAACTTTATTACTTGCAGTTTTTTTAGTATTAGATATACTATTATTTTATATTTTTTTTGAAAGTATTTTACCTCCTTTATTTATATTAATAGGATTGTACGGATCAAGTAATAAAGTAAGAGCTAGTTTTTATTTATTTTTATATACATTATTAGGATCTTTATTTTTATTACTTTCAATAATTACAATGTCATCTATTATGGGTACTACTGATTTTGATGCATTATATAAAGTTAATTACAATTATTTTACTCAATTATTTTTATTTTATGGTATTTTTATAGCATTTGCAGTTAAAACTCCAACAATTTTTTTAAATACTTGATTATTAAAAGCTCATGTGGAATCACCTTTATCTGGAAGTATTATTTTAGCGGCTATAGTTTTAAAATTAAGTCTATATGGTGTATTAAGATTAATATTACCTTTATTACCTAAAGCATCTATTAATTATACATATGTTGTTTATTTAATAGGAGTTATAACTATTGTATATGCTAGTCTAAGTACATTAAGAACTATAGATGTTAAAGAACTTATTGCATACTCTTCTGTATCTCATGCAGCTGTGTATCTTTTAGGTGTATTTAGTAATACAATACAAGGGATAGAAGGGGGTATTGTTCTAGGTTTAGCTCATGGTTTTGTTTCTTCCGGTCTATTTATTTGTGCCGGTGGTATATTATACGATAGATCATCTACTAGGTTAATTACTTATTATAGAGGTATAGCTCAAATTATGCCTTTATTTTCTATTTTATTTTTTATATTATGTTTAGGTAATTGTGGTGTACCTCTTACTTTAAATTTTATAGGAGAATTTATGTCTTTATATGGTGTATTTGAAAGATTACCTTTATTAGGTCTTATTGCCAGTTCATCTATAGTACTTTCTGCTGGATATACTATATTTATGTTTAATAGAATAGCATTCGCTGGTTCATTTTCTAAATATTTTATGTTTAACATACCTGATTTGAATAAGCGTGAATTTTATATTCTTTTAACATTAGTTATTTTTACTATATTATTTGGTATATATCCTGCTTTCATATTAGATGGTCTCCATTATTCAGTTTCATTTTTAATATATGTAAATTATTAGCTCTATAATTTATTTAAATAAAGATTAAAAAAAATTAAATTTAATTTAATAAAAAAAAATGAATTTTTCACTAATATTATTTATAATAGGTATATTAGGATTTGTACTAAACAGAAAAAATATAATATTAATGTTAATAAGCATAGAAATAATGTTATTAGCTATTACATTTCTAATATTGATAAATTCACTTAGCTATGATGATATATTAGGTCAAACATTTGCTATATATATAATAGCGATAGCAGGAGCAGAATCTGCCATAGGTTTAGGTATTCTGGTAGCATTTTATAGATTAAGAGGAAGTATTGCAATAGAATATAAATAATGTATTTAGCCATAATAGTTTTACCATTATTAGGATCAATAGCATCTGGTTTATTTGGAAGAAAATTAGGAGTAAAGGGATCACATATTGTAACATGTGGTTCTGTAATAATAACAACGTTACTAGCCATATTAACTTTTGTTGAAGTGGGACTAAATAATATACCAGTATCAATACATTTATTTAGATGAATTGACTCGGAATCACTTAACATATCATGAGGGTTTAATTTTGATACATTAACAGTTTCAATGTTAATCCCAGTATTAATAGTATCATCTTTAGTACACGTATATTCTATAGGATATATGAGCCATGATCCACATAATCAAAGATTTTTTAGTTATTTAAGTTTATTTACTTTTATGATGATTATACTGGTTACAGCAAATAATCTATTATTAATGTTTGTAGGTTGAGAAGGAGTTGGAATATGTTCATATCTTTTAGTAAGTTTTTGATTTACTAGAATAGCTGCTAATCAAAATTCAATGTCTGCTTTTTTAATGAATAGAGTTGGAGATTGTTTATTAACAGTAGGTATGTTTGCTACACTATGATCTTTTGGTAATATAGACTATACAACAATATTTTCCTTAGCTCCATATATGAACGAAAATATTATAACTATAATAGGTATTTGTTTATTAATAGGTGCTATGGCTAAAAGTTCCCAAATAGGATTACATATCTGACTGCCACAAGCCATGGAAGGTCCTACACCAGTTTCTGCATTAATACATGCAGCTACTATGGTAACAGCAGGTGTATATTTATTAATGCGTACTAGTCCTTTGATAGAATATAGTTCAACAGTATTAATACTTTGTTTATGAATAGGAGCTATTACAACTGTATTTAGTTCTCTTATAGGTTTATTTCAACAAGATATTAAAAAAGTTATAGCTTATTCAACTATGAGCCAATTAGGTATGATGGTTATAGCTATAGGTTTATCTTCTTATAATATAGCATTATTTCATTTAGTTAATCATGCTTTTTATAAAGGATTACTTTTTTTAGGTGCTGGAGCTGTGATACACGCTGTAGCAGATAATCAAGATTTTAGAAAATATGGAGGTTTAAGACCTTTTTTACCTTTAACATATACAGTTATGTTAATAGCTTCTCTTAGCTTAGTAGCTATTCCGTTTATGACTGGATTTTATTCTAAAGATTTTATTTTGGAATCCGCTTATGGACAGTTTTATTTTTCTAGTATCGTAATTTATTCTATAGCTACTATAGGTGCTATGTTTACTACTTTATATTCAGTAAAGGTATTATATCTAACTTTTTTAACTAACCCTAATGGACCTATAATTAATTATAAACAGGTGCATGAAGCTGATATATATATGAGTTTACCTTTAGTTATATTAGCTTTATTTTCTATTTTTTTTGGTTATCTTACTAAAGATATTTTTATTGGGCTAGGTTCCGGATTTTTTGTAGATAATAGTTTATATATTCATCCTTCACATGAAATTATGTTAGACACAGAATTTGCTGTTCCTATTGTATTTAAATTACTACCTTTAATATTTACGCTTTCTTTAAGTACTATAGCCATTATATTTTCAGAATTTATTGCTACTTGACTTATATATTTCAAATTATCAAAAATAGGTTATAATATATTTGGTTTTTTTAATCAACGGTTTTTAATAGAAATGTTCTATAATAATTACATAACTGGTATTATACTTAAATTAGGTGGTCAAACTACTAAAATTATTGATAAAGGTTCGGTTGAATTATTGGGACCTTACGGATTAGAAAAAAGTTTGGTTAATTTAAGTAATAATATAAATAGTTTAAGTACGGGTATTGTTACTTCATATGCTTTGTATATTTTAGCTGGTTTAATTTTTTATATTCTGCTATTGTATTTTAACTTATTTAATAGCAGTTTATTGATAATAATATTATTTGGCTTAATAAGTATGAATGAATCTAAGGCAATTCAAATTTTAGAGAGGAAAATTTAAAAAGTTAATCTTTTAACTTTTTATAATGAAAAGTTAATAGTAACATTATTATAGTAAAAACAAACCATTTATTTTTCAAATAAATATCCGTAATTTTGCGTATAAAGATACGTGCATATAGTATAGATTAAAAAAGTCTTAGGTAATTGATATATCTATTTAAGTATCTTCTAATTCTAATATATAAATGCCACAATTAGTGCCCTTTTTTTTTATTAATCAAACAGTTTTTACTTTTTTACTTCTAGTAATAATAATATACTTCTTTTCTAAATATATATTACCTAGATTTGTAAGATTATTTATTACACGTATTTTTATAAAAAAATTATAATAAGTTAAAAAATATACTTTAAAAATACTAAATTTAGGGTAAATTATAATAGCTATATTAACATAAAAACGTAAATTTATTAAAAATAAATAAGTATATAACTAAAATGTATAATAATATAAATGTAACAATGTTTTTTAATATAATACTAAGTCCTTTAGATCAATTTGAAATTAGAAATTTAATAAATTTAGAATTAAATATATTAGGTAATATACAAATATCTTTAACAAATATAGGATTATATCTAACATTAAGTGCTGCCATGGTATTAATTTTAAACTTATTAGCTACTAACTATAATAAAATTATATCAAACGAATGATCTATTAATCAAGAATCTATGTATTCTACTATACATAGTATAGTAACAAATCAAATAAATAGTAATACAGGACAAATATATTTTCCATTTATATATGGATTATTTATATTCATATTAGTAAATAACTTAGTTGGAATGATACCATATAGTTTTGCTTCTACATCCCATTTTATACTAACATTCTCAATAAGTTTTACTGTAGTATTAGGAGCAACAATATTAGGTTTTCAAAAACATGGTTTAAAGTTCTTCTCTCTATTTGTTCCATCTGGTTGTCCTTTAGGCTTACTACCTTTATTAGTATTAATAGAATTCATTTCCTATCTAGCTAGAAATGTTTCATTAGGACTTAGATTAGCTGCTAATATACTAAGTGGTCATATGTTATTAAATATTTTAGCTGGTTTTACTTATAATATTATGAATTCAGGTTTTTTTTATATATTTATAGGTTTAATACCTTTAGCATTTATAATTGCTTTTTCTGGTTTAGAATTAGGTATAGCTTTTATACAAGCTCAAGTATTTGTTGTGTTAACTTCATCATATATAAAAGATAGCTTAGATTTACACTAATTATATATGATGAGCTAACTAAAAAATATAGCGAGTGAACAAATTTTATAATATAAAACCTTATAGTATATTATAAAAAGTTAGTTTTTATAACTAAAATAAAGTCGAATAAGACATACACATTCATGTGTACATTCATTATTAACAGAATCCTTGTTAAATTTTTTTCTGATTTGTATTTTACCGTTCTCCGTACAAGCTTTCTAGAGAGCATTTTTACAATTGCCGCATTTAGTGCGTATGGAAACTAACCTGGTTAGTTTAATAGGTAAAACATTAATTTCATGCATTAAATATGAAAATTCGATTTTTTCATCAGGTATACTTCTAACTCCATAAATTTTTAAGTTCAGTATCGCCTTTTTTCCTTAACCTTAGGCACTACTAATTCTTGCTGGTCAAGATGAATATCTTGAAAGATAATTATAGCATTACTTGGGTAAAACGTAACTATTTGTTTCTCTCTACTTTACAAAAAGATAAATAACATAAGAATTAACAACATAAAATAAAAATAAAAGTGAATATATAAATTACATATACGCAGAGATCCGAGCAGCAAGCTCATCCATATCATTTAGTGTCACCATCTCCGTGACCTTTATACACATGTATAGCATTATTAAGTCTAACAACCTCAGGTGTGTCTACAATGCATAACTATGTACAAGCTAGTATTGTATTGTTATTAGCTTTTATATGTGTAGTATACTCAATGTCATTGTGATTTAGAGACGTGATTTCAGAAGGAACTTATTTAGGTAATCATACATTAGCTGTACAAAGAGGATTAAATATGGGAGTTGGACTATTTATAGTATCAGAAGGGCTATTTTTTTTAGCTATATTCTGAGCATTTTTTCATAGTGCTTTATCTCCCACAATAGAATTAGGAGCCACATGACCTCCTATGGGTATAATCTCTATAAATCCCTTTGAATTGCCCTTATTAAATACAGTAATTTTACTATCTTCCGGGTTTACGGTTACGTATGCTCATCATTCCTTAATACAAGGTAATAGAAGTGGTGGTTTACAAGGTTTGATTTATACAATTATTTTAGCTATTATTTTTACAAGTTTACAAGGTATTGAATATACAGTGTCTTCTTTTACTATATCAGATGGAACATATGCTTCTTGCTTTTATTTTGGTACCGGTTTCCATGGATTACATGTTATGATAGGTACAGCTTTTTTGTCAGTGGGATTATGACGTTTTTTAGCTTACCATATAACAGAAAATCACCATTTAGGTTTGGAGTCTGGTATATTATATTGACATTTTGTAGACGTAGTCTGATTATTTTTGTATATATCAGTATATTATTGAGGTTCTTAATAAAAAATATAGAAAAAATTAAAACAATTATATTAACAATTGCCAAATAAAAATGTTAAATATAAAATAGAACATTTGAAGGTCATGAAAAATAAGATTATGTAGGATAAATTAGGGGATAAATTTTAAAGAAAGATTCATATAAATACAAATTAATTAGGTAAAAGAAGGCCTAATAATTTATATCATGAGACAGAC
>WNFI01612174.1_pt1 | contig 26247 bp, 31 predicted proteins | sample 5400471 | NCBI WGS metagenome assembly WNFI01 (sample SAMN13153348, study PRJNA577476) | soil metagenome | isolation source: 100 cm saprolite on Douglas fir-dominated hillslope | place: USA:California | collected 2013-09-17 | reverse complement strand
TTCGAGCACAAAGGGCGCGGTGACACGATCATGGCGCAGCGCAGCGATGAAGGTGATGGTTTTCCAATTGCCGTGCGGCAGCTTTTGGACGAGCCGCTCGCCCTGCGGCGCCCACCCGTAGAGACGGGCAATCGTCGTTGCAACGCTAGTTTCATCGATGAAGACGAGGCGCTTCGGATCAAGCCTTGGCTGCTGCTCTTGCAACGCCTTACGTGCGGCGGCGACGTCCGGCCGGTCCTGCTCGGCGGCCCGCAGACTTTTTTTTAAAGCGCAAATTCAAATGATGCAGAAATCGCGAGATCGACGACTGACCGACCATCACATTCTCGGTTGCCAGAATCGCCTTGATCTCGGCCAGCGCGATATCGGGCTGTTCCGCCAACAATTGCCGGATTAGATCCTCGTGCGCCGCAAGTGCATATCCCTTGTACCCGCCGATTTTGGCCGGACTGACACTGCCCGTTTCGCGGTGGAGCCTGCGGAAGCGTACCACAGAGCTGATACTCACACCGAATTGCTCCGCGATTTCCGGGATCGTGCCGCCATGTTGCCCCGCCCGCACCACGCGTACCCGCAAATCCTCCGAATAAGGCTTCCCCATCCCATACTGGCCCCCTCTCCAGCACGAATCTTGAATCCGATTCGCGTCCGTATGGGAATCTCGCTCGATTCAATCTTTTCGGGAAACGCTTTAGGCTTGCGCAATTTTGCCCACGCGGCGCGATCCCTGGTGCGACAGCGTCGGCAAAAAATTGCTCATGGGAGCCAACAAGATCGACGGCGGTCTCCTGCGAACTTTGCCGCGCGACAAACATCGCCCATCCGACGGCCGTTGACTCACTGCCCCCCACCGAGCGTGTGAACGTACACGGCGAGGGCATTGATGGTGGCGTTATCGAGCCGGCCTGACCATGCGGGCATCACGCCCGCGCGGCTGTTGGTGACGGTTTCGACGATCGCCGCTTCGTCAGAACCGTAAAGCCATATCGGGTCGGCGAGATTGGGCGCACCAAGATCCTTGTTACCCTTGCCGTCGTCGCCATGGCAACCTGCGCAGTTGTCTGCGAAGATCCTCTTACCCTTGGCAAGATCGACGCCGGCCCGCACCGGAAGGCCGGAAAGCGAGCGCACGTAGTTTGCAACCACGACGATATCGTCAGATGGGAGCATTCCTGTCTTGCCGAACGCCGGCATGGCGCTTTCATGATCCTTGGGATCGCCTGAGCGCACGCCATACGCGATGGTGTCACGGATCTGTGTTACGCTGCCGCCCCATAGCCAGTCGTCGTCGTTCAAGTTGGGGTAGCCTTTCGCGCCCGCAGCGCCCGCCCCGTGGCAGGGCGCGCAATTGTTGGCGAACGCTGCCCTGCCCTGCGCCTGCGCGAAAGCCAGCAGCGCCGGGTCTTTCTCGAGATCAGCGAGCGGCATCTGTTCGAGCGCCGCGCCCTTCTCGCCGCGAATTTTTCGCAGGTCGGCGAGATCGGTCGCCACCTGAGCGCGCGTCGAATAGCCGAAGAGCCCCGTGGTGTAGCCGCTAATGGTCGGCCAGGCTGGATAGACCACCCAATAGCCGAACGACCACACAATAGTTGCGTAGAACAGCCACACCCACCATCGAGGCAGCGGCGTATTGAGCTCCTCTATACCATCCCACGCGTGACCCGTGGTGCCGGGAGAGGCCTTGGTTGCGTGCTTTGTCATGACTCAGTCCTCCCGCAGCGGCATCTTGGCGGCGTCATCGAACGCCTCGCGGTTGCCCGGCCGCAGCGCGTAGACCAGGATCGCGAGGAAGATCGCGACGAAGATGGGCGTCCAGAATGTCGTGATGAAATTCGAGATGAAGGCATGCATCTTGCGGGCTCCGCTCAGCGCAGATCGGCCTTGTCGTCGTAAAGCTTGAAGTCGACCAAGGTGCCGAGCATCTGCAGATAGGCGACAAGCGCGTCCATTTCGGTCAGTCTCGCGGCCTTGCCGTCGAAGTCGCGCACGTTCGCCTTCGGATAGCGTTTGAGGAAATCATCCGCATTGGCATCGTCCGGATTAGCCTGTGCACGCAGGTCGGCGACCGCATGCTCCACCTGAGCGTCAGTATACGGCACGCCGATGGCGCGGTTTGCCTTCAGATGCGCTGCAATGTCGTGATAGTCGAGATCGGTGACGGCCATGAACGGATAGCCTGGCATGACCGAGGCCGGCACGATCGCGCGCGGATCGATGAGATGGGTGACGTGCCATTCGTCGGAATATTTTGCGCCGACGCGGGCGAGGTCGGGGCCCGTTCGCTTCGATCCCCACTGGAACGGATGATCGTACATGCTCTCGGCGGCGAGCGAATAGTGGCCGTATCGTTCAACCTCGTCGCGCAGCGGCCGGATCATCTGCGAGTGACACAGATAGCAGCCCTCTCGCACATAGATGTTGCGGCCGGCGAGCTCGAGCGGGGTGTAGGGGCGCATCCCCTCGACCTTCTCGATGGTGCTCTTGAGATAGAACAGCGGGGTCATTTCGACGATGCCGCCGATCGCGATGACGAGCAGAATGCCGATCACCAGCAGGACCGAATTCTTCTCAAGCGCCTGGTGTCTTGCCCAGATCGACATGGCGTTTACTCCGCGGGCTGGAGGGCAGCGGGCGCGGCTGCAGGGACCGTCTCGCCGTGCCGCACGGTCATCCAAAGGTTGTAGGCCATGATCAGGGCGCCGATGACGAACAGCGCGCCGCCCGCCGCCCGGATCACATAGAACGGATGCATCGCCTCCACCGTCTCGATGAACGAGTACTCGAGGAAGCCGAGCGAGGTGTAGGCGCGCCACATCAGGCCCTGCAGGATGCCGGACACCCACATGGCTGAGACGTAGAAGACGATGCCGATGGTCGCGATCCAGAAGTGCCAGTTGACGAGCTTGAGGCTGTAGAGCTGCTTGCGTTCCCACAGCCACGGCACGAGGCAATAGAGGGCGCCGAACGACACGAAGCCGACCCAGCCGAGTGCGCCCGAATGCACGTGGCCGATGGTCCAGTCCGTGTAGTGGCTGAGCGAATTGACGATCTTGATCGACATCATCGGACCTTCGAAGGTCGACATGCCGTAGAAGGCGACCGACACCACCATCATCCGCAGCACCGGATCGGTGCGCAGCTTGTCCCACGCGCCCGACAGCGTCATCAGCCCGTTGATCATGCCGCCCCAGGACGGCATCCACAGCATCACCGAAAACGTCATGCCGAGCGTCTGCGCCCAGTCGGGCAGCGCCGTGTAGTGCAGGTGATGCGGGCCGGCCCAGATGTAGAGAAAGATCAGCGCCCAGAAGTGCACGATCGAGAGCCGATACGAATAGATCGGCCGCTCCGCCCGCTTCGGCACGAAGTAGTACATGATGGCGAGGAAGCCCGCGGTCAGGAAGAAGCCGACGGCATTGTGTCCGTACCACCACTGGAACATCGCATCCTGCACGCCACCCCAAGCGACGTAGGATTTGGAGCCGAACCACGACACCGGAAGCGCCGGATTGTTGCCGAGATGCAGCACCGCGATGGTGACGATGAAGGCGAGGTAGAACCAGTTGGCGACGAAGATGTCCGGTTCCTTGCGCTTGATCAGCGTGCCGAGGAACACCAGCAGGTAGACCACCCAGACGATGGTGAGCCACAGATCCGCATACCATTCGGGCTCAGCATATTCCTTCGATTGCGTCACTCCGAGCAGGTAACCGGTGCCGGCAATCAAGATGAAGAAGTTATACCCCAGCACCACGAACCAAGGCGCAAGCTCGCCGGCGATGCGGGTGCGGCAGGTCTTCTGAACCACGTAGAAGGAAGTCGCGATCAGCACATTGCCGCCGAATGCGAAAATCACGGCGGAGGTGTGCAGCGGCCGGATACGCCCGAAATTGAACCATGGCAGATCGAAGTTGAGGGCGGGCCAGGCGAGTTCGAGCGCAGCCCACAGGCCAACCAGGAAACCGGCAATGCCCCAGAATACCGCGAGCCCAGCCGCGAGCTTCACCGGTCCGAAATGGTAATTCGGCTTGCCGCCGATCTCCTGCGGGGGCAGGGTCGCGGGCCGATCGTAGTAGCGATTGAGAATTGCGAAGATCACAGCAACGCTTGCCGCCGCCGCCAGATAAGCGTGGAACGCAAAAGCTGCATCTTCTGCCTTCGCCGCCCCGATGATGCAGAGGAAAGCAGTCAGCGTGAAGGTTAGCGCCAGGCCGCCTTCACCAATTGTCATCGCTTTCCGCGCAGCGACTTCAGTCATGATTGTTGTCCCGCCATCGGTTGAGACGCGAACGCCGCGTCAAACGGCAAATTTGCAGCGGCCTCGGTCGTGTGCATTGAGATGGATCAAGGTAGTATCAGCCGTTTACGGCCGGTGTGGCCTCCGACTGTTTGGTGGATGGAGCGTAGGCCGCGTCGGCCTCCCGCTCGTCGTCCGGATCGCTGAAAGCCATGCCGGACATCGGCTCGATCCAGACGATATGGCTCTTCACCGCCTTGACGCCGGGCACCGTCTCGGCCGCGACGCGTGCCGCGTCGCGCTGGTCCGGCTCGACCACGGTGCCCCAAAGCTCCACGACCCCGTTTCGAACGATGACATCGATTAAATTCCTCGGCCCCCAGCTTTGTCGGTCCAGTTCAGCGAGCAGACCCTCGCGAATGGCCTCATCACTTTGCGCGCCCGGAGGAATTTCGGCGGCAACGCCCGCGAGCGCCCGCAGCAGATTGGCGCGGCTGACGATTCCGACAATCCGGCCGTCGCGCACCACCGGAACGCGCTTGATTCGATGTTTTTCCATGAGGGTGACGATGTCGCCGAGCTGCGCCTCCTCAGTGACGGTTTCGACATCATGCGTCATCACCTCATCAACCCTGCGGGCGTGCGAGCGTACGTAGTCCCTCGCGAGCGGGCCAGATCCAACGAGGAACTCGAGCCAGCGCGGCCGCTTTCGCTCGGTGCCGGTCTCAGCGCGACGCAGGAAATCGCCCTCCGTCACGATGCCCAGCACGCTGCCGCTGCGGTCCACAATCGGCAGACCACTGATCTCGTGTTGCAGCATTAACCGCAACGCCTCGAGAACCGAGGCATCGGGCGCAATGCTGATCACGTTGCGCGTCATCACATCTCTGGCTTTCATGATGCTCATCCAGTCTCGTGTCGGATCGATCCCAAACGGCGCAAGCCATCGGCGCACGGCTTGCGCCGTCTGTTCGAACTCCGGCATCGCACAGCCGCAGCAGCACATCGTCGGCTCTCGCCCCCTCGTGTTTCATCAGTGGCACGAGGGAACGCGGCCAGCATTGAGGCAGATCAAGGAGGTTGGGTTCGCGTGGCTGGTCGCGCAGCCTACGGCGTGAAGTGCGGAAGATTGACCTGTCTCAATGAACAAGCGTTCCTGATTGAGCATGCTTGTTAAATGGGTGAATCACGGACTCGTCGCGAGACCCATCACCCAAAAATGGAGAGCCCAATGAACAAGACTTTGGGATTGTTGGTGACCGCCGCGGTGTTAGCTTTGTCGACGGCTGCGAATGCACATACCCTGCGTCTACAGTGCAAGAAGATCACCGCCGACGATATCGTCTGCAGGACAATCGCCTCAGACGGGGAGGTGGCTCGAGATGTCGAGATTTTGTTGATCGAGGACAAGGATTACACGGTTCTCGCGAGTGCAAAGACGGATGCCGCAGGCACGTATACTTTCAAGGCACCGGCGGCCGAGTACCATGTCGTTGCTTTGGGCGACAAGGCTCACGTCGCGAGTCTATCGAGCGTGGATATTTGGTAGCCGATCAATAGACCTGCAATGAGATTTTCCCACGCGTCGCCGATACATACCGCGGATGTGCTCCATCTTCCGGACAAGCAGAGATGTTTTGCACCTCGGACCGCCTAAGGCGGTCCGACCTCGTCGCTCTTCAGGTCTCTGGGGACCGCAAGGCAGTCGGTCAGTCGGCTGGCTGCGCAGTTAGGGGTCACGCCTTCGCAGCCCGACCGACGACGATCGCGCCCGGTCACGCTCCGCCGGGCGAGGATCATGAATTTCAGGCTCGCGGCCTGCCGCTGGCCGCCGAATGGCAGGGGCTCAGGCTTTGTGTGAGCCGCTCGTTTGGCGGTCCGCCCAGGCCAATACCAAGCCAAACCCGATAAAGGCGACTGAAATGCAGGTAACCACGATGATGGTTTCGATCGGCATCGTCCGCTCCTCTGAATGCCGACGCATTATTTGGCAATTCGCCGACCCCAAATTTGATTGAAGCCAAACGTCGAACGCGGAAACGAAAATATTCTGCGACGGACCAGGCGGAGGGAGAGATGCTCAGAGCCGACCAAAACGATTTCATCACGCGAACCGGCCCGGCGACCCCGATGGGGCGGCTGTTCCGCAGCTACTGGACGCCGGCGCTTCTGGCAGAGGAGTTGCCGGAAAATGACTGTGCGCCGGTGCGGGTAAAACTGTTATCCGAGCGACTCATGGCATTTCGGGACAGCGAGGGCCGGTACGGCCTGATCGACGAATTCTGCGCGCACCGCGGCGCCTCGCTGTGGTTTGGCCGCAACGAGAAATGCGGCCTGCGCTGCCCATACCACGGCTGGAAATTCGATGTGACCGGACAATGCGTCGACGTGCCGTCCGAGCCGGCCGCGAGCGGCTTTGCCCAGCGCATCAAGCTGAAATCCTACCCGCTCGTGGAGCAAGGCGGCGTCCTCTGGACCTACATGGGACCACCCGACCGGACGCCGCCGCTCCCGCATTGGGAGTTCTCGCTGGTGCCGCCCGCTCAGCGCTTCGTCTCGAAGCGTCTTCAAGAGTGCAACTGGCTGCAGGCCATGGAGGGCGGCATCGATTCGAGTCACGTGTCATGGCTTCATCGCGCCAATGTGGCGTCCGACCCGCTGTTCAGGGACGCCAAGGGCAACGAATACAACATGGGCGACATGAAACCCGTGTTCGAGGTCGTCGAAAGCTCCGGTGGCCTCTATATCGGCGCGCGGCGCAACGCAGAGAACGACCAGTACTACTGGCGCATCACCAGTACGTGCTGCCGTCCTTCACTATGATCGCGCCACGCGGCGGCCACACGGTGCACGGTCATTTCTGGATCCCCATCGACGACGAGAATTGCTGGGCGTGGAGCTACGACTACAGGCCGGACCGCGCCATTACCGAGGCCGAGCGCGCCGCGATGCTCGACGGCATGGGCGTGCATGTCAAATATGTGCCCGGAACCTACCGCCCGCTGGCCAACAAGGACAACGACTACATGATGGATCGGGCCGCCCAGCGGGCGGGGACCACCTATTCAGGCGTCAATGGCATCGCCATGCAGGATGCATCGCTGCAGGAGAGCATGGGTCCAATCGTCGATCGCACCAAGGAGAACCTGGTCTCCACCGACAACGGCATCATCATGGCGCGCCATCGCCTGATGCGCGCAGCCAAGGCCCTTGCGGAGAACAGCACAATCCCTCCAGGGGTTGATCCGGAGCACCAGAAGGTGCGCTCGGCCGCACTCTTGCTGCCCCGTGACCGACCCTACAAGGACGCCGCCCGTGAGCATCTGCGGGTTCGCGTCGGCGCCGCGCACGCGTCCGTGTGACCTGCCGGAGCGCGGCAAGCATTGATCGGGATCAACGCCGTCAGCGGGCGCGCCGCTCCCATCGGCCCGACACAATTTCGCGAGACGCAACCCGGCGCAATCGACTTTACCAGGAGCTCACGGCCCTCGACAATCTGAGCAACACGGGCGTCGTCGACCGCGACGGCGGGCGGATTTATGTCACCGAAGCAGGGCGCCCGCTTGTCCGTCTCGTCGCGGCGGCGTTCGACGCATACTTGCCGAAAGATCAAAAGCGGCACTCGGTCGCAGTGTGAGCGGCGCGGCGGATAACATCGAACTTGGCGCGCCGCGCTCCTCGCGCTGTGCTCCTGGCCGAACGGATTCTTTACCTCTACCCCGCCATGCGCATCTCGATCGGCGGAGGATCGTTCTGCAGAACCAGCAGTGCCGAGGCCGTGTTGGAAATAGGAATGTGGTAATTGCTGTGGACCTTTGTGACCTGGCCGGCCAATGCGCCGCGCATGGCGATCCAGTTGAGAATCTCGACACCCTGGCTTCCGCCTTCCTCGACGATCCGCACCGTTGAATACCGCGTGAGCGCAGCCGGATCGCTGACCAGCTTGTCGAGGCACATCAGGTCGAATTCCTTGTTGATGAAGCCCGCCCGCTTGCCATCGAGCTGATGCGACAGCCCACCGCTTCCCACCACCAGTACGCTGATATCCGCGGCATAGCGCTCGATCGCTCGGCCGACGGCCTGCCCGAGCTTGAGGCAGCGCGCTGGTGTCGGGAGCGGATGCTGCACGGTGTTGATCTCGATCGGAACGGTACGGACCGGCCGATTGTCGTCGCCGGGCCATAGCAGCGCCAGCGGGATCGTGAAGGCGTGATCAACCAGCATCTCCTGACAGGTCGTCACATCGAACTCCTCGGCGACGAGCGATTCGATGATGTGCCAGGAGAGCGCCGCGTCGCCCGGGAACGGTCGGGAGACCGGAATGCCCCAGCCCTCATCGGCATTTTTGTATTCGTTCGCGGCGCCGATCGCGAAAGTGGGCATTTTGTCGAGAAAGAAATTGAGTCCATGGTCGTTGTAGAACACGACCACGACGTCCGGCCGCGCCTGGGCGAGCCAGCGATGCGCGGAGGGAAATCCGTCGAAGAACGGCTTCCAATACGGATCGTGCTGCACTCCTTTGGCGATCGCGCCGCCTCTTCGGTCGCCGCGGCGAGAGAGCCGCGCGATGATATGTGCCATGACTATCTCCCTGCATCACGCAGTTTCGCCTTGAAAGCGTCGACCGACATTCCGGTCTGTTGGGCGCCGATATCCTGGACGTTCAAGCCAAAGATGCCCGCGAGCTTGGCGAGGTAGTAGACATTGCCGCCCGCCTCGATCATCGCGAGAACGTTCCGCGCCTTCACAGCAGTGCGCTGTTCGTCAGTCAGTCCGTATCTATCGCAATAGGCCTCCTCGTCTGCCAGGAACGCGGCACGATTCTCGGCGCCGTTAAAGGAGAAGCACATGCGGTTGAGCGCGAAGCCCCTTTGCGCCTGCACTCCATCGAATATGGTGGTCCCCGGAATTCCCTGTTTCAATGTTGGCCTCCCGTCAGAGTCATTGAACGATGTTGAGTTCGCAGCGCTTCGTTTGGACCGAATCCCTCTGCGAAAGCTGCTGCTTTCGCGGTAGAAGAGCGCCGCCTGGTCCGCTTTGCTGCGAGCAGGGTTTCCAAATTCAAGTGTTCGCGTCTTCGGCGGGCACCTGCTTGGGCGCCACATTTTTCGAACATGGCAATGCCAACTGCATAGCGCCGCCTGTCTCTCGATCGCACGACGAACGACGCTGTACATTGAGCCAAATCAAGGAATCCCCGACCGCGATTTTGATAGCTGATCCCAGCTTTGCCGCTTCTGAAACTTGGGGGCGCATCACGGATTTGTCGTCCGAAGGCTGATGCAATCCGTCGCTGAAACAAGGAAACTGGATGTCGACCTATCGTCTTGACAGGCTGTTGTCGCCGCGTTCGCTCGCGGTTGTCGGCGCGAGCCCCCATGCAGGCTCGGTTGGGCGGCACGTCATCGCGAATATCGTTTCCGCGGGATTTTCCGGGCCTATTCACGTTGTGAATCCGCATTACGGTGAGGCCGGCGGCCGAGGGGTAGCGGCCGCTGTCATCATCACAGCAGGGCTTGGTCACGGCCGCGGCTCTCTCGCCGCGGCGACCGAAGAGGCGGCGCGAACCACTGGCCTGCGCCTGATCGGCCCGAATTGCCTCGGCGTGCTAGTGCCATCCACGCGCTTGAACGCCAGCTTCGCCAGCCGCATGCCGCAGAAGGGCGATCTCGCCGTCATCTCCCAATCGGGCGCGATCGTGGCCGGAATGATCGAATGGGCGGCACAGCGCAGGATCGGCTTCTCCGCCGTCGTCTCGGTCGGCGACCAGATCGATGTAGATTTCGGCGATCTGCTCGACCAGTTTGCGACGGACCGCGCAACCCGAGCCATCGTGCTCTATATCGAATCGGTCAAAGATGCCCGCAAGTTCATGTCAGCGGCCCGTGCTGCGGCGCACGCCAAGCCGGTGATCGTGATCAAGGCGGGACGGCATGCCCAAGGCGCGAAGGCAGCCGCGACCCACACCGGCGCGCTGGCCGGTTCCGACGCAGTCTACGACGCCGCCTTTCGCCGCGCGGGCCTCCTTCGCGTGTTCGATCTTGAGGAACTGTTCGACGCAACTGAGACGCTCGGCTGTCTCAAGCCGTTTCCCGGACAACGTCTTGCTATCTTGACCAATGGCGGCGGCGTCGGAGTGCTTGCGGTCGATCGCCTGATCGATCTCGGCGGTGTCCTGGCGGAACTCTCCGCCGAAACCAAGGCCCGGCTCGATTCCGCGCTGCCGCCGACCTGGTCGAAGTCAAACCCCATCGACATCGTCGGGGATGCCGACGCGGCCCGCTATGCGGCGGCGCTCGAAGCGCTGCTCGCGGATGCCGAGAACGATGCCGTCCTGGTGGTCAATGTGCCGACCGCACTCGCCTCGCCTACCATCACGGCGCAAGCGGTTGCGGAACATGTACGCAAGTATCGCGCGACCGTTCTGCGGGCAAAACCTACGCTGGCTGTCTGGATCGGCGTCGCCCCCGATGCCGCATCGCAGTTCGCCGCGGCAGAGGTTCCCCAATATGGCACTGAGGCCGACGCGGTGCGCGGTTTCATGCACCTCGTGCGTTATGCGCAGGTCCAGGACGCCTTGATGGAGACGCCGCCGAGTTTGCCCGAGCACTAGCGAAACCGTTCCTTGCGGCTGGCCATCCGGTCGTCGTGAAGATCGTGTCGCCCGACATCGTCCACAAATCCGACGTCGGCGGCGTGCGCCTCGGCCTCTCCTCAGAGGCTGCTGTTGAGGCAGCCGCCGCGGACATCATCGCTCGCGCCCGGGCCGCCAAGCCGGAGGCTCGCATCACTGGCGTGATCGTCCAACCGATGATCATCAGCCCCAAGGCGCACGAACTCATTGTTGGAGTTGCTGACGACCCGACCTTCGGACCGGTCATCGTGTTTGGGCAGGGCGGAACTGCTGTCGAGGTGATGGACGACAAGGCTCTGGCGCTTCCGCCGCTTGATCTCAAGATGGCGAGTGACCTCATTGCCCGCACGCGCGTCGCGCGCCTCATGAAGGGCTATCGCAATGTGCCGGCCGCCAGGGTGGCCGACGTGGCCCTGACGCTGGTGAAGCTTGCGCAGCTTGCGGCCGATTTGCCGGAGGTGCGCGAGTTGGACATCAATCCGCTGCTGGCCGACGAAACCGGGGTGCTCGCGCTCGATGCACGCATCGCCGTGCAGCCGCATTCGCAGCCGAAATTCAAGGGGACCGGCTATGGGCGCTTTGCGGTGCGTCCGTATCCGAAGGAATGGGAGCAGCAGCTCGCTCTGCAAGACGGCACATCAATTCTCGTTCGGCCGCTGCGACCCGAGGACGAGCCTCTGTTGCACAGATTTCTTGAGAAAGTCACTGCCGAAGACTTGCGCCTGCGCTTCTTCGCCCCGATCAGGGAGTTCAACCACGCCTTCCTGGCGCGCCTGACGCAGCTCGATTATGCGCGGGCAATGGCTTTTGCGGCGCTCGACGCGTCAACCGGGGACTTGTTGGGCGTGATCCGGCTGCATGCCGATTCCAATTACGAAAGAGCCGAGTACGCCATCATGGTCCGGTCTGATCTCAAAGGCCGTGGACTTGGCTGGAAATTGATGGAGTTGATGATCCGCTATGCGCGCAGCGAAGGGTTGAGGCAGATCGAGGGCCAGGTTCTGCGAGAAAACGTCATGATGCTCCAGATGTGCCACGAACTGGGATTCCACGTCGCCGACGATCCAGGCGACGGGACAGTCAAGGTCGTATCCCTGAAATTGCAATAGCGCCGCCCGATCATCGTAACGGTAATGGGCTTAACTAAACTCGCGTTCGCGACTTAAATCGCGTCGAGCTTTCTGGCGGACCTCTATCTCGCGAGTGTCGTAATGTACGCCGCAATGTCGCTGGCTTCAGGCCGCGTCACGCGGAAGTTCATTTTTGCGTGCGGCTCCATAAGGGCAGAAACCAGCGAATCGTAGTTGAACCCAAATTTTCGACCAATAATCGTGAAAGGTGGCGCATCGGCGACCTCATCACGCTGGTTTTGCCCCACGATGTGGCACCCAGTACAGCGCAGCTGCGCCAATCGTCGCCCCGCATCAGCATCAACCCCGCGGGCGCCAGAAGCAACAACAAGGTATACGCTAGCTGCACAGCAGATTGCCAACGCGTTCGGCGCCTGAGCCTTCCTTATGGGCAGTTTGGTTGGAGTTTCGGCCATGTCAGGTCCTCTTGTTGGCATTGGAACCGTCCATTCATACACCCGCCAAAATCGATGCGAGTTGATATGGCTCAATTTTGCTCGGCGCGCCCGTTACTTCCCCGAGGGACCGCCTCTCCAGCTTGGCATCATGCCCAGCGGCGGACTTGCTCTGCTGCGGCGGAGCCGCGATGCAACAGATTCCTATTCCGCACCTACCTCGCACCCGCATTGCTCGCGAGGCGCGGCGGCGGTCGGACCGCGAAGGTTGCATCAGCATCAGCATCAGCATCAGCATCAGCATCAGCATCAGCATCAGCATCAGCATCAGCATCAGCATCAGCATCAGCAGCAGCCAGCGCCGACTTTCGCGCTGTCAACCACGCATCGCATTCCGGCCAAACAGAGCGCGGCCGCTGCTCCGCGTCGTCCGCGCGGAGCGAATCGACCTCTTGGTCGCTGGAGCCTACGGTCATAGCCGGCTGGGCGAGTGGGTGTTCGGCGGAGTCACACGTGATTTCCTGCGCAAGGGCACGGTGTGCTGCCTGTGTTCTCGCATTAACTGAGATAGACTTGCCGGAAAGGACAATGCGAAGCGTTGCTGTCCCCTTCACCCGCCCGCCGCGCCTGCCAGTGCAAACGCACCGGCCCTTGCGCGAGCCACGCAGAAACAGCGTAAAAGCTTACACCCCGCCTTGCACCAACGTGAAACCAGTCATGCGAGCGAAGTAGACCACTCCGATCCAGAACACCAGCGACAGCGTGCCGGCCACCTTGCCGGCGAGTGGTACCCGACCCCTGTCCCACTGCGCTACATCGCGCGAGGTGAAGAACTGGAACACCAGCATGTTGACGCCGGCAAGACCCATGCACAGGAATTTCATGCGGAAGTCGGCATTCTCGAAATACCCAACTGGCCGGCTAGCAAGCAGCAGTGTGCCGAACACGGCGGCGACGAGCCAGGCGCCCCACGTCAAGGGCAGCAGCTCACGGGCCATTTCGGTGTAGCGCCGACTGGTTGAGGCAAGACCGAGCAGACGCAGGTCGATGATCGCGATGGTGCCGAACACCAGCGAAATGGCAAAGACGTGCACCACCTCGATGGTAAGGAAACAACCATTCGGATTGCGCGACGGCCATTGCCAATGGCGTCTCGCCGAGCCAGGTGAGGGAATTGATGAGCCACTGCATGTTCGCCTCCAGATTCGGCGCCGAGTTTGCTAAGATTTCCCTGCTAAGATTTCCCTGCAAAATTCTTCAATGCACGACCGTGTAAGCGATCCACCGCCCATAGACCACGACCATCGACCACGATAGCAGCGCCGCAAGTGCGAACGCATTCACCAACGTGCTCCTGTTCGCAATCCGGATTCCACTTTGCGGACCGCCCATGCCAGTGGCCTGCCAAACCGCTGCGTGCTGGTGCACCGAGCGTGCAAACGCGATGGTGAAGGCGAGTGCGAATGCCAGATACATCATCTTCATCTGGAACTCATAGCTTGGCAGCGACCGCCTGGGCTCGCCGATAATGAGGATGCCTCCCGTGAGGGCGAGTGCGACGACGCCGCTGAAGATCCACGGCACGTAGCGGTACGCGACTTCCTCGATGGTCTGGGATTTGGTTACGCCAAGAACGCGAAGCTCGATCATCACGACCGAGGAGAACACCATCGCGACACACAGGATATGTATCTCTGCATCACCGGGATGATCCAGAAGACCCGCTGGATCAGGCCGCTCGCCGCAGTCCTGGCAAGCCAATCTGCAATCGCTTCCATTTTGCTATCCCCCCTTTTTTCCGCCGAAATTGGCAGACCAGGTCGGCGCATTCTCCGGCAGGTGCGAACCTTGTCCTTAGTCGTTCAACGGGCGGGAGCATGCGCCTCGGCGTCATGATGCACAAAGCATTGGCTCTGACGTAAAAAGGCCCCGCACCAGTGGAGCGTAAATGCGGGGCCTTGACCTCGGCGGCGACCCCCGTCAGCGCCGAAGTCGTTAGCAATGATGTCACCTACCAAGACAATGCCCTTGATTTAGGTCAACCCAATCTGGCGCACAGCCGAAAAATCCCGAGGACCGCGCGAGAATGTTCTGTTCCTGGGCGCCCGCGAGCTCGACCGCGTGCTCTGCGATTACAGTGAGATCGAAGATCCCAGCGAGGCGGGTCGGATGCCCGAAACTCACGAAGGCGGCGCGTTCGCCCATTGATGTCGCGACATTGCGGGTTGGGCGATCTGCGTGCGGCGCATAGACCATCATCTGGGCCTTTTCGCCGAGCCTTTTCCCGGTGATTGGCACCAACGACGTGGCCGTGCGGTCGAGCGCGCCGGCCGAGGAACTCCGGACGCGAGTTTTGCTGGGCAGCACACCTCCCGCATCGAGGGGCCGCAGGGGTGCTGATGAGCGTTCGTGCGATTGAAATAGACCCATTGCAACAGTGAGCCGCACCTTGCGATGCGGGCCGACACGCTCAGCCGGCGAGCCCTGCATCCTGAGGCGGCCTGTAGAGCGCCGCCCACAGCGACACGGTGGCGGAAACTAGTCCAGCCCACAAGACGCCCCAGAACATCAGCACCTCCGACACGTGCACAAGCTGATGGGCGATCATCAGGACGGCGAGGAGCGCGCCGGTTGCGAGGACGATCGTGCTTTGCCACGGCGTGATACCGGACCGGCGCGCCCACAGCGCAAGTCCGATCATGGCGATGGCGGCGAACAGGGCAACGCGCTCGCGGCCAATGCCGGTAGCGTGCGGGAAAATCGCTACATAAGTGAGCCAGAGGCCAACGAGCGTGTTAAGAAGATCGGCGATCATAGGTGCGCTCCTTCCTCGCGATGCGTGTACTGCAAATATCGCCAGGTGAGTGGCGGGATGACCAAATAAGCAAGCGCGCTCCCTGCGATCAGCAGCTTCCATGGCGGCGCGAGCGGGGTTGCCAATACGATGCCGGCAGCATCCAGCGCTAGCGTGATGTAGGCCAACCCGGATGCGATCAGAAGAGCGCGACTCTCCTTGAAGCGAGCGGCGCCATACAGCAGCGCATAAGCGCCTGCCGCCAGCACCATGACGCCCAGCAAAGCGCTCGTAACGAGGAAGACGGCGGGGGTCATGATCTCACTCCGCCGGCATCGGCTGGACCAAGACCGCGACCTTTCGGCGACCCAGCGCAAACAGGTTCCACGCCAGCGCCAGATATCCGGCGGAGAACATGAGGCCGAAGCCGAAGCGGCTGTACATGCCCAGCATGAACCACGGGTTCTCCTGACCGGCGATGAACGCCTCCAGGGTCGAGCCACCGATCGCCCGTTCAAAGAACGCTTGCGCCATCCCGGCGACCAGAAGTGAGCCGACCATCCCGATGAGGCCGCCGTTGAGCAGCACGAATGCCCAGACCCAACCAGGGCCGTTGACGGTGACGAGCCGCCGTTGCTCCTGCAGCGCGATGTAGCACACCGACAGGACGCCGCACGCGTAGGCGCCCCAGAACGCGAAATGCCCGTGGCTCACCGTCCACTGTGTGCCATGCGCAAACAGGTTGAGCTGCGGCAGAGTGATCATGAAGCCGAACACGCCCCCGCCGAGGAAGTTGCCGAACGCCTCGGCCAGCGTCCAATAGAACGCCGGCCGGTTGCTCGTCTTCATGTGATGGACACCCGCATCGTAGACCGCATGCACCACCATGCCGAGCAGCGGCAGCGGTTCGAGCGCGGAGAAGAAGCCGCCGATCCCCAGCCAATAGTCGGGCGTGCCGATCCAGAAATAATGGTGCCCAAGGCCAAGAATGCCGGTGCCCAGCACCAGCGAGACCTCGACGTAGAGCCAGCCCTCGACGATCCTGCGCGACGTGCCGAGCAACTTCATCATGGCAAGGGCCATGATGCAGCCGATGAGAATCTCCCAGGTCGCCTCGACCCACAGATGGACCAGCCACCACCACCAATAGAGATCGACCGCCATGTTGTCGATCTTCGGAAACGCGATAACACGAGCATGACCAGCGCCACGCCGATCGCGGCCCACCGCGGCGCCTCGACGTATTTGCGCCCCTGCTGGAACAGCCACAGCGTCGTTTCGGTACCCGGGCCCCATGGAACGAATAAGAAGATCCCCGCGACCACTAGCACGGCGGCGACGAACACCCAGAACAGGATCTCCGCTGCCCAGATGCCGGCAGGCTCGCATCCGAACTCCTCCGGCAGGAACCAGTACACCGCACCCATGAAACCCATCAGCAGCCAGATGATCATGGTGTCGATGTGCAGCATCTTGGCGACGCTGAAATGCACGAGCCCGAACAGGAAATCCGGATTGATGTAGTAGACGGCCGACATCAGTCCGGCAAGCGTCATGACTCCGAACAACAACACCGCGGCGGCGAGGTACTTAACCGCAAGATCCTTCGATCGCGACATGGCGGCCTCCCTATTCGCTGACCCTGATGCGGTTGAAATGAATCGGGAAGCCGTTGGTGTCGATCGAAGCGAGCCACTTCAGGTAAGCGACCGTCGCAACGGCTTCGTCTCGTGAAATGCCGAGGTTCGGCATTCTGCGCTGCCAGGTGGCGTATTGGTCAGGGGCCATGAGGAAGCGCACCATCGCCTCCTCCCTGCTCTCGGCCCCGGTGATCGCGACCCAGGCTTCCCAGGCCGGATCGAGCCAAGCCTTGGTCAGATCGGGCCCATAGTAGGAACCGTTCCCCATGAAGGTATGGCAATCGATGCAGGCGCGGCTTTGAATCACGAGCTTGCCCCGCTCGATGAGCGCACCAGCTTCGTCAGCATTCACAGGATTGCCGAACAGCGGCTCATCCTTGCCGATGACCGGCATGTCCCGCCCGAGCTTGGCATTGTGCGCGTAGTCAAGGTGGCGGTTGATCACCGTATAAGGTGGAACGTGCGATCCGCCGGGGGCAATCGCCTCGAGGCTGTCAATCGTGAGCATGGCCAGGACGATCGCCATGACGACGGTCGTGCTGATGGCGCCCGCGCGCCAGAATGCGGGATCATCGAACGGCATTATGATGCACCCTCCATGTCGCCGACGGGACGCGCGGCGAACCACCGGCGGCTAAAGCGCTCTCCCAATGATACGTTAGACGGATGCAGCGCTCGCGACTTTGATCTTGATCAAAGCCACGACCTGATTATGCGGAGAGAGGGAAAGATCCACCTGCTCACCGATGCAGAGGTGACCTACGTGCTCACCACTGGCGGTCACAACGCCGGAATTGTCGCCGAGATCGGTCATGACGGCCGGAGCTATCAGGTGATGACCAGGCCGGCGGAAGGCCACTATGTGGACCCCGACACCTGGCTCGCGACCGCACCAAGCAAAAATGGTTCTTGGTGGCCTGAATGGACGGCCTAGCTCAACCCCTATTCCGGCACGCCCGTTGCTGAAGAGCGATCTGACGTTCGCGGCTCGGGGGCGACCTCGCTCGGCCCTGCGCCGGGGACCTATGTGCTGCAGCCCTGAATGCGTCCTTCCCGGCTACGGAAGTTGGCAGACCCTGATTGGGTGCGATAGGGCGCGGATGTGACTCCTGAAATCGGCAGGGCATGCTGGACGTCGCCAAGTGCTTCGTGGACTGCGGAGCGATCGCGCTGCGCCATCATCGCACCTTACATTCCCCATCGACGGACGAACCATACTTTGGTCAGGTGGGTGAGGACCGCATAGCAGGCAATGATCGCGAGCACGACCGGCCAATAGAGCCGTGGCAGCGGGACGAAGCCGAGCGAAGCACCGACATGGGTGAATGGAAGCGCGATGCCGACCATGCAAATGACAACCGACGTCATGATCAGCGCCGGGCTCGCCAAGCTTTCGAAGAATGGGATCTTGGCTGTGCGAATGATGTGGATGATCAGCGTCTGGGTCAAAAGCGATTCCACGAACCATCCAGTCTGGAACAGCGCCGGATTGTCCCAAGCGCCGAACAGATAGATCATCACGAAATACGTGACGTAATCGAAAATGGAGCTGATCGGCCCGACGAACAGCATGAATTTCACGATGTTGCCGATATCCCAGCGGCGCGGCACGATGAGGTAATCATCGTCTACATTGTCAGCCGGAATGGCGGTCTGCGAAAAATCGTAAAGCAGGTTGTTGGTTAGCACCTGAATCGGGGCCATCGGCAGGAACGGCAGCATGATGCTGGCCCCGACGACGCTGAACATATTGCCGAAATTGGAGCTTGCCCCCATCTTGACGTACTTGGTGATGTTGCTGAAAACCTTGCGGCCCTCAATCACGCCCTCGCCCAATACGCCGAGGTTCTTTTCAAGCAGAATGATATCGGCCGACTCCTTGGCGATATCCACCGCGGTATCGACCGAGATGCCGACGTCGGCCGCCTTCAAAGCGGCGCTGTCATTGATGCCGTCGCCCAGAAACCCGACCACGTGGCCACTGTGCTGGCACGCCGCGATGATCCTCGCCTTCTGGGCTGGCGTGACTTTTGCGAACACCGAATAGGCGTCCGCCATGCGCGCGAGGGCTGCATCGTCCGCCGCATCAATCTCGCTTCCGAGAACGATACGATCGACCGCGATGCCGACTTCGTGACAGATCTTCCGCGTCACGATGTCATTGTCGCCGGTCAGAATCTTCACCTTTACGCCGGCGCGCTCAAGCGCAGCGATCGCCGGGCCGGCGCTTTCCTTTGGTGGATCAAGGAACGCAATATATCCAAGCAGCGTGAGATCACTCTCATCGGCGACCGCGTAAGCGTCCTTGACGGCGTCGATTTCCTTGTACGCGACCGCGATGACTCGAAACCCATCCGCGTTGAGCGATGCGCTCTCCTCCTGCGCCTTCTCGAGGTGGCTGCGATCAAGCGCGCCGACCTCGCCATCGATCTCGTATCTGCTGCAGACCGCGAACACCTCCTCGATTGCCCCCTTACAGATCAAGATGTGTTTGCTGTCATCCCGGTCGAGCACGACTGTCAGCCGGCGGCGGATGAAGTCGAACGGTATCTCGTCGAGCTTGTGGTACTGGTGCCTCCAATGCAGATTCTTTCCAAGCTCCGCATGCTGCAGCACCGCGACGTCGAGGAGGTTCTTCAAACCCGATTGATAGTGGCTGTTCAGATAAGCGTACTCCAGCACGCGATCGCAATCGTTGCCGCGAATGTCGAGGTGCCGCTTGAGGATGATGCGGTCTTGGGTCAACGTCCCGGTCTTGTCGGTGCATAGCACGTCCATGGCGCCGAAATTCTGGATCGCATGCAACCGTTTGACGATGACGCGCTTCCTCGACATCGCGATCGCGCCCTTGGCGAGGTTTGCCGTCACGATCATCGGCAGCATTTCCGGCGTGAGCCCGACCGCAACCGCGAGCGCGAACAGCAGCGCCTCGAGCCAATCGCCTTTGCTAAAGCCATTGATCAGCAGGACCGACGGGACAAGCACCAGAATGAAGCGGATCATCAGCCACGTGAACCGGTCGATGCCTTTTTCGAAGCTCGTCTGGATCCGCTGCCCTGCAATGCTATCGGCGAGCTGGCCAAAGTATGAACTGCCTCCGGTCTTGACGATGACGCCGGTCGCGAAGCCGCTGACCACATTGCTGCCCATGAAGCAGATGTTCGGAAGGTCGAACGGGTCGCCCACGGTTTCGGTCGCGGCGCGCGCAGATTTCTCAACCGGCATCGCCTCGCCGGTAAGCGTCGACTGGTTGACGTAAAGATCCTTGGCCGAGAGAACGCGCAGGTCAGCCGGAATCATGTCGCCGGCCGAAAGCGCGACGAGATCGCCCAGCACGATCGCCTCCATCGGTATCTCGACAAAGCCCTCGACCTTGGAGGGCCGCACCGCCGCAGACAGCCCCTGGCGCTTGACGCTCGCGGTGGTCTTGACCAAAGCCCGCAGCTTGGCAGCGGCCTGATTCGACCGATGCTCCTGGATGAAAGCCGTCACGATCGACAGGATCACCATTGTGGCGATCACAATGGCGGCGCGCACGTCGCCGAGAGAGTACGAAATGACCGCGAGGGTCAACAACAGCGCGTTGAGCGGATTCTTGGTACGATTGATGAGTTCATGGATCACGCTCGTCCGGTTTTCCTGCGCAATCTGGTTCAGCCCGAAACGCTTAAGCCGCCGGCCGGCTTCGGCCTCGTCGAGACCAGCATCGGTGCAGCCGAGCTTGCCGAGTGCCCCGTCAGGATCGCACCGGCTGGTGGCCAGCAATTCCGGAGAGATCGCGATCTCCCGATGCAGTCGCGTCGGGCGGGCTACGCTCAGAGGAGTCGCGCCTCCGGTGATGAATTCGTTCGAGCGCATCATGTCTTCCAACGATATGAACGATCGCGCACAAACCGCGCACCAAGGCTAATCCCGCATCACTTCACGGGGAAAAGCAACGTGAATTGCGGATTTCGGCAGCAGCCAGGGCAACATAGGCGGCCGGTGTCATGCCTTGATTCAGATCACGCCGAGCGGCGCATCTTTTCAATATCAAGCCACGGCGCAACGGACACGTGAGTCGAGGTGCGAAGCAACGGCTGGGACACTGTGGTGAATGACATTGCGCCATGACAAGGCGCACGATGCCTACTTCCGCCCGCGTTCGGCAGTGAGGTCAGGCCGCCTCGCGCCCTAAAGCTTCGATCTCTTTGAGCCATCGGCGGCGGCGTTCATCTCCAGCTCCTTCGATGCTTCCGTAGATGGTGGTGCGGATCGGACGTACGCCGACGAAGCCAAGAATATTCCGCTTAAGCATTTTTACCGCGTGTGCCCCGAACCACCATCGGTAGATGAAGCCCGGCATCCCCATGGTCACGATGATGCGCGCCGATTTGCCCTTCAAAATTTTCACGAACTTGCCTTGCTTTGCAGGCTCGACGAGGTCTGGCTGCAGCACGCGTTCGAGAAAGCCTTTGAGGATGGCCGGCAACGTACCGAGCCAGAGCGGAAAGATAATAACCACGTGGTCAGCGGCAAGAATTGCATCGTGGGCCGATTGAAGGTCGGGCTCCAATGGCTGTACACGCTCGAAGCCCTCGCGCAGCACCGGATCGAACGTCATCGCAGACGTGGCAAAGAGTGTCGCGTCGTGGCCGGCCGCCCGCGCGCCGCGCCAATACGCCTGCCCTAGCGCTTCGCAGTAGCTGCCTTTTCGCGCGTGACCGACGATGATCGCAATTCGAGCCATAGGAAACTCCGCTGTGCAGTGCTTGAAGCGGAGTTGCACCACTCCGGCGCCAAGACCTTTGAGCAAAATCAATCATCTGGAATTTCAACCGCAGCATTTCGACCTCGCCAGTTGATCCAGCGCATAGCCTGAGGCCGAGTCTTCGCCAAACTTGGCGACGAGGCGTTGCCAGCCAGAATCTTGAAGTTCATGGAGCGCAGCCATGTCTTTCGCGACGTTGATGGTGCATGTGGACGTCGAGCCAAAATCCGACGCCCGAATTCGGCTTGCCGCACAGCTCGCTGATCGTTTCGCGTCTACCCTGATCGGCATTTCCGCCTGTGTTCTGCCCGCATACCCACGGAAGGCGCGTATTTCGTCACGCGGGAATTCGTCGAACAGGAGCAGCAAGACATTCTAGCGGCCCTGCAGCGCACCGAAGCTTCCTTTCGGGCTCGACGATTTGCTTTTGGACGATGCTGTTCGCTTCCGCGATCAGCGCCGGCGTGTCGTCAATGGCCACATCGTCAAGCGCGTCAGTGATGCCTCTCAACCGATCCAGGCTTCGACGAAGCAACACGTGGTCGTGATGCAATGCGGCTCCGGTCTTGGCCGGAATCATGCGCCAAACGCGCCGGCGGGCTGGCTTTAAGGCACGAGCGCGATGATGAGGGCAACGTCTATCCGAAGCTCGCAAAGATCCTCGCGGACAGCCACGGCCTCTCGGCGATGAGCGGCGCACATCGCGAGATCCTGCACCTTGCCCGCTTGCTGGCCCGGATCGTCGAGGATCTGCCCTTAGAGAGAGTCGACCATTACCTGGTCCGCGATGCCCAGCGTGTGATCCAAGCGATCGAGACGCTTGTTGACGTGCATACGGCGCAAGAGGAGGATATCTATCAGGCGGTCGCGACAAAATGAGAGTGAATGATCTGGTAATTGTCCTGTCACTATAACCTGCCGACTTCCAAAAGCGACGAGGAAATAACTGCCGGTCATCCAGGCATATGTGCGGCACTTGGTGCGCCGCTCGCGCCCGCGTCTCGCGAGGTTGACGGTGGGTTCGTATTAGGGCTCGCGAACTGCACATATGCGTCGAGCGCGTGGGTCGCATACATCACCGACGAGCCGGCACCGATGTAGATTGCCATAGCAAGCGCTTCGGTCACTTCCTCTTGCGAAGCACCTTGCTCGAGGGCCGCTTTCACATGAAGGCCGATACAGTCATCGCATCTCACTGCGACCGAAATGCCAACGGCAATGAGCTCCTTTGTCTTGCGGTCCAGAGCCTTTGGAGCCAGGGCTGATTGGGCAATATTGGCAAATGCCTTCATGACCTCGGGCGCACCGCCCCGCAAATTCCGCAGCTGGGCGATACGCTCTATTGTCGCCTCAGGCCAGCTCTTCATTGCGTTACCTCCGATGCTGCACCCGCCAGCGCTCGGTGCTGATGGGCGCCGGCGGAGCAAGAGGAGAAGCCGAACACGCTGTAAGCCGGACAGTATCCGATCACGGCCGTAACAATCGGAACAATCCCGATCCAGCCGACCCAGTTCCAACCCGTGCTCGGAAATCCAAAGGGAATCGCATATGCGATCAGCAGCAGGCCAATGATGACTCTGGCGGTGCGATCGATTATTCCAACATTCACGTTCATTTCACCCTCCGCGTTCCGGTTTCCGTTTTCGACGTTCAGCCAACTCGACCTCCAGCGGCAGCCGCGGTTGGACTTACCGCCATCCACCTCGTTCCAACCATCGTGCAGACAATCAAATCGCAAACATGATGGCGCGGCGGTCGAAGACGGCTTTGACCTCAATCAAATCTTTGGCCGCCAGTGTTGCGATGGCCGAAGATTTTCGTCAGCGTGCTGATCGCATTTGCGGCGCTCGGAGGCAGAGTCTTCTACTGGTGGAACCAAGTGCGGGACCAAGTGCCCGCCGGCATTGCTTGGAGCAACGGTCGCATCGAAGCCGATGAGATCGATATTGATAGAAATTTGCCGGGCGAATTGCGCAACTGCGCGTCAATGAAGGCGACATTGTGAGTGCCGGCCAAATCGTCGCCGTCATGGATGTGAGGGATCTTGAGGCAACGCGCCGCGCTGCGGATTGCGCCGAGGCCAGCGTCGGAGAGGGTGGCTTTGTTGCGCATCGCGGCCGAGATCATCTCGGTGATAGATTATTCGAAAGGGTTCGGTCGCAGCGACCTGATTACGTTTTCAGAACGCGACCTCGACGTCCAGATTACGAGCCTGCGTCATCACTGGGCCGATAATCGCGGACGACGCCGTCCTGACACATGAGCAGATCATCGACAATCTTGGGCACGCGCCCCAGCCAACCTCGTGGCGTGCATGTGAGCGCGGATCCGCGCAATGCACCAAAAAGTGCCGTCCCGTCACCGCCCGTATCAGCAGCGCCTCTTCCGCGTTCAAGATACAGCGGCCATAACACGGCCAGGGCCGCGGCACTGACGCCTACCGGCTAAGGCACTGATATCGATTCCCCCTTCAGCGCAGGCGCGTGCACCGGCCAGCGGCGGGCGTGTGTCGCTTGTTCGAAGCTGTATCCGAGAGACAAAAGCTTTTGCTCGCTGAATGCGGGGCCGAAGAAGGAAATGCCGACGGGAAGGTTGTCTCCGGTGAATCCGGCGGGCACGATCAGATCCGGAAAACCCGTGAGATTGGCGATATTTGTCGCCGATGCGGTCGGGCTTGCGGGAGCGGTGTCGGGCAGCGCGGTGAGCAATGCGGGCCTGCGCGTCGCTGTTGGATAGACGATCGCGTCAAGCTTCTCGGCAGCGAAGAGACCCTCGACGGCGGCCCGGACCAGTGGCAGACCATAATCGCGCACGGACGTGTAGCGGTAGTCCTCAAGAGTTCCGCTCGATGCTTCACGCTTGAACAAGGTCCAGCGACTTGGATTGGGGCGAGCGCCATCCGCTCGCGGCCCGGTGAAGCGATTGGTCTGGTCGATCATGTCTTGAATTGTCTTGGGATATTCCGGTCCGATCGTCGCGAGATAGTCTTTGATCTGTGCGGCAAATTCCGGCATGCGAATGGCGTTGTAGAACTCCAGCTTCGAATCGAGCAGCCATTTCGGAAACCGTACATCGACGATCGTTGCACCTGAATTGCGCATGGCGGCGAGCGACGCATCGATCACCCAATCGACGTCGGGATCGGCGCCGAGAAAATCGCGTGCTATTCCAATGCGGGCACCTTTGAGCGCGTTCCCCCGGTGTCAAATGTCAGCGAAAGTGGAATGATTCCGCTTCGACTGAGAAGGCCGTGCGTCGGCTTTAAACCCACAATGCCGTTCGCCGTCGATGGGCCGCGGATTGACCCGCCGGTATCAGTCCCCAGGCCGAGAGGCGCATACGCCGCCGCGACAGCAACGCCTGTGGCACCGGACGAACCTGCCGGAGATCGCCCGAGATCATGGGGGTTCAACGACTGCCGGCCGAGCGAGCTCTGTGGGCCGGCCGAGGCAAACTCCGACATGTTCATCTTTGCGAGGATGATCGCTCCTGCGTCGCGAAGCTTCTTCACGACGAATGCGTCGGCGGGAGGAATCGAACCTTCGAGCAGGATGGAGCCGCCGGTTGTCGGCAGATCCGCCGTGTTGTAGTTGTCCTTGAGCACCACAGGAATTCCGTGAAGCGCGGAGCGAGGCCCCTTCGCTTTGCGTTCCTCATCGAGTTCCCGTGCGGTTTCGATGGCCTTGGGATTGAGAACCATTACCGCATGAAGCGATGGCCCGTCACGGTCGTAGCTGCGGATACGGGCCAGGCACAGTTGGACCAGACCCTCCGCGGTCAGGCTACCGGCGTTAAAGGCGGCATTTATGTCCGCAATCGTCGCCGAATCGAGATCTATCGTCCTTGCGCCAAAGACGGGGCACGATGTCACCAAAGATATGAGGATCAGGAATGCTACTCTTTTCATTGATGCCTCCTGCTGATGCAAAGCTCGTGACAGCGCGGAGAAACTCATGGCGACACGGCCGCAAGGTCGGTCTCCAGCCCGATTTGGTTACAGCCGTGACTTCTCTCTCCAAGTGTGCGCGCTACCCAGCCAGTTGGTATCCTTCCCTGGGAACCTTGGCCTCCTGCCGCAAGCGCCGGAGCGCTCGACGACTTGGAGGTGAAGAATGATTGGCCTAACGAGGGGCTCTTTCTGCCTTGCGGTGCGTTACCGTAACGGGAACAGATCGTCATCAAATATAAAGCCACCCTTTATGGCGTCCCTGGTCAACGGATCAGGGCCTCGTCCCTCCACGAAGGCGCGCTCTTCCACGCGCCGACCATGCATGATTCCCGGGAGACCATAGTTTCCCTCAATGCAGCGCGGCTCGTAATAAAGTCTGTTATCGGCGTCGCTCTGCCTGGTGAACTCTTGCTTGGCGGTCCACGGCCGCGTCCACACGGTCGGATCCTCAGCGATCACGACGTATTCGAGCGACGTCGGCCCGGTCCGTGTCCAACGCTCCACCAGGTGCAAGTTCTCCCGCGAACCCTGGTAATCGGTCTTGGGACTGAAGTTCGTCACGTCGATCACGAGCGTATTGCCCTCCCAGCGGCCGCGCGAGTCACCGTACCACTGGCGTATGTGGGCCGGCAGGTGCGGGCTCCCGTTCATGACGATGTTACGTTGCCACCCTTGCCCCTGACCGACGTCGTAGAAGATCGCGATGCCGCCCGGCGTC
>WNFI01269561.1_pt1 | contig 26253 bp, 25 predicted proteins | sample 5400471 | NCBI WGS metagenome assembly WNFI01 (sample SAMN13153348, study PRJNA577476) | soil metagenome | isolation source: 100 cm saprolite on Douglas fir-dominated hillslope | place: USA:California | collected 2013-09-17 | reverse complement strand
TACGGCTGATCGCAACGAGTGGTACGGTCAGCGGGACAGGCCCGGCAAGACGTTGCCGAGCTGCGAAGCAAGGGGGAAGTAATGGCTGACCGAGTGCTGTTCATCAGCTGGGGTACGCCTGTCCGGGGACGCGAGGAACGTGGCCTGGAGGTCTTCAACGAGAGCATCGGGCTGTACGGCCGGATGCAACAGGAGGGCCGTATCGAGAGCTTCGACGTTGTGCTGCTCGAGCCCGCCTCCGACCTCGGCGGGTACATCCAGCTGCACGGTTCGAGCGAGCAGATAGCCGCGCTGCGCGACGACGAGGAGTTCCGACGCAACACGATCGAGGCCACCCTGATCGTCGATGGCCTGCGCCAGGTCGAAGGCGTCACGAACGACGAGATCGCGCGTGAGATGGCGCTCTACACAGAGAGCCTTTCGCGCGTTCCACAGTCGACCTGAAGAAGCGAAGCTCGCCGGTGCCTCGCAATCAGGCGGGGCACCGTCCGGGCCGAGGAAGGGATGCCATGCGGCGCCCCCGCACGGAAGGTGTAACCCGTGCGTGCGATCCGTTCCGGCCGCCACGTGCGCTATCTCTGTGGGCTCCCATGGCGGAGCATTCAGACGATCAGCACGTCTCGGCGCACATCGAATCGATCTCGACGCGAGCCGACGGCGACACCGCGCGGCTGCTGGCAGCCCTGATCGGCAAGCCGAGCGACCGCACCCAGCCCGGAGCGCTCGAGTGGGTCCGTCGCTGGGGGCCCCGGCGACTGTCCTTCGCCCCGCCCCCCTGCTCCTGCTCGGTCGGTCGCTGCCGAGTTTGCAACTGAGCCGGCGACGGCGCCGCCGGCTCGCTCGAGCTCAGCCGAGGATCATGCTGTAGATCTCGAAGCTCGCAGGCTCCCCGGGATCCGCGCCGACCTCGTTCATGATCGGTATCAGCGTCTCGCCGAACTTGTCGAAGGACTCCTGTGAGTCCCAGACGTCGAACACTTCGACGCCGTCCTGGCCCACCCAAGCGAAGTGGTGGGTGCGACCCGCCGGAGCGCCCTCTCCGGCCTGCTCCAGGCGCCCGAGCACGTCGTCGTAGCGCTCTGTAGAGAAGCCCTGCGGTTTGAAGTAGATCCCGATTGCCATCGACAGCCCCTTCGTCGTTGTTTGTCGCTGCGAATCGACAGCCGGCTGCGCTCAGGACGCCGCCGCCGCCGGCGTGTTCTCCCGCGCCCAGGTAACGATCTCGCCGGAGCCGGTGATCACGGCGCCGTCGTCCAGCACCAGGATCGGCACCCCCCGCTGGCCGCTCAACCGTTCGATATCGGCACGGTCCTCAGCGCGAGTGCGCCACGTCCAGAACTTCAGCGTGCCCCCTTTGACCTTGCGCCACTCATAGGAGTGACCGGCCTTGTCGAGGGCGATCGCGGCGCGCCCGCACGGGTGGGCCATAGGGCCGGGCATCGACCCGAAGGCCTTTCCGTCGGCGCAGGTGTAGAGCACCATTGCCGCGATCGTACCCCACCGGCCAGGGCTGGTGCCCGGCAAGCCTGTGCCGCCGCAATGCCGAGCGGCGCGCAGGCGCTAGGCTGCCGATGAAGCGATGTCTGACACGGGCAAGATCGCCAAGAACCTGGAGCGCTTCGCCCAGGCAGTCGCGGCCCACGACCGCGAGAACCCGACGCACACCGCATACGGCATCGGGATGGCCCACTTCGACCTCGAGCGCCTGGGCTTCGAGGAGGGCGAGGAGATCCTTCCGGGCATCACGATCGAGGCCGACGGAGGCGTCACCGGGAATTTCAGAGTGCTCTGCGACGGCGATCACGAGGAGGAGCTGACAGCCGCCGAGGAGCAGGCCGTCGAGGCCGTCGCCACACGGTCGGTGCCGGGCTTGGAGCGGGCGGGCGAGCAGCCGCCGGAAATCTGAGCTGCCGCTCGGGAATCCGCCGAGCGCGCCTGCTGCCCGCCCGTCTAGATGACCGGCGCCTCGATGCCGGCGCGGGCGGCGATCATCCCGACGAGGCGCTCGATCGTCGGGCAGGTGAGACCGTGCCGGGCGGCCGCCCGCATCACCGAGCCGGGGATCGCGTCCAGCTCGGGCTCGCGGCCCGCGGCGATGTCGCGCTGCATCGAGCTGCCGAGCGTCGCGTGGGCCCGCTCGAGCTCCTCGATCGCTGTCTCGCCGTCGACGTCGGCTCCCTCCGCTCGGCCCGCGGCCGCCGCCTCGATCATCGCGCCGACGAGATCGGCCCGCAGCGCCGGCGTCGAGCGGATCTCGCCGAGCAGCTTGTCGTATGCGCTGGTCGTGCAGGCCAGCGCGTTCAGGCGCACGAGCTTCGACCACATCACATCCGCTTCGGAGTCGAGCACCTCGAACGGCACTCCGGCGTCGCCGAGAGCGGCGGCGAGCCGCTCGATCCGTGGCGCCATCGCCGGCGCCCTGCCGGCCATGCTGACGAGCAGGAAGGGGCTCGTGTGGACGATCACGCCCGCCTGGGGGCGGTCCGCCTCGACGCGAATCGATCCCGCGAGCACCGAATCGGACGGAAAGCGCCTGCGCAGCACGGCGATGTGATCGAGGCCGTTGAGCAGCGGCAGCACCGTAGCGGGCTCGACGTCGATTCGATCGAGCGCTGCCTCGAGGCCGCTCGCCTTGGTCGCGACGAGTAGCGCGTCGGTGGGATCGCTGAGCCGCTCGACGGCACGCGGCCGGGCCGTGAAGCGGCCGAACGTGACGCTGTCGACCTCGATGCCGCTCGCGGCGATTCGCGCGGCGGTCGAGTCGCGCGCCACCACCGTCACCTCGTGTCCTGCCCTGTCGAGCAGAGCGGCCAGCAGCCCGCCGACGCCGCCCGGACCGAGCACGGCGATCCTCATCGCTGTCGTTCCGTTCACCCCAGCGCGTCCAGGAGCACGCCGGGGTTCATCACACCCGCCGGATCGAGTGCCGCCTTCGCGCCGCGCAGCGCCGCCGCGAAGGGATCCGGACGCTGGCGGTCATACCAGGGTCTGTGATCCCGGCCCACAGCGTGGTGGTGGGTGATCGTCGCGCCCTGCTCGATCAGCACCTCGGAGACGGCGCGCTTGATCGAGCTCCACTGCTCGATCTCCTCGCCGCGCCTGGCGGGCGCCAGCACGGTGAAATAGGGCGCCGGGCCGTCGGGGTAGACGTGGGTGAAGCGGCAGAAGACGCTCCCTCCCTCGCCGCAGGCCTCGCGTACGGCCTCACGTGCCGTCTCCATCACGCGGGCATGGAGCGCCGGGAAGCGCTCCCAGGTGATTGCCGTCTCGAAGGTCTCGCTGATCACGCCCATCGCCACCAGCAGGTCGCGGACGTAGGGGGCGCCGATGAACGCGCCCCGCCACGACTCCACGGCATCTCCGCCCGCGTCTCCGCGGCGGGGCGCCACTGCTCCCCCGTGCTCGTCGCAGATCGCAAGGGCCCGTTCCATCGCCTCCTCAACTGGATGGTCGGTCGACTCGAAGCCGAGCACGAGCAGCGCGTGATTGCCGTCGCCCGCCATCGTGAGGCCCGCCTCGCCGGCATCCAAGAGCCGGCAGTTCGACGGGTGAAGACCCGACTGCGAGAGCTCCCGGACGCAATCGGCACCGCCCAGGAAGGTCTCGAAGCGCAGCCCGGCTGAGGCGCGATGCCGTGGCCTCGGCTGCACGCGCACCCACGCGCTCGTGATCACGCCGAGGATCCCCTCCGAGCCGGCCAGCAGGCGATCGGGACTCGGTCCTGCTCCGGAGCCGGGGAGGCGGCGCGACTCCCAGGCGCCCGCAGGGGTGATCGCCCGCGCGGACTCGAGGAAGTCCTCGATGTGGGTCCAAAGGGTCGCGAAGTGCCCTCCCGCCCGCGTTGCGATCCAGCCGCCGAGCGTGGAGTACTCGAACGACTGCGGGAAGTGCCGAAGTGTCATTCCCCGCTCGGCGAGGGCCGCCTCGAGGGCCGGACCCGTGGTCCCTGCTCCGATCCGCGCAGAGCGCGAGATGTCGTCGAGCTCGAGCAGGCCGTCCAGCGCGGCGAGGTCGATCGAGACGGCGCCGTTCTGGCCGGGGCCGGCCTGCGGCGTCACGCCGCCGACCACCGACGTGCCGCCGCCGAAGGGGATCGCGGCAACCCTCGCGGAGGAGCACCACTCGAGGATCCGTTCGAGGTCCTGCTCGCCGCGCGGCCGCACGACGAAGTCCGGCGGGCTCTCGAAGCTGCCGCGAAAGCCGCGCACGACGTCCGTGTAGGACTTGCCGAGGGCGTGCGAGGCTCGCGCGTGAGCGTCGGCCGTGCAGAGCTCCGCGAGCTCCGGCGGGATCGCCACGCGGGGCGGCGCGAGCACGACCTGCTCGAGTGCGACCGGCTCCTCGACCTCCTCGACCGCGATGCGCAGCCTCTCCGAGAGCACCGGGACGGCCGCGCGGGCCTGCTCCAGCGTCGGCTGCTGGTCCTCGAAGCCCCATCCCCAATGCTTGCGTCTGCGGCCGTTCACGCCGCGAGTGTATGGATCGCCGGCCGCACCGGCCGGCGCGCACGGGGGGACGGTCGCCGGGGGCCGGGCGCTTTCACTAGCCTGTCCCGAGCTGTGTCAGAGACGGCCGAGCAGAGCAGCCAGGCGCCCGAGATCCTCGCCCGGGGCCCATGGGAGATGCACCAGATCAGAGCACGGTGGCTGGATCAGCCCTATCACCCCTCCTCCGCGCAGACCGAGGCGGCCGACGAGGCGATCAGGCTCTTGCAGAGTCGCGGCTCGCCGAGCCACGACGGCGTCGCGGCGCGACTCGTCGACTTTTCCCAGGACGCCGAGGGCATCGCGATCGAGATGCAGCCGCTGCGCTGGGCCCTGCGCCTTGTCGCCGGCGACGCCTCCTGCAGCATGGCTGCGCTGTGCGTGACACGCGCCGCGGACGGTCGCTGGCTGGCCGGGCGCCGCGCCCCGTGGGTCTCCTCCTGGGCCGGCCGGTGGGCACTCGGCGCCGGGGGCGCAGTGGACGTCGGCGAGAGCCCCGCCGACACTCTCCTGCGAGAGCTCGAGGAGGAGTGGGCGGTTGCGCCCGAGCGGGTTCGCGGCGAAGCGCTGTTGCGGCTGCCCCAGAACCTCGTGATGTTCGTCGGGCAGGCGTGGCTGGCCGAGGGAGTGGAGGGGATGGTGCAGCCCGACGACGAGCACGACGAGTTCGCCTGGTGGCCGTCGGAGATCGACGCCTGGCCCGCGGAGGCCGGCGAGACGCTGCCACGGATGGCCCGCTGGCTGACGATGTGAGCGCGCGGCGGACCGCCGCCGGGGTGCTCACCTTCGGGCGCCTGAAGGCCGCCTCCTTCACCCATTCGTGTGTGTACCTGGCGCTGCTGATCAGCGCCTTTGCACTGGGCGGGCCGCAGCCGGAGACGTTCATCCTCGGGCTCACTCACGGCCTGCTGTGGATCGGCATGTCGCTCGCCTGCCTGGCCGCGGCGCGGCTGCGGATCGTCTCGCTGCGACTCGCCGTCGCGGTCGTCGTGCTGGGAGGCATCGGGCCGTTCTTCGGTAGCTATGAGTTCGTCAGAGAAGCTCGGCGGGCGGGTCGCGCGACGAGCGCTTGAAGGGGCTTTTCACACCTCGAAAGCGGGCTTGCAGGGGGCCCGGGGAACCCGTCCCCCGGCCCCGCCGGAACGCTAGAGTGGTAAATCGATGGCGACGGACACGACGACCCAGCAGATAGTGGACGTCGTGACCCCCGCGGCCGGGGAGTCCGTGACAGAGGGCACGATCCTCGAATGGCACGTCAAGGTCGGCGATGAGATCAAGGCGGACGAGACGATCGTCGAGATCTCGACCGACAAGGTCGACGTCGAGCTGCCAGCGCCGGCCACCGGCACCGTAACCGAGCTGCTCGTCGCCGAGGATGACACCGTGACGGTCGGCCAGGTGATCGCACGGATCGCGGTCGGCGGCGGCACCCCCGCCGCTGGAGCGCCGAGCGGACAGCGAGAGCCTGACGGGGAGGCCGACGGGGCGCCCGACGGCGAGGCCGACGCGGCGCAGCAAGGCGCGCCGACGGCGGGCGACGGGAACGGCGCCAAGACCGCTGCCCCTCCCCCTCCGGCGCCTCCCGCAGCGAAGCCCGGAGAGGCGACGAGCATCGTCGACGTCCTCACGCCCGCCGCCGGAGAGTCGGTCAGCGAGGGAACGATCCTCGAATGGCACGTCGAGGTCGGCGGCGCGATCAAGGCCAACGACACGATCGTCGAGATCTCCACCGACAAGGTCGATCTGGAGCTCCCCTCTCCGGCGAGCGGCACGGTCACGGAGATCCTCGTCGCCGAGGGCGACACGGTGACGGTGGGACAGGTCATCGCCCGGATCGCGGTCCGCGCCGGCGACGGCGCGCCGAGCGACGGCGGCGATGCGTCGGGTAACGGGACCACGGCAGCGAGCAGCCCGCCCGCCGAGGCCGCGACCGCGTCGACGCCAGCCGGTGTCTCGCCCGTGGCTGCACGCGTCGCAGCTGTCGAGGGAGTCGACCTCGGGGCGGTCGCCGGCAGCGGCCGGGACGGGCGCATCACGAAGTCCGACGTGCTGGCCGCGGCCGGCGGCAACGGCGCCGCGACTGCCACGCAGGCGCCCGCGGGCGGCGAATCGCAGTTGATAAAGGGGAGCGCCGCGGCGCTGGCGCGCTACATGGAGCAGTCGCGCTCGATCCCCACGGCCACGAGCTTCCGCTCGGTGACGGTGACGATGCTCGACGGCCGCCGCCAGCAGCTGAAGGCGGGCTCCCGCAAGGTCTCCTTCACGCATCTGATCGCCTACGCGATTGCCAAGGCCGCCGAGCAGATGCCGGTGATGGCCAATCACTTCGAGGAGGTGGACGGCAAGCCGCACCGCGTCCTCGACGGCCAGGTCAACCTCGGGCTGGCGGTCGACGTCGAGAAGAAGGACGGTTCGCGGACGCTGATGGTGCCGGTCATCTCCGCCGCGGGAACGATGGGCTTCGACGAGTTCCTCGACGCGTACGACGCACTGGTCGAGAAGGCGAGGACCAACTCGCTCACCGCAGACGACCTCGTCGGCGGCAACATCACGCTCACGAACCCCGGCGGGATCGGCACGATCGCCTCAGTTCCTCGGCTGATGAACGGACAGGGCACGATCATCGCCACCGGCGCGATCGCCTACCCGCCCGGACTCGCGTCGATCGGCTCGATGATCGGCGCGGAGAAGGTCATGACGATGACCTCGACTTATGACCACCGGATCATCCAGGGCGCGGAGTCGGGCCGCTTTCTCGCATTGATCGAGGAGCACCTCCAGGGCGAGCACGAGTTCTACGAGGGCGTCTTCGCATCGCTCGGCGTCGAGCTCGGCCCGTCTCCCCAGCCACCGGCTCCGGCGGCCGCCGCGGCGATCGTGCCGGCAGCGGCGCCCTCGGCCGAGGCCGCCAACGAGGAGATGCTGCGAGCCGTACAGGCAGCCACGACCTATGTGCATCGCGTGCGCAGCCATGGACACCTGGCGGCGCGCCTCGACCCGCTCGGCTTCGAATCGGAAGGCGACCCGGGGCTCGACCCCGAAGCATTGGGCCTGACAGGAGAGCTGCAGGCGCGCATTCCCGCGAAGCTGTTCCAGATGTACGTCCCGGGTGCGACCCTGGCCGACGCGCTGCCGCACCTGCGGGAGACCTACTGCGGCACGATCGCCTACGAGATCGAGCACATCGCCTCCCACCGCCAGCGGGTGTGGCTGCGTGAGCACATCGAGTCCGGAGCCTTCCGCCACGATCTGACCAGCGACGAGCGCCGCGCGCTGCTCAAGCGCCTGGTCGAGGTCGATGCGCTCGAGCGCTTCATGCACAAGGCCTACCTGGGACAGCACCAGTTCTCGATCGAGGGCCTCGACATGACCGTGCCGATGCTCGACGAGTTGATCCAGCTGTCCGCCGCGCACGGTGGACAGGAGGTCGTGATCGGCATGGCCCATCGTGGCCGCCTGAATGTGCTCGCGCACAACCTGGGTCGCGCCTACGACACGATCTTCGCCGAGTTCGAGGGTGCCTCGACGCTCGAGGTGGTCACGACGATCCCGCAGGGCGGGACGGGCGACGTCAAGTATCACCACGGCACGCAGGGCACCTACAACCTGCCCGACGGCGGCACGATCCGCGTGAACCTGGAGTCGAACCCGAGCCACCTCGAGTTCGTCTCCGCGGTCGTCGAGGGCGCCACGCGCGCCGCGCAGACCTCCCGCCGCGGTCCTCACGCCCACCAGGACACGAACTCGGCCGTGCCGATCGTGATCCACGGCGACGCCTCGTTCCCGGCCCAGGGCGTCGTGCCGGAGACCCTCAACCTGCAGGGCCTCGACGGCTACAAGGTCGGCGGCACGGTCCACCTGATCATGAACAACCAGATCGGCTTCACGACCGATCCCGACGATGCTCGCTCGACGCGCTGGGCCTCGGACCTCGCGAAGGGCTTCGACGTTCCGATCATCCACGTCAACGCCGACGACGTGCCGGCCTGTACGAGCGCGGTGCGCCTGGCGTTCGCGTTCCGTCAGGAGTTCGGCCACGACGTGCTGATCGACCTGATCGGCTACCGGCGCTTCGGCCACAACGAGTCCGACGAGCCCGCTTACACGCAGCCGGAGAGCTACGCGAAAATCAAGAACAAGAAGCGCGTCGCGGAACTGTGGGGCGAAAGGCTGGTCGCCGAAGGGGTCGTCACGCAGGAGGAGCTCGAGAAACAGGACCAGGAGGTATGGGACAACCTGACCCTGCTGCACCAGCGTCTGAAGACGAAGATCGCCGAGGTCGCGGAGCACGGCGGCAAGCATGCGACCGGCGAGTACCAGCTCGACCGCTCGCCCAGCCCGGACGTCGACACGGCCGTGCCGGCGGCGCGCCTGCGGGAGCTCGGCGAGCAGCTGCTGCGCGCGCCTGAGGGCTTCACCGTGCACCCGAAGCTGGTCAAACAGCTCGACCGCCGCCGCGAGGCGCTGGCCTCGCCGGGACATGAGATCGACTGGGCACATGCAGAGGCGCTGGCCTTCGCCTCGCTGTTGACCGAGGGCACGCCGGTGCGGCTCACCGGCCAGGACACCGAGCGCGGCACGTTCAGCCAGCGCCACATGGTGCTGCACGACGCGAAGACCGGCCAGACCGTCTGCCCGATCCAGAACCTGCCCGACGCCTCGGCGCCGCTCGAGCTCCACAACAGCCCGCTCTCCGAGCTCGCCTGCATGGGCTTCGAGTACGGCTACAGCCAGGAGGCGCCGGAGACGCTCGTGCTGTGGGAGGCCCAGTTCGGCGACTTCGTCAACGGCGCCCAGGTGATCATCGACCAGTTCATCGTCTCGGGCCTCGCGAAGTGGGGGCAGACCTCACGGCTGACGCTGCTGCTGCCCCACGGCTACGAGGGCTCCGGCCCAGAGCACTCCTCGGCGCGGCTCGAGCGCTTCCTCGCGCTGGCGGCCGAGGGGAACATCCGCGTCGCCAGCCCGACCACCCCGGCCCAGTACTTCCACCTGCTGCGCCGCCAAGCGCGCATCGCCAAGCAGCGGCCGCTGATCGTGATGACGCCCAAGTCGCTGCTGCGGCTGCCGCAGGCGGCCAGCTCGGTCGCGGAGATGGCGGAGGGCACACGGTTCCACCCGGTGCTCGCCGAGCCGGGCGTCGAGGACGGGCAGGTCACGCGGCTCGTGCTCTGCACGGGCAAGATCTACTACGACCTCGTCGGCCATCCCGAACGCGCCTCGCACACCGGCCTCGCGGTCGCCCGCGTCGAGCTCCTCTACCCGTTCCCGGAAGGCCAGCTCCTGGCGCTGATGGCTCGCTACCCGAACCTGCGCGAGGTGCTGTGGGTCCAGGAGGAGCCCCGCAACATGGGTGCCCGCGCTCACATGTTCCCGCGGCTGATGCAGATCCTGCCGCCGGAGATGCACTTCGGCTACATCGGGCGGCCCGAGCGGGCGAGCCCGGGCGAGGGCTACCCGGCGGCCCACGCCTCCGAACAGAACCGCATCGTCACCACCGCGATCGACCTGCGCCAGCCGATCTCCCAGTACCCCCGCAAGCAGCCGGGTGAGCGCTGATGGGCGCCCTGTGGCGGCGGTTCCGCCTGATCTGGGCCCAGCGGCGACGCAAGAAGCGCCTACGGGGCTAGCGGCGCGCGCTCACGCGCCGACGGGCCAGCGCTCCACCGTCAACTCCGCCATCGGGAAGTGCTTCGGGTCGCCGCTCGCGAGCCGCGCTCCCACACCCACCGCTGCGGCGGCGATCAGGCAGTCTGCCTGGCTGAGCGTTACGCCCTGTCGCGCGTAGTCCCTGCGCCAGCGGCCTGCGAGCTCCCCCTGTCCCGCGCCGAGCGGGGCGAGGCGCATGCTCCGCAGGAACCGCAGCACCACAGCCTCCTCGCCCGGCAGCGTCCCGCGCATCACCTCCTCGACGTTGACCGCGCAGATCCACGGCGGCGAGGAGATCGGGTGCAGCTCACGGAGCCGCTCGGCCGCGGGGCGTCCGCGCAGAGCGTCGATCAGGACCGTCGTGTCGAGGAGCAGCGGCAAGCGTCATCCGAGCCGACCGGCGTCAGCGCTGCGTTGCGCTCGTACCCACAGGTCAGGGTCGCTGTCCCATTCATGCTGTTGCTCGGCGAGGGCTCCAAGGCTTGCTTCGATGTCCTGCCAGCGGCTCTCGCCGTCGAGAGCCTTGCGAATCGTCTGGGAGATGAAGGCGCTGCGGCGGCGACGGCCCACGTGGCGGTCGAGGCGGGCGACGAGGTCGTCCTCGAGCGTTATGTGCAGTCTCATGGCCATACCGTAACACACAGAGGCCCATCCCGAGCCGTCCGTCGGCGCGAGCTCGCCGGCAAGCGTGAGAGCCTCCTCGACGGCCGTGCTGGGCTCCGCGAGGCGGTCGATCGACCTGCGCCAGCCGGTCTCGCAGTACCCCGGCAAGCAGCCGGGTGAGCGTTGGCGGCTCAGCTCGGTACGGTCGTGACCGAGCAGCCGATCCCGGCGGCTCGGCTCAAGCGCTTGTCGGCCGTGACGAGCGGGCAGTCGAGAGCCTCGGCGAGTGCGACGTACGTCGCGTCGTAGGCCGAGAGGTTCTCCCGCAGCTCCCAGATCCGCCCGAGCATTGCGACGGCGGGATAGCGGATGATGCCGAGCGCCTGCCAGGTGCTCACGATCACCCGCCCCTCCTCCTTCCCCACCACCCCGATCGCAACTCGGCGGCGTAGCCCGTTCGCGACCTCGGAGTCGATCAGGTGCGGTGCATGAAGCTGCTCCTCCGCGATCGCGCTTCGAGCGGCGCCTGCCGTCAGCAGCGCTGACAACGCCGCGGAGGCGTCCAGAACGATCATCGCTTCGCTCGCTCGTCCTCCAGCTCCGCCGTGATCTCAGCCGCGTCGACGCCGAGGTCGGGAAGCGCCTCCAGCAGCGCGCGGTTGTCGACCCGTCGAGACACAGCCGCCAGTTCCTTGACCGCGACCGCGTTCACGGATGTGGCCTCGGCTGCGGCGAGCCGTTCGAGCCGCTCGACCACCTCGTCCGGCACGTTGCGGAGATACAGCGTCCTCATGTTGCAGATTGATCATTCGGCCGCCCCCGCGAAGCGCTAAGGCCGAAGGATCAACGACCCCGCCACACCGGCTCCCGCTTCTCCTTGAACGCGCCAGCCCCCTCCTTGGCGTCCTCGGAGGCCATCACCGGACCCGCGATCTCGCCCTGCTTGGCCCACATCTCCTCTGTCGACCAATCCCACTGCTCTTGAAGGATCTGCTTGGCGGCGCGCAGCCCCAGCGGACCGTTCTTGGCGAGCGTCGCAGCCAACTCGAGCGCGGCGTCGACCGCGCCGCCGGGCGGTGTCAGGCGGTTTACCAGTCCCAGGTCGTGGAAACGCTCGGCCGGAAAGGGATCGCCGGTCAGCGCCAGCTCCATCACTACGTGGTAGGGCATGCGGCGCGGCAGTCGCAGCAGCGCGCCCCCGGCGGCGACGAGCGAGCGCTTGACCTCGGGGATGCCGAGCTTCGCGCCCTGGGCGGCGACGATCAGATCGCAGGCCAGCGCGATCTCCATGCCTCCCGCCACGGCGAAGCCCTCGATCGCAGCGATCAGGGGCTTGTCGGCGGAGCGCTGTGCGATGCCCGCGAAGCCGCGGTCGCCGTACCAGGGCGACTCACCCTTGACGAAGGCACCGAGGTCCATGCCCGCGCAGAAGAAACCACCGGCCCCGGTGAGCACGCCGACCGACAGCTCACCGTCCGCGTCGAGCTCGTCGAGCGCCTTGCCCACGCCTTCGGCCAGAGCCGCGTTGACCGCGTTGCGCACCTGCGGCCTGTTGAGCGTGATCAGCAGCACGTTCCCGCGCCGCTCGGTCAGGACTGCGGGCTGCTCGGGGGCGTCAGCGTCTGAGGTCATCGAGGCTCCTTGCTCTGTGATTGCGCCGGGGAGCCTATCCGCGCGCAATCTCGCGCGGCTCCGTCCTCGCGCACCGCCGCTGCGATGCGCGAGCGCTCAGGCCGCGAACAGCGTCAGGTCCGGCTCGCGCTCGCCGCGCAGCACCGCGATGTCGACCTCGACGCACTCGATCCCCCGCGACTCCGCGAGCACCAAGGCCTGCGGCTTGATCGCCTGGGCCGCCAGCACGCCGCGACAGCCGCCCATCGCGGGATCGAGGCGGATGCGCTCGAGATAGCGGGTGAGCTGCTCGACGGCGTCGATCGTGCCGATGCGCTTGATCTCCACCGCGATCCACTCGTCCTCCCCGTCGCGGCACATCAGATCGACGGGTCCAACGTCGGTGGACCACTCGCGCCGCACCAGCCGCAGGCCGTCGCCGCACGATTCCGGCGCGGCCGCCAGCAGCTCCTGCAGTTCGCGCTCGACCCCCTCCTTCTCGAGCCCCAGCTCCGTGTCGAGCTCGTGCTCGACGTCGGAGAGGATCTCCTCGATCGCGATCTCGAGCCGGTCCTCGCCGCGGAGGCGGCGGACGATCAGAGAGCGCAGCTCGCCGCGCTCGTCGTGCTCCTGCTCGATCACCGTGGGTGGCGTCATCCAGTTGAGGGGTTTGACGCCACCGCCGTCGGCCCAGACCATGAAGGTGCCGTCCGGCCCCAGCATCAGCAACCGCACCGCCTCGGGTAGCACGGTCGAGAGGCGCCCGGCATAGGAGACGCTGCAGCGGGCGACGATTAGGCGCATCGCGCGAATCTACCGATCTGGGCGGACTGCAGGCAGGCGCCGGGCAGGGGGCTCGCGAGGCCGGCGTCCGCCGATTTCAGCCGGTCGAAATCGGCGCGCTCGCCTGAGCACCGTCGACCGGCGGTCGCGAGATCGACTTGACGAGAATCCCGCCGGGGCCGAGCCATTCGACCTTGCTCGGCTCCGTCCGCAGAGTGATCGTGCGGACGGTGCGCTCGATCAGGCGGTACAGATGCCGGCGCTGGGCCTTCGTGGGGTGCTTGGGCGACTTGCGTGTGAACAGCCGGTGCAGCAGGCGCCGCTGCTCGAGCACCAGATGGCGGGGCGCCGCGTAGAGGAACGCGTTTTCCGAGACGGGGATCGTCGTCTGTCGCTTGCCCGGCCCGACGATCCGCACCGAGGCGACGCCGTCGGGAACCAGCATCGCCGTAGTCGGGGGCCCGAAGAGCGAGAAGCTGAAGATCCGCCGGGCGCTTGCGACTTCCGCGAAGGCGCCACATGCGCTGCTCGAGAGCCCCCGGCGGGCTCCGACCTCGATCACGCAGTACCTGGGCTCGGTCTGGCGTTTGCGTTCTTCTTCGGCGAACTTCTCGATGCGCTTGCGCAGCGACCTCGGAAAGCATCGCAACGGCGGCGGATTGAAGACGCGAGGGAGGCCGGGGATGACGAAGAAGCGCTCGCCGTTGGGCAGCGCCGCGACTTGCCGGATCTCCGACGCGTAGTAGCCGGACAGCTCATATTCCAGTTCGCCTCCAGCTGGGTTGACCGGCGGAAGCATGTCGGCCGCCCGCTGCGGGCGCCGGAACACCCCGTAGCTGGCCAGGACCGGCGCTTCCAGTCCTCCCGGCAGTTCCACCGGAAACGATTCGGTCGATGAGCCGAGCAGGCCCCCGCCGCCGCAGCTGTGGCTCTTGGCGGCCGCCGCCTGCGTGGCGCTCGCCAGCCCCAGCGCCAACACGAATGCCAGAACCGATCCTGCTCTTTTGAATTCGACCCGCATTCGCCGAACCGTACTCCAAAGGGCGACGCGCGCGTGAACTTCCGCCCCCGGGGGGCCACGGCTGTTAGCCGGCTGACCGCTCCGAAGCGTTCGCCGTGGGAGCCTCCGCGTGGGCGGGCGGCGCCGCCTGGGTCTGAGTGGTAGCAGCCGGCGGGACCGGTGCCGCCGTGGGCGCCGGTGGCGGGGCCGGGCCGTCCTGTTCACCGGAGCTCATCGCATCGCGGAACTCCCGAATTCCGTGCCCGAGGGCTTTTGCCAGATCGGGCAGTCGGCGGGGGCCGAGCACGACCAGCGCAACGACCGCGATGAACAGCAGGTGCACGGGGTTCTCGATACCCATCGCTCGTGAGGCTAGCGCTCTGGCGAGCACCGCGGGACGGTCCCTCGGCAGGGCTGCGCGCACCGCGCGAGCCCTCCGACCGTCCACATACGCTCTGCGGGTGGCACATCCCACGGAACCAGTGCCGCAGATCGCGCAGGGCCGCCGCCCCTATCCGCCGCCCGGCTCCCCCGAGCCGTTCTGGCCGGCCCAGGTGACGATCCTCGCTGCGATCGGCCTGCAGTTCGCGCTGTCGGACCGGCTCACGGCCGGGCCGGTCTGGCTGATCCCCGGACTCGAGGCCGTCCTGCTCGTCGGCCTGTTCTTCGCGACGCCGAACACGCTCGAGTTCGAGCACCCCCGCCGCCGGCGGCTCGCGCTCGGCATGATCGCGTTCGTCAGCGCCGCCAACGTCTACTCGCTGATTGCGCTGAGCAAATCCCTGCTCCACAACCACGTCAAAAGCGGCCACGAGCTGCTGATCTCCGGGGTGGTGATCTGGCTCACGAACTTCCTGATCTTCGGCCTCTGGTACTGGGAGCTCGACCGGGGCGGGCCCGGCAAGCGCGCGTCCGGCAACGACCTCGCCCCAGACTTCCTGTTCCCTCAGATGAGCGACGACACGATCGAGCCTCGCGACTGGCGCCCGCGCTTCATCGACTACCTCTACGTCTCGCTGACCAACGCCACCGCCTTCTCGCCAACCGACACGATGCCCCTGACGCCGATGGCGAAGAGCGTCATGGGCGTGCAGTCAGTGGCCTCGCTGGTGACGATCGGCCTGATCGTCTCGCGGGCCGTCAACATCCTGCATTAGCCGTTCAGACGCTCTGCGAGACGGGGCGCGGTTCCAGCGCGAGCGCTTCTGCGATCAGTCCGGGGACCGCTCCCTTCGCCCCCAGCGAGCTGGCCCTGCGCAGCGCCTGCAGAGCACCCTCGCGGTCCATCAGCGTCAGCCGCAGGCGCCCGAGGCGCTCCCAGGCGCCGGCATCGCCCGGGCCGCGCTCCGCGGCCCTCTCGGCCGCCTCCTCGGCGAGGTCGACCGCGCCCATGTCTTCGTAGATTCGAGCAGCGAAACGATGGGCGGCGGGACGTGCGCCGTCGACGCGTGCCCAGTCCCGAACCGCCCGCGCGGCGGCGTCGAGCTTGCCGGCCTGCCAGAAGGCGAGCGTCATCAGCCGTAGCACTGCGACGTTGCGGGGCTCGGCGTCGCGGGCGTAGATCAGCCGCTGCGCAGCGAGGTCGTAATCGCCCTCGGCCATCGCCCGCTGTGCGGCGATCAGGAACCGCTCGACGCGCTCCTCGGCCGGGTCGGGCTTGGAGAAGTCGACGAATTTGAGGCTGCCGGCGGGCACGGTGCGGATGCCGTGGGCAAATTTGACGCGGGCCCACTGCTGGACTTCCTCGCCTGCCTGATCCTCGTTGGAGAAATAGATGCCGGCGACCGTGCCGACCCCCCACTCCGGGTAGGAGACGCAGCGGGCGTAGCGGTGCACGACGGAGTGGTCCGGGACACGCGCGCCGAAGGGGTCGTGTTCGGCTTTCTCCTTGGCGGCGGCGCGTGCGCGCTGCTCGGCCTCGTAGGCGCGGCGACCGGCCTCCTCGCGCTCGCGGCGGGCCGCGGCCGCGCTGACTTTGACTGCGTTGCGCGAGACCCTCCCGCCTCGCGAGCCCTCCGCGATCCTCTCCAGCTGGTCGGCCGCCTCGTTGATCGCCTTGAGATGGCGCTCGTGCTCGAACTGCCTTCCGGCGGGCGCGACATCGGGGTGCCAGCGCTTGGCCATGCGCCGACGGGCGAGCTGCACGTCGCGCTTGTCGAACGGGGCCTCGAGCTCCAGCAGGAGCAGGTGCTGCTCGATGTCGAGGACCGTTGTGGGCATGACCCGACAACGTTAGCGAGGGGAGAGGGATTCCCTTCCTCTCTATCCTGCGCGGCAATGTCCTCTCAATACATCTTCACGATGCACCGCCTGTCGAAGGTCCATCCGCCCGACAAGACCGTGCTCGACAACGTCACGCTCGCGTTCTATCCGGGCGCGAAGATCGGCGTGCTCGGCTACAACGGCGCGGGCAAGTCCTCGCTGCTGCGGATCATGGCCGGCGTCGATCAGGAGTACCGCGGCGACGCGGCGCTCGCACCCGGCGCGAGCGTCGGGATGCTCGAGCAGGAGCCGCAGCTGGACGAGAGCAAGGACGTGAAGGGGAACGTCGAAGAGGGCGTCGCTGAGACGCGCGCTCTGCTCGACCGCTTCAACGAGCTCGCCGCGAACTACTCCGATGAGACCGCCGAGGAGTTCGGCCGGATCCAGGCGCAGATCGAAGCGGCCGACGCCTGGAACCTGGACACCCAGCTGGAGTACGCAATGGACGCCCTGCGCCTGCCGCCGCCAGACGCGGACGTCGCCACGCTCTCAGGTGGTGAGCGCCGCCGCGTGGCGCTGTGCCGGCTGCTGCTCCGGGCACCCGACCTGCTGTTGCTGGACGAGCCCACCAACCACCTCGACGCCGAGTCGGTGGCATGGCTCGAGCAGCACCTATCGGAGTACAAGGGCGCGATCGTGGCGGTCACCCACGATCGCTACTTCCTCGACAACGTTGCCGGCTGGATCCTCGAGCTGGATCGCGGCAAGGGCATCCCCTACGAGGGCAACTACTCGAGCTGGCTGGAGCAGAAGCAGATCCGCCTCGCCCAGGAAGAGCGCTCGGAAAAGGGCCGCGAGCGGACGATCGCCGCTGAGCTCGAATGGGTGCGTACGAACCCGAAGGGCAAACGGACCAAGTCGAAGGCCCGGCTGGCCCGCTACGAGGAGCTGATCGCAGAAGAGCGCAACGTCAAGCTCGACGAGGTCCAGATCCACATCCCGCCCGGGCCGCGGCTGGGCGAGAAGGTCCTGACGGCCTCCTCGCTCTCGAAGGGCTTCGGCGAGCGGCTGCTGATCGAGGACCTGTCCTTCGACCTGCCGCGTGCCGGCATCGTCGGTGTGATCGGCGCCAATGGAGCCGGCAAGACGACGCTGTTCCGGATGATCACGGGCCAGGAGCAACCCGACGGCGGCGCGCTCGAGCTCGGCGAGACCGTGCAGCTCGCCTACGTGGACCAGTCGCGGGACTCGCTCGACGCAACAAAGACCGTCTGGGAGGAGATCTCCGAAGGCTATGACCACATCAAGGTCGGCGACCGCGAGGTCAACTCCCGGCAGTACACGGCGGGCTTCAACTTCAAGGGCTCCTCGCAGCAGGCCCGCATCGGCAAGCTCTCCGGCGGCGAGCGCAACCGCGTGCACCTGGCCAAGCTGCTGCGCAGCGGCGGCAACCTGCTGCTGCTGGACGAGCCCACCAACGACCTCGACGTCGACACGCTCCGGGCACTCGAGAACGCGCTGCTCGAATTTCCCGGCTGTGCGATCGTGATCTCGCACGACCGCTGGTTCCTGGACCGCGTCGCCACCCATGTTCTGGCCTTCGAGGGCGACTCGCAGGTAACTTGGTTCGAGGGCAACTTCGAGGCCTACGAGGCGCACCGCCGCGAGATCCTCGGGGCGGCTGCCGACCGTCCCCACCGCATCACCTACAAGCGGCTAGTGCGTGGCTGACGCCGAGGCCCACGCCTTCGGCGTCGGGCCATTCGAGCGCGACACGGCTGTCCATCGCCGCCGGGACAGCGAGGAGGAACCGGGCGAGGCGAGCTTCGACGCGAACGTCGCGGACGGCTGGAGGGCGGGACGGGGCCCTCATGGCGGCTACCTCGCGGCGATGCTGCTGCGGGCCCTGACGGAGGCGCTCGATGACGCCGAGCGCGCGCCACGCTCGCTCACGATCCACTACGCCCGCGCGCCGCAGCCCGGGCCCGTCGAGATCGCAACGCGGATCGAGAGGGCGGGCCGTTCGCTGAGCACGATGTCCGCCCGCATGGAGCAGGACGGCCGTCTGATGGCGCTCGTGCTCTCGGCGTTCTCCGTTCCCTGGAAGGGGCCGGAGCTCGACGACCTGCCGCTGCCCGACGTCGAGCCGGCGACGCCCGACCGCGAGGCCGGCACGGCACTCCAGTTCGGAGCGCCACCGTTCACCCGCCACCTGGTCATGCAGCCCCGCTTCGACGGCCGGCCGCTGACGGGCGAGCGACGAGCGATGGAGCTCGGCGCCTGGCTCGGCCTGGCGGAGCCCCGACCGATCGATGCGCCGGCGCTGGCTTTCTTCAGCGACGCTCTGATCCCCTCGCCGTTCATGGCCACGGGTGAGCCGGCTGCGGCGCCGACGATCGACCTCACGGTGCACTTCCGTACATCGCTGCCGCGCCGAGGCCGGCACGGAGCGCCGGCCGAGCCAATCGATTCCCTTGAGCCCGACGCGCACGAATTGATTTACGCGCAGGTCTCCTCGAAGCTGGTCCACGAGGGCTTCTTCGAGGAGGACGGCGTCGTCTGGGCGGCCGACGGGACGGTGCTCGCGCAGTCGCGCCAGCTCGCGATCCTGCTGCCCGCGATCGGTTAGGCTCACGCCATGGCTGACTACACCGCAAAGCAGATCAAGGACATGCAGGCGGGCTTCGGGGGCGGCCTCGTGAAGGTGCGCGCGGAGCTCGGCGTGACGGCGTTTGGCGTCCAGGTCATCCAGCTGCCACCGGAATTCGCGGACTACCCCGAGCACGATCACGCCGAAAGCGGTCAGGAGGAGGTGTACATCGCGCTGTCCGGCTCGGGCTGGCTCGACGTGGAAGGTGAGCGCATCGACCTCGACGACGAAACCGTAGTGCGGGTCGGCGCGGAGACGAAGCGCAAGGTGCACGCCGGACCCCAGGGACTGCGCATGCTCGCGGTCGGCGGCTGCCCCGGCGCTGCCTACGAGATCGCGCCGATGACGGAGCTCGACGCCGCCTAGGCCCGGCCGGCCGGCCGTCGCGCTAGCGGGCGAAGCTGGTGCCAGCGCGGAGTCGCAGAGCGAAGGCCGCGACGAGGCGGGCGCAGGCATCGACGTCATCGAGCTGGACGAGCTCGACGGGCGAGTGCATGTAGCGCAGGGGGATCGAGACGAGGCCGGTGGGGATGCCGCCGCGACTGAGGTGCACTGCGTCGGCGTCGGTGCCGGTGTTGCGGCCGTTGGCCTCGACCGTGAAGGGGATGCGCTCCGCCTCGGCGGTGTCGTGGAGCAGCTCGAAGACACCCGGGTTGAGCACCGAGCCCCTGCCGATCACCGCCCCGGAGCCGAGAGGATGCCGGCCGAGCGGCTTGACCTCGATGCCGGGCGCGTCGGTGGCGTGGGTCACGTCGAGCACGATCGCCGCGTCCGGGGCGAGCGAGAAGGCGCTGGTGCGTGAGCCGCCGAAGGTCGTCTCCTCCTGAGCCGCGGCAACCGCCGCGATCTCCCAGGCGGCGCCGCCGGCCTCGGCGACGCGGCGCGCGGCCTCGAGCGCGATGTAGGAGCCGAGGCGGTTGTCGAGCGCCCTCGAGCTGAGCCGCCCGTTGGGCAGCTCGACTGGCTCGGCGTCGATCACCGCGACGTCGCCGATTCGCACCATCTCGCGGGCCTCGTCACCGTCGCGGGCGCCGATGTCGATGTGCATCGCACGTGTCTCGGCGACCTTCTTGGCCTCCTCGCCCCGCAGCAGGTGGATCGGCTTCTTGCCGACCACCCCTTTGACGGGGCCGTCACGGGTGTCGAGCACGACCCGCTGGCCGACGAGCACCTGGGCATCCCAGCCGCCGACCTCGCCGAACCACAGGAAGCCATCGTCGTCGATGTGCGTGACGATCAGGCCGATCTCGTCGATGTGGCCCATCACGAGCAGCCGTCGCGAGGGGCCGCGTGTGCCTTTGCGCCTGGCGACGAGCGCCAGGGGCGTTCCGACCGCGTCGGTGTCGACGGGGCTCATGCGGCGAGCAATCCTCGCAGCACGAACTGAAGGATGCCGCCGTGGCGGAAGTAATCGGCCTCGCGGGGCGTGTCGATGCGAACGCGGGCCGCGAAGGTGATCGGCTCGGCGCCCTCGCGGATGGCGCTGACCTGCACCTCGGTGGGCGGAGCTCCGCCTGGGGCCATCGCCTCGGCGAGCCCCGCGACCGAGACCCGCTCCTCGCCCGTCAGGCCGAGCGAGGAGACGCTCTGGCCCTCATGGAACTGCAGCGGCAGGACGCCCATGCCGACGAGGTTCGAGCGGTGGATCCGCTCGTAGCTCTCGGCGATGACCGCGCGGACCCCGAGCAGCAGCGTGCCCTTCGCGGCCCAGTCGCGAGAGGATCCCGTCCCGTACTCCTTGCCCGCGAGGACCACGAGATCGGTGCCCGCCTCGATGTAGCGCATCGCGGCGTCGTAGATCGGCATCTGCTCCCCCGAGCCGTCGCCGAGGAAGCGCGTGTAGCCGCCTTCTCCCAGCGGCTCGCCGCCGCCGATCAGATTCCGCAGGCGGATGTTGGCGAAGGTCCCCCGCATCATCACCTCGTGGTTCCCCCGACGTGAGCCGTAGGAGTTGAAGTCGCGGGGCTCGATGCCCTTCTCCTGCAGGTACTGCCCTGCCGGGCTGTCGCGCTTGATCGAGCCGGCGGGCGAGATGTGGTCGGTGGTCACGCTGTCGCCGAGCACCGCCAGGACGCGCGCATCGCTCACGTCTGTGACGGGCTCGGGCTCCGCGGGCATGCCCTGGAAGTAGGGCGGCAGTCGCACATAGGTGGAGTCCTGCTGCCAGGCGAAGCGCTCGCCGCCGGGGACCTCGAGGCCGTTCCAGCGCTCATCGCCGGCGAACACCTCGCCGTAGCTGTGGCGGAACATGTCGGCGCGGACGGCCTCGCCGATCGTCTCTGCCACCTCCCGCTCGGAGGGCCAGATGTCGCGCAGGTAGACATCTTGACCCTCCTCGTCGGTGCCGAGGGGGTCGTGGACGATGTCGAAGTCCATCGTCCCTGCAAGCGCGTAGGCGACGCACAAGGGCGGCGAGGCGAGGTAGTTCATCTTCACATCGGGGTTGATGCGCCCCTCGAAGTTGCGGTTGCCGGACAGCACCGAGACCCCCGCCAGATCGCCGTCGCCGACGGCAGCAGAGATCTGCTCGGGGAGCGGGCCGGAGTTGCCGATGCAGGTGGTGCAGCCGTAGCCGACGAGGTTGAAGCCGAGCGTTTCAAGCGGCTCTGTGAGGCCGGCGCGGTCGAGGTATTCGGTGACGACCTTCGAGCCGGGCGCCAGCGAGGTCTTGACCCAGGGCTTCGAGCGCAGGCCTCGGGCGGCCGCATTGCGGGCGAGAATGCCGGCGCCGATCATCACGGAGGGGTTCGAGGTGTTCGTGCAGCTGGTGATCGCGGCGATCACGACGTGGCCGTGGTCGAGCTCGAAGCGCTCCCCGTCGATCTCGACGGTGCGGGCGGTGCCGTTGTGGGGCAGCGTCGCGGCGCCCGGCGCCCGCGGTGTCGGCTGCACGACTGCGGGCGGGGGTTCGTGACCGGGCTCGCCGTTGGCGGGGGGGTCGGAGGCGGGATAGGACTCGGCTACCGCCTCGTCCTGGGCGTCCCGTTGCTCGCCGTCGTCGGGTACGTAGGCCTTGAGCGACTCGCGGAAGGCCTCTTGGGCGTCGCTCAGGGAGACGCGGTCCTGGGGGCGCTTGGGACCGGCGAGGCTCGGCTCCACGGTCGAGAGGTCGAGCTCGAGTGTGTCCGTGAAGGTCGGCTCCTCGGAGTGCTCGTCGTGCCACAGGCCCTGCTCGCGGGCGTAGGCCTCGACGAGGGCGATCTGCTCCGGGGGGCGGCCGGAGAGCTCGAGGTAGCGAAGCGTCTCGGCGTCGATCGGGAAGATCGCGCAGGTCGAGCCGAACTCAGGTGACATGTTGCCGATCGTCGCGCGATCTGCGATCGGCAGACCTGCCAGGCCGGCGCCGAAGAACTCGACGAACATGCCGACAACGCCACGGCGGCGGAGCAACTCGGTGACGGTCAACACGAGGTCGGTGGCCGTGGCCCCCTCGGGGAGCTCGCCGTGGAGCTGGACGCCGAGCACCTGGGGAATCAGCATCGACAACGGCTGGCCCAGCATCGCGGCCTCTGCCTCGATGCCACCGACGCCCCATCCGAGCACGCCGAGGCCGTTGACCATCGTCGTGTGGGAGTCGGTGCCGACCAGCGTGTCGGGGTAGGCCTGCACGTGCCCTTCAGGGTCCGTCGGCCCTCCGGGGATCTCGCGCGGGAAGACGACGCGGGCGAGGTACTCGAGGTTGACCTGGTGGACGATGCCCGTGTCGGGCGGCACCACGGCGAAGTCGTCGAAGGCCCCCTGGCCCCAGCGCAGGAAGGCGTAGCGCTCCTGGTTTCGCTCGAACTCCCGGTCGGCGTTGAAGCGGAAGGCCTCCCGTGTACCGAAGGCGTCGACCTGCACGGAGTGGTCGATCACGAGCTCGGCGGGGGCCAGCGGGTTGATCTTCGCGGGGTCGCCGCCCATCTGCGCCATCGCGTCGCGCATCGCGGCGAGGTCGACGACGGCGGGCACGCCGGTGAAGTCCTGCATCAGCACCCGGGCGGGCGTGAAGGCGATCTCCTTGCTCGGCTCGGCCTTGGCGTCCCAGGAGGCCAGCGCCTCGACGTCCGGAGCAGTGACCGAGCCGTTTCCCTCGGTGCGAAGGAGGTTCTCGAGCAGCACCTTCAGCGAGAACGGCAGGCGCGCGACGTCGTATCGCTGCTGCAGCGCGTCGAGCCTGAAGATCTCGTAGTCGCGCTCGCCGACGCTGACGGTTGCCTTCGCTCCGAAGCTGTTTTCTGACATTCGACCTCCTGCCGTGGCGACTCTGAGCGGACTGCCCGCAGTCTCGCAGAGTCGCTGCGGCGATCGGTCTCGAGCGAGTCGCCCTCGGGGCCTGCCTTCAGCCCCGTGTGACGCGGCCCTTGCCCTGTCGCTTGGAGCGCAGCAGAGCCGTGTCGCAGGCGGCGAGCAGCTCGTCGGTGCTCATCGGAGGCTGCCACTGGGCGACGCCGATCGAGGCCGAGACGCCTTCGCCGGTCCCGTAGGAGTGGAGCTCGTGCAACCGCTCGAGCGCCCGCGAGGCGGCCGCCGCGGCGCTTTCGAGCTCCGCGTTGGGCAGGATCACGACGAACTCGTCGCCTCCGTAGCGTGCCACGCGGTCGAAGGCCCGGAACTCGCCGACGAGCGCACGGACGACTTCTCGCAGCATCGCGTCGCCTGCCGGATGGCCGTGGTCGTCGTTGACCTGCTTGAAGTCGTCGAGGTCGATCAGCAGGCACGAGAGCGGACCGCCGGTGCGCATCGCCCTGCCGATCTCCTCGTCCAGGCGCCGACGCATCGCGCGGTGGTTCAACGAGCCGGTGACGGCGTCCGTGCCCGCCTCCGAGCGGGCCCGCACGAGCGCGAGCGCCGTCGCTCCCTGCTCCACGAGTGTCCGCGCCAGATCGATCGATGCCGACTCGTAGATCTCGGAGACGCGCCTCACGAGCATCACCACGGCCTCGACCTCCGCGCGCTCGACGACGGGCAGCAGCAGCACGCAGCTCATCTCGCCGGTGGCCGTGAGGCGCGGCACGCTGGCGGCGAATTCCTCTGCGTCGGCCGCCAGGAAGCTGCGCCGCGTGCGTGCAACCCAGCTGACTCCCGGCGGGCGCTCGGCGCGCGGCGACAGGTAGCTCAGCCTCCCCTCCCCCTCCAGCAGGTAGACGTCGACGATGTCGTCGGCCGCCCCGTCCTCGGCGAGGTGGTGGACGTGCACCTCCTCGGCACCTGGCACCTCGAGCAGCTCACCGGCGAGCGCCCGGAAGATCGCGTCGGCGTCGCCCGATCCGTCAGCCAGCGCCGTGAGGCGCCTGATGCCGCTCAGCAGCCGCTGCATTCCCCCAGACGACGTAGAGGCATCCTTACCCGATACGACATCCATAACAGCAATTTACGGCATAAAGCGGCCCCTGTGACACGGCCGCGGAAACTTCTTGTTCGCTAGGTGCATGTGTTCGGGGGTCGAGCAGGCCGCCGAATGAGGGGTGCCGCGGCGGCGGTCGCCATCCCGATCATGCGCTCGGGCCTCCAGACGCTGCGAGGGCGGCCGCTGGGCCGCCTGCCGGCACCCGACAGGGGCACCTTCAGCGACACGAGCTGGCGGGCTTTGCTGGCTCGCTTGAACACCTTCACGAGGTTGCCTCCGCCGGCGCTCACCCGTCCGGCGGCGGGCACCCTCACGGTCAGGAACAGGTTCTTCCCGACGACCTTGTGGCCGACGATCTGAACGCCGCAGCCGTTCACGGAGATGATCGTGTTCTGTTTGATCGTCTTCCCGTTCTGGGCCGTGAGCGTCGTGGGCATCACCAGCGGCTTCGCGCACAACCCACCGAATGCCGCCAGGGCGCTGTGCGCGCCGATCGGCAGGGCAACGGTGGCGCTCTGGATCGGGACATCGGGCGTCGACGCGAAGGTCGTCGTCGTGATGCCGTTTTTGATGAACGTGTTCCCGACGAGGATCACGCGCAGGTGACTGGTCTTTTCTTCCAATACCAGGTCCAGGTCGGGGAATGAGGCCCCGGCGTGCGATACCAGGATCGCCGCGCCTGCCAGCGGCGACGGGAGCGTCGGGGTCTTGACCGTCGCGCCGCCGACGAAGGAGCCGCTCGGGCATTTGTAGGGGTTGACCGCGAACACCTGTTCAGTACAGCTCGCCGTGAACTTCGGAGTGAACTTCAGGGCGTTGCAGTTGGCGACCTGGAAGGGCGAGGACAGGCCCTTCGTGGCTGTCGCCCCACCGGCGCCGAGCGTTGCGAAGCCGCCCACGGTCGAGACCGTTTCGAGTTTCGCGCAGTTCGTCGGGTTGATCATGAAGCCCGACTTGTTGACCGCAACGCTGATGTTCCTGATCCGCAGCGGAATCCCGCTCCGGATCTTCGGCATGATGCTTTCGACCGTCACCTGGGCTGTCGACGGGTTGACGTTGATCGTCGCCACCGTCACGACGGTGCCGAGGTTGAACGGCCCGGCGATGGCCGGCACCTTGATCGACAGCCCGTAGGGAGCGCCTTTGATCGAGCTGGTCAGGTAGACCGGCCCGCTGAAGCTGAACGGCGAGGAGCCGGAGCCCGCGAGCACCGTGGCGGTGCCGATCCTGCTGCCGGCGGGACATGCGGCCGTTTCGCTTTCGGCAGCGGCCGGTGAGCACCGTTCGGCAGCGGGGATCTTTCCGACCAGGCCGGGCGGCAGGGTCGTCTTCACCGAGCCCACGTACTGTTCGCCGTCGTTGCGGGCGAGGTTGAACGTGAAGTTCGTGTTCGCACCACCGTTGCCGTTCGAGTTGGCTGTGCTCTGGGTCGGGTTGAACGGCGGCGGGCTTGCCACGCAGCCGGTGATCGGCAGAGCGAACAGGTCGGTATGAGTGGTCCCCGGCGCGGACGTCGGTTCGAATGACGCCGTGCCGCCCGCGTTGCCGCACAGCAGCGGGTTGGCTACCGGCGCGAGCACACCGCGTTCGAATTTCAGCGTCAGGCTGGTGAACGGCTGTTCAGGCGGGTTTTTGAAGAACGTCGTGACCTGCCCGGTGACCGGGTTGGGGATCGTTTCGCCGAGCAGCCGGACCGAGATCCCGAATTCTTCGGAGTTGGCCACCACGTAGATTTTGTAGGGCGGACCACCGATCGTGCCGGTGTTCGGCGACCCGAGGTAGACGCTTCCGAGCAGCTTCCCGTTCGGCAGCGTTGGCACGTTCAGTGCCACGGTCCCGATTTTCGAGCTCGCGGGACACGCAACGCCGAACGATTCCCCGAATACCGTGCCTTCCTGGTGCGCCTGCGCTTCGGTGCACGCGGTCAGGCCGGCCGCCGCGG
>WNFI01160453.1_pt1 | contig 26256 bp, 24 predicted proteins | sample 5400471 | NCBI WGS metagenome assembly WNFI01 (sample SAMN13153348, study PRJNA577476) | soil metagenome | isolation source: 100 cm saprolite on Douglas fir-dominated hillslope | place: USA:California | collected 2013-09-17 | reverse complement strand
ACGCAGAGCCGCTACCGCCTCTTTACCGAATCCGATGTGCGCCTGCTGCAGCGCGCGATTTTCCTGCGCCGGGCCCGCGGCCTCAATCCGGCCGCCATCGTTCACGTGCTCAAGCGCCAGGGAGTTGTCTCCGCCCCTGCGGAGAGCAGGCTCCTCCCCGGGCAGCGCTTCCGCCGGTTGCGGACCCGCCGCGGCCTTTCGCTGGCTCAAGTGGCTCGCGCCACCGGTGTCTCCGTCGGTTTTCTCAGCGCCCTCGAGCGCGGCCAGATGCGTTCCTCGATTGCCACGCTGCGCCGCATTGCGCGCTTCTATCGTACGAACATTCTTTCGCTCTTCGAAACCGCCGGAGATAATCCGCGCCTGGTGCGCCCAAATCAGCGAAAAATCCTGGAGACCACGCCGGACGTGCGCATGGAACTGCTGGCCTGGGGAAACACGGTGATGGAGCCGCATCTTTTCCGCATTAAACCCGGTGGCGGGAGCGGCGAATCCTACTCGCACGAAGGCGAGGAATTCCTGCATGTCCTTCGCGGAAAATTTGAGATCTGGCTCGACGCCAAGGAGCATTACCAGCTGAAGCCTGGTGACAGCCTCTACTTTGAGAGTTCGACTCCGCACCGTTGGAAGAATCCCGGACGGACGGAGACTTGGCTGCTGTGGATCAACACGCCGCCAACATTCTGAATTTCAGGACCAGGTGCCGATGAAAATTTACCCGCTTCGCGTCGTTCTTCAATCGCTCCCGCTCTTACTCTGCGCTGCCTTGATATCGCGCGCGCAGGGACGGATGGTTGAACCGGCAGATATCATCGTCGTTCACGGCCGGGTTTACACGGAAAACCCCCAGCAGCCGTGGGCCCAGGCCGTGGCCATTCAGCGCGGCAAGATAGTCGCCGTCGGTGACGAACCCGAAATCGAGCGCATGCGCGGCATGGGCACGAAAGTGATCAACGCCGGCGGAAAACTTGTGCTCCCGGGTTTTGTTGATTGTCACATCCATTTTATCGATGGCTCTTTTAGTCTTGGCCGGGTGAATCTGGAAGGCGCAAAGGACCCCGCCGACATTCAAAAACGCTTGCGCGAATATATCTCCGAACATCCTGGGGATGATTGGATCCTTGGCCGCGGCTGGAATTACGCCATGTTCGGTCCCGAGGCGCTCCCGCACAAGAAATATTTGGACGAAATCTTTCCGAACCGGCCCGTTTTCCTTGAGGGGTATGACGGGCATACCTACTGGGCCAATTCGAAGGCTCTCGCGGTGGCGGGGATCGTTCGTGAAACTGCGGATCCGCCAAACGGCACGATTGTCCGCGACCCCAAAACGGGTGACGCGACGGGTGCATTAAAAGAGTCAGCTCAGGACCTGGTCGCCAAGGTTATTCCAAAGCCGTCTCGCGCCGAAAAACTTTCGGCGCTTAGCGCGGGCATGAAATGGGCGAACGAGCACGGCATCACTCGCGTCCACAGCGCGGGCGGCGACTTCGAAGTGCTCGATCTTTTCGACGAAATGCGCCAACGCGGCGACCTCAGCGTGCGCATGTATGTCGCTTACTTCCTGAATCCGCCCGAGCTGCGGCCTCAGGACCTCGACGCCATCGAACACGCCCGCAAGAAATTCCACGACGACTGGATCGACGCCAGCGCCGTCAAATTCATGGTGGATGGCGTCGTCGAATCGCACACCGCGGCGATGCTCGAGCCCTACAGCGACGACCCCTCACTGAAAGGCAAGCTCTTCTGGGAGCCCTCCAACTACAAGGCGGCAGTCGCGGAATTGGACAAACGCGGATTGCAGCTTTTCACGCATGCGATCGGCGACTATGGCGTGCGGACGGCGCTGGATGCCTATGAAAATGCCGAAGCGCGGAACCACAATCGCGATCGCCGGCCGCGCATCGAACACATTGAAACGATAAACACTGCGGACATTCCGCGCTTCGGCAAGCTCGGCGTCATCGCCAGCATGCAGCCGCTCCATTCTTACCCGGATTCCGATACGCTGGACGTCTGGGCTCGGAATGCCGGCCCTGATCGCGCTTCCCGCGCCTGGGCCTGGAAGAGCATCTCTGATGCCGGAGGCCGCCTCGCTTTCGGCAGCGATTGGCCCGTCGTGACTCTCAATCCGTGGGAAGGGGTTCAGACCGCGGTGACTCGCCAAACGGCCGAGGGTCAACCCGTGGCAGGTTTTGTCCCCGACCAGCGATTGACCGTGGCGCAAGTAATTGATGGTTATACGCTCGGAGCGGCGTTTGCCGGCCGGCGCGAAAAATCGGAAGGCTCGCTTGAAATCGGCAAGCTCGCCGACCTGATCATCCTTTCGCAGAATATCTTCGACATCGATCCGCATAAGATTGGTGCCACAAAGGTTGTCACCACCATTGTGGGCGGGCGGCTGGTCTATCAAGCGGAAACAAAGTAACCGGGAGGAGCAATGAAATCTCACGGCATTCTTCTGGGCATTCTGACGCTCGCATTGGCATGCGGCGCATGCAAGAAGAAAGAGGAATCGCTAAGCCTGCTGGTTTGGGAAGGCTATTCCGACGCCTCCTTCGTCCATGCCTTTGAGGAGACTCATCACTGCAAAGTGGTCGCTTCCTATATGGGCTCGAGCGACGAACTCGTCGCGAAACTTCGCGGCGGCAGTGCTTCTAACTACGACGTAATCTCTTCCTCCAGCGAAGCCGTCTGCCTCTCGAAAGCTGGCGCGGAGTGGGTGGAACTCCTCCTCGCTGGCAAACCTGGCGCGAAAGAACTGGCCGAGAAAGCGCTGGCGGCGATTCCAGAGTAAAATGCCCGCTGTTTTCGGAGACGGCATCAAGTCTACTTTTGCGCGTAGCGAGGGTCATTCGATGACGCCCAGTAATGTTCAGCGATGGAAGTCCGTATTCTTGTCCGTGGTTTTGCTCTTCAGCGTCGTTCCCCTCGCGGCCGGTAAGCCGGAGCAGTCTTTCGATATCGTCATCGCCAACGGCCGCATCATCGACGGCACCGGCTCGCCCTGGTATTCGGGCGATATCGGAATTCGCGACGGAAAGATTGCCTTCATCGGCAATCTCAGCGCGGCGCCGCGGGCTCGCACCATCGATGCGCACGGCATGGTTGTTGCCCCCGGTTTCATCGACATGCTCGGACAGTCGGAGCTCACCATCCTGGTCGACCCTCGCCTGCCCTCCAAGATCTACCAAGGGATTACCACGGAAATCACCGGCGAGGGCGAATCGATCGCCCCGCTGAACGACGCCATTCTCCACGCCGATCAGGAGCAATACGATCACTATCACATTCAAGCCGACTGGCGGACGTTTCGCGAATACTTTTCCCGGCTCGAAAAGCAACGCATTGGAATCAACATTGCCAGCTACGTAGGCGCCACGCGCGTCCGGCGGATGGTGCTCGGCGATAACGACGTGCAGCCCACGCCGGCCCACCTTGAGCAGATGAAAGAGTTTGTAAGACAGGCGATGCTCGACGGCGCCGTCGGCGTCTCCACTTCTCTCGAATACGCTCCCGCTCCTTACGCCAAAACCGAAGAATTGATCGCTCTCGCGGCTGAAGCCTCCAAGTTCGGCGGCATTTACGCCACTCACATGCGCAATGAAGGCACCGGCATCTTGCCGGCCATCGACGAGGCGCTGCGCATCGGCCGCGAAGGCCATATCCCCGTCGAAATCTGGCACCTGAAAGTCGGCGGTAAGCCAAGCTGGGGGCGCATGCCGGAAGTCGTTGCGAAGATCAAGGCCGCCAGAGCGCAAGGACTCGATGTCGCCGCCGACACCTACGCCTACACCGCATGGTTCAACGACTTTTCCGCTTTCATCCCTGCCTGGGCGCACGACGGCGGCAACGCCAAACTCATCGAGCGTTTGAAGGATCCCGCAACGCGCAAACGCATCCGCAAAGATATGCTCACGCCATCAGACCAGTGGGACAACGAATGGCAGGAGATTCCCGGCCCCGAAGCGGTCCTCATCGGAGTCGTCAAAAACCCCCAGTTGCTTCCGCTGCAAGGCAAGACGCTGGCCGAGATAGCAAAAACTTGGAACAAGGATCCGATGGACGCTCTCTTCGATCTGCTGATCGAAGACCACGCTCTCACTTCCGTGGCCGTCTTTGGTATGTCCGAGCCGGACGTTGCTCTTGCACTCCAGCAGCCCTGGGTCTCCGTCGATAACGACTCCTCCGGTACTTCGCCCGATGGCATCCTCGGACAGGAACATCCCCATCCGCGCGCGTACGGCACGTTCCCTCGCATCCTGCGCAAGTACGTCCACGAAGAACACAAGCTCACGCTCGAAGACGCCATCCGCAAATTCTCCGCATTGCCGGCGCAACGCATGCGCTTGACGGACCGTGGCGTCTTGAAGGCGGGCTTGTGCGCCGACATCGTCATCTTCGATCCTGCGAGAGTTCACGACGCCGCCACCTTCGAGAATCCCAACCAATTGTCGCAGGGAATGGAATACGTGCTCGTCAACGGGGTGCCGGTCCTCGACCAAAACAAGATGACGGGCGCGTTGCCCGGCAAAGTGCTGCGAGGCCCGGGTTACGTGCCCTGATCCGTGCCCTGATCCGTGCCCTAACAGGATGGCCGTGGTTGGTCCATAATAGCGGCATGGTTGGTGAGTTGGAATTTGCCCCCCCGGAGGAACCATGGCCGATCGCATGGAAGATTTTCAGAAGTTTCGCACTGACCTGAACGAGGAAATCCTCGGTTGCGGCCACCTCGGCATCAAGCGTTTCTTCGCTCTCGACCACCAAGCCTACGAACCCGGCCCGCTCGGCACCAAGAATAAGGAATTACTCGGGCTGGTAGCCTCCGCGGTGCTGCGCTGCGATGACTGCATCACTTATCACCTGGTTCGCTGCGGCGAGGAAGGCTGGAAGCGCGAAGAAGTGATCGACGCGCTCAACGTGGCGCTGATCGTTGGCGGCTCGATCACTATTCCTCACGTGCGGCGTGCCTTTGCACGCATGCGCGAAATTGGCGGCCTGCAGCCTTGAGAGATTGAAGATGAACGCCGTGTCCAATCCAGCGCTTTCCCAACCGGAGGGTTTCGGCGAGAGGCTTCGCCATCTTGCCGTCGGAGCCCTGTTCGCCTTGGTGTTGCTTATCCCGAAAATTCTGCACGTGCGGCGCAACCCGCGCTCTTGGATGCTCTTCCGGGTTTTCTTGGGATTTGCCGGCGCGGCGCTGGTCGTCCTGCCGCTCGGCTTGTGGAACAGCTATCTTCTTTCTCTCGTTGGTCTGGCCCTCTTCATCGGCGCCATTCTTCTTCCCCCCGCAAAACCCGAAACGAGCGTCTATGACAAGGCCCGCGAATTGGGCGCTCTTGTTGTCATAAACGGCGGACGCTTTCAGCCTGGAAGCGCGCCGTCTGCTGCCGTGCAGCTCTTCGTCGGCGCCGAAAGTGTTTGGGTGCTCGACCGGAGCTATCAACGTCTCCTCGAGATCCCTGTCGGCGAAATCACTGCCGCCTGCGCGGAGGAATCCGCAGGATCCTGGCGCCTGCGAACGACCTGGGCCACTCACGCCGCCGAATTCTCCTACCGCGGCGTCTTTGCTGAGCATCTCGCGCGTGTCGCCGAAACGACCATCCGCAGTGTGATGCGCCCTGCTCTCCCCGTTCTTCCCCAACGCCGCGCCGCCGGTGCCTGATTTTCTTTCGCAATTTTCCCATCTGAATCGCGCCCGGTTGGGCCAAACTGTGTCAAACTATAGGCATGGCACGCGGCTGGGAAAGCAAGGACGTCGAATCGCAGGTTGCAGCAACGGAAGAGCCAAAGCAAAAACCAGGTTCGGGACCCAAAACTCCGGAACAACTAAAGCGCGAACAGGAGCGCAAGGATTTGCAATTGTCGCGGACTCGTATTGTAAACGACCTTGCAACCGCCACTCACCCGAACCATCGCAAGTCGCTCGAAGCCGCCCTCGCCCACCTCGACAATAAAATCGCCGACCTCAGCTAAAGAGCAGGCCGCAAACTTTCTGCAAGATGTCTCCGCGTCCTCTGCGTCTCTTCAGAGCCCTCTGTGTTAAAGCTTTTCTCTTCGAGTCTTCAGCCCGCGCTCGGAGCAATGCCATGCACGCGGCAATCACCGAATGAAATCCCCTGCCAGACTCCAAAAGTCATTCACGTAATAATGCGACAGCACGTTTCCGAACAGATAGCAGATCCCCTGGCACGGCGGAATATCTCCATAAATCTTTTTTCCGCGTGCAAAGATCTTCTTCAACGAGCCGTCCCGCAGCAAATTACCGGCAACTTTACGCAGCGGCTCGCAAGGATAAAAAACATCGCCGTTCGGATACACCCGGGGAAACATCGTCGGATAGCACTGAAAATCGCCGAAGCGCAGCAGCGTCTCGATGGTTCGCGGCGTGCCGTTGATCGGTTGCATGCCGCTGCGCCGCCGTTCGATGATTTTTTCCACCAGCGCTTGATACTGCGGGTTTTTCAGCAGCGCCAGGTTTGGCATTTTTTCCATTTGCGCGGACTGCGCCGCAAAAACAAATCCTTGCTCCCCGCACCAGTCCAGCAACCGTTCGACTTCACCCACGTTCCATTGCTCGATCACGGTGCTGATCGTGATGCGCCGCGGGCTGCCCAGCAACTCCTTCGCGAGCTCAAGATTTTCCAGCACCTTCGGCAGCGCCGCCGGTTTCGAAAGCGGATTCGTCGGATCAGCCGCCAGCGCATCCAGGCTCACCACCAGTCCCGTCACTGCTCGCAGAATCCGCGGCTTTCGGTCCAGCAGCGTGCCGTTGGTGATCAGCAGCAGCGAACGGTACTTGCAATCGAAGCGCGCCGCCTCGGTCAGTTCCTCAATATCGGGCCGCAGCGTCGGCTCGCCGCCTGTAATCACGATGGAGTCCGTCTCTCTTCGTATGCGCTTCAGCAGTTGGATCGTCTCTCTCGTTGGCAACTCCTCGCTGAAAACGTCCGGCTCCTTTTGCGTGCAGTAACTGCAGGCCAGATTGCACTTGTGGGTGACGTAAAACGTAACTGCGTAGGGCGCCACAACCTTGGTCCGCAAAACGTGCCGCCGCCACGCGTTGCGAAAATAAAGCTGAAAATTCTTCGCCACAAACGGCGCCTGCCGCACCAACCCGCGCAAGAGATCGCGTTTCGACGGCGGCCGCTTGTCCAGCGCGCTTACGGGAACGAAATTCGCTCGCTTCTCGGTCATAGGCAGTCACCTCAGCCTACAGGAGCGGCACGCTCAAGCCAAGAAAGCAGTAGGGGCGCCCGCCGCAGCGTGCGCCCCTGTTCAGGAAATAAGCGCCCGCCGCAGCGTGCGCCCCTGTTCAGGAAATAAGCTGCTCTGGAGTTTTTCATTCAATCGGTGAACACCACGCCCACAGCAACGTGCCCCTTTTCCGGCCCCGCGTCGATCCGCACGACGTAACCGCGCAAGTTCATCGACTGCACGCCATCCGCGCCCGGCGCCTCCATCGTGACTTGCAGCTCCGATTGCAGCCGAGGCAGGTGCTTCAGCGAAATCAGCGCTCCCTGCAGGGAAATGTCCCGGACCATGGTCTCTTCTTCGAAGTCCTTCCCGCCTTCAGTTACGCCGCAGACTTTCGCGTGAAATTGCGCTTCGCGGCGCAGCGTCGTTCGCGTTCCCGGCATGTGTGCTTGAACTTTGTCTCCCGGTGCCCCGAGCGTGATCACCATGCCTTCGCTCGCCGCGAACACCGAATCGAACTCTTCCCGCGCCTGCCGCAGAATCGAATCCACCATGCGATCGGTTGAATCGGGGTCGTGGTGGAAAAGCACCAGCGTCTTCGCACCCGTGTGCCGCGCCCCGCGGCCAGTTCGCGCAAGTTCTCGTCCAGTTTCGCGTCGCCCGGCTCGTTGTCCGTGGCGTAAGCCACCGTGCCCGCTGGCGTCTCGATTCGAAAGCCCAGGCAGCCCTGCGGATGATTCAGCCAGCGCGCCGTAATTTTGTTCTCACCTACCGTAAACGAATCGCCGCCGTCCACTTCCCTGAACTTTCGCTTGGCGCTCATCGCCGACATGTCCACGGGAAAATACGGCAGCGCCATCTGCGCTTCGAAAACTTGTTTCAGGCTGTCGCGCCCCAAAAATTTTGAGCGGAAGCTGTAGAACTGAAATTCGTTGTTCTCCACATACAGCGGCGAAAAAAACGGAATCCCCTGGATGTGATCCCAGTGGTAGTGCGTGACCAGGATGTGCGTCTCGGGGACTTTCCCGCCGTTCGGCGCGGCCCAGCGGCTCCCCAGCATGCGCAGCCCCGTGCCGCAATCCAGAATGAATTGCGTGCCGTCCGGCGCAATCAGTTCCAGACAAGGCGTATTCCCGCCGTAGCGCCACGTCGCCGGGTCCACCGTCGGCGTCGATCCGCGCACGCCCCAGAAACTCAATTTTGCGATAGGAACCGTCATTGCGATGAATGCAAAATCCCTGTTTGAAGGCTCGTTCCGCGCCAACACGTGCGCAACGCGAAGCTCGTTTCATGGTCGCAGCCGACGGAAGGAGCGTCAATCAATTCGCGGGAGCGAAGTGTCATACTGCCTAATAAGCACGGGAAAGCGCTGCACCCCCGCCATCGTGCGGGTAGAATAGGGGGGATGGCCGCTCATTCCCACGACCACTCTCACGCTGGCCACTGTCACGCCGGCCACGCTCATCCCACGTTGCGCCCCTCTGTCCTTGGCTGGGCCATGGCCGCCACGCTCGGTTTGGTTGTAGCGGAGGTTTTTGGCGGCATTCTCGGCCGAAGCGTCGCCCTTCTGAACGACGCCGTTCACAATCTTTCCGATGTCCCAGCGCTCGGCATTTCCTATCTCGCGATGCGCTGGGCCGAACGGCCCGCCGATAGCGAAAAGACCTACGGCTATCACCGCGCCGGCACACTCGCTGCGTTCACCAACGCCTTTGTCCTTGTCCTGCTTTCGCTCTGGCTTGGATATGAGGCATTCGAACGCTTCCGCTCCCCCGTGGAAGTCGTCGAAAGTTGGATGATCTGGACTTCCGTTGGCGCGCTCGCCGTGAATGGCGGCATCACGCTCGCTCTCGTCCGCGCGAGGGGCGACCTCAATCTGCGCAGCATACTTGTACACAATTTTGGCGATGCGCTTTCCAATATCGCCATTATCGCCGGCGCGCTGATCATCCATGCGACCGGTGCGCATTGGATCGATCCGCTTCTCGGCCTGGCCATCGGCTTGCTCGTGCTCTGGTCCAGCATCGGGATCCTGCGCGAATCCTCGCACATTCTTCTGGAAGGCCGCCCCCTTGATCTGCGCGTTGAAGACGTCGCCCGGGCCATCTTGACAATTGAAGGCGTGCAGGAAGTCCACGATGTGCATCTCTGGTCCCTCGGCGGCGGTCACCACGCGCTCAGTCTTCACGCGCGAGTCCCGGATATGCACCTCGACGAGTGCGAGCGTCTGCTCGCTTCCATCAAGCAAGTAGCCTCAAAGGAATTTGGAGTGGAGCACACCACCGTGCAGTTGGAGCGCGCAGGCCTGCCGGCAAAATCCGGCTACGTCATGCCGGAACCCGCGAAGAAATAGCCTTCACGCCGGCGATCGAAAATTCAATCCGCGTTGTTCGTTGAATTGCCGCGTTGCGTCCAGATCCAGCGCATCCTGCTTGACCGTGCGGCGCAAACCCTGGCTGGTGATGTAGCGCAGCGTCCCTCTTTCCCAGGCGTAGGCCACCGCAAAAAATACCGTTCCATCCCGCCGCACAAAAACAAATTCCTCGTTGTCGGTGGGTGCTGAGTCGGCCGCCTCAGCCTTCGGTTCCGTCGCCGGCTGAGGAACTCTGTTACGGCGGCTTGTCTCACGAACTTCGCCATCCGTCGCTTCCGGCTGGGGAGTCTCCGCCGCCGAACCTTCTTCTGCCGCCGCCGGAGGACTCGGCAGGAAAAACCCGCCGTCAAAAAACGGAAAGAAAAAGGGACTCTGAAGCCCGCGTCCCTGCAAGCCCGCCGTCCCTGATCCGCATATCGCCGCCTGGTGTACCGCGTCGAATCCCAACCCCGGCGCCGAGTTGCAATCCGATCTAAACCTAATATCGCCGTTATCGTTGCGCCTTCGCGTGGTGACCTGTGGCCGCGTGCTTCGCACTGCCGGCACCGCCGTTCTCGGGCGCACCGCTCCGCCCCTCGTCACCGTCCGCGTCCCGGGTCTCGCCTGCGCAGTCACCGCGTGTGGAGCCTGCATCCCCACCCTCGGTGCAGCAGCGACAGCATGGGAAACCGGGGGCATCCCTCCGCGCATCTGTGCCTGCACCCCTACCGGGAGAAAAACCACAAAGCCTGCGAGGATGATCTGGCGGACCATGATTGCCACCTGAAGGCCCGGCCAACCGAGCCTTTCACCAACAACCTTACGTCAATACCCAATCATAAAGATGCGCCCAGCCCAGCTTAGGTTTCAATCCGATTCATGCGCCAGCCCTAAATTCCCAGGCTCGTCATGTCCAAAAGCTCCGCCTCCCAATGCACGTTGTAGATTTCGTATTCCCTACTCCCTATCCCCTATTCCCTTCCACTGTGCTATAACCGTCGAGCCGTGGAACGCGCCGCGAAATGCGAATCAGCCCCGGTCCAGGCCGAGCTGGCACAGACCGCAGCTCAATCCGCGACGCCTCTGCAGAGCAGTCCGAGCCCCGTCGCTCGTACCGAAGATCCTTCGAGCTATTGTCCCGTCTGCTCGCAGCGGCTGGAGTCGCGGCGCTGCAAGTTGATCTGTTCCGTGTGCGGCTACTACATGTCCTGCGCGGACTACTATTAGCCGCCCGGTGATTTGACCGCTGCCCGGTCTTCGATTACGATTCTTCGCTCCGGGATCATCCATATTTTGATAAGCTTTAGGGCTCCGGCCCGGGTTGCCGCCGGAACCGCTTTCCGATGAGGAGGAAAATAACGTGGCTTTGAAGATGACGAACCGCGAAGTGGATGGCGTGTACGTGGTGGCGCTGGACGGCCGCATTGTGCTCGGCGAGGAAAGCAACGCCTTGCGCGAAAAAGTAAAAAGCTTGATCGCCGAAGGAAAAAAGAAAATTGTCCTCAATATGGACAACATCACTTTCATTGACAGCGCCGGGCTGGGTACGCTCGTCGCCGCCCATCACAGCGTGAAGTCGCAGGGCGCCTCTCTGCGTCTCTGCCACCTCGGCAGCAAGTTCCAGGAAGTCCTGCAGATCACCAAGCTGCTGACCGTCTTCGATGTTTACAACACTGAAGCTGAAGCCGTCTCCAGCTTCTCGAAGTAGTATTGGTACGTCTGGTCAAAGGTTTTTTTACACAGAGGGTACGCTCCTGCGTGCCCTCTCTTAGTTTCTAGCTCGCTCATTCGGTTCCATGAAGCCGAAGCCTAAACCCATCGCCAAATCCTTCAAAGCCACCCTCGAGCGCATGGACTCGAGACTCGGCTGGGTCATTATCCGCATCCCGTTCGACGTCTCTAAAATCTGGGGAACCCGCGGAAAGCTCAGAGTCAAAGGCGAAATCAACGGCTTCGCGTTTCGCGCTTCCGTCTTCCCCACCCGCAAGGGCTTTCACTGCATGCTCGTCAACAACCGCTTGCAGACCGGCGCCAACGCCGCCCCGGGCGATACCCCCCAGTTCCGCCTCGAACCTGACACCGCAAAACCCGTCGCCACCGTCCCCGCCGAACTCCAGCGCATCCTCAACGAAGACCGCTCCTTCCGCCGCTGGTTCGACCAACTCACCTTTTCCATGCGCAAGTGGATCTGCGATTGGGTCACCAGCGTAAAGAGCCCCGAAGCCCGCCTCCGCCGCGCCGAACAAGTCGCCGAACAGTTGCTCTCCACCATGGAAGCCGAGCTCGACCTGCCCCCCGTCTTAAAACTCGCCTTCGCCCGCGATCCTCGCGCCTATAAAGGTTGGCAGTCCATGACTCCCCTGCAACGTCGCGGCCACCTGCTCGGCATCTTCTACTACCGCTCCCCCGAAGCCCGCGATCGCCGCATCGCCAAAATGCTCGAAGACGCCCTCACCCACGCCGACCGCAAACCCAACAAGAAATCACCGTCTAAAGTACTTGCTCTCTAAGGAATTTTGTAGTGGCCGGTCTTCAGACCGGTGATTTTGTTCTTCGCTGATGTAGTGGCCGGTCTTCAGACCGGTGATTTTGTTCTTCGCTGATGTAGAGGCCGGTCTTTAGACCGGTGATTTTGTTCTTCGCTGATGTAGAGGCTGGACTTTAGTCCGGCTCATGTAGCGGCGGCCTTTTACCCTGAGCGCAGCCGAAGGGTCAGGTCGGCCTCTTCTCTTCTGACTTCCAGTTTCTAATTTCCAGTTTCTACTTTTCCCCCTCCCGTTTCCTCGCTTTGGCGATCCCCGTCTTCACCCGTTCGCCGTTCATGATGTGCTCCGACCGTGCCGCGACCGTCAGAATTTGTACCGATGCGCCCGCTACTATCCCACGTGATACAATAATTTCATGGGAGTCATCATCAAAAATCCGGACATTCTTGGCGGAACTCCCGTGTTTCGCGGAACCCGAGTGCCCCTCCAAACGCTCTTCGACTACCTGGAGGGCGGAGAAACACTCGAAGACTTTCTGGAGGGATTTCCTACCGTCTCGCGTGAATCGGCCGTCGCTGCTCTCGAAGAAGCAAAACACCTCCTGCTCGCGCGTCCTTAAAATGCGCATTCTGATCGACGAGTATATCGATGAGCGATTCCGGAACTCTTTGCCCGGCCACGATTGCCAAACAGCCCGTTACGCCGGACTCGCTGGACTGAAGAATGGCGACCTTCTTACCGCCGCGGAAACAGCCAAATTCGACGTTTTCCTCACCGTGGATCAAGGCATCGAATACCAGCAAAATCTAACTGCCCGAAAGATCGCAATTATCACTTTCCATACGAAGTCGAACCGTCTGAAAGACCTGTTGCCACTCGTGCCTGCCTCGCGCGCATCGATTCCATTCAACCTGGGCAGATCGTTACAATCGAGGGTTAGGCCAAGCGCAACGCATCTGGGAGCGCCAATCTCCCGATTGGCGTCGTCTCGAAACGGAACCTCACTCGCGCAATGGCCGGAGAGGCGAGGCAGAAGGAGAGGAATGTCCCACCCTTGCAAAAATAAAATCGCGAGGCTAGGCCACCTCGGAAAAAGATAAAGTCAAATCGTCCTAGCACTCTAAGCCTGCCCCGCGCGCCGAGCGAAGCAGACCGACTTTTTGTTGCGCATTCGCTCCTGCGATCGACCTGTCCCGGCCTTGTCGGGAAGATTCCTAGCCGGTCGGAAAAGCGTCGGCCTGCGCAGAGAGGGCCGCCGCCCCATCGCGCGTCTTTTGCGCGATGAATCTCTCTTCTCTTTGTCTCTGCAGCCGCGACCGGAATTTATCCCGACCCGGTCGGGAGGTCGGCCTCTTCTCTTCAACGTTCGACTTCCTAACTCCTGCTTTCTAATTTCTAGTTTCTAGTTTCTAATTTCCTCCTCCGCGTCCTCTACTCCCTCGGCTACACCGCCAAAATCAAATTCCAAAAAGCCGCCTGACTCATCCGGGAACGCCAATCTCCCGATTGGCGGTGTGAAGGACGCCGTTCTCCCGATTGGCGTCGTCTCGAAACAAAACCTCACTCGCGCAATGACCGAACGAAACAGGCCGACTTTGTCTTCCCCCCTTCACTCCTGCGATCGACCTGTCCCGACCTTGTCGAGGAGATTCCGATCCAGTCGGAAAGCCGCTGGCCTGGCAGTCGTGGAATCGGGCCTTCACTCCTCCACCTTTTTCCAGGAAATGTAAACTTGCGTCACCGTGTCGTACTTTGGCCACGTGACAGAGGGATCGGGGTTTGTGACTACAATCCAAGTCTTGCCCTCATCGTATGAGGCGATTGGATTTCCCGTTTGGGATGTGGCCCAATGGACCGAGGAGACCTCTCGGTCATAATGACAGTATTTTTCCCCTAACGGGGCCGCGACCCAAGCACAGTCGTGCGGGAGGGTGCCAACTGACATCTTGTCCGCGCTTACACCGTAGCTCAGGGCGTACCGCCATTTGGCGTGCCAAATGTCTCCTGGTACTGTCAACAAGAAAGCCCCAATTAACATCCAGCCAACCAGTGTGGCGGAGGACGCTTTATCCTTGACCGCCTGTTCTACCTTCTGAACAGCACCTTCTACTCGGTCTAGTGCGTCAACAACGTCATCAGTATCCATATAAACCTCGTCATCGGTATCCATATAAACCTCCTCACCGCTGCCCTGGAATCTGTAGCTCGCTCAAACGGGGTGTATGAGTTCGCACTTCCCGGCCCCTTCCTCGGCTGGAATCGTCCTACTCTTCTGAAACATGAACACGCGAAGTAGATAGCGGCCTGTCGCCCAATTGATTGAGTAAACCATTTTGCCGGGGTACGGACCTTTGAACTCTAAACTGTAGTCCTTGTTGGTATCATCTGCTGGCGCGTCTTTCTTTACAGGCTCATAGAGGTACTCTTCGCTTCCTACCCCTTTGTAGTAGGTCTGCACGAACAGACTGTCTTTCGCTGGCAACATCATCTTGGTTCCCTTTTCACCGTTCTTCTTCATCATGTCTATTACATCGCTTCCCCTGGCAATAACCGCAAACGTGGGGATATCATCGTCGCGGAAGCAGACGTACTCATCCTTGTAATGATTGAAAGTGTTGGCTCCTTTGAGTTCGTTGAAATAATCGTGAGCGGTTTGCGCCGGAGTTGACAGAGCAACCGCTAAGAACACAAACAGAATTCTAAGTGATTTCATCAGTATTCCTCCGGTAGCAAGATTGTGTTGCTTCTATCGGCTTCGGTGATTATCCAAATCTTAACCCCATTGCTCATCGAGCACGACGACAACAGACGTAAGTCTTGCTCTAATGACAACCCGTTCTCTCAGCGTTCATCTCCCCAATGGCCGGCGAGATGTCTTTACAGGTAGGTGAAAAGGGAATCGCGCGAAGCCTCTATTGCTGCTAAGACTCCGGGCGGGTGGCACAAAGAATCCTGCCGTCCTCTAAGCAGAAGGTGGGGAGTCCGAATCTCCCCGGGCGCACCATTTCCTTTCAGTGAATTTTCTCCCAACTCCCTTTGCTTGAGGCGCTATTTTGCGGACGGCATGACAACCTGCCATTGCATGGTGTCATTCCCGATCAATTGAGGCGCGAACGTGATGCATCTACCGCGCGACTTAACCTCGAAGTGGGAGAGCACAGGCACTTGTGTGACGGTAACCTTGTACTCGACGTGGAAGGCGAGCTTTTCCACTTCTTCATGATTGACAAACACCTGACCTGGCCCAAAATTCAACTCTCCGTTAACAATACGATGGTAGATTCCAGCCGGTACGGGCTCTTCGAAGAATGCCATTAAGTCATCAGCACAGACTTTCATGCTCCAGATATTGAACTGAGCCCGGAAATTAACGGGTTGTCCTAAGTATTCTAGTTCCGAAGCCTCCGGGGAAATTGGCTTGAGGTCCAAACCCGCGCTCCCGCGCTTAAACATCGTCACGTCGAGCTGTGTCATTTCGGGCGATCGAGTGAAAAATTGAAAAGCCTCCGCCCCGCTCTGAGGATCGTACTCGGAGGCAAGCAGCAGTGTAATTCTGGGGTCTTGTTTCGCCTGGTTTACCGCATCGGAGGTATAGGATTTCGCAACAAAACAGCCGGAGGTGGCGCGTGACACATCTATCTTTTCCGAAAAAATGATGATTTCATTCTTGCCAACAGCTTCTTTCCAGTTCTTGCACTCAAAAATGAAAATTGGTTTATAACCGGGCGCCAAATCGGCGGTTACATAGACGTCGATTTCGTGACGGACCTCGTTGACGATGATTATTTTCTTTTTCTCGACTATCGGTTTTCTGCCCATGCCTACTGAGGACTGCAGGATGACTTCCTCAATTGCAGCTACCGCGTTTTCCAGTGCATCGCCCTTATCTTGTGGGGTGTCCATCGGCATTCATCTTAAAGCGCGTTTGGGACGCAGACAATGCTGGGTGGCGCAGACTTAAGTCGCTGATGCCTGACGGGCAGGTGGCCATCACATGGCGCAGGTTTCAGTTTCCGGTGGCCCATCTTTCGCGCTTCTCGAAAGGTGGGGCTTTTGATTTTTTCCTGTCGAGGTTCTTCAAGCGTCTTTACTTTCAACTTTCAACTGTCGACTGTTAACCTCCCTCGGCCTTTGCCTTTTCCACAGATTTCCACAATTCTTTCGAATCTGCGGTTTTTGCATGCAGGTGGTTTTTACCGGGACCCACCCCTCCCGCAAACCCTTTCCCTCGGCCAACTTGCACCCCACTGTGTCAACCCTGCCACATCCATTAGAATCACTAACAAGTTATCCTTGACAATCATTAACTTTCCTGCTACCATGCCCTTTGAAATTGACGCTACAACCCGCCTTTCTCCTCGCCTCTGACAGTCACCCGGCCACCACATTTAACTGTGTAACCTATTTAGGATCAACACTTATACAAGTGTTCATTCTAAACAACTTAAAACCCTTTAGAATGAACACTTATGAAAAACAAGGGGGAGGAGCCCATTTTGCACAATTTTGGTGCAACGTAAGTCCCTTTAGAATGAACACTTGTAAAAGTGTATCAAAACAAAGCACTTTAACTCCCTTTAGAATGAACACTTATGAAAAAAGGGGGGGAGGGGGGTGTCTTTCGCTCTCTTGCTCTTCTTCGCGCTCTTTGAACAAAGAGCGAAGGACAAGTCCTTTACATTCTGATGTTTCCGCACTCTTTCTTAAAACTGCCGGGTGTGGGGGTATTCTGCACTCTGGAAATCCCAAGAAGGTGCGTCTCCTGCATCCCCACGGAAGCAACGAAGTCCCCGTTGCCAATCGGTTTCCTTCTCGTCTCCGTGTTCTCTGCGACCTCTGCGTAAATTCTGTTTCTGCCTTTCAACTTTCAACCTTCAACTTTCGACCTCTTCCACCACCCACCAGTCACCCACGCCTTCCGACTGTCAACCGGGAACTGTCACCCGTCGAGTCGGTACATCGTGATCCCGCTCATCAGCTTAGGATAAAAATCGGTGGACTTCTGTGGCATGACTTCGCCGGCAGTCGCGACCTTCATCACCTGCTCGACGTCGCACGGATTCAGCAAAAACGAAATCTGCGCGCGCCCGCTGTCCACGGCGTCGAGCGCCGCCAAGGCTTCTCTCTCATACGTCAGGTTCGCCTCCGCCGTCACCGCTTGCGGCGTGATTCCCAGCGCCGGCTCCAGGATTCCTTCGTGCAGCAGCACCACGTCCAGCTCGCGTTGCAACGGCGAAACATTCGGCAGGAGTTGCGCCAGGTTGACGCCTTCGCGCAGCGTCAGCACGTAGAACGCGCGCTTCTGCGCATCTGGAGCGGGATAAACGCCGATGGCCCGTTTGTCTCGCGCGCTCGTGAGCTTCGCAAGAAATTTCGTTTTCGCCTCAGACCTCTCCCCGCTGCCCGAGAACGGAAATTCCTCCGCCGTGAACCACGGTTCGAGGTGCCGCCGCACGCCGCTCCACGAAAAATCGTGAACGTGCGCCGCCACGCGATGCCCTGGCAAGATCATCAGCCCTTCGCTCCGCGTGTTGATGAACGTCATCATGACGCGCTCGTACGGCGCGTCCGGATCGATCTTTCCGGCTCGCGTGCGGCACTCGTTCCGGTAATTCAGCGCCGTCTCGTAACGGTGATGCCCGTCGGCAATCACCAGCTTCTGGTCTTCCATCGCCTTCTGGATGGCCGCCACGCGCTGCGGATCCGAAATCACCCACAGCCGGTGCACCACGCCATATTCGTCGCGCATCTCGGTGGCCGGCGCCGCAGCCGATTCAGCTTCCGCCAGAATCGCGTCAATGCGCTTGTCCGCGTCCGAATACAGCATGAAAAGCTGCCCCGTGTGCGTTTTCGTGTGCCGCAGAAGTTCCAGCCGGTCCGCCTTCGGCCCCGAAAGCGTGTGCTCGTGCCGGAAAACGACGCCTGCCGAATACTCCTCGAGCTTGCCCGCGCCGATGAAGCCGCGCCGCGTGCGGCGTTCCTCCGTCCCGGGCGCCGTATATTCCTGCGTGTAGGCATAAAAAGACGGCGCGGGATCCTGCACCACCACCTGGTTCCGAATCCAATCCTCGATCGCGGCGGCCGCGCGCGTGTAAACGTTGTTTTGCGGCGTGTCGCCGGGGTACGCGCGGCCTTTCTCCACCGCGATGAGGTTGTGCGGGTCCGCGGCGTAATATTTTTCCTGCATCGCCGGAGAAATCTTGTCGTAAGGCTGCGTCAGGACGCGGTCGAACGGCGCGCGCGCCGGGTTGTAGCGAAAAGCGCGAAAGGGATAAACCTGGGCCATGGAGTCTCCGGAATCGTTTTATACCGCCAGCGAATCTCTCTAGTTTACGCGAACACGCCGCAATTCCGAAAAAGGCGCAAGGTTAATTTTCAGTTGGAATTTGACGCGAAATGGATGACTGCCGAAAAAAGCGCGGCCATATTACAATTGTTGATTCATGACCGCCCCGAATTTTTCTTCCGTGCGCGCGTTGATTTTCGATCTCGATGGCACGCTCATTGATTCTCAGCGCGACCTGATCCGCTCCGTCCACGCCATGCTCCAGGAAATGGGCCGCGAGCAACTGCACGAAGACACCATCTCCGGCTACATCGGCCACGGCGCGCCGCAACTTGTCGCGCGGGCTCTAGGAGATGGCAGCACGGAAGAGGAGAACCAGCGCGCGCTGAAATTTTTCCTCGCGCACTACGAGGAGCACAAATTGGATTCGACCTGCGCTTATCCGGGTGTTCCGGAAGCGCTTGAGCATCTCGCCGCGTTCCCGATGGCCATCCTCACGAACAAGCCGGTGCGCATCAGCGTGCGCATACTGCAAGAACTCGGCCTGGCGAAATATTTCCGCGCCGTCTATGGCGGCAACAGCTTTGAAACAAAAAAGCCCGATCCCCTTGGCGCGCAGACGATTCTTCGCGAATTCGGCGCCGCCCCGGCCGAGGCCCTCCTGATCGGCGATTCCGAAGTTGACGTGCAGACCGCCCGCAACGCCGGCACTCTCGCCGCCGCCGTAAATTATGGCTTCGGCACCCACAACCGCTCCGCCCATCCTGCGGACATTTATCTCGACCGCCTCACGGATCTCATCCCGCTGCTGCTCGACCATAATTTATAATCGTCCCGCGGAGCACCATAGCAATGCAAAGGGGCTCGACAATCGAGCCGGACGTTTCTGACACCGCGATGCTTCCGGACTTGCCATCGTTCGCAGTCCTTGGCAGACTCTGCCCGTGCTCATTGGCCTCTTCCCCGAACTGGACGCACCCGGCGGGGTGCAGCGTGCAGGCCGCCACCTGGCGGCCGTGCTCACGGAATTCGCCTCCAGCCGCGGCATGGATTGCCGCCTGCTCAGCTTGAACGATTCACCGGAGCTGCACCGGATGACGCTGGGAGGGCGCGAATTTGTGTTCACGGGTTGCGACCACGCCAAGGGGCGATTCACGGTGACGGCAATGCGAGCGGCGCTGCGCAAAGCTAAACTGGTTCTGGCTGCGCACCCGAATCTGGGACCCGTAGTGCAGGCGATGCGGGTTGCTGCGCCACGGATGAAGAGCATCATCTGCACGCACGGGATTGACGTCTGGGAGCCGCTGGGGGGCTTGCGCCGGCGCGCGCTGCGTCACGCAAACCTGGTTCTGGCGCCAAGCCGGGATACCGCCGATCACGTTGCGGCGCAGCAAGGAGTCGCGCGCGAACGGATTCGCGTTCTGCCCTGGGCGCTCGATCCGCAATTCGAAGCGCTTATCAGCCCCGGCTCGCACCCCGCGCTGCCAGCGGATTTTCCTTCGGGACGCGTGATTCTGACGGTGGGGCGCTGGCTGGCGACGGAACGATACAAGGGAATGGATACTCTGATCACGGCGCTGCCCCGGCTGCTAACGCAGAGGCCGGAGCTGCATCTGGTGCTCGCTGGTGCTGGCGATGACCGCGCCTGGCTTGAGGATCTCACGGAAAAAAACGGCGTGCACCGCCACGTGCATTTTTTGACCGGATTGAGCTACTCGGAACTTGCCGCGTGCTACTCCGCGTGCGAAATTTTCGCTTTGCCCAGCCGTGGCGAAGGATTCGGCCTGGTGTATCTGGAGGCCATGGCGTGCGGCAAACCGGTGATCGGGGGCGCGCACGGCGGAGCACCGGAAATCATCGAGGACGGAGTGACCGGCTATCTGGTGCCGCACGGCGATCCGATTCATCTCGCTACATGCATCGAAGCACTGCTGGCGGACCCGGCGCATGCGAAGGAGATGGGCGCTCGCGGGCGGCAACGCGCGGAGCACGAGTTCCGCTTCAATGTCTTCGCGAAATCACTGAAAAAAGTCCTGCGCGAACAATGCGAATCCTGAACGTCACGGAAACGTACGCTCCCTTTCTCGAATTCGGCGGCCCACCGGTGAAGGTGCGCGCGCTTTCCGAAGGCCTGGCGCGGCGAGGCCACCAGGTCACGGTTCTCACGGCGGACTGGGGCCTGGAAAAGCGCCTGCAAACTCAGGAAGAAAGAATCACGGCAGAGCGGTCTCCGTTTGGCTGGCGGCGGAATGAGAATGGCGTGCAGACCATCTATCTGCCGACGTGGATGCGTTACCGCACGGTGAGCTGGAATCCGGCGGTCAAGCGTTACTGCCGGGCGCGGCTGCAGAATTTCGATGTCGTGCACATTTTCGGGCTTTACGACCTGCTGGGTCCGGCTGTGGCCTCCGCCTGCCGCAAGCGAGGCCTGCCGTACGTGCTCGAGCCCATCGGAATGTTCGTGCCAATTGTGCGAAATCTTTGGCTGAAACGGATGTATCATGCCGTCTGCGGAAGACAGCTGCTCCAGGGGGCAAGCGCGGTGATTGCCACTTCGGCGCAAGAGTCCGAGGAACTGGTCGCCGGTGGTCTTCCTCGCACGAAAGTGGTGCTGCGGCGGAACGGTGTGGAAGTTCCTGCGTCGTGGCCCGAAAAAGGCGCGTTCCGGAAAGCGCACGGAATTTCGCCGATGGAGAAGCTGGTCCTGTTTCTGGGTCGCCTATCCTCCAAGAAGAGCCCTGACTCAATTCGCCGGGCCGCTTTTTGGCGAAGTCAAGTGGGCGGCCTACAGAGATGCTGATGTTTTCGTTCTTCCTTCGCAGAATGAAAATTTCGGGAATACGGCGGCGGAAGCGGTGGCCGCGGGGACTCCGGTCATCGTGACGGAACAATGCGGGATTGCGCCGCTGCTTGCCGATGAGGCGGGCCTGGTGGTGCGCCACGACACCGCGGCGCTATCGAGAGGGCTTGAGCGGATCCTGAGCGAAGCGGAACTACGCGCGCGTCTCGCGGCGGGATGCGCCGTGGTCGCGTCACGTCTGGGATGGGATGAACCCGTTCGTGACATGGAAACATTTTACGCGACGCTTGCCTCACAGCAGCCGGTGAGGGCAGAATCTGAGCGACTGGAGTAGGTTTTTGCCAACGGGCCGACATCGGACTTTTCGCGTCATCTGGTGGAGCAGCAATCTGCTGCTGGCCGTCGCGTTTATGGCAATGCTCTACTCCTGGCACAGGGAATATTCTGTGCGCTGGTACCTCGACGGTTTCTCGGACGCGATTGTGACCAATAGCCTGCCCGCTGAGCAAAAGGTCGAAGCCATTTTGAGCTGGATGCGCGCCGAGCCATCGCGAGCTATCGCGACGAATCCGGACGCACTCGCGAAGCGCGATCCGGAAATGACGCTCACTTACCGCCAACTGTTGAACGTCTGCGGTACTGCGACTAATGCCTTCTTGAATCTTGCGCGAAGTTCCGATCTGCGAGTGCGCCGCCTGCTCCTCCTCTCTCCCGATCGCAATACGAAGCATGTGGTTGCCGAGGTTCTGATCGACCGACGGTGGATCATCGTCGATCCCACTTACCGGGTCATCATGAAGGATGCACAAGGCCGTTATTTGACGCGCAGCGATCTGCGGAATCCTGCGGTGTTTTCGGAGGCCATCAGCCTCATCCAGAATTATCCGCGTGAGTACAATTACGACCAGTTCGCGCATGTGCGACTGGCGCGGCTGCCACTCGAAGCACTGCATCTACGGCGCTTGTTGGACAGCGTATACCCCGGCTGGGATGAAGCGATCGACTGGAGCCTGCTCCTGGAGCGCGAATCTTTCTTCTATCTGGTACTCTCCGCTTCGGCAACATTGTTCTTTTTGATGTTGCGGGCCCTGTGTGCCTGGTATGCGGACCGCCGATTGAGAATTCCGCGCTTCCATTTGCGGGAGAATGCCATCCGCGCTGGCGCCGCCTTCTTCTCCGCGCCGGAGATCAAAGAGTAGCGTGTGCGGTATATGCGGCGTCGCGTTCGCTTCGCGCAGTGCGGATGCCGAGTCGCGCGTGCGGGCGATGACCGCAGCGATGGACCATCGCGGTCCGGATGAAGAAGGCTTTCTCGCCGGCGATGCGCGGGTGCCGGGACTCGCACTGGGGATGCGCCGGCTGAGCATCATCGATCTGGCCGGCGGCCACCAGCCCATCTGGAACGAAACCAAGGACGTCGCGGTCATCTTCAATGGCGAGCTGTACAACTATCGCGACCTGCGCGAGCGCCTGTCGCTCTGCGGTCACCGCTTCGTCACACAATCGGACACAGAGATACTCGTTCACGCATGGGAAGAGTGGGGCGAAGACTCCCTGACCGAACTGCGGGGTATGTTCGCATTCGCCCTGCTTGATCTTCGCGAACGCTATGCCACGGCACCGATTCTCTTCCTGGCACGCGACCCGCTGGGCATCAAACCTCTCTATTACACGCAGACGCCGGAGGGTTTTGCGTTCGCTTCGGAGGTTCGCGCGCTGCTCGCCTCGGGTGCGGTACCCAAACGCCTGTCGCAGGATGCCGTCACCGCTTATCTGCTGTTTGGCAGCGTCTCGGAGCCCGTGACGCTTTTGGAAGGAGTGTTTTCACTTCCCCCCGGACATCGAATGCTACTGCACGTGCCGGAGCGGCGGCGCACGCCGCGCGCGCGGCCCTGGTGGGACCCCGCGGCTTCGCCCTCGGCGCGCGAACCGCGTAAACCGCGCGATCTTCCTTCGGCGGCGAAAAAGTTGCGGCCGCTTCTCGAAGATGCGGTGCGCACGCATCTCATCGCCGACGTGCCGGTAGGCTTGTTTCTTTCGAGCGGGCTGGACTCCGGCGCGATCGCGGCGCTCGCCGCCCAGGCGCGCCGCGGAATCCAGAGCTTCACGCTGACGTTTCCGGGCACGGCGTTCGATGAAGCGGAGCTCGCGCGGCTGGCGGCGAAGCGATTCAAAACGAAGCACACCGAAGTGCCTTTGAGCGGAGAGTCGGTGCTTTCCCGGCTTGATGAAGCCGTTGCCGCTCTCGACCAGCCCACCATGGACGCGATCAATACTTACTTTGTTTCTTGGGCCGCGAGAGAAGTCGGGCTGAAAGTTGCGTTATCGGGGCTGGGAGGAGATGAACTTTTCGCGGGCTATCAGACTTTTGCAGATACGCCGCGCCTATCGAGACTGATCGGATGCTCATGGTATGTGCCTGCGGCGGTGCGGCGATTGACGGCTCCGCTCGTTGCCGGTCTGGCGGCGCGGCAAGGTTCACCGGACGCGGGGCGCAAGGCCTCGGCCGCGTGGGCCCATCCGGACGCTTTGCCGCATCCTTATTTCTTTACGCGCACGCTCTTCCCGCCGGGACAGCTGGAACGAATCATCGAGCCGCGCTTTCGCCCGAGCACGGTGAACGCCGACGGCGTCACGCTCGAGCCAACCTGGCTCGGCTGGCTTGAACGGACGGCCGACGAAGCGCGCAAGCTGGAACCGGTTGCCGGAGTTTCCTGGCTGGAGATGCGTACCTACATGGCCAGCACGCTGCTGCGCGACACGGATGCCGTGAGCATGGCGCGATCGCTTGAGGTTCGCGTGCCTCTCCTCGACACGCCCTTGGTTGAATTTGTTGGGTCGCTGCCGGCGGCGGCGCGCCGCCGCACCGGTGCGCAAAAGGCGCTGCTGGTGGAAGCGCTCGGCGATTTGCTCCCGCCGGAAATTCTCGCTCAGCGGAAACGCACGTTTACGCTGCCGTGGGAGGAGTGGCTGCGAGGGCCGCTGCGCGCGAGGATGGAAGCAAGCTTCGCCGACCCTGCGCCCCCGCTGGCGGCTTATCTTCGCCCGGGAGGCGTTCGCTCGGTCTGGACGGATTTTCTTGCCGGGAAAACCGCCTGGTCGCGCCCCTGGTCCTTGTATGTCCTGAACGAGTGGTGCCGCCAACACCTCGCCGCATAAACTTCCGGCTGAGGTACACTGACAAACTGCGCGATGAATATTCTTGGGATCAATGCGTACCACGGGAACGCTTCGGCGGCGATTGTCTGTGACGGCCGGCTGATCGCCGCCGTTGAGGAGGAACGCTTCAACCGCGTGAAATACGCGGCGGGATTTCCCTCGCAGGCGATTCGCTATTGCCTGAAGGAAGCGGGCCTCACACTCCAGGACATCGATCATGTTGCGGTGCCGCGAAATCCGTACGCGAGGCTGGGCACAAAACTTTTTTACGCGCTGCGCATGCCTTCTTTCGCGCGGGAACGCGTCAAAGTTCTCGCGAAATTCACGGGGATTCCCGAGGCGCTGGCGTCGGCCTTTGATGCCGATCCCAAAAAGCTTGGTGCAAAGTTTCACCGCATTGAGCACCACCAGGCCCATCTCGCGAGCAGCTTTTTCGTTTCGCCGTTCGAACGCGCCGCGCTGCTTTCGGCCGACGGCCTCGGCGATTTCGCGAGCACGATGTGGGGCGCCGGCGCAGGCAACCGCATGAGGATCGATGGATCGGTCGCTTTCCCGCATTCATTGGGGTTGTTTTACAGCGCGGTGACGCAGTATCTCGGCTTCCTGAAATTCGGCGACGAGTACAAAGTCATGGGGCTCGCCGCTTACGGCCACCCGGAACAACTCGATGCTTTCCGCGACATCGTGCGTTTTGAGAGCGTGTCGAACGGGAACGGCTTCCGCCTGGGGCTGGATTACTTCTCGCATCACCGCACAGGCCCGGAGATGTCCTGGGCCGAAGCCGATAAGACGCCGACGCTCGGCAAAATGTTTTCGGAGGAAATGGCGAAGCGCCTGGGGCCGGTTCGCGCTCCCGAAGAAGCGCTGGAGGAGCGGCACCGCAATCTCGCTTGTTCCTTGCAGGCGCGGCTCGAAGAGGTTTATCTCGGCATGTTGAAGAAACTTGGCGAGCGAACCGGGCTCAAGGCCGTTTGCCTTGCCGGGGGCGTGGCTTTCAATTGCGTGGCGAACGGGAAAATTTTCGATTCGACACCGTTCGAGCAGGTCTACGTTCATCCGGCGGCGGGAGACGCAGGCCTCGCGGTGGGCGCCGCGTTTTACGTGTGGCACCAGAAATTAGGCAAGCCGCGCTCCTTTGTGATGGATCACGCCTACTGGGGACCCGGATATTCGCGCGAAGAGATTCGCCGCGCGATTGTTTCGAATGGCCTGGGACAGAATGGCTATTCCATCGCTGAACTGGGCGAAGAAGATCTGTCGCGGCGCGCCGCCGCGATCATCGCGGATGGAAAAATTCTCGGCTGGTTTCAGGGCCGCGCCGAATGGGGTCCGCGCGCGCTTGGCAATCGAAGCATCGTCGCCGACCCGCGCCGCCCGGAAATGAAGGAGATTCTCAACCGCCGGATCAAGCACCGGGAAATCTTTCGCCCGTTTGCGCCTTCCATACTCGCGGAAGCCACCGCGGAGTATTTTGAGAAGTCGCACCCCTCGCCGTTTATGACACTTGCCTACTCCGTGCGCCCGGAGAAAAGCGGCAAGATTCCTGCGCCAACGCACGTGGACGGCACGGGCCGGCTGCAAACCGTCGCCCGCGAGGCCAATCCCCGCTATCACACGCTCATTTCCGCTTTCCGCGACCTCACCGGCGTGCCCGTCGTGCTCAACACGTCCTTCAACGACAACGAGCCCATCGTCTGCCGCCCCGAAGAAGCGATCGATTGCTTCCTGCGCACGCAGATGGACGCACTGGTCCTCGGCGATTTCCTCATCTCCCGCCCCTAACCCTTGATCGTACGGTTTGGAATTGACATCCTCCGTGTCAAGCCATTTGAGAATGTAACCGTAGCTTTCCATGTCGCGCCATTTGATTTGTAACCGGAGATCGCTTGTTGCTGTTGCGGCTGTTGGAAAGTGGGAATCCCGAAGGGATTTCCAAGCTCGCGAAGCGAGCGTCTTTTCCACAGCCTTTTCGCCGGCCACT